>Ga0315910_10004288_pt1 | contig 11943 bp, 10 predicted proteins | sample EdamamesoilMG_FD_204470 | JGI IMG/M metagenome (GOLD analysis project Ga0315910, IMG submission 204470) | Garden soil microbial communities collected in Santa Monica, California, United States - Edamame soil | ecosystem: Environmental > Terrestrial > Soil > Garden | place: USA: California... | reverse complement strand
GTTGAAAAAATGGCCGTTCCACCCGTCATCGGAATCCGTTCTGGCAACGTTTGCCCCGCAAAACTCGAATCGTCGCTCTGGTGAAATATGCGGGCTAGGGTAATGCTACTGGTTCACCACGTTTGCGCGCTACGGACGATTACGTTCGTCATGGTGATTTTGAAGGACCGGGAGCTTTGGCTCGCTTTCCACGGCGCTGTCGTTATCGTGTGGCCCGCAATTTCATGGCGATCCAGCGAGTCAACGTTCTCGGCGTCGGCATCAGTGTTCTCAATCTGAAGACCGCGCTGGCCGCCATGGCGGAGGCCGTGTCGCAACATCGCAAGGGTTATATCTGCATCACCGGTGTTCATGGCGTGATGGAGGCCCAGGACAATCCGGAATTCCGCCGCATCCTCAACGGCGCATTTCTTTGCACACCGGACGGCATGCCGATGGTGTGGTCGGGCAGGTTGCGGGGGCATCGAGAAATGAGTCGCGTGTATGGGCCGGATTTAATGCTTGAAGTATGCGCGTGGAGTCAGCAAAGCAGTTGCCGGCATTTTTTCTATGGCGGCATGCCCGGTGTGCCGGAAGCGTTGCGCGACCGGCTGACACAACGGTTCCCCGGATTGCAGGTGGTGGGCTGCTATTCCCCGCCGTTCCGGCCCCTCGATTCGGAGGAACTCGCGCGACTTCAACAAACCATCCGTGAGACCAAACCCGACATCTTGTGGGTGGGACTAAGCACCCCCAAACAGGAGCGCTTCATGGCGGAGTATCTCCCGAAATTGGACGTGAAGTTGATGGTGGGCGTGGGCGCGGCGTTTGATTTTCACAGCGGCCGCGCAAAGCAGGCGCCGCGCTGGATGCAACGCAGCGGGCTGGAATGGTTCTACCGCATGTGCTCCGAGCCCCGCCGCCTTGCCGGGCGTTACCTGCGCAACAATCCGCGGTTCGTCTTCAAGGCGGTGATGCAGTTTGTAGGGTTGAGAAAATATTCTCTGGACTGAGCCGGGTCAGGCAACGATTCCCTTCACGACATTGCCAAAGACATCCGTGAGCCGGAAGTCGCGGCCTTGAAAACGATACGTCAGCCGTTTGTGATCAATTCCGCAGAGGTAGAGCATTGTGGCGTGCAGGTCGTGAACGTGTACTGCCTGGTCATCTTCCACGAAACGATAGCCGAGTTCATCTGTGCTGCCCCACGTCGCGCCGGGCTTGATGCCGCCGCCCGCCATCCAGATGGAAAACGCCTGGATGTGATGGTCGCGACCCGAGCCCTGGCCCATCGGCGTGCGGCCGAATTCGCCGCCCCAAATAATCAGCGTGTCGTCCAGCAGTCCGCGTTGCTTCAAATCCTTCACCAGCGCGGCGCAGGGTTGGTCCACATCACCCGCCGCCGACTTCATGCCGCCCTCGATGTCGCCGTGATGATCCCACGCGCGATGATAAAGCTGGATGAACCGCACGCCGCGTTCCGCGAGCCGGCGCGCGAGCAGGCAATTTGAAGCGAAGCTGCCATCGCCCGGTTGCTTGACGCCGTACAGATCGAGCGTGGTTTGGGATTCCTTGGCGAAATCCGTCAGTTCGGGCACGGACGTCTGCATGCGGAAAGCCAGTTCGTACTGGCTGATGCGCGTTTGGATCTCCGGATCCATGCGCTCTTCGGCCAGAATGCCGTTGAGCCGGTTGATTTCTTCGACGACCTGCCGCTGCGTGCTCTGGCAGACTCCGTCCGGATTGCCGACGTTATGCACCGCGTCGCCCTTGGTCTGGAATTGGATTCCCTGAAACTTGCTGGGCAGAAATCCGCTCGACCATTGACGCGCGGAAACCGGTTGCTGCCCGGCCTTGCCCTGCGAGGTGAGCACCACGAAGCCGGGCAGATTGTCCGTCTCCGCACCCAGTCCATAGAGCAGCCACGAACCCATGCTGGGCCGGCCCTTGATGATCGAGCCAGCATTCATGAACGCGTGCGCCGGGTCGTGATTGATCTGCTCCGTGTGCAGTGATTTCACAACGCACAACTCATCCGCCAATTCGCTGATGTGCGGGAACAGCGTGGAAATCTCATGTCCGGACTGCCCGCACTTCTTGAATTCGCAGAACGGCCCGCGCGCTTTCAGTTCCGTGTTCTGCAATTGCGCGAGTTGATTCCCTTTCGTGAAGGATTCGGGAAACGGCTGGCCGTGGATTCGTTTGAGTTCCGGTTTGAAATCGAACGTCTCCAGATGCGACGGCCCGCCCGCCATGCACAGGTGAATGATCCTTTTCGCGCGAACTGGGAAGTGCGGTTTGGTGATGATGCCTCGCCAGCGTTCGTTCGCCTCCGCTGCCGCGAGACTGCCAATGAGTTTGGAATCGAGCAACGATGCGAGGGCGATGCCGCCCAAGCCGTAAGCAGCGCGACCGAGAAAGGTGCGGCGGTTGATGCTCGACTGGAATTCGTCCGAGTTGAAGGGTGTGCTCATGAACAAGCCTCAAGTTCCAAGTTCCAATCTTCAAAAAAAGTCCAAACTTCAAGCCACGAAGTTGGGCGCCGCGCCGCAGACCGATGTTGGTTCAAGACTAGGAGCTTGGAGCTTCGTTGAAATTTGGAACTTGGAACTTGCAGTTTCATTTCCGATACATGCTGTTGCAGATTCTCAAGAGTTCGTGCGCTTCGCGATACAGCCGACGCGCCTCCTCAGCCAGTTGCGGCTCGGAGGCCACGGCCATGCGCAGAAAGTGTTTGGTTTCCTTCGCCTCTTTCTTACTGCGACTGATCGAGTAGCGGAAGTCCTTCTTGGAAACCGCTTCGCTTGCTTCGCAATAGTTCGCGCCGATGCTGGTGGACGCTCCGACCAACTGCGAAATGATGCGATCGTTCCGAGCGTTGAACGGAATCCGTTTGACGAACTTCACCACGTCCTCGCCAAATCTGGCCGTCCGCTCTTCGAAATCAAATGGATGCCTTCTGTCGGCCCCTACGGTTGGCGCGTCTTCTCTGAACATCAATCCATCAATCGTCTCCGAACAATTCGGATAACGAACTCCCTCGCTCGCCGCTTGAGGCTTGCAGGTTGAGGCTTCCTTGAGGCTTGGAACTTTAGACTTGGAACTTCTCATCAGTATCTGGTGATGGTTTCGTGCAAGTTCAGCACCACCCGGCACACTTGCGTCCACGCGGCGAGTTCAGCTTCGTTGGCGACAGTTGGCTCAGGCGCGAAGCCCACGCGTAACAGTTTCTTCGCATCCTCAGTGTTCGCGTTGTAGTAACTCCGCTGTTCCGTCAAAAATCTTGTCAGTGACTCGCGCTCGGCAGATTTGGGCGAGCGGCCAAGGGCGCGACGGAAAACCAGATCGAGTCTCTGCTGGTCCGTTTTGGCTTTGGTGGTGAGAATTCTTCCCGCAAAGACACGCGAGGCTTCGACGAAGGTTGGATCATTGAGCAGCGTGAGCGCCTGTTGCGGCGTATTCGAAGCGTTGCGAATGGCGGTGCATTCCTCGCGTGCGGGCGCATCGAAATTTGCAAGCATCGGCTGGAGGAAAGTCCGCTGCCACCACGCATAGACGCCGCGGCGGTACTGGCGGTCGTCTTTGCTGGCGTAGTAGTCGCGATCCGGGAACTGCAGGTTCACGTAATAATCTGGTGGCTGATAGGGATGCACGCTCGGTCCGCCGATCTCCGGATTGAGCAGACCCGCAACCGCCAGCGCGTTGTCGCGGACCAGTTCCGCCTCCAGGCGGCGCGGCGTCTGGCTGGCAAGCAGGCGATTGTTGGGATCAATGTCCTTCAAGTCCGGACGCGGTCCGGCGGCCTGGCGATAAGTCGCGGACGTGACGATCAGCTTCACAATATGCTTCACGTCCCAACCGCTTTCATGAAACTCGACGGCGAGCCAATCGAGTAATTCCGGATGCGTCGGCGTCTCGCCCTGCGCGCCCAGGTCATCGACCACCGCCGAAAGCCCCATGCCGAAGAATTGTTTCCAGAGCCGGTTTACGAAGGTGCGCGCCGTGAGCGGATTCTCCGGCGACACCAGCCAGCGCGCGAGGTCAAGCCGCGTTAAACGATTTGTGCCTTTGGCCTGCGCCTGCGGCAGGAAATGCGGCGGCGTGGGCTGGACGATTTCGCCGGTTTCATCCTGCCAGTTGCCGCGTGGGAGTACGCGGGTGACCTGCGGCTCGCGGCTTTCGGTGATTTGCACAAACGCCCGCCCGTCACGGCATTCGACGATCTCGCGTTGCAGTTCCTGTGCCCGTTTCAAGAAATCCGCAGCGCTGTCGGTGCTCAGCAGAAAGGTCCGTTCGACGAGGCGCGATTCAGCCTTGCCGCGGGAGAACGCGGAGCGCCCCAGCGCGGCGCGCAACTCCGCACCACCACCTGCTTGCAGCACGTCGTCCGCCGCGAATGGCGAGATACTCACGCGAATGGAAGCCACGTCCGCCGTGCCCAGATTCACCGTGAGGGTGGCATTGCTGGAGATCCAAACCGGGCGATCCAACAGCCACACAGCGATCTGCTGCTCCTGCTCTGTCGAAAGCCGCCAGACATCTTTCACCCCCAGAATGGTCTGGCCCGCCGAGTATCGCGGCTGTTTCGCGTCGGCGTCTGCGAAGGTGAAGCCGAGCTTGGTGCTCTGGTCGCCATTGCGCAGCGTGGCTGAGAGCGTGATGTCGCTGGCGAGGCGTCGCGGTCGGCGTGGCTGTTTTGGGGTTTCCTCATTCGCCTCGTGCGGGGTGGCTTGCACCCGAATCGCCGCGAGCCATTGGTTGGTCAGCGATAGTTTCACCGCGGTGCTGGCGTGGGCTTCGCGGCTGAAGGTGATTGTGCCATCCGCTTGAGCGCTGAAATTGGTCGAGAGAACGGCGTTGGTATTCTTCAGTTTGAGCACCACGGTGGGGTCGGGCGACAGCCAGCCATCCGGGTTCTGCTTCAGAAAGCCGCGGCTTTGCGTTCGCCATTTCTCAAACGCCCCCCGGCTGGTTTTTTCCGCGCGGATCTTTTTCCATGCTTGGGCGTGGGCTTCATCGCGCTGGAGGTCCAGCTTGTGGATGCGGTTTCTCAAGGCCGGACTGTCCACCTCGATCTCGGGCGGAAACGGATGATCGTTTCCCACGCCTTTCAGGTCTGGGTTCGGCGTGTAATTGTAATCCGCATAAACACCCCACTGTTTCACGTCCGCGAAATACGCGGCCAGGGAATAGAAATCCTTTGCGGAGAACGGATCGTATTTGTGATCGTGACATTCCGCGCAACCCATCGTGGAGCCGAGCCAGGTTGTGCTCACGGTGCGGACACGGTCGCCGGCGTACTTCGCTAGATATTCCTTGGGCTGCGCGCCACCCTCGCGCGTCATCATGTTCAGGCGGTTGAACGCGGTGGCGGTTTTCTGCTCGACCGTCGGGTTGGGGAGCAGATCGCCGGCGAGTTGTTCAATGGTGAACTGGTCAAACGGTTTGTTCGCGTTGAACGCGTTGATCACATAATCGCGATACGGGAAAACATTTTGACTCTGGTCGCCGTGATAGCCGACGGTGTCTGCGTAACGCGCCAGGTCCAGCCACGACACCGCCATCCGTTCACCATAGTGCGGCGAGGCCAGCAAGCGTTCCACCTGCCGGTCATAGGCCTTTGGCGATTTATCAGCGAGGAACTTTTCGACTTCCTCGGGCGAAGGTGGCAGGCCGATCAAGTCGAGGGAGAGGCGACGTAGCAACGTGCGTCGATCCGCTTCCGGGGAAGGTTGAATCTTTCGCGACTCCAATTCGCGTTGGACGTAGGCGTCAATTGGGTTAGCGATTATCGATTTTGTATCTCGGATTTCCGGGACGGTGGGTCGCACCGGGGTGATATAGGCCCAATGCGGTTGATACTCCGCCCCCTCGGCAACCCAACGCTTGAGCAATTCCTTCTGTGCAACCGAGAGCGGCTTGTGCATGTCCTCCGGTGGCATCAGGTCATCTGGGTCGGTGCCATTGATCCGGCGGATGAGTTCACTTTCCTCCGGCTTTCCGGGAACGAACGCTTCTTTCTCCAGCGCGGCTTCGCGCACATCGAGTCGGAGTTTCGCCTTGCGCTGGCTCTTGTCGGGGCCGTGGCAGCGGAAGCAGTGATCGGAGAGAATGGGCCGGATGTCGCGGTTGAATTCCAACTTTGTGGTGACAGCAGCCGCGCCCGCGATGAGCGGGCCGAAGCCAATCAACACAATCACAAACCAACTCGCAAAGCTCGACTGAGGACGCATACGGCAGTTCCAGACGTTCGGTGGACTGCCGTTATTCTCCTCAAGTCCGTGGTCGCGCCAAGCCAATTCTTTGCGTGCGTCGAGTTAGCGCCCCGGCTCTTGGTCGTCGTTGGTTAAGGAGCGAACGAGACCCGGTAGTAACGCTGCAAGCTGGAGATTACATTTGTGATGGTGATCGCGTTGGTATTGGCGGGCGGAGGAATGTTGGTGAGCAATCCCCAACTGCCGCCGGCGAAATCGGCGTTGGTTTGCACCGCATTGGTCAAACCGGCGATGGGATTGAACGTGAGCATGAAAAGGCCCGGGCCGGACGAACTGTAGTAAACCTGCGGCGCGGCGGGCACTGCCACGTTCAGCACGGAAGGACTGCTGGTAACGGCGTTGATCGAGTTGCTGACGACGACGGTGTAGGTGCCGGCCTGATCCGTCCGTACGCCGGGGAGGGTGAATGCGCTGGCGGTGGCGGCGGCGAGATTCGTCCCCGCACGCCGCCACTGGTAACTCAGCGGGGCGGTGCCGCTGGCACCGACACTAAAATTCGCTACGCCTCCCGCCAGGATGGTCTGGCTCGCGAGGGGTTGATTTGTGATGGCAGGCGCCACCCCACCACCCGAAGCTTGAATGGTTATGTTGATGTTGGTCGAAGCCGTCAACAGCGTGGACCCATCCTTCCAATTCGCGGTGACTTTCACTTTCAAGTTGGTCACCGCCAAAGTCGGCGTCCCGACGATGTTGCCATGGACATCCGGTGGTTGATCGAAGGTTGTGATGTTCAGTCCGGCGGGCAGGGGGAAGCCATTCGCGTTGGTGAAGTACGCCCCCCGGTCGCTGCCGTAATTCGTGATCGTGAGCAGGAAACTGACGGGCACGCCCACCGTGCCGCTGAAGTTCGTGCTCGGCATTGTGAAATAAACTGTGGTTGCGCCGGAGACGGCATCGACGCTCTCTAACGCAATGGCCGTGCCGGCGGCCCAGCGGAAGATGATCGCAAAGGTGGAATTGAACACAGGCGCCGTGCAGACCTGGCGTGCAATTGGCAGTATTTGCAGCAAGGCGGCCGCCCAGATGGCGGGTAATCGTAGTCGTTTCATATTTCTTTCAAAGGTTGTCGGTTCCCAGAAGTTCAATTGCAGCCGCAGCCGCCGCCACCCACGCCGCGTCCTCCGTAGGTCGCCTCACGGGAGAAGAAGACGTGTTCGGCCTGCGAAACGGCCAGCGGGTCGCGGTCGGGGCGCATCGTATAGTCGGTCAAGGTGCCGCGCTCCCAGGGCTTCACATTGGCGCAACCGCCGCCGAACAACGCGAATGCCAGCGCGCCGAGCAGAATCAGTTTCCGGTCTTTCATGGTTTCTCCTTCAAGAGCGCCTCGATCTCCGCCGTGTATTGCTTCGGCGTCTCTTTCGCACGATAACCGGCGTGGATGTGGCGAATCTTGCCGTCACGGCCGATCAGGAACGAGGTCGGCATCGTGGACGCATCGGCCAGGCCGACGAGCTTTTGGGCGGCGTCCCGCACCACTACGAAGGCCGCGGGGTGTTTCTTCAAAAACTTCTGCATGTCATTCGACTTTTCATCCGTGCTGACCGCGATGATGACGAGGCCCTGGTCCTTGTAGCTTTGGTGCAGCTTCTCCATGACCGGGAAGGATTCCGCGCACGGCACGCACCAAGAGGCCCAGAAATCCACCAGCACCACCTTTCCCTTGAGCGAGTCCGGCAGTTTGCCTTCGAGGTTTTGCGCGCCGAGGTCGGGCAACGCATCGCTGACTTTCCAGCCCGCGTGAGCGGAGGCCAGGGTGATGAAACTCAACGCGAGGAGCGCAGAGCCTTTCTTAAGAAGCAGCGTATTCATGGAATTTGCGGGTGTGAATGCGGTTGGTGTCCGTGGTGATCGAACCTTCGGCGCCGAGGTGGCTTTCGATGAGCCGCAGCCCGTCTTGCGGCCCCAGGATGAAGGCGGTTGTGGAAAGCACTCCGGCAATGGTGCAGGTGGGAGCGATGACGGAAACTGCGCGGCAGCCATTATTCACCGGATAACCGGTGCGCGGATCGAGAATGTGTCCGTAGCGCTGGCCGTTGACCTGGAAGTGGCGCAGGTAGTCACCCGAGCTGGCGACCGCATGATCCGTCACCGCGACGCTGGCCCAGCACTGGCCGGGGTGGTTGGCGTCATCCAGTCCGATGCGCCAATGGGCTTTCCCCGGGGCCGCGCCGTGGACCCGCACATCCTGGCCAAAATCCACGAGCACATTCCGGATGCCCTGTTCCAACGCCAGATTGACGACGCAATCCACGGCATACTCCTTGCCGATGCCGCCGAGGTCGAGGGCCATGCCACGCCGCGGCAGGAAGATTCCGTGTGCGCGCCGTTGAACCTTGCGCCACCCGACCAGTTCCCGGGCGGCGCGAATCGCCGGCTCGTCGGGCACGCTGGGCGGTTGCGCCTTCCAATTCCAAAGCTTGATCAGTGGGAGCGCAGTGGGATCGAACGCGCCGCGCGTGAAGAACACGAGTTCGTGGCAGAAATTCAGCAGACGTTCGGTCTCAGCATCCACCTCGACCCAATGCTCGCCAGCGGCGGCGTTGATGCGACCAACCAGGCTGTCCGGAATAAACCGTGAATAGCGCGCCTCGAAGCCCGCCACCCAGTCCACCACGTCGCGCAGATAATTGCGCATCGCCGGCTCTGCGGCCACGTGGCAATACACCCGGCAAAGCGTCCCCATCGCGCCGAAGGACAGCTTCAGCAATCCGCCCTCGGCGACAAGCTGAGCGGACGCATGGACGCGCGCCAGAATTTCCTGCGTTGAACTCGAGGCACTCAAAACCATACTCGCAATCCGATGTTGAAGATGTTCGCCTCCGGATAGGCGCTCGAAGAAGTCTGCGAATCCAGCCCGTGCATGTCGTAACGCTGGTAACCGGCGTCCAGGGAAAGCCAGTCCGTGACGCGGGCGGTGATGGTCACGCCGTAAGTGAGTGTGTAGAGATGCGAGAGGCGGTAATCCGCCGAGCGAAATTCTGGAACGCCGGGATCATCTTCGTAACCTGGCAGGCTGGGATAATAGAAAAAGGCGTCGCTCTGTTCGTAGAACCGGAAGAGCGGCGAGATCACCACCCGTTCGCCGAGCTTTTGATACCAGGTCAGGCCCAGTGTATGACTGACGATCTCATAGGAATCGTGATGAAACCGATAGGACGCCTCCAGGCTGGCGTTCACCGGCGTGAAGAACTGGGTCAGCGTGAGCAACAACACCTGACGATCGCGTTCGTCGGGACGAACTTCGGGCTGGGTGAACGTTCCCGGAAGGTAGCCATCGAACCGGATGACCTTGTAAGGATCATTCAGATAACCGCGCGAAGCGCCATAGGTGAAATCCGCCGTAAAGATGGTCCGCGGCGAGAGCAACTGCGACACGCCGATGAGGCCGTCCGTGGAGTCCTTGTCGCGATACTCCCGGGGCGAACTATTGTCGAGCACCTGATCAAACGAATGCGCCACCCCCAACCGCAGCGTGGTGTTCTTCTGGTTGAACTCAATGGCGTCATTGAGCGAAATGCCCACCGAGGTGTAATCGCTTTCATCACTGTAGGCGACCTGCGGGGTCAGCGTGTGGCGACCAGTGTGCCAATCCACTCCCAGGTTGCCCGCACGGCGAATCTCCGTGAGCTGCTTCATCACCACCTGGGTTGTGCCTGGTGGAGGCGGTGCGCCTGTGGGCGTGGCCCCGGAGATGCCGTCGTAAACCAGTTCACCTTTGGCGGCCAGAGAATCCGTCAGCTTCTTCTCAAAGAATACGGAATGCGTGTTGACCTCGATGCGGCCATTTTCCTCGCCATAGAACTCATAACGGTAATCAACGTGGTCTTCGGCGCGGGCGCGGGCCGGCCAGATTGCCTGGGCCAGCGAGGCCAGTCCGAGCGGAAACCAGCCGCGCCAGCGGATAGCTCTGGCGTTGACCTTGGCGGCTCGATGCCTCCCGAAGTTCTTCCCGGTTCTGCTGCGCATGCTCCAATCGCCGCTGGGAAATGGCGGAGCCGACTCCGCCGACTTTCCTAGCGTGCGGTCTACATGCTGGCACAGCGCGGATAAAAAAAGCCGGGGGGGTCAGATGAAAAAACTTTCATCTTCACCGCTGGCGGCCTGGCTGGGGATGGGTTGTTTGACCTTGGACGCCGCCTCAGGAATGGGCGCCGGAACGCCGGGACAGGATAGCCGCACGGCATGATTGGTGAGTCCGCGCCGGCGCTGGAACCGGAGTTCCGGGTCCAATCGCACCAACACCGCCACGACCCGGAGGCCAAGACCGAGATTGCGCTCCAGATCCAGCGTGCAAAATTCCACGCGGTTAACCACGGTAAGGCACCCGCGCCCCTTAACCATCCGAACGCGCACCCAGAAATCCCCCTGCCCGTGTTTGAGCGCATTACTCAGCACGTTGTGAATGATCTGCCGCAAGTGGCGCGCGTCCGCTGCCACCCAGGCATGCGCCGGGGCCTCGCACAATAGCCGCCGGTTTTCCTCGCGGGCCAGCAGCGCGAAATCCTCCACCACTTCGGTGACGAGCGCCCCGAGATCACACGGCACGCGGAGCGCGCATAACCGGCCCTGCTCGGCCCGGGCAATGAGCAGCGATTGATCCACGACATGCGTGAGCCGGTGCAATTCGCCCTCCAGTTCCTCCGCCAGTTCCGGATCAATACGGCCGTTCGCCTGTTCCACTTTCAGCCGCATGATGGACAGCGGCGTGCGCAGCTCATGCGCGACCTTGGCCGCGTATTCGTTCATTTCGGTGAACGAAGCGTTCAGCCGTTTCAATAGATCGTTCAAATGCACCAGCAGATCACGGAATTCTACGTCGCCCTCCGCCAATTGGATTGGCTGGCCCAGATTCGCTGGCGTCTTGGCGTTGAGCTGCTGGTTCACGCTCGAGATCGGGAGCAGGGATTTGCGCGCCAGCCACCAGCCCAGAAGCGCCGTCGCCAAGAGCAGGGGTAGCGCGCCGATCATGATCGCCTGGAACAACTCCGTCGTGATGTCCCGCACCTCGGCCTCGGAAAAACTCCCGTGCAATTTCCAATCTGGATGTTCGGGGTAATCCTTCTGCCACGACTTCTGCCGCAGTTCCTCCTCAAGCAGACGGTAACTCATGAACATGAAAGCGGTCGTCACCGCCAGAAAGCTCACACCAAGCCAGACGGTCATTCGCCAGCGCAGTGATTTCATCCCGCTACCTCCTCTCGCAAGGCGAAGCCGACACCGCGCACGGTGTGAATCAACGGCCGCCAACCCGACCGGTCAATCTTCCGGCGGAGCAGTTTGATATAGACGTTCACCACATTCGTTTCCGAATCGAAGTGTTGATCCCAGACGTGCTCAACAATCGCAGTTTTGCTCACCGGCTTCGGCGAGGTGCTGAAAAGGAATTCTAGCAGGGCAAATTCGCGGCGCGTCAGCTCGATGCGCTCGCCACCCCGGCGTGCCTCGTGTGCCACAAGATCCAGTTCCAGATCCGCCACGCGCAGCACGTTGATCGCCTGGGGCCGCTGCCGCCGCAGCAACGCCCGCAACCGGGCGAGCAGTTCGGCGATGGAAAACGGCTTCGTCAAGTAGTCGTCCCCGCCCGCATCCAATCCCCGGACCTTGTCCTCCACGTCTGCGCGGGCGGTCAGGAAAATCACCGGTATGTTGATCTGTTTGCGGCGCAACTGGCGAACCACCGAGAAACCGT
>Ga0315910_10004287_pt1 | contig 11946 bp, 10 predicted proteins | sample EdamamesoilMG_FD_204470 | JGI IMG/M metagenome (GOLD analysis project Ga0315910, IMG submission 204470) | Garden soil microbial communities collected in Santa Monica, California, United States - Edamame soil | ecosystem: Environmental > Terrestrial > Soil > Garden | place: USA: California... | reverse complement strand
GCGGACTCCTTTCTTTTGTTAAGTACTTCGGCTACTATGACATAAGAGTGAAGGAGCATTGGAAAAATGTGGAGACTGGAGGCATTCAGGCCAGAGAGCTTGTGCTTGAACAGGACACCAGTGCACTCGACCGGGCTGATAACATTCCGGCTTATCCTTATGTTCGCGTTCCGGAATTGGGCTTGTATTACGACATCGTAAGGCCCCGGACTGATCGCCAGCTTGATGATGATGGATTGCCACTCACCGAGAAAGCATTCGCTTATTCAGTGGACGAGGTGCTTATCAAGCTGTTCGGACTTAAGAAGTATCTGGAGGAAGAAGATGTAACAGGTATTGCCCGGATCGTTGACATTGTTGGTGAATACGACATATTTGAGAAAACTGATATCAATGCTTGGGAGGATAAGACACTCGCGCTCCTTCATAATTACGCATTGCAGCCGAAATTCACGGTTGACAAAAATTTCGAATATCTTGATGACTTGAGGGCTGTATTGAGCAACTACGCTTGTTCCCTTCCAGTCGATTGGACCGTAGAAACTTCATCCCCGGAACCAATCGGTGAAGATATTAGCTGTTGGATTGGTTATTTCACACCTTTCAACAGACAAGTACCATCCTTTATTGATGAACCGGGCATTCCGATCGGGAAGCTGGTTAATCTGGTTAATACGACATTCTTTCAGCCTTGGGCTGGTGTCGGTTTGACATGGGCTCAATCAGCACAGAACAATTTGACCGTGACTTGGGCCAACATCGACAAGCTTAATTACTATGAGGTCGAGTGGATCGTTACTTATTCCAAGGTCAACTCAGTCAAGAAGTCATTCCAGTTCATTGATCGCAATCCTGCACACATTCTATCACAGCAAGTGATTTTGCCATACTTCGGTATCTACGATGTAACATTGAAGCTCTACGGCTATGATGGCGAGGTCGCGTCTTTCACACAAAACGGATTCTTGACGATTTATCCAAAGAATCCAGACTTTATCGCGTTTTACCGTCTTTATGAATCAGAACTCCAAATCTGGAAAACCAACTACCTGCAATGGAAGGACATTTGGAACCAGTGGCGCGATAAGATTTTTGACAACAGCAGATTCACTTACGAGGAAGCCGACATACAGTACAAGTCGATGATGACTGTGCGCTATATCGATCTTGCTTATCTCGGCCTCAAGGCTGTTGGTATAGCTGATGAAAAATGGAACACTCATAGCGTTGCTTCTTGGAAGGATCACAAGTATATGTCATGGGCGTACACGCGGTTTGATCGAGAGAAACCTTCGAATTTCACGATACAGACTCTATACCCGCATGGCATTTTACAAATCGGTGGTTCGCTTTTTCAATTCCCTGCGGATTTGAACGTCAATCAGTGGGAACGTGCTGCAGAATTGTTGAATGAATCGGTTGATCCGAACATTTCGAACTATTACTACATTGCGCGTCCTTTCGACAAGCCTTATTATATTGATGCTGTCAGCAAGTATGATGGCCGGAACGGTGAACGTTGGATTGGAGCATCAAATTTCATCACACTCAAGCCAAACCAACGAGGCTTAACATGGGCTCAATGTAAGGAATTCCACTGGACCGATGTGCCTATTCATTGGAAGAACGCTCATGAAATTTACTTCGCGAAGTCGCTGGAGAACCCATACACGTTCGATAACATCAAAGTGTATCATGGTGATTTCGATGTGCCAACAGTGGTGCCAGTACTCATGACTATTGATAACTGTTCTATCGTTGGTAAAACCGATGCATTCTGGACCATTTACGATGAGTTCGGTAACATTGTGGTTGACAAAGCCGAGGGCAGATACTTTGCGTTCGCGTTCGAAAAGCCGGGCGTTTATTCAATCATGCTGTCGATCATCGACACAAATGGTAACGAATTCACCCATACTTGGAACAGAAGAGTGCGAGTATATAAACCTCTTGATTACCAGAAGAGATATTACATTGCAGCATCAGCCTGAAACCCATCCACTCCAATCCAGTTAAATAGCTAATGAAGATTTTCTTACTGAGACATGCCGCATATTCCGGCAATGATGCTGATCCAGTTCTCTCTAATGAAGGTGAAAGAATGGCATCGGCTATGGCATCCAAGATTGCCAGACTTGTAGGCAGCTACAACACCACCATCTGGACCTCACCAGCCAAAAGGGCATCCCAGACCGCAGATATCATCGCTATGCGCTTGGGCATCCAAGAGGTTGTAAAGCATGATAAACTGTGGAGCGATAATGAGCATCGCCACGATTTTGAATGGCTGCGCGAAAAGTTGGCATCCCATAAGTCCACCGAACCGCTTATCATCATTTCACATCTTGAATATGTCCGTTCATTCTTCAACCAGAATGAGGCTGGATATGGTGAAGGTGTAGTAGTGGAGACAAGCGATGGAATCGTGCACTCAATAATACCTTTCAGATGATAGTAGCTAAGAAAGAACCAATCACCAACTCTTCTCTACTGCATTTATCGATGCATGTTTTCCATGAGAAAATTTATGGTGGCAGAGAGTTAATGACTGTTGTGGGCATCCGCAAAGATCAAGTTGAGCTCCGGGGTGATTATAGTGGTGGAACCAATCCAAGTGTGACCGATGGTTGGCATCCGATCGAAGGAACATTCAGGTTGAGAAAGGTTTGTGAAGAACATTTAAAGAATGATGGTAATTGTCCACTTCCCAACATACACTGTGGCTATCCAAACTGTGAACCTTATCTGTCGAACTGGGGTCACTATGTTGAAGGCAAACTAACTGACGAAGTTGTACTCAATCAATGAAGTGGTATCTTCTTACATGCTTGTTCTGGGGAATAGTAACCTCAATCATCTGGACAATTCAGCATAGGCGTGTGAGGTGGGACTATCAGAGATGCGTATTCGTATTTGTGATCAACTTCGTGTTATGCCCGGTCTGCATTCCGATCGCGATCAAGCGAATTAAATGGACCAGTTCAGTCCAGCGTTCAAGCGTTTTACGTTATTTGCATCTTCCACGCTTATATCAGAAGTATAACCCTTTCCAGCGATCATAAGCAAGATCAGCCTGAAAATGGCAACATTGAATTTGTTGATCTTGAGAAATTTATATAACCCTTCCGGCAAGAACGTAAGCGTGAAGTCTTGTAGTGCCAGCATATGAGTAGGCATTCCAAGCTTCTTGGTATCAGCAACAAATTCTTTCCTTGCTCGTTTACACCAAGCGTGTATATCATTAAATCTCTCGCTGATTCCTTCACCAAGTGAATTAGGTTTAGTGGCGATGATGGCCCGAATCAAATTCACATACTCATCAGTAGGCTTCTTTGACTCCAACTTGTGTGGATTATTCAGAACAGCTTGATATGTTTCGTTCAGGAACATGACTGCATCAGATGTCTCGGCAATTTCAAGCTTGGTGAAAGAGGAATCGGGCTCAGCAATAAGCGAAATCAAGCCATCCACATCAAGTGTTGGTATTGACGGCATGGTGATATCATACTGGTTGGCCCGGTTAAACATCACCCGGTAGTCATTCACAAATTCGTTGTTCTCCCGGATGCTGGTCAAATAAATTTGGTGGAATTCATAGTTGTAAACGATCTCATAACTCTCCCCGGCAATCAATCGCGACTTGATCTTGTTGAAGTGCATATAAGGATCGATGCATAAATCAGTTGATAAGAGATCGAGAATGCTAAGAGACTTAAACTTTTTGTCGGCAACGTCAAATTTTGGTGGGCTGCTCACCATGAGCTTGATTCCGCGAGGCTTCATCAGTACGCATGTCTCGCCTTTCTTTACATCCTCAACAACTGCCTGTAAGTCTAATTCGTATATTGACTGCATCGGTGAATTTGGTTTATTTATGCAATAGATAGTGTATAATGGATCAGGTCAAAAATTTTGAGGAAGTCTTTTTGCGCTCGGTGATGGTTGGCCTCAACTATTCGTTATACAAACGAATAGGTGCTCCACAGGTCGTGAACGGTGTGACAACCATGAAATATTTCCCATGGTTGTTCCTTAGCCACAATGAGCAGTTGATGCGCGACTACTATGACAACCCACCTGACTATTGTGAAGAGCTCGACCCCAAACTTGATGGTAATTATGAGCAGGTTCCGGGTGCCAGCATGCGATTCACTGGTTCGGGGATCGTGACCGATGAAATGGGTAGCAAATATCAGAGGTCCATCTACACCAAGAACGTAAAGACTGAACACGGCACCGATACCCGGCTCATGTCGGCCCGGACGCTGTGGATTCCAGTAAACGTAAATTTCGAGGTAAAAATCAAATGCAGTTCGGATATCGAAAGATTGAAGATTTGGCAGGAATGCGTAAGGCGTCTGTATAAGACGATCAAATTCCATATCAGATTTGAGGGCTTTGCTAAAATCCCAGCGATTGCTGGCTTCCCGGAGAACCTCGATCTATCCAAGGAATTCTCGTGGGGTTTTCCGGCCAATGATGATAACACAAGACCGATCCTCATGTTTGACATCGAAGTGAGGACCTACTTACCAGATGTAGACCAGACCACGGAACGTAAATTTGAGGAAAAGATGAATGAAGGTATTGTATCTTCAAACCAGTAAAAGAAATATATAAAACAGCAATAAAATTATCAGCTATGAAACGTGAATTCACCCAAAGGCTCCGCGATCTTGCAAAAGTGACAAATTTTCGTGAAGTCAAGAAGAAGATCGATGCCTATTTCACATTGCATGATGAAATTGATCTGAACGATGAGAAACAGGCAAGCTTCCTGATGGAAACCCTGAAACCATTCGTGACCAAGGATAAGGCTATCCATGATTTCTGTAAAGCATTCGAGCATCGTAAGGCCCTTGCAAGCCTCGGAGTGTCTCAGGCTTTGGTGGAGATCAAGAAGTCTAAAATCTATTCATCCAACAGCGTGATCAAGAACCGGGTGGATGAACTTATCGGCATGAAAGTTGCCGGAGCTACCGAGATCAAGATTTTCGAAGCCTATAAAAATGAGGTGCAGGGCCTCGTACTTGATAGCTTCTTCGACAAGTATATGTCGGACACAGAGGCCAAGTACAAGCAATTCCGGGCCTATGCCTATGTCGATGAAGCTATTGAAGCATTGCAAGCTGATCCAAATCCTGAACTGTTGGGTGACGTGTTCAAGAAATTGGAGAGCGCAATGTCAATCCCGGCTTCTCAGGTGCCATTCTACCTGATCAAAGGCTTGTCCGATTGCAAGCATCTGTCGCCTGTTATTGTTGATCTTCTTTCCAAGTTGAACAAGATCGATTCAATGACACAGCGCAACACCATGAACCAAATCAGGTACGTGGGTAATGCAGGAATTTATGAATCAGTGCTGACTCCCTGCCTGTTTGGCGAGAAGATGGACACTGTAATGCTTGGCAACAGATTGTTCAACATTTCTGAGGACCTCTGTGAGGAACCGGAAGAAGGAACAGTTGACGAATCATTCGTTGAGATTTGCAAGGCATTCTCTTTCGCAAGAGTTTCTGAGTCTGGCGCGTTGAGCGTTACAGATGATAACGATAATTGTGTAGAAATTGATGAATCGGCAGAAGGCGGTCTTGTTCTGACAGTGAACAAAAATCACACCTTTGCTGTGGATGAAGCTAAAACATGGCAGGCCGACCTGTTGGGAATGCAAGTCAATCCCGGCATGGTAACACTTATCGGCAAGCTTTGTGAAAGCCTTGAGACCATCACTTCTATGGACAACATCATGTCGCTCCAGAGCAAATCTGGTGGTGGATATTCGATGTACATCATTAAGCAAGGCAAAAACAACCACATGATCACCGTTGATCCTATCGTGGGAGCCGCAGCAATCCAAAAGAACATTTCAGTACAGGAAGCCGTTGCAGCAGCCAATGAAGCTTTCGGTGTTGATGTAAGCAAATTCTTTGGTGAAGCTCAGGCCAACGAGAATGCGGAAGTTGAGTCTAAGATGCAGGAATTGCAGGGAAGTATCGATCAGGTCGATGCATCCATCGCTGAAATCACCAATGCTGATGATGCAGTAAGGGAGGACCCGGAAGTACAGGAGTTGCTTAAGACTCTGGAGGCACAGAAACAAGAATTGTGTGCTGAGTACGATGGACTGGCCGGGCAACTGACTCACTCACCAGCATAAATTGTTTTCTCAATGCATAGACGGCTGCAAACGATATCTGAGTCACTTAAGTCATCAGTCAACGAAGCGCATGTTGACACTGACAAGCTGATGTATGCAGATTCGATAGCCAAAGCCCTCCAACAACAGAAAACTGAACTCGGAAACGTGTGGAGTGCGGAAATAATGAATTCCGGCTCTGATGATACAAACGGCAATGGTGGTGGACGAATCAAATACACCATCCCTGCCACACCCTCCGAAGTTGAATATCAAGTAGAAATTGAAAATCACAGAACACCGGGGCCGAAACTTGATGATCAAGGCGTTCCTATTCCCGGTGAAGAAATAACCCAAGATTTGGCCGATGTTCTTGTTACAGTAAGCATTGACGACAGTCCTTGCGCTGTAAAACACTTGAAAGATCAGTCCATTTCCGGGTTAAAAGATGTGATCAAGGATATCGTGGTCTCCGCAGTAAAGGACCACCACAAAAAGCAACGAGTAGCAGCCCAAAACATATGAGACTATTAACACCATCTGAAAAACTTTTCATTCTCGAAAATAAGGCCCTTCCAAAGAAAGAGGTTGAGAGAGTGGCTGAACTGCTTAAGGCTAAGTTCAGATTTGCCGCAGGTAGAGCCAACGGCAACCTCATCCCGACTTATCTGGAGAAAGTGGTCGTTGAGAAGGATGGTAAGGTTGATCGCAATCAAGAGTATATCAGGAGAATCGCCAGAATCCTTGATAACGCGAATACCGAACTTGTGGCTGCAGCCATCGAATACGCACTTGCCAACAAAGGCGTGTACGAGTTCAAAATTCCTTCCGGCTTGATGGATAAAGCGAAGGAACTCGCTGCCCAGATCGTTGATAACGGCTTCTCTTTCCAAGAATTTGTGGAATGGCTCGGTGCCACCAAGGCATATAAGAATGATGCTGATGAGATCATGGCTGACGGCAAAATCAAGGACCTTGAGGCTCTTTATACTCAACTCCTTGGAACCGCGAATGAGTCATCATCACTTGATGGCTTCATAGCTGTCGAAAGACCAACCGATGTTGAGCCATTCAAGGCATTCGACAAACTGGTTGACCACCTCAAAGAAAAATATTCAGCAGGTCCGGACTATAACGTGATGGCAGACGGAAGTTTGACCCTCAACCCGGAGATTGTTGCCGTGGATACTGAAATTGATGACATGCTACGCGGTCTTGGTGACCTTGGTGTGAAAGTCGGTGATTTCGGAGTAAACGAGGCTAATGATGATACCAAAAATTATAACCTCGATGCCAAGGTAAAGCATGATTGGACAACCGACTTGGACAATGAGCTCAAGGAAGGTGAGACAGTCAATATTGACATTGTTGAAAAATCGCCCGGCAGCACATGGAATTTGATCTCTGTGCGTAGAAAAGGAAAACACCTCGGATATGTTGAGACTGAAAATGTTGATAGCATGTTCGAAATCATAGGCAAGAGCAAATATTCTCCTGAATACGAGCCAGAAGCCAACGAATGCAAAGTGGGTGATACCGTAATCGCTGATGGTGTAGAGGGCAAGGTGACTGCCATCAAGGATGATGGTAAGATTGAAGTGCAAAAGAAAGGCAAAACTGCTTGGGATGGTGAAATCGCTGATTTCGATCCGAAAGATGTTCAACCTGTGAGCGAGGGCCGGATGCAAATCAAACGCGCTTATAAGCGTAACGGTGTCGAATTAAAGCCTGCTGTCACAGTAGCAGAAGAGGCTGTGATGCGAAACAAAATCGTGAAATTCCTTGGTGCACAACCTTTATTCCGTGCTTCCAAGAAATCAATACTTGAATTCTTCAACGCTCTAAACGAAGATGCAGAAGTGGGCCGGGTTCCATCCGCAGGGTGGTTATACCGCAACCAACACTTGGTGAAGAAGATCAAGGTAGGAAAAGATTCATTCTACAAACTCACACGCGCTGGCCTTAACCTCTTTAACAAGGTTAATAAGACAGTGAATGAAGAAGTTGAAGAAGAGGTGGTGGTAGACGAAAGCGGTGCATTTAGCATCACTGACGTTCTCGATGTTGAAGAGGCAAAGAAGGCAATTGCCGCTTGCCCGGAAGGAGAGACCTGCATCCTGATTCCTCACTATTCTATCAACGTTCAATCGAAGTATGAGGATGGTGAAGAGCTCCAGAACGATCTGGACGAACTTGAGGAACAGCTTGGCCTCCCTCTCATAGTTAATGACTATGATGATCTGGTTGCCGACCCGCATGGAGTTCTGAGCGATGAAGTTGATGAAAGAAGAAGAGGTGAAGCTCATGAGGACGAGGTTGTTGATGCTCTGGTTCCGTATTATACGATGATCAGAGATGATAAGGGATTCACTAATCTTCAAATCGGAAGAGGTGGTAAAACCTTCACGTTCGAAACAGCCGAAGAAGTTCCTCATCACTACGAGGACGGCCAGACTGAAATTCAAAAATTTGAAGTGGGAGTTGATGGCGATGACATTTACTGTCTGTTCGATAACAACGGTGATGAAGAAGTGCTCACATCACCAGAGGATTTGAAAAACTACGTTGGCTCCACAAACACCAACGAGGCCATGACAGAAGCGGAGCTTGAAGCAACCAAGGATTGGTTCTCAACTCTGGGCGAAGAAGAACGCGATGGATTCATGGATCGTTATCAGGACGAGACTGGCGAAAAGCTCGATGATAAGGCTACCGAGAAAATTCATAAGGCTTTCTGGAAGTGGTTGGCCGGGGAACAACAGGTAGCAATGCAGGAAGGCAAAAATGGTGCTTCATACGAAATCGTTGTGATGGGTGATGCCGATGCTAAGGCAGAACTAATGGCAGCGATTGAGCAAGCACTCCCTGATAACATCACTATCGCTGGCGAGGATTTCGGTGTAATCATCCATGATGATGTGGACCGCGAAATCTTCGACAAAGCATTTGGTCGTCTGTCTGATTCAAGTGGTCTACAAGTTCAGGCTTTCCAGAACGATGCACCAGTTGATTTGAAAGCCCATGCTGAAATGATCAAAGAATCAGTTGATGCAAGTGAATATTTCACTGTTCAGCAGCCGACAAGAGAGCAAATGGTGACATACCGGGCTCTCCAGATGTACTTGAAGAGACATTTTACCAACAAAGAATATAATACAACATCATCCGGAACGTTGCGCATTAAGAAAGCGATTCAGGAGAAGCTCACGCCTTACCTGAAAAGCCTTGATGTAATTCAGCCCGAAGCAGCAAAATAAGAGCATGGAACAGAAAGTAGAGAAGCTTAACATTTTCAGTATCCTTGAGGGCAAAAAGGTGGAAGAGAAAGTCACCAAGCTCAAGGATGTGTCCAAGGCCGGGACGTGGCTCGGAGATGAACTAATCATCAGGACCTATCCGCTCAGCAACTTTGTTGATCGGATCGCTCAGGTTGGCTATGACTTCTCCGGCAACAAGAAGATGGACACTAAATTGCGTAAAATGCTGCCTGATATCATCAAGGCTGATCGCAATTTTGGCCGTTCCATTATTGATATCATGGCCGACAACGAAACCACTGAATCTGAAAAGGCTGATCTCATCGACTCAAATGTTGATGATTTCATCGATGCACACTTAGAAGAACTGACAGCATTTAACCAATACAGACGTTAATTTATGGAAAAGAAAATCGCTAAGTTGAAATTGATGCCTATTTTTGAGGGCACAGCTATCCTCGAAGAGAATGGTTCAAAGATTCAGGCCATTTCCATAGGTGCCTGTATTGAGATCAGGAAAGCCGATGGTGCATCTGCATTATTCATCGATTCAGTGGTCACTGAACCTGTTCGATACAAGAAAATCGAAGAGAAGGACCTCGAAATCGAGACGCTCCAGAACGAGCTTGCTGGAATCGTGGGCCAGTTTGATGGTCAGGTGCACAAACTGATGGCCAAATATGGCTATGAGTGGGTGAATCCTGATGAAGCCAGCGAACCTGCGCCAACCTCGACCTTGGAATCAGTGAATGAAGGTGCTGGCGACCCGGTGGGCGATGTTGTTGACGGATACTTGATCACAGGTGCTATCTCACTAAGCAAACTGGTTGATGCAGCAGCCGAAGGATTTGCCGGAGAACAAGAAGAAGAGAACAAATTCCGCAGCAAAGTGATGACAATTCTCCAAGACAACAACAACTCGGAGATTGTTGATTACATAAGTGAAGGTAATGATCTGGCAGTAGCCATGGAAAAATGGCTTGATGATCACATGGACGAGCTTGAAGAATTCAGAGACAACTTATAATCACATGGCACAAGAAAAAACCAAATATCTCATCACTTACAGGGACGGAAGCACCGAAGAGAAGGAAATGACCGAATCTCAGCATGAGACCTTCAAGAAAAGTAAGGATTATGCGAAGGTTAAGGGACTCCGTAATTTGGGTGTGATCGGCAAGAAGAAAAAAGTCGATGAGGATGGTGAAGGTGCCGGAAGCGGTGAAGCTCCAAGCACTGGAGCAGCTACGTTGTCCAACACAGTGGGCCGTGGTTCCTATGAATTTGGTAATAATCCACAAAGCGGGAACGCAGATACTAAGAAAGGCTCCGGGGAACCAATGGGTGGTGGAAAGCGCAAGCTCACCCCTCAGGAAGAAGCCATGCTCGGAATGACAACCAAGGACGATGATGGTGCAATCAAGATCATTGGATATGATAATTTCCGGGCGTCCAAAGTTCAAGAAAATTTCGCCTCTCCAGAAAAGATCACAGAGGCCATCAATACTCATTTTGGTGATTTCGGTAAGGAGGCTATCATCGAGCTTGGTAAACTGCCAAGAGTAGCCGGGCTGGTCGAAATCCAGAGTATTAATAAGGCTCTGTCCGGTAAATACAAAGAGACTCAAATCCGGAAAGTGATCGATGCAATTTCAGATAAACGAAGTTCTTAACGAAGATACTGGATACTTTGTATTCCAAGTACCGGGTGTCATCAAGAACCCGAAAGCATTCACTATCTATGCTGACGACATAGTAAGTGATGACGCTTATGCTTCGATCAAGAGAGAACTTTCTTATTCATTCGATGGCTCCAATTGGGCTCCGTATCAACCACTGACCAAGGCACTTCTCCAAAGCGAGGATATCCTCAAAAAAGGTGACCTCAAGATGCGCATCAAAATCACGCGCAACCAGAGCAACCAGCCAGTCGAGATCAAAACTATCGATTTTGACTACACCGAAACGCCAGCCGAGGAATGTGAGCCACAAATGATCTCCAAGTACATGGGCCTTGAGTTCTGTACTGATGCAGATTTCGATCCATACAAAATATCAGCACAAGCAGCGCAGCTTGAAAGTGCGTTGAATGGCTACATCAACAAAAATCTGGGGATGGAAGTTCAGTACTTCCACATTAAGCCAGATCAGGAAAGCGCAGATTTCATCCTCAACGAATATTCGACATTTAAGGAGTCTGGAGAAGGCGGTAAGTGCATCAAAATCATGGTGCCTGAGAATTCGCTCCCGGACCCAAGCTTGCTGCATAATGAGTGGGGCATCGATTTTGAGAAGTTCGAGGTGCATGTGCAGATTCAATACTTTGAAACAGTCTGGGGTAAGCACGAAGAGCCAAGACAAGAGGACATTCTTTATTTCCCCAAGTTCAATAAATTGTTCTATGTGAGCTCGGTGAAGTCAGTACGCGGAACTGATGGCATTGGTCAGTATTGGGCCATGAACCTGAAACGCTACGATAAGAACACTGCGATCAAGATGTCTGATGAAAGTCAACAGATTCTTGACGAACTCACGGAGGGCAGCAGCCACGAA
>Ga0315910_10004286_pt1 | contig 11946 bp, 8 predicted proteins | sample EdamamesoilMG_FD_204470 | JGI IMG/M metagenome (GOLD analysis project Ga0315910, IMG submission 204470) | Garden soil microbial communities collected in Santa Monica, California, United States - Edamame soil | ecosystem: Environmental > Terrestrial > Soil > Garden | place: USA: California... | reverse complement strand
AGCACGAGCGCCAGCATTCCGGGCGGGAAGCGCACGCGTGCGCGGGCCAGCGCCGAGCGCGCGCCGGGGAGCTTTTTACCCACGTCTACCATGCGTGCCTCGGCTCCGCGCGCACCGCGGTCGACGTGGCTGAGGCGGGGCGGATTCCGTCGGCGACGGGCGGGCTTCTCGGCCATCGGATGAGGCTCGGGCGGGAAGGGCTTTTCGCTCCGGTGTCCGGTCGACGGGGTTCGAAAAGTCCAGCGCTCCGGGGCCCGCCCGCCGAACCGATGCGGCGCCGATACTAGACTACGGACCTCGCATCCCCCAATGCTCACCGCGGCGCCTGGAGCCCGTACCCCCACATCATGACGATCGCCCCTCCGGCCCTGGCGGCTCCCCTCTCCCTCCTCCTGTCGGCCGTGCTCGCGCTGGCCCCGGCGCGTCCGAGCGCGGGCGACCTCGACGCGCTGGTGGACTCCGAGGTGCAGGCGGCCGGGACGAAGACCCTGCCCGAGGTGTGGCGGCGCGCGGTCGAGCTGCGCGAGGCCGAGCCCCTGGGCGAGGCGGGCGAGCTCGATCGCCTGCTCGACGGCTGGCTGGACAAGCGCGCCGAGCTCGACCCCGCGGCCGTGCTGCTCCTCGCCGCCGCGCGCCTGCCGGGCTCGAGCCCGGACGCGACGCGCCTGGCCGACGCGCTGGCGCCGTTGCTCGACGCGGGCGACAGCACCCTGGCGGCGGCCGGGGCGGAGCTGCTCGGGAACGAGCTCTTCAAGACGCTCGTGCCCTCGCGCGGCGACGAGATCGTCAAGCGCATGCTGGACAAGGCCGCCGATGGCGCCCAGCCGCCGGGCCTGCGCCTGGCCTGCGCCAAGTCGGCCTACCGCATCGGCGGCGGCAAGGAGCGCCTCAAGGCCAACCGCACGCTGCAGAAGTTCCTCGAGTCGCAGGACCCCGAGCTCAAGGTGCTGGGCGCGCTGGCCATGGGCGAGCTCGAGTCGGCGCCCATCGACGGCGAGCTGCGCAAGATCCTCGAGCGCCTGCGCACCATCCCCGACGAGCGCGGCGAGCTGGCGCGCTCCTACCTCGAGCGCGAGAAGCTGCGCGAGGAGAAGGACCGCCAGCGGCGCGACCTGCTCAAGAAGACCGAGGCGGGCGACGTGCCGCCCGAGGTGAAGGAGTTCCTGGCCGTGCTGCGCCTGATCGAGGACAAGCACCTGGAGGGCAAGCAGGTCGAGCAGGAGACGCTGGTCGAAGCCGCCATCAATGGGATGCTGCGCTACATGGACCCGCACTCCTCGCTCCTGCCCTCGGACGACTACGCCAAGTTCTTCGGCGAGCTCGAGGCGCAGTACGGCGGCATCGGCGCCTACGTCAACGAGGACCCCGACGACCGCCTGTTCACTGTCGTGCGCCCGATCTACACCGGCCCGGCCTACCGCGCCGGCCTGATGACCGACGACAAGATCGTGCGCATCGACGACTGGCCCACGCTCAACCAGCCGGTCGACGAGATCATCAAGCGCCTCAAGGGCAAGCCGGGCACGCCGGTGAACCTGTACGTGTGGCGCCACGGCATGGAGCCCGAGAAGATCGAGCGCCCGACCGACGACCTCAAGGTGGTCGTGCAGCGCGAGGCCGTGACCATCCCGCCCGGCATGTACCAGATGCTCCCGGGCGGCATCGGCCTGATCCAGCTCGACACCTTCAGCCAGGTGGCGATGGACGAGATCCGCCGCTGGATCCCCGAGCTGCAGAAGCTCGGCATGAAGGCGCTCGTGCTCGACCTGCGCTTCAACGGCGGCGGCCTCCTGACCGAGGCCCAGCAGGTGGCCGAGCTCTTCCTGGCCAAGGGCAAGGTGGTCGTGAAGACCAAGGGCCTGGACGAGGAGACGGTCTACAAGACGCGCCGCGATCCGCTGCTGCCGCCCGAGATCCCGCTGGTGGTCCTGACCGGGCGCTCGACGGCCTCGGCGGCCGAGATCGTCTCGGGCGCGCTGCAGGACTACGGGCGCGCGAAGCTGGTGGGCAAGACCACCTACGGCAAGGGCTCGGTGCAGCAGCTCATGCCGGTCCTGACCGAGCTGCAGGACGAGTGGAACGACGAGAACGGCAACCAGCTCTACGACCCCTGGGAGAAGCTGACCAAGGACAACGACGGCGACGGCCAGATGGACTACGCGCCGCGCGTCAAGCTCACCATCGCCGAGTACCTCCTGCCCGGCAAGCCCGGCCAGGGCGACCACTCGATCTACCGCAAGCTCGACCGCGACGGCAACATCCTCTCCGAGGGCGGCATCAACCCGGACGTGGTCGTCGATCCGCCCACGATCGAGAGCTGGCGCTACGCCGAGCAGCGCCGAATTCGCACCGAGGTGCGCCACCACGTCGAGAACACCTACGCGCAGAACCGCGAGCTCTACTCGCGCCTGGCGGTCAACGACATGAAGCAGGCCGAGCTCTACCCGGGCTTCGCCGCGCTCAAAGAGGGCCTCTCGACCACGCTCTCCGACGACGACGTGCGGCGCGTGCTGCGCTCCGAGGTGCGCCGGCGCGTGCAGGACGAGCGCGGGGCCGAGTTCCCCGACGGCGACTTCGTCGAGGACGTGCAGATGCAGAAGGCCATCGAGGTGGCCCTGTCCGAGCTCGGCCAGGACGTGAACCAGGTGGCCGACTACTCGCCCGTGTTCGACCTGCCGGCCGCCAAGCCCCAGGGCGAGCTGGCCCTGGCCGGCCCCAAGGGCGCGCTCGAGCTCGAGCGCGCGCGCAGCCTGCTGCGCGGCGCGCGCGACGGCGGCGAATCGCTCACGCGCGAGCAGGTCGACGAGCTGCTCGACATCCTGGGCACGATCGTGATCGATCCGCCCGCCAAGCCCTCGAAGAACTGAGCGGCCGGGCGAGAAAGCCTGCGGCTTTCTCGCCCCGGGCGCCTGGATCGGCGGAGGCGGGCGTCCGCGCGCGCCTCACTTGGGCTCGTCGGCGAACTGCTCCAGGGCGGGCACGACGAACTCCTGGAACAGGATGACGAGCGTGGCCGTCAGCGGCAGCGCGATCAGGAGCCCGAGCATGCCCAGCGCCGCGCCGCCCGCCAGCAGGGCGAAGAACACGACCAGCGGGTGCAGGCCCAGGCGGTCGCCCAGGATCTTGGGCACGAGCACGTAGCCCTCGACCAGCTCGCCCGCGCCGAACACCAGGCCCGCGCGCACGAGCGAGCCGATCACGCCGTGCTCGAGGATGCCCACCGCCAGGGCCAGGGCGAAACCGACGAAGGCGCCCACGAAGGGGATGATCGAGAGCGCGCCCGAGAGCATGCCGAACAGGAAGCCGTAGGGCATGCCCGCCAGCGTCAGGCCCACGGCCAGGAACAGCCCCTTGGAGAAGGCCACCGTCAGGCGCCCGCGGAAGAAGCTCGAGATGACCTCGCCGATGCGCTCGGCCACGCGCGACAGGCGTGCGCGCTCGCGGCGCGGGAAGTAGCGCTGGATCGAGCCGTGCACGTCGCCCAGCACGAACAGGAAGTAGTACGTGTACAGCGGCACGAGCACGAACAGCCCGGCCAGCGAGAACACCCCGCCCAGGAAGCGCGCCAGGAACGCGAGGCCCTTGCCGGCCAGCGCCAGGCTCGTGCGTCCGGCCTGGTCGCCGTAGCGCTCGAGGAACGTCTGCGCGAGCTCGCGCGCCTCGTCCAGGTCGGGCAGCACCCACGGCCCGACCTCGAGCCCCCACTCGCGCAGCGTGCCCGAGAACTCGTCCAGGCGGTGCTGCAGCTGCGTGTGCAGCGGCAGGCCCTCGCCCGGCGGTGCCGTGGCCGACTCCTTGGCGCTGTCGTACACCTCGAGCGCGAGCGCGCGCATCTGCGTGAAGAGCCCGACCAGCACGAGCACGGAGAGCACGAACCCGCCCGCGAAGATCAGGTTCACGGCCGCGCGCTGCGAGAGCCCGCGCCGCTGCACCTTCAGGACCAGCGGGTGCAGGATGTAGGCCAGGAGGTAGCCGAACAGGAGCGGGTTCAGGACGCTGCGCACCGTCCAGCAGAACCACACCACCACGCCCGCCAGGACGAGCAGCGCCAGGTTGCGCTTGGTGCGCGAGAGGCGCTCGAGCAACCCTAGGCCTCCGCGTCCGGGGCGGTCGGATCGGGCAGGCTCACCTCGTACTCGCGCACGAAGGCCTGGTCGAAGTCGAAGCCGGCGCGGAAGTCCTCGATCGTGTCCGTCTCCTGGCGGTTGAGCAGGCCCTTCTCGACCAGCAGGAACACGATGTGCCCCCAGTCGAGCGTCTCGCGCACGCCCCAGGAGCGCCACACGTGCCCGGCCAGCGGGCCGAACAGGAGCAGGGCGTGCGCGCGCATTCCGGCCAGGACCTCCTGGCCGGTGACGTGGCGCGCGGTGCCCTCGGCGCGCTCCTTGCCCGCCATGCGCACCGCCTGCTGCAGGGACTCGAACAGGAAGCGGAAGGCCTCGGGCGAGTAACGGCCGTCCTGCAGGGCCAGGGCTCGCAGCTGGTCTTCGATGGGCGTCCTCCGACCGGAGGAGCCTAGAGGACTGCGCGCGCGCTGACAATCCGGCGCGCTCGGAGCTCAGGTCGGCGGCAGCAACAACAGCAGCTCCTGGGCCGCCGCGCCCTGGAAGCGCGCGCGCACGCGGCCGACCAGGAGCTCGGCCCCTTCCTCGTACGGGAAGGCCGGGCGCACGTCGGCGCGCACGCCCTGGCAGCCCAGCGAGCGCGCCGACCAGCCGGCCTGGCCGAGCTCGGCCAGGGCCGTGCTGAGGGCGTTCGTGATCACGTGGCCGAGCTCGAGCATGCCGTCCTTCAGGCTGGGGTCGAGCGCGCTCTCGTCGCGCCGCGCGGCCGCCTCCTCCTCGGTCAGCATGAGCAGGGCGGCCGTCCACGAGATGGCCATGGGCAGCGGGACGAGCAGGCATCCGTGGCGCAGGGCGCCGCTCTCGTGCCGGAGCCCGACCTTGAACGAGATGTGGACCTGGCCCGCGCCGGCCGGGCGCGAGCGCGCGCGCTCGGCCGCGACCTCGCCCAGCGCGATCTCGTGCCCGAGGATCACGGAGAGATCGCTGGCCACGCGCTCGAGCAGGCCCAGCAGGAGCTCGCCGTCCGAGTGCGGAACGGCGCTGCGCGCGGAGGTGGTGGGTCGAGCCATGGCGGCGAGGCCGGCTCCCCTTCGGTCGCGAGAGCGGCGCGGCCCGAGTCGAAGGCGGAAAATCCTGCCCTCGGGGACGCTCAGCGCCCGAGGGCCGCGGGCGCGCCGCGCGCCAGGGTCAGGAGCGCGCGTTCCAGCACCGAGGCCGGCGCGAGGTTGCGCTCCACGTCGGCGCGCGCCGTGCACAGCGCCGCGGCGCGGCGCTCGAGCTCGCGCGGCGCGAGCTCGCCGGCCACGCGCGCGGCGTGCTCGCCGTGGGCGAGGTCGTCCGCGTCCACGCCGGCGCGCAGGCGCAGGGCGTCGCGCAGCAGCGCCAGCGCGAGGTCGATGGTCACACGCGTGCGCTCGCGCTCCTTGGCGGTGGGCGTCGAGCCCGTGAACTCGCCCGGCAGCTCCCACACCTCGCGCGCCACGTCGAGCGCGTCGCGCGCGCCCGAAGCCGCGTCGCCCAGCGCGCGGCGCAGTTCGCGCAGCCCCTGGCGCTCCTGGGCCAGGGCCAGGCCCGGCGCACCGCTCGCGCTGCGCGCCAGCTCACGCGCGGCCTCGGGCGCGAGGCCGGCCTCGACCAGCACGTGCTCGCACTCGGCCAGCCCGAGGGGCTCGAAACGGATGCGCACGCAGCGGCTGCGCAGGGTGGGCAGGAGCTGGGAGCGGCGGTGGGTCTCGAGCACGAGCACGGTCCCGGGGCGCGGCTCCTCGAGCGTCTTCAGCAGCGCGTTCTGCGCGGCCTCGTTCATGCGCTGGCTCTCGCGCAGCAGGATCAGGCGCGCACGCCCCTCGGCCATGCGCAGGTCGAGGGCGCGCTCGACACAGTGCTCGAGGTCGTCGAAGGTCGCGTCGGGGCGGTAGGCGATGCGGTGCACCTTCCACCAGGTCGAGCTCTCGAAGTCGCGCGCCAGCGCCGGATCCTCCGGGTCGAGCACGAAGACGTCGGGATGGTTGCTGCGCAGGTCGCCGGAGAGCACGCGCTTGCACGGGCCGCACACCAGGCACGGCTCGCCCGGCCCGCGTTCGCACAGGCAGCCCAGGGCGAACCACTTGGCCGCCTGGTACTTGCCGATCCCGGCCGGCCCCTCGAATAGAAGCGCGTGCGGCAGGCGCCCCTCGCGCGCCGCGCGCCACAGGCGCGCAATCGTGTCCGCGTGCGCGAGCGGCCTAACGACCTGCACGGCGCACCTCGCCGAGCACGCGCTCGGCCACGGCCGCCACCTCGCCGCTGGCATCGACGGTCACGACGCCGGGCACGCGCGCGGCGTAGCGCCGGTAGCCCTCGGCCACGGCGCGGTGGAACTCGGGCGCACGGGACTCGAAGCGGTCGCCGTGACCGCGCCGCCGGGCCGCGAGGTCGGGATCGAGCTCGAGCAGGATCACGAGGTCGGGCCGCGGCGTGCCGGCCCAGGCGAGGAGCAGGTCGAGCACGAGCTCCTCACCCACGCCCAGGGCGACGCCCTGGTAGGCGAAGGTCGAGGGGTGGAAGCGCTCGCACACGACGTCGCGCCCGGCCGCCAGGGCCGGCGCCACCTGCTCCTCGAGCATCTGCCGGCGCGCGGCGGCGAAGAGCAGCGTCTGCGCGGCGGGTGCGAGCGCCGGCTCGGGATCGAGCAGGAGCGCGCGGATGCGCTCGCCGGCGGCGGTGCCGCCGGGCTCGCGCAGGTGCAGCACCTCGCGCTCGCGCGCCAGGGCGCGCACGAGGTGCTCGGCCTGCGTGCTCTTGCCGCAGCCGTCGACGCCGTCGAGCACGACGAACCGTCCGCGCGTGCCGCCTGCCTGTTGCGATCGACCCCCGGCCTTCATCGTCCCGCGATCCTATCCGGAGCGGCTACTCAAGCCGCTTCTTGGCCTCGAGGGCGGGCGCGCACCCGGGGTCGAGCGCCAGCGCGCGCTCGACGGCCGCGCGCGCCTCCGACTGCTGGCCGAGCTCGAGCTGGCTCAGGGCGACGTGCGCCCACAGCAGCGGCTCCTCGTCGTGGAAGCGCTTCTCGAACGGGCTGCGGCGCGGCGCGCCGTCCTCGGCCTGCTTCTTCAGCTCGGCCCGGGCGCGGGACAGGAGCTCCTCGGGCGAGAGCCCCTCGAGCTCCTCGGGCGTCAGGCCGAGGAAGTCCATCAGCTCCTCGCGCGACAGGCCCTCGCTCGCGGCCTGGGCCACGTCGCCGTCGAGCTCCAGGGGCACCTTCAGGCCGACCTGGAACTCGCGCAGCGCCTCGGCGTGGCGCCCGAGCGCGCGCAGCGCCTGGCCCCAGGCGAGGTGCAGGTGACGGCGGAAGGGGTCGACCTGGTTCGCCTCGTCCCATAGACGCGCGCTCTCGGCCGCGCGCCCGGCCTGGGCCAGCCACTCGGCCGTGCGCGCGCGCACGGGGTAGTCGCCCGCGTTCCAGGCGAGCCAGCGCAGGCGCGCCTGGTTGGCGCGCTCCTCGTCCTGGGCACGCTCGTAGAGCTGGGCCTGCTCGAGCTCGGCCGAGAAGTGCGGGTCGTCGAAGCCGGGGAAGGCCTTCTCGGCCGCCTCGAACTCGTGCGTGGCGTCGGCGAACTTGCCGCGCTGGGCGAGCAGCGAGCCCAGCGCCATGCGCGCGCGGTAGTCCTCGCCGCCGCCCTCGAAGCCCGCGCGGAAGGCGCCCGCGGCCTCGTCGCCCTTGTTCTGCGCCAGCAGGAGCTCGCCGCGCAGGAACTGGCCGCGCGGCGGCAGTGCGCCGGCCTGGCCGGCCAGGCGCAGCGCCTCCTCGGCGTCGATCTTCTTGCCCTGCTGGTAGGCGCCCCAGGCCACCTTGGCCCAGTCGTCGGCCCAGGCCGGGCGCGCGCCGGAGTCCTCGGGCACCTGGCGTGAGAGCCGGAAGCGGCGCTGGAACGTCACGGCCGGCGCCCAGCGCGGCTCGATGGCGAGGCCGGCGAGCTTCTCCTCCACGAAGGCGCGGAACTCGAGGTCGAGCTCCTCGGGCGTGGCGCCGAAGACCTCGCCCATGGCGCCGTCCAGGTCGGCGCCGCGGTCGAAGGCCTGCAGCAGGCGCACCATGGGCGGGAAGCCGTGGCGCGCGATCAGCATCTGGCACAGGAGCCCGCTCTGGTAGTAGGCGAACAGGACGCGCGGGCCGCGGAAGGCGTTGTTCAGGCGGCGCACGGGCAGGATCTGGCCGTTGGCGCGCGCGTCGAGCAGGTCGCGGCGCATGTTGCGCCACCAGGCCGGATTGCGCTCGCCCTCCTCCCACGTGGCCAGCCCCTCCGTCACCCAGCGCGGGCAGCGGTTGTTCGAGAGCCCGAGGTGGATCACGTGCGTGAACTCGTGGAACGACGTGCGCGCCCACGAGAACGTGCCGCGCAGCTCGCACAGCGGCGAGACGGCCGTGACCACCGGCCCGAAGCACACGCCCAGCGCCGGGTAGCCCTGGAATCCGGTGGAGCGCACCGAGAAGTCCTCCCAGGCGCGGAAGACCTCGATCTTGGTCGGCCCGGGCGTATAGCCGTAGCGCTGGGCGAGCTCCTCGCGCGCCTGCCCGTAGAAGTCCGGGTAGTAGGCCGCGAGCACCGCGCCCTCGTCCGGGCGCCACAGGAAGCGCAGCGGCCCGAACTCCTCGAGCACCATGCTCTCCGACATGCGGTCGAGCACGAGGCGCGTGTTGTCGCGCCAGGCGTCGCGCCGGCCCTCGCCCACCTCGACCGCGCGCGCGAGCGACTCGCGCGCGCCATCCTCGTCGCCCGTGTTGGCCTGGGCGCGTCCGAGGTGGATCCAGGAGGCCCAGTCGCGCGGGTCGCGCTCGACGGCCTTGTCGAGGAAGGGCTTGGCCTCGGCGAAGCGGTAGAGCTCGATCAGGTGCTCCCCCACCGCGCGCTCGGGCCGGGCGTCGCCGGGGTCCTCGGCGAGGAGCGCGTCGATCTGCCCGCGCGCCTCCTCGCGCTGGTGCTCGATCCAGGCCAGCGCGGCCGTCTCGATGCGAGCGTCGCGCCGGCCGGGAGCCAGCTCCTGCAGGCGCGCCAGGGCCGCGCGGGCCGTGGGCAGGTCGCCGTCGTCGAGGGCGGCCGAGGCGCGCGCGACCAGGCCGGGCAGGGAGGCGGGGCGGGCGGCGAAGAGCGCGTCCAGGAACTCCTCGGGCGACTGGCTCGTGCGTTGCCAGTTGAAGCGATGCAGGCGGAAGAGCAGGAGCCGCGCGCCCTCGTGGTCGCGCGCGGTCTCGAGCGCCTCGCGGCACAGGTCGGCGGGCGAGTGGGCGCGCGAGACGGGGTCGTCGACCTCGCCGTAGAACTCGAAGTACACCTCGGCCAGCTCGACCAGCACGTCGGGCTCGACGCCCTCGCCGGCGCTGGCGGCCTTGTCGGCCTCGACCAGGGTCTCGGCCGCGCGCTCGAGCCGGCCGACGCGGCGCTGGCAGCGCGCGCGCGCCAGGAGCTCGTCCCAGGCCTCGCCGGGCGCGTCGGCCCCCAGGAGGAAGAGGGCGTTCGCGGCCTCGCGCTGGCCGGCCTCGGCCTGGGCCCGGCCCAGGACCCAGGCGTCGCGCGCGTCGCGCGGCGGGCGCAGGAGCTCGGGCGCGTCCTTCACCTCGGCCAGGGCCTCGTCCGGCCGGCCGAGCTCGGTCGCGAGCTCGATCCAGGCGCGTCCGACCTCGGCCGCGTCCTCGTCGGAGAGCGTCCCGGCCTTCGCGCCGCCGAGGGCGGCGCGGGCGTCCTCGAGCGTGCCGGGGTAGTCGCCCACGAGGTAGCGGCAGCGCGCGCGCAGCGCGCGGCAGGCGTGGTCGTCGGGCGTCTCCTCGAGCAGGCCGTCGAGCTCCTCGAGCACGCTGCGCTGGTCGCCGTGACGCTGGCCGTAGGCGAGGCTCGCGCGCAGCTCGGGTGCGAGCGGTCCCGCACTGGCGGGCGCCTCGTCCTGGGCCGAGCCGAGCGGCGCGAGGGCGAGGACGAGCAGGACGAGCTCGGCCGCCCGCCATCCCCCCCGGGCGATCCTCCCGGCGCAGCGGCGGGTCGCGCGGCCGGACTCCCGGGCGGTCGACGGAGGGCGAGGAGAAGTGGCGTCCATCGTTGTTTCCGATGATGCGTTCTTGTATCCCGAAGCACCCGCGACTTCACCACGGAGACTCGTCTTGAACGTCCGCTCGTCGCTCATCCTCTGCTCGGGGCTCGCCTTCCTGCTCACGGCGGCCTGCATCGCTCCCGCGGCCGAACCCTTCTCGGCCCCCGAGTACGAGGCCAGCTCGGCCTACCCGGCCCACCCCGACTGGTCCGACCGCCCCGTGTCGTGGTCCAAGCTCTCGGACATCGAGGCCTGGCAACGCGGCCCGGGCCCGCGCCAGTTCCCCGATTACGCCGACGAGGCCGAGCTGCAGCTGGCCGAGGGCCGGCTGACGCTCGCGCGGCGCGAGGCCAAGGGCGTGTCGGCGCCGGTGCTCAGCGGGCGCCTGGCGGCCGCCGAGAAGGGCTTCGAGGGCCTGCTCGAGAAGCGCGACCTGAAGGCGCTCCAGCGCCAGCGCGCGGAGCGCGGCCTGTCCGAGATCCACGAGCTGCGCGGCGATGCGCCCCGGGCGAAGCCCGTGGCCAAGGCCGCGGCTGGCCCGGCCAGTGCGGCCCCGGCGGCGCTCGCGATCCAGCCGCGCTCGGCCTGGGGCGCCGCGGGCGCCAACGCGCGCCGCATGACGCCCGCCAGCGCGCCCTGGACGCGCATCACGATCCACCACTCGGCCAAGTACTCGAAGGAGATCGGGACGTTCTCGAGCGGCAACGTGGCCGCCACGATCCACGACATCCAGACCGTGCACATGCGCGACCGCGACTACGGCGACATCGGGTACCACTACCTGATCGATCCCACCGGGCGCATCTGGCAGGGACGCTCGCTCGAGTGGCAGGGCGCGCACGCCAGCGGCTCGAACAACGTGGGCAACATCGGGATCTGCCTCCTGGGCGACTTCAACAAGGAGCGCCCGGATCCGCGCGCCCTGGCCTCGCTCGAGAAGCTGGTCGACTCGCTCAGCGAGAAGAACCACATCTCGCCCTCGCGCGTCTACGGCCACAGCGAGCTGCGCAGCACGGAGTGCCCGGGCGACGCGCTCATGGCCTGGGTGTCGCGCTACACCGCCGGCGCGACCCACTAAGGTCAGCGCAGCAGGAACAGCGCCGCGAGCCCGAGCGCGGTGCAATAGCCCGCGCACCAGCCGAACGCGCCGCGTCCCAGGAAGCGCAGCAGGAAGCTCAGGGCGAGCACGCCCACGCCGAAGGTCACCACCACGGCCAGGCCGAGCTCCGGCCCGAATCCGCCCTCGCGCACGAGCCGGGGCACCTCGAGCAGCACCGCTCCGCCGACGGCCGGGATCGAGAGCAGGAACGAGAAGCGCGCCGCGCTGCGCGGCGAGGCGCCGCGCACGAGGGCGGTGGCCATGGTCGTCCCCGAGCGCGACACGCCGGGCAGGATGGCCAGCGCCTGGAAGGAGCCGATCCACAGGGCGTCGCGCCAGCCGAGCGGGCGCTCCTCGTCCGCAGCGGGGTCCGCAGCGGAGGGAGCGGCGCGCGCGAGGGCGCGCCGGCGCGCGCGCTCGCCCACCACGAGGAACGCGGCCGTGACCAGGAGCCCGACGGCGGCCGCGACGCCGGACGCGAACAGGCCCTCGATGAACTCGAGGAACACCAGGCCGCACAGCGCGGCCGGGAGCGAGCCCAGCGCGAGGAGCCCGACCTCGCGCGCGTCGCCGGCGAGCGCGCGCCGCGCCACGTCCAGGAGGTCGCGGCGGAACACGACCAGCACCGCCATCAATGTCCCGATGTGCAGGGCGACGTCGACCGCGAGGTGCGAGCCGGTCAAGCCCAGGAGCGTCTGCGCGAGCACGAGGTGCCCGTCC
>Ga0315910_10004285_pt1 | contig 11948 bp, 5 predicted proteins | sample EdamamesoilMG_FD_204470 | JGI IMG/M metagenome (GOLD analysis project Ga0315910, IMG submission 204470) | Garden soil microbial communities collected in Santa Monica, California, United States - Edamame soil | ecosystem: Environmental > Terrestrial > Soil > Garden | place: USA: California... | reverse complement strand
GCGAGCGCGCGGCGATCGCGGCGCCGCGCTCACCACCTTGCACGAGCTGCTCGAGCGCGCGCAGACGCACGCCGGGGCGCTGGGTCTGTGCGCAGAGATCTATGCGACCGAGGAGCGCTGGCAGGACGCCGTGGATGCGCTGCGACGCCTCGCGAAGAGTGAGCTCACGCCTGGGCAACGCCGGCTCGCCCTCGAAGGCAGCGCAGATTTTCTGGAGCACAAGCTCGGTGACGCGGCCGGCGCCTATCGCGAGCTCGAGAAGTTGCTCGCGCTCGATCTCGCGGACGGCGCGGTGCATCTGCGGATGGCGCGCGCCGCCGAACGCTGCGGCTGGCCCAAGCTGGCCGCGGACGCGCTGGCGCGCGCGGCGACGAGCAGCCGCGGTCCGCAGCGCGCGCATCTCGAGCGCCGAGCGGCGGCGCTGTACGCCGAGTCCTCGAACCCCGCCGACGCACGCGCTGCGCTGCGGCGGGCGCTCTTGGCCCAGCCGGACGATGAACAAGCGTTTCGTGCGCTGTTCACGCAGCTGCCGGCGGCGGAGCGCGAGCCGCTCGTGCGTCAGTACGTAGACACGTTGTTCCAAGCGCTGGCGCGCGAGCCGAACGAGCCCGATCTGCTGCGGGCCCTGGTACGCACGGGTGAGCTGGGCGAACGACCGCTGCTCGCACAGCTAGGTCTGTTCGCGCTCGAAGCCTTGGTGCAGGCTTCGCCCGAAGAGCTGCGCGCGGCGCAGCGGCTGCGCGCGCGGCTCGCGCCGCCGGACGCGCCGCTCGCGGATGCCGGCTTCGCGCTGCTGTTGCCCGAGACGCTGACGCCCGCATGGCTCACGCTCGGACAGCGCATCGGCGGAGCCTGGCTCGAGCTCTCGCCCACGCCTGTCCCCCATGCACACGAGCCGACCGTCTCGGAGCCGGTGCTCAGCGCGTGGCGTGCGCTGTTCCGCATGTTCGCCGTCCCGTTTTCGGAGCTCAGCCTGCACCCGCGCGCGCAGCCGGGGCTAAGGCCCGTGGCGCGCGCGAGCGGAGCGCCGCTCTGGATCATCGGCGGGTCGCTCGCACGCCTCGAGGCCCGCGACGTAGCGCTGCGTGGTGCGCCGCTCGTAGCGGCGGCCCGTGTGCAGCTGCACGGCCTGTGCGGCGAAGCCCAAGAGGCCCATGCGCCGCACGAGCCCCACACCGGCCGCGAAGTCCGGCGACGCGTTCGCAGCGTGCTCGCGGCTGCCAAGCTGGTGGACGCACGCGACGTCGCAGGCTCGCCGCGCCGGCTTTCGTCGGCCACGCGCGGCGCGCTGCGCGAAGCCTGGGAGATGCTTCCAGACCGCCACGAGGCAGAGCAGCGTCTGGCACAAGCCTGCACGCAGCTCGGCCTGCGCGCGAGCACGCTGGTCTGCGCGGACGTGGTCGCCGTCGCGCTGCAGCTCGCGAAGCGCGAGCATGCGGCGCTGCGCGCGGTCTGCGTCACGCCTGCAGGCAGCGAGCTGCTGCGGTTTTGGCTCTCACCGGCTTGCCGCCGTCTGCTCGAGCGCCAAGGAGGCCACGCATGAACCGGCCGGAGCCCACCGAGACGAGAGTCCGCGAGCGCACGCCGCAGGCCCAGGCCGTGCGCGGCGCGGAGTCTGACCCGGCCCCGCGCATGCCCAGCGGCGGGCTGATCTCGACCATCCTCGGCCAAGCCCCGGCGCCGGCCGGAGACGAAGGCGCGCTCGCCGCGTTGCGCACGCTGCCGCGAAGAGCGGCGGCCGATCCGGATTGGAACGACCCGGTAGAGGCCGAGGAGCGCGCGGCTTCCCGCATCGAGCTGCTGTTGGCGCTGGCGCGTGATCAGCGCGGGCCGGCGCGGGCGCGCCTGCTGACGCAAGCCGCCGAGCTGATGCAGCAACAATCCGAGCACGAGCGCGCAGCGACGGCATACGCCGAGGCCCTCGAGGCCGATCCCAGCCAGCGCGCCGCTGCGCTGCAAGTGCGACGACAGCACCTGCGCCAGGGTCGGCTGCAGGACGCAGCGCGAGCGTTCGCGCGCGTGGCCGAGACCGCGAGCGACGCGCGCGAGCGCTGCCTCGCGTGGTGTGCGCTGGCGGAGGTGGAGCTCGCGCTGAACCGCGGGCTCGAGCGCTGCCTCGAGACCTTGCAGCGCGCGAGCACCGAAAATCCGCGCTCGTCGCTACCGGCGCTGCTGTCGGCGCAGCTGGAGCTGCGCGCGGGCCGGCTGGGCGACTTCGCCGCGAGCCTCACGCGCGCCGCTGCGACGGTGGATCGCGAAGGCACGCGCGCCTTGTTTTCGCTCGAAGCCGGGCGCGCCCACGAGCGCGCGCAGCGCCCCGAGCTCGCCCTGGCCTGCTACCGCGAGGCCGCGACCTGCGGGACCACCGCGCTCGGAGCGCTGCTCGGCGCGGCGCGCTTGCATATCGCCGCCGGCGATCGCAGCGCTGCGGCGGAGAGCTTGCGCGAGCTCGCGGCTGCCAGCGGCGAGACGCCGCTCGCACTCGAGTGGCAGCGGCAGTTCGGTCTGCGTTTGCTGGACGGCGTGGGCGACGCTGCCGCGGCGGCCCGCGCGCTGCAGTCGCTCGAGACGCCGTCCGGCATGCGAGCCTTCACCCGCGCCTGCGAAGCCAGCGGTGAAGAACGCGACTATGAGGCCGCGTTCGAGACCTGGGTGCGCGCGAGCGGCGGCATCCTCAGACCCGCGCCGAACGCCGATGCGTCGGGCCAGTACGCGCCGGCAGCCGCACCAGCCGAGAGCGTCGAACAACTGACGCCTTACGGCGAACGGTTACGGCGCGCCGCACTGGCCTGCGCCAACCCGGAGGCGCACGATCGAGCCGAGGAGCTGCGCCTGCTCTGCGACCAGCCGACGCGGAACGCGGAGCGCATCTGCGCGGACGTCGCCGCGTTCGATGCCGCAGCCGAACTCGGAAGTTGGTCGCAGCTGTGGCGCGCGGCGGCGCGCGAGGCCGAACACTGGCAGCCCAAACGCGCCGCGTTTGCGGCGCTGGCTGCGCTCGAGCTCGCGGCGTTCGACGAGCACGCGCCGGCCGCTGAGCGCAGGGCTCTGCTCGACGCCCTACGCGCGAACGCGCGCGGTGAGCCGGCCGTCACGCGCGCTGCGTTGTCGCACGGCGCTACGCCCGCCGAACGCGCCCAGCTGTGGCTCGCCGAGGCCGAAGCGGCACGCGGCAGCCGCGCGGCCTACGCTGCGAGCCAAGCCGGGCTCGAGCTCGAGCGCGCCGGCGACGCCGCGGGCGCAGCGATGGACGCCTACGGCGAGGCGCTGCGGGCCGTGCCGGGGTATTTCCCTGCGGCACTGGGCTTGGAGATCACGGCACGCCACTTGGGCGATCTCGACGCGCTCGAACGTGTGCAGCGCGAAATTGCCGACACCTGCGCCTGGGAAAACGAGCGCGCAGCGCGCCTCGTCCGGCTCGGTTTGCTGCACGCAGACGCCGATCCGGCGGCCGCGGCGCGCCAGCTCGACCTCGTGACGGCGGCAGGCCACGACGATGCGGTGCTGGACGAGCTCTCGATCCGCCTCGCGCGCAGCGAGGGTCCGAGCCAAGAGGCGAAGGTGCTCGAGTCCATCGCAGCACGCCAAGCGTCGTCGGCCTTCACACGCGCGCTGCGGCTCAGGGCGGCCGCTGCACGCGAAGACGCGGGTCAGTGGGACGAAGCGCTCGATGCCTATCGTCGCCTATTAGCCGACGACCCGGCGGATGAGTTCGCCGAAGCCGCGCTCTTGTGCGCCTTGCGCCACAGCGGGCGTGCAGAGGCGCTGGCCGAGGAGCTCGACCAGCGCATCCGCCGCTGCGACGACGCACCGCGCCGCGCACTCTGGCTCGAAGAGCTCGCACACATCGAGGAGAGGCGCGGGCTCACACAGCGCTCGCGAATGCTGCTGGAGCGGGTGATCGCGGGCGACCCTAACCATCGCTCGGTCTCCGCGCTCCGGAGTCTGCAGCGCGACGCGCTTCAGAGCGGAGACGAAGCGCGCATCGCGCACTGGTCCTTGCAGCTGTCAGAGGCGCTCGAGGACGCCGACGCCCGCGGCGCCGAGCTGCGGCTCGCGGTTCGCGCGTGCCGTCACAGCGGCGGAGATCTCGATCAAACGCTGCTCTCGGCCGAAGGCCGCGTGCACGAACCCTGGTATGCGCTCGAGCTGGAAGCGCTCTCCATACGCACCGGCGATCGCGCGCGCTTGTACGAAGCGCTGCGCGTGCTCAGCCAGCCCGAGAGTGAACCCAAGCCGATCGCACGCGCCGCGTACGCGCTGCGCGCGGCGGAGGTGCTGGAGTCCGCGGCACCCGAGCGCGCGGCGCGCGAGCTCGCCGGCGCGCTCACCGGGGCCCCGGGCTATGCGTTGGCGCTCGAACAACTCGCTCGTCTGTACAAGACGGCCGGGGAATTGCACGCGGCGGCGGAGACCTTCGAGCGCGCTGCCCAGGCGAACCAAGCACAGCGCCGCGCCGCCATGCTGCACTACACGGCGGGCGTGCTGTTCCAGGACGAGCTGGACGATCCGGAGCGCGCGATCGAGAACTTGTTGCTCACCGCTCACGCCGACCTCTCGTTCGGCGACACATTCGCGCGTCTGCGCCAGCTCTTCGAGCGCACCGGCCGCAAGCGCGAGCGCGCGGTCTTGATCGAGTCGCGGCTGGCGCTGCCGATCGACGCGCAGCTGGCCGAGGAGCTGCACTGGGAGCGCCATGATCTGTGCCTCGAGCTCGGTCTGTGGGCCGAAGCCAAGCAGTCGGCGCTGGCGCTGCTGGAGCTCACCCCCCAGTCCCAGCCTGCGCTGTCGGCATTGGCGGAGCTGCAGCTCCGACTCGGCGAGCCGGGCGCCGCGGCCGAGACGCTGCAGCGGGCGATGGGCTCGCTCGTGACCGCAGACGATCTCGCGCCGGTCTTGATGCGCTTGGCGAACGTCCTAGCGCAACACCTGCGCGACCCGGAGCGCGCGCAGAGCGCCTTGAAGCGCGCGCTGCAGCTCAAGCCGGACGAGCCGCGCGCGCTCGAACAACTGGCGTTCTTGTACGCCCGCGCGGGCCGCCAGCAAGAGGCGCTGCATACCGCGGCCCGCCTGCTCGCAGGCGCGCCCAGCGGTCCCGCCTGGGAGCGCGCGGTGATCACCCATGCGTCGTTGCTCGAGCAACTCGGCCAAGCCCTCGCGGCGCGCGATGCGCTCGCGCAGGCCCGCGTGCAGGCGCCCGCCAGTCTGCCGCTGCTGCGTGCACAGAGCGCACTACTGGAGCGCCAGGGCGACGTGGAGGAGCACGCAGCGCAGCTGCTTCATGGCTGCGACGCCCTGCGCGCGGCCATCGTGCGCGAGCCGGGCGAGCTCGCACACTGGCTCGGCCTGTGCGAGCTCTTGCACATGCGCGGACGGCCCGATGCCGCAAGGCTGATCGGTCAAACGGCGCGAGCCTTCGGGCTCGAGGACCCTGCGCTGCCGGCGGACGAGCCGGAGGGCAAGCGCGCGCGCGGCGCAGTGGATCCTACGTTGCTCACACGCTTGCAACCGCTACTGGCGCCGGATGGAGTGCTCGGACCGCTGCGCGTGCTCTTGTGCGAGCTAGGCTACGCGCTCGAAGCTCAGCTGCCCTTCGCCACGGAAAGCGAACCGCTCGCCGAGCAACTCGTCCCGGTCATCACCGAAGAGCTCGCCCCCTTGCTGCCAACGCTCGAACCATCCGACCTCCAACTGCTGACCTGCGAAGGGCTCAAGTGCGTGCCGCTGTCGAGCACGCCGCTCAAGCTGTGCGTCGGGCAAGCGTGGTTCGAGCTGAAGCCGGCCGAGCGCCGTTTCGCGCTGTGGCACGCGGTCGCAGTCGCGCAGTTTGATCTGGCGCTGATCGCGCGCAGCTCGCCCGCGCGTCTCGGGCTCGTGCTGAACGCGCTGTGGCGCAGCGCGGATCCGGCGCGCAGCCAGCCCCTGGCCACGGCAGCCGAACAGGGCCGCATCGAAGCCGAGCTCACGAAGCGCATCGCGCCCTACCAACGCGCGCGCGCGCTGAACCTGTTCGAGTCGTTGCCTGCGGACGCCGACCTCACGCCGGAGCGCTTGATCGCACTGGCGTTCGACGCCGGCACCCGCGTCGCATTGACCGTGTGTGGCGACGTGGGCGCCGCGATCGCATACCTGCTGCAACTGCGTACCAGCACGCCGGGCACGGATGCCCCAAGGGCGATTAACGAGTTGTGTCACGTCGACGCCGGACTGCGCGGTCTGTTGCAGTTCGCCATCTCCGAAGCGCATGCGGACGCCCGACGTGAGGTGACGCAGCCCAGCCCTGCGCAGGTGAACTGAGTATGCGGCTAGGCATCATCGGAGCTGCCCACGACGCACTGCCCGAGCTGCACAGCGCGATCGAGCTGTTCTTTCGCGATCCCGAGCTCAAACAGATCATCTACCTGGGCGACGACGACGCCATGGGTCAAGTGGCGGCGCACTTCGCGAGTGAGCAGCTCGACGAAGAAGAGTTCTTGCGCCGCGGTGTCGAGCTGGCATGCCACGGCAGCACCGAAGCGATCGAGCGCCTGCTCGACGCCGATCGGGAAGCACACCGCATCAGCTTGCTGCGTCGGCTGCCGGATCCGCCCGCCTGTGCCATCGAGATGCTCGACAAGTGGATCATCCTGGCCGTGCACGACAAGGCGATCTTGGAAGAAGACGACGTCGCGAACGCGCATGTGATCGTCTACGGCGAGTCGCAGGAGTCCGCGTTCAAGCGCTTCGGTCCGCGCTCGTTTCTGACCCCTGGACCACTGTGCAAGGGCCACATCGGTAGCATCAGTTTACGGGCCGATGGGGGGCTCGACCTGGAACTCTTGGACTTGCAAGGCCGGTCGGTACTCTCGGAGACGGTGACGCCCGCCCAAGGGAAAGTGGTGATCGCGTCGTGAGTCAGGTCGCGTTCGGCGTGTTCGGCGGCAGCTTCGATCCGCCGCACGTCGCACACACGCTGTTCGCCAGCTACGCCTTGTGCGCCCACGCGCTCGAGCGCGTGCTCGTGGTGCCGGCCTACGCGCACGCCTTCGGCAAGCCGCTAACGGGCTTCGAGGATCGGCTGCGCATGTGTGAGCTGGCGTTCGACGGCCTCTCGCGCGTAGAGATCTGCGATATCGAGCGGACGCTGCCCGCGCCGAACTACACGCTCCATACCCTGCGAGCGCTCGCGCGCCGCTACCCCGGCGTGCAGCTGCGCTTGCTCATCGGCGCAGACATTCCGCCTGAAGCGCACGCCTGGCACGACTTCGCCGCCGTCGAAGCGCTGGCGCCGCCGATCGTCATCGAGCGTCAGGGCACACCGGCGCACGACCCGAGCCAGCCCGCACTGCCGAACGTGAGCTCGAGCGAGATTCGACGCCGCCTGCAGGCCGGCGAGAGCACGCGCGGCTGGCTCGGTCCGAGCGTCATGCGCTACATCCAGGCGCACGGGCTGTATCGGGATCACGGGTGATCCGCGGCAGAGGTAGAGCAGCGCGCGTTGCGGCGATCCATTCGGCCGCAGTGTGACCGCGCGCGCCAGTGCGCGTGGTTCGATCCGCCTACGTTGGCAGTGCTCGTCGCGTACAGCCCCCTTCCGGCGCCGTGTAGCTCTGCCCGTACGCGCGATCTGCAAGGCGTGCGCGTGTGCGCGCGGAATAAGCCTTGCTTCGACGCTAGAGACTCGCGCGGCACGGGGACGCGAGCACGCAGGAGGACCCATGCACCCCCAGCCTCAAAGCCGAACGCACACCGAGATCGAGCGCCGCACACCCGCGGGCTTCAAAGCCGCAGACGAGATCGAACGGGCTCGCGACGAAGCGGATCTGAGCCGGGCGGTTCAGGCCTACTGCTTCTTCTATCCGACCGTCTCCGCCGAGGGCATCATGAACGGTCAGCGCGAAGCCGGCATCGCGGACAACCACGGCATGCTGCTCGCGTGCGAACCCAGGCACGTCCTATTCACGGGAAACTCGGATACGCCCTACCTGGGCATGACGCTCGACCTAGGGGTGCTCGGCCCGACCGTCGTGGAAGTCCCGGAGGGCCCGTTCCTCGGCGTCGTCAACGATCGACATTTCCGTTGGATCCAGGACCTCGGCTTGCCGGGGCCCGATGCCGGCGCAGGAGGTCGCCATCTGCTGGTGCCGCCAGGCAGCGACCTGAAGCCTCCGCCCGCTCAATACATGGCCCGGGCGACGACTAACAAAGTATTGCTCGCGTTGCGTGCCTTGCCGCGCGACGGCGACATGAACAGCGCGCTCGAAGCGCTTCGCAACGTGAAAATCCATCCCGTCGCGCAAGCCGGCAGCGCGCTACCCATCACTGACCTGACAGAACATCGCATCGACATGACATGCCTGCGCTGGGAGACGAACATCCGCTTCTGGGAGAAGCTCCACAAGGTGCTCGACGAAGAGCCCGTGTTCGAAGAGTTTCGACCGATGTACGGCCTCTTGAGCACGCTCGGCATCGAGAAAGGCAAGCCGTTCAAGCCGGACGCGCGCATGCAGAGCATCCTCGAGCGAGCGACCAAGACCGCGCACAGCGAGCTGCTCGTCGCGGCCTTTGCGAGTCGCCGCGCCGATCGGCTGGCGTTTCACGACCGGCGCTGGGAGTGGGTGGCACTCGGCCCGGACGACGGCAACTTCGAGCTGCCGACTGGTATCGACATCGACGCGCGCAATCGCTGGTTTTCTCAAGCGATCCTCGCGTCGCCTGCCATGTTTCGGCGCAAACCCGGAGCCGGCTCGCTTTACTGGCTCGGCCTACGCGATCGCCGCGGCGAGTACTTGGACGGGACAAAAACCTATAAGCTCACGGTCCCTCAGCCCGTGCCGAGTCAATTGTTCTGGTCCGTGACTGTGTACGACGCCGGTACACGCTCACAGATACAAACGGCTCAGGGCAAAGCCGCGCTGCGATCACTGTTCGAGTTGAAAGCCAAAGCGGATATGCCCGCATTGGATCTGTATTTTGGTCCGCGCGCGCCGGAAGGCGCCGAGGATCGCTGGATCGAGACGCTCCCCGGCAAAGGTTGGTTCGCGTATTTCCGCATCTACGGGCCGCAGACTCCAGCCTTCGATGGCACATGGAGACCAGGAGACTTCGAAGTGATCTGACTGGGCTTCACATCCGGCCTGGTAGAGCGATGAACACACGTTAAGTAGCGTCAGTCTCTGACGTATGATCACCACCGGCCAGATGCCCCACGGCTAGCAAGAAGTTTGATGCGGACGTCGATCGTCCAGTGCGCAGCTGCAGCACCTAAGCTACCACTGCGCACATGCAACCACTCTCTCGCCATTCCCTTATTTTCGCGATCGGACAGGCCGTCGCGATGTGCCTCTATTTGGGGGCATGCACCTCCGATACGCAGTCTCTCGATGTCGGCGCAGTGGACCTGGCCGCGAACGCTGCGGCTACTACGCTTAAACAACTGGCGCTGGGGAAGGCGCACGGTTGTTCGCTAGACGCCGCGATCAGCGGCGTGCTGTGCTGGGGCGACAATCGCCGAGGACAAACCAGCGTGCCGCTGCTGGCAGCGCCCACGTTCGTGGCCGCGGGTGGCGATACGACGTGCGCGATCGCCGCAGGTCTCGTGCGCTGCTGGGGCGACAACTCACGCGGGCAGCTGTTCGCTCCGATTGGATTGCTGAACCCCAAGCAGCTAGCAGTCGGCGACGGGCACGTGTGTGCTGTGACGCAAGACGGCGCGCTGCGTTGCTGGGGCGACAACTCACTCGCGCAAGCGCGTCCGCCCGCTTGGACCGGCGTCCAGCAAATCGCCGCCGGCGCGCACCACACGTGCGCGTTGAAGGGCAATGAGGTCCTGTGTTGGGGCGACAATCGTCAGCGCCAGCTGGCGGTACCGCCGCTCACCGCGCCGACGCAGCTCACCGCGGGCGGCGACCACAGCTGTGTGCTCGACGCGGGCAAGATCGTATGTTGGGGCGGCGGCGCAGCTGCGCTGTTCGACCGCATTCCTGCAGTCACAGAGCCGAGCCTGCTCGCGACCGGTGTTTCGCACAGCTGCGTGCTCGACCAGCGCGGCGTGTCGTGCTGGGGCGATGGCGTCGCGGGCGACCTCACGCCGCGTGAGCTGACCCGGACCACACAGCTCGCTGTCGGCGGCGGCGATGGCTGGGCGCACGCATGTGCGCGGCACCAGCAGGGCGTCGCATGCTGGGGCGCCGATAACTTCGGACAAACCTCATACAACGGCGAACCGCTGCACGTGCTGCACCGCTCGGAGTCGAGGATCAACGCTTCCTCCGAGAAAGTATGGGCGATCATTATGGATCTCGATCGTTACCCGGAGTGGAACCCCTACACGATCGCGATGAAATCCACGCTCAAGATCGGCGATCCGATGGTGATGAGCGTCAAGATGAGCGAACTGTTGACTATCGAGCAGACCGAACACATTCGCGTGCTCGAAGAGGGACACAAGGTGTGCTGGGGCATCGACACCACCACGCCCGAATTCAACAGCGGCGAACGTTGCCAGTGGCTCGAACCCTTGCCCGAGGGCGGAACGCGCTACATCACGGAAGACTTGATCGAGGGCACCGCAAATCCGCTCGTGACGCTGCTGTTCGGCGAGGCGGTACAAAATGGCTTCGACGCGGTCGCACTTGCGCTGAAACAGCGCGCAGAACAGTAGCCAATTCGCCTCGCGGCACTGATCGCAGTTGGAAGTAGACTTCGATCAGTGCCGAGGCGGCGGTCAGCTTCACAGATCGACGCGGTGAGCTGCATAGAGCGGCAATTGAAACCGAGCTACGGCAGAGGTTGCCGCCACGACGCATTACGGACCTGTGCTAAGGAGGCGACCATGTTCGGTCGTACCCATCGCTACTGCCAGCGTAGGCACGAAAGTAAAATCCGCAGGATGCTGGGGGTGGGGACATCCAGCTGCCTGCTCGTAGCTATCTCGTGGTGCAGCACTGCCTGCAGCGTCTTGGTGGACACTGCAGAAAAGCAGTGCACCTCGAACGAGGATTGCACCCGACGGGGCCTGCAAGGCAGCGTCTGCGTCGCGCAACTGTGCCAGGTGCAGACGAGCACGGAACCTCTCGCCGGAACGAGCAGCGGTCGCGGCAGCATCCAAGTGCCGCAAAGCGTCGCCGGCAGGAGCGCGCCTACGGCGACGGCTGGCAGAGCAGGAGCGAATCCGCTGGCGGGCACATCGGGATCCACCAGTGCCGCGACTGCTGCGACCGGTGCGAGCGGCATGAGCGGCGCGAGCGGAGCAGGCGGAAATCTCGCAGTAGGCAGCCCCGCAGCTGGCAGCAGCGGCAGCGCGGGCGGACCCGCCGAAGCGGGCTCCATCGCCGCCGCAGGCTCCGGCGGCAGCCTGACGCCATGCACAGGCAGCAACTGCCCCGAATGCTCCGTCAACGCGGATTGCGAGCGGCGCGGCGTGCTGGGCGGCGTGTGTGCCGACGCGCGCTGCTGGCCTCCCATGACACCGCCGGAGTGTAGCGCCGACGAAGACTGCACCGCGCGCGGGCCCGAGTACATCGGTGGTCGCTGCGTCGACGCACAATGCCGGCCGAATCCGCGCTGGCGCTGCGAGGTGCCCCCGCCCCCGCCGCCGTCCACGACTACGACTCTGCGCATCCTGCTGCGGGATTCGCTCTCGCTCGATCCTTTGGCCGATGTTCGCGTCCTGGGGTGCCCTAAGCTCGATCTGTTGTGCGGCGCGCCAGTGGCGGAGGGCCGAACGGATCGGGACGGCATCCTGACGATGCCGGTGGCCGCCAACTTTGCGGGGTACCTCCAGCAGACGGATCGCCGAGAGTACGCGCCGGCCATGTACTTTTTGCCGGCCTCGCTGCCGCCCGACGGGGAACGGCTGCAGCCCTTCCCGCTGCTCGGCTCCGGCGCGCTGCTCAACACCCTCGCGCTCGCGCTGGGAGCCAGCATCGACCCGGAACGCGGCAATCTCATGCTGATCGCGGAAGATT
>Ga0315910_10004284_pt1 | contig 11949 bp, 10 predicted proteins | sample EdamamesoilMG_FD_204470 | JGI IMG/M metagenome (GOLD analysis project Ga0315910, IMG submission 204470) | Garden soil microbial communities collected in Santa Monica, California, United States - Edamame soil | ecosystem: Environmental > Terrestrial > Soil > Garden | place: USA: California... | reverse complement strand
TACCAAAGTAACACCTTACAAGTTTTTTAAAGGCGCGAGAGAGGCACTGGTGACGGCATTAGCCACCAGCTCGAGCTCAGCCACGCTGCCAATCACCATGCGTTGTACAGAACATAACTTGCATGTACGCCGTGATGTCGCCGGTTTTGTTGCCCCCTTGGGTGCCACCATCAATATGGATGGCACGGCGCTGTATGAAGCCGCCGCCGCATTGTTTATCGCTAACCTAGTGGGGATTGACCTCAGCCTGACGCAGCAGATGATCGTTTTCTTTACTTCCATGATTGCCGCCATCGGCGCGCCGGGCATCCCCAGCGCAGGTATGGTGACCATGGTGATGGTGCTGCAATCGGTAGGTTTACCCGCCGAGGCTATCGCCATCCTGCTGCCGATTGACCGCTTGCTCGATACCGTGCGCACTGCGGTCAATGTGGAAGGCGATATGGTGGGCAGTTTGGTTGTGCAAAAATTGGTCGAGCGTTGATTAGATAGTTTAGATAATAGGGAGTAAATAATGGGTTTTTTTGACAGACCTAACCTGATGAAGATACACATGCTGTTGGCCGCGTTCATATTGCCGGTAGCGTTCATGTTCTTGCTCACCGGCGGCCTTTATACCTGGGGCATTAAAGGCGATTATAAAACTACCGGTGTTGAATTGATCTTGGATAAGCCGCTGGAGGCAGACAAGGCAGCATTACAGGATTTGGTGAGCAAAGAGCTTCAACGGCGCCAGATTGAGCTCCCGAGCGGCGGTGCCGGGCTGAAAAAAGTCGGTACTTCATTCCAGTTGGAATGGACTGGTTCGGGTCTGGACGTGGTGTTGGAGCCGACGGCCAACCCTTTACTGGCGAAAATGGAAATCAAAAAGACCGACTGGCACCGCCGGTTTGTGCAATTGCATAAAGCCAAAGGCGGTACTGGGTTCAAGGTCTATGCGGCCATATTGGCCATGAGTTTATTTGCCTTGCTGTGTACTGGATTTTTGCTGGCCTGGCAATTGCCCAAGTATCGCAAGCCCACCGCAATTGCTACAGTCTCCGGCATCGGTGTTTTTGTCGCCATGATCATCGCCAGCTGATTTATTCCGCCTGCTAAATACGAATAATTGGCTTGCTAAGCTACTTTTCTGCTTTCAAATTTCTGCAAGCCGCCCATCACCAGAGAATAAGCGGCCGGTACCACCACCAAAGTAAGCAGGGTGGATGAGATCATGCCGCCGATAATGGCGATGGAAAGCGGTTTATTGGTTTCACTACCAGCACCCAAGCCCAAAGCGGCGGGTAGCAGTGCCAAAATAATGGTAAGCGAAGTCATGACTACGGGCCTCAGCCTTACCGGGCAGGCTTCCTTTAGCGCATCGTTAATGCCAGCTCCTTTTTCTCGCAGTTGGTTAGTTAAATCTACCAGCAGTATGGAATTCTTGGCTACCAAACCAATCAATAAAACTAGGCCTATCATCGAGAAAATATTGAGCGTATTGCCGGAAATGAGTAGCGCGATAAGGCCGCCAATAATCGCCAGCGGCTGGGCAAGCATGATGATGAATGGCTGGATGAACGAATTAAACTGGCTGGCCAGCACCATGTAGAGCAGTACAAAGGCAAGCATGAATACAAATTGTACGTTTTTCATGGTTTTGCCCAGTTCCTCGGCTTGCCCGGTAAATTTAAGGTTGTAAGTCGGGGGTACCAGTTTGGCTGCAGCTTCATTCACCAGTGCTACTGCATCGCCAAGCGGCATGCTGGGATTAGCATAAAAATTGACCGCGTATTGCAGATCGTAGCGGCCAATCACAGCGGCGCCCAACTCAGCCTTAAAGCTCGCTACCGCGTCCAGCCGCACCAATTCGCCACTGTTGCTGCGAAGGTAAATTTTGCTTAAGTCAGACGTATGTTTAAGTATATCTTCGCTGGTTTTCACGCGGATGTCATAGCGCTGCCCATCGCTTATAGTGTCGTTGTATTTTGCAACATCAATACCGCCCGCATACAAACTTACTGCGGTGGCGATATCACTGGCACTCAAGCCTAGCGTTGCGGCACGTACGCGATCAATTTGCATGGTGAGTTGCGGTAAATCCAGTTGCACGTCCACATCTACCTTGCCCATGTCGGCATTGCCACCGAGGGTTTGTTGCATTAGCTGCGAGATACGGCCAATCTCTTGCAGATTGGGGCCCGAGAGATTGAATTGCAATTTTTCAGAACGTTGGCCGCGCACAATGGAGGTCGGGGAAGGAATTGCGCGCACGCCGGGAATCGCATCCAATTCTTTTTTGAGCTCTTTCATCAGGGTTTGCTGGCTTTTGGTGCGCTGTTCTTTGGGTTTTAATCGCACATTGATATTGCCTTGGTTAACCTGCCCGCGCGAGCCGGATCCAATAACGGCAAAGTAGCTTGCTACTTCATCCTTGTAGCTCGTGACAACGGCTTCCACCAGTTTCATACGCGAATCGGTATATTCCAGACTCGAGCCCAATGGTGTTTTGATGCTAATACCGAAACTACTTTCATCAGCTTCCGGCACAAAGTCTTTTTCGATATTTTTTAGCGCGTAAAAGCCAGTCAGGCCAACGAAAACCAGGGCGATTAGCAGCACTAAGCCGCGATGGTTAAGTGCCATGCCCAATAGTTTCTTGTACACATTATCCATGTGAGCCAAACCCCGACCAATGGCTCTGTAGGCTGCATTGTCAGTAGGAGTGACACTGAGGTAGCGCGAGCACAACATGGGCGTGAGGGTGAGCGAAACAAACAGCGAGACCAGTACGCCAAAGGTGACCACTACGGCAAAAGATTTAAAAAACATGCCGATAATGCCATCCATAAAAATCACAGGCGCAAAGATACACACAAGTGATGCTGATGAAGCCAACACAGCGAATACGACCTCATTGCTGCCGACGATGGTGGTTCGCGTACGGAATGCGGCAACTGCCTGTGGGTTCTTGAGTTCAGCCGCACTTATGCCCGTGCCCGCTTCGCCCGACATATGGCGCAAGATACTCTCTCGCACCACAATGGCGTCATCCACTACCACGCCAATCAGCAAGAGCAGCGCGAGCAGGGTCATGCTGTTAAAGGTATAACCGGCGAAATACATCACTGCAATTGCGCCCATTAGCGAAACGGGGATTTCCAGGCAAATCATCAGGGTAGAGCTGAAGGATCGCATGAAGATCAATACAATCAGCGCCGCAAATAGCGTACCTTCAACCAGATGCTCCTTAAGTGAAGTGACCAGTTGGTTAATAAAAATAGAGTCATTAGTAGAAATTTCGAGCACCATGCCGGGTGGTAGGCTGGGGCGAATATCCTGTTCCAGTCTGCGCTCTACTTCCTCAATGATTTCCACCGTATTGGCATTGGCAATTTTTACCATACCTATGCCCACCGTGGGTTTACCGTTGTAGCGCGCCACTTGGCGATTATCCGTAATGCCGTCTTCTACAGTGGCGATGTCTTTGAGGCGAATGGGTGCACCATCTTTTGCCTCTATGATTAAATCGGCAAGCTCTTTGGTGTTGTGAAATTCGAGGTCAAGTTTGAGTAGTTGCTCCGCTTGTTCGCTGACCAGAAAACCACCCGGCAATTGCACGTGTTCACGATTAAAGGCAGCGATCAAATCATTGGCGGTCAGCTTGTAAGCAGCCATGCGCTCGGGTGAGACATTCACGCGAATCACGCGGTCGCGTCGTCCGCCCAAGCGCACTTCACCTACGCCTTGAATCGTTTCAAATTTCTTCTTGAGCACATTATTGGCGTACAAGTTAAGCTGCTGGATGGTGCGGTCGCCGCTCAGGGCCAGCCAAATCACGGGAGAAGCGTTCGTATCTACCTTATATACTGCGGGCGGGTCGGTGTCGGTGGGCAAATTGCGCAATACCTGATTTACTTTGGCTTGCACCTCGTTATAAGCCACATCAATGTCTTTATCCAAAGCGAAAGTAATGCTGATGCTGGAGACGCCGGGTGACGAGGTTGATTGAATATGCTCAATACCAGGCGTGGTGTTGATGGAAGATTCAATGATGCTGGTAATGCTGGCATCTACTACATCAGGGTTGGCACCTCGCAAGGTGGTATTGACCATGATGACGGGAAAATCAATGGATGGGATACGGTCAATCCCAATGCGCTGGTAGGCAATGATGCCGAATAAGATGATGACGCCTGATAACATCCAGGCGAGGACATGCCGCTTGATCGATAGCTCAGGCAACGTCATCAAAGCACCTCAATAAATGCACTTTTTGGCGAAATAGCATTGTTACGCGGTACTCGCCCCCCCTCGCCCAACCCCGTACTGTCTCGGGCTCTGGGTTCCGTGTGTCTCGCCCTTTCGCCAAACGCCGACATTTCTTGGGGTGCTTGTTTGTATAGATGTGCATCGAATTAGTGTGAAATGGACACTTTAGCTTTGTCCGTAAGAAAAGCCGCGCCATCTACCGCGACTTGTTCGCCAGCGTTCAGGCCTTCCAGAATTTCAATCTGGCCACTTTGGCGTAGGCCGGTTTTAACAATACGTTGCTCGGCGATGTCGTTTTTGATGAGATAAACTACATTGCCAGCCGGACGTAGCACCACGCTTTGCTCCGGCACCACAACTGCTTCCGCATGCTCAGCCAGAATCACCACCCCATTTACGCTGGCACCTGGTTGCCAGCCTGGTTGGTCTATTACATCCGCCACAATATCTACCGAAAGGTTGTTTGTTCCGATGAGGGGTTTCAGCTCCCGGATTGTGGTAACCACTTCGTTCGGCGCAGTGGGCGTGGTGAGCTTAACTTTTAAGCCAGGCTGTAATTTGGCAGCGATATTTTCCGGGAAGGGGAGATGGGCACGAAGGCTTTGCTTGCTGATGATTTGCAGCAGTGGATCGCCAATTTTGACAAAATCTCCTACGGCTACAATCTGCTTTTCCACCACGCCACTCAGTGGTGCTACAACCCGAGTTTTTGCACCAACGTGGTCAATGCTAGCCAGCCTTGCACGTGCGCCAGCCAGTTGCTCATTAAGTGCTGATTGCTGTGTGGTGATATCATCCAGTGCGTTTTGAGAGATAAAGTTTTTATTCACAAGTTTCTGGTTACGCTCAACCACTTTACCCTGGTTCGTAAGCAACGCCTGAATTCTTGCAACTTCCGCCTGTGCTTCTTGACGCTGCAAAACAAAATCGGTGTTATCCAGCATCACAACTACGTCGCCTTTTTTAACAATCTGTCCGGGGTGAACCAGCACTTTTAATACGCGCGCTGCTACTTCTGCCGCCACGGTTGGGTCCATCAACCCTTCTAGGGTACCTACTGCTTCTTCTCGAATCTCAAGTCTGGCCGTTTGCGCGATGGCGATGCTCACCAAAGTTGGGGAAGGAACTTTTTCAGTTTTTTCGTCGGTTCTGCCGCAGGCTATGAGACACAGGCTCAGGCAGAGAGCAGCTAGTACATGCTTGGGAAAAATTACTAACATGATTCAAATACTTTCTTAATTATTAATTCTTGACCAGTCAAAGCATGGGCCGGGGTCGGTTTTTCTGCCCGGCGCAATGTCAGAGTGCCCAACGATGTCCGTTATCGGGTAAGTCTTTTTAAGTGCGGCGAGCAGGCGGCTGAGTACGTCATATTGCACAATTTCAAACGGATCATTATCGCTGCCTTCAAGCTCTATTCCGACAGAAAAGTCGTTACAACGTTCACGGCCTTGCCAATTAGATTCGCCTGCATGCCAGGCGCGCTGGCTGCACGCTACAAATTGAATCAGCTCGCCATCGCGCCGGATAAAAAAGTGCGAAGAAACTCTAAGTTGGTGAACCTCTGCATAGTAAGGGTGCCTGCTGGTATCGAGAGCATTGGTAAACAATTCAATGACACCATCGCCGCCATACTGTCCTGGCGGCATGCTGATATTATGTATCACTATCAGGGTTAGCTGGCTATCGTCGGGGCGCGCATCCTGATTGGGTGAATTAATAAAATTCGCAGCCGAGGCGATACCTTGGCGATTAATTTTTATGCTGCCCATGTGTTAGCTCGGAAAAATTCCGATAGAATTAATTGCAATTCTATTTTTAACAAACTTAAATTCAGGCGAATCCATTATGGTTTTTTTCACACTTTTCTTTATGCTCATCGTCATTCTAATCGCTGCCGAGGTCTTTACCAATGCACTGGAGCATTTAGGCGAAAAACTGAAAATCTCCGAGGGCGTAACCGGATCGTTATTTGCCGCAGTAGGCACCGCCCTGCCAGAGACATCCGTGCCGTTGCTGGCTCTGCTAGCGGGTACTAATGATCCGCATCTCAATCAGGAGATTGGCGTGGGCGCAATCCTAGGCGCGCCATTGATGCTGGCGACACTTTCTATCTCGCTTTTATCATTTGCAGTGTTAAAGCGGCGTGGTGCGCAAGGCCATTTCCATCCGGAGAAAACCGGTTTGGTTCGTGATTTAAACTTTTTCATTGCCGCTTTTGTTTTTGCCGCCATTGCACTTTACATTCCACACGAGGCGAGAGGTGTGCGCTACACGATTGGTTTTTGCATGGTAATGATTTACTTTATTTACATCATGCTTACGCTAAACGCATCCAAATCGTTGGTCGAGGATGGCCATGCGACTGGGGCTGATAGCCCGATGTTTATTTGCCGACTTGGTTTGCCTAACAATATGGCGGTGGTTGTTGTGCAACTTGTTTTAGGCCTGATTTTATTGATTGCTGGGGCAAAAGGCTTTATTTCCGGTGTTGAAGAGGCCGCAGCAATGTTGGGGATTTCCACGTTGCTGTTATCGCTGCTAATTATACCGATTGCGACTGAACTGCCAGAAAAGGTGAATAGTATCCTGTGGGTACGCAGGGGTAAGGATACTTTGGCGTTTGGCAACATTACCGGTGCGCTGGTGTTTCAGGGCACTTTGCTCCCAGCCATCGGTATTATGCTTACGCCTTGGGCACCGCGCACCGAAGTGTTGGCGGGGGTGATTATTACGCTGCTTGCTGCCATCTGGCTGCGTGCACTCGTCTCGCGCGGTCAACTCAAAATATGGCATGTGTGGGTAAACGGTGTGATGTATCTGACCTATCTGACCATAGTGCTCATTTAATCTTCGTCTTTGCCCAAGCCTAATTTGGCCAAGCGGTAACGCAGTGCGCGAAAGCTCATCCCGAGCAATTTAGCAGCTGCCGTTTTATTATGTTTGGTTTTTTCCAGCGCATCGAGAATGGCCTTCTTTTCAATATTTTCAAGATATTCTGGCAATGCCAAGCCATTGGCCTCGACATTAATAGCTAAGGTTTTCGGGTTACTCTTGGCTTCATCTTCCAGCAATAAATCTTCGGCTGTGATGGCTTTGCCATCGCACAAAGCGAGCGCACGCTCCAAAACATTTTCCAGTTCCCGCACATTGCCGGGAAAGCTGTGCTGCGCCAGCAGAGCGCTTGCATGACTATCCAAATCGGGTACCGGGACACTTTGTTCACGACATTGTTTCTCCAGAAGGCTACGCGCAAGTAAAGGAATATCCTCAGCCCTTTCCCTGAGCGATGGCATTTTTAGCTCAATCACATTCAGGCGGTAATACAAGTCCTGGCGAAATTCTCCTTTATCCATCATTGCTGCAAGGTTGCGATGGGTGGCACTGATAATGCGCACGTCTACACTTTCTTCTTTGGTGTCGCCTACCATGCGCACTTTTTTCTCCTGAATTGCGCGTAGCAGTTTGACTTGCATTGCCAGTGGCAAATCGGCGACTTCATCCAGGAACAAGGTGCCGCCGTTTGCTGCGTGAAACATACCTTCCTTATCCTGAGCAGCACCGGTAAAAGCACCTTTTTTGTAACCAAAAAACTCACTTTCCATCAGGTTCTCAGAAATCGCGCCGCAGTTTACTGCAATAAACGACCTGTTTTGACGTGAGCTGTTCAAATGGATAAGCCTTGCCGCAAGTTCTTTACCACTGCCAGACTCGCCGCTGATGTAAACGGGAGCCTGGCTACGCGCCAGTTTTTCTATCAAGCCACGTACTTGTACGATGGGCACTGAATTTCCAATCATGTTCAGGCTACCCGGGGTCGGCGTTTTGGTATCCGAAAGCCTGAGTGCTGATTCCACCAAAGGCCGCAACTGTTTGAGCGAGATGGGTTTGCTTAAGTAATCAAAAGCCCCCGCTTTTAATGCAGAAACTGCATTTTCAGCACTGCCAAAAGCGGTGATAACTGCGACTGGCAGACCCGCATAGTACTGGCCTATATGTTTGACCAGGTCCAGACCATTGCCATCGGGTAAACGCATATCGGTCAGGCATAGCGCATAATTTCGCTGTTTCAGCATATACTTGGCATCTTCGACATTGCTCGCGCTATCGGTATCTATACCCATGCGATCTATCGTGAGTACTAGTAATTCACGAATATCGGTTTCATCATCCACCACCAGACAATTCAGCTTTTGTGTCATTTAGGCATGCGTTCTTTTCAAATGGATAACGAATAGACTGCCGTTTTGAGCGGGCGCATATTTAATACTCCCGCCATTTGCCTCACACAGTTCCCGGGCAATATAAAGGCCGAGGCCGGTGCCGGTAGACTCAGTCGTGAAGAATGGCTCAAACAAATGCTGGACGGCTTCTGGCGAGACCCCGGGACCGTCATCGGCAATTTCCAAGCGTATGGTGTGGGCATTGACCGGGATATCCAATGACAAGGTTAAACCAGCCTCACCCTGCTTACTGTGGCGCCAACCGTTGCGACATAAATTCCATAAAATCTGATTCAGATGGCGTCGATCAAAAGTAATTTCCTCAGTGTACTCACCCAGATTTAATTTAAAGCTCTGCGGTGGAATTTTTTCTACTTGGCAAAACTGATCATGAAATTCGCGCAGAAAGTCTTTAAGCATGATAGTTTCCTGCAGGGTGCGATCACGCCGGTTTAACTCCAGCACGTCTTGTACTATTTGATCCAGACGCAGTACGTTATTTGAAATAATTTCCAGCATACGTTGTGATGCCAGGTCTCGTTGCGAGCTTTTCTCTTCTTGTTCCTGCAGCAATTGACTGGCGTGACTAATTGCACTTAGGGGGTTGCGAATTTCATGCGCGATATTTACAGTCAGGCGCCCGAGTGCTGCCAATTTAAGTCGTTGTGCTTGCGTTTGTACTTGACTCCAGTCCTCAATAAAAATAACTGCACCCTGATTACGGCTCTCGCCCACTGGCATAAAGCGCAATCTAAGTTCGCGCTGTTCTGTGCTTAGTTTAATTACGCCAGACCGAAGATTGCTGACACCCCCATCCCCGCTGATCCAGTTGCGCATCAAATTTGCTAGTTCAGGCGAGCATTCGTCAAGTGTTTGCGCATTCCAGTCCTGATTGTCAGCACCGAGCAAGCCTTCTGCCTGAAAATTGTGGTGGCGCAATTTGAAATCTTTATCTACAACCAACACGCCATCCTGCATTTCCTGGGTGATGAGCTCATTAATTTGTGCAAGATTTTCCAGATCCACGCCACGTTGAGAGGCCAGGGACTCGCTTTGCAGCGTTTGCTTGGCAAGGCTATGTGCGAGCCAGGCTGTGGCAAAGCAGCTTAAACTAAGCATCGCGGCGTGAGTGTAATCGACGTAATTCTCACCCCAGTTTATCCATTGGTAGGATTGCTCGAGCAACAAGGCAATGCTGGCAAGCGCAGCATAGAAAAATGCAAATCGACCTTGACTAAATAAGCTGGCGACCACAATTGCGACGACTAGCAACAACCCTAGACCGCTTTTCAGACCGCTGGCAGCGTAAATCAAGGTAACAATAAAGCCGATATCGGTAATGGTGAGGAAGGTGAGCTGATGGTCAAATCTCAGCCGTTCCAATAGGATGGGCTTGGATCTGGCGAATTTGAATCCAGCAAACCCGAGTCCAGTAAACCTGGGCCAAGTGAGCACGGCGATTACAAGGCTCACCAGCAAATAAGTAATAGAAATTTTCAAGTAGAGTGTACTGTTGTAATTCTCCAATAAATTATGGTCACGCCAGAAGAAGTAGTAAGCCACAAGTGCACAGGCGACAATAAAACGATAAAGATTAGACAGCCACGTTGAGCGCCGATAAACGCTGGTTTCAAGTGTACTGGCGTTAGGTTCGGCTGCCATGCTCATGGGTTGGAAGGAGTGGTATGCGATGCATCGCTATGCGCTTTACAGCAGTAATATTGCTTGTTGACTAAAAAACTGTCGCTGGTTGGCAGGTGTACGCCGCAATGCGCACATTGCACCATGTCTACCGATTTCGATTTCTCAGGAGATTCTGTAGGTGCTTCCAGATTTTTGACATAGCGCTTGAGAACTGTAATTACCAGCCAGACTGCAATTGCCAGTAAAATGATTTTTATCATAGACCCTCTTGAATTTTTTAAATGCTGATTAAGCTTGCAACAAACACTAAATAAACGCTATAAACATTAGCTGATTGTAGCGAAATCTCGGCCTCAGAACAAAATTCAAACCTGCTATACTTGCTCCGGAGATTAATTGCTTAACTTCAGCCACTCTAACCGACATTTCTATTTTTTCTAGCTATTCATTGAATTCATCAGGATGGCAACAGCACAGGAACTTTCAAGTTTTCTCGCCCAAGTAGAGCGTCGCGCTTTCAAGCAGACTGTTTATGCCGTGCGAGATCACCATGCTGCACTTGATATTGTGCAGGATGCCATGCTCAAATTGGCAGAAAAATACAGCGACAGGCCTGTCACCGAATATCCCATGCTATTCCAGCGTATTTTGCAGAACACCATGAAGGATTTCTGGCGGCGGCAAAAAATACGCAACCTGTGGACAACATTGCTATCATCTATGGGCGCTGGCCAGGACGGCGATGATGACTACGATCCACTTGAAACCTTGGCAGCAAGCGACCAGGATGACAGCAATGAACCGCAGGCGCAGCTTGAGCGTAGCCAAACCATTGCCATTATTGAAGAAGCATTAAAGAAATTGCCTGCGCGTCAACGTGAAGCCTTTATTCTACGTTATTGGGAGGAGCTGGATGTGACTGAAACCGCCGCCTCAATGGGATGCTCCCAAGGTAGTGTGAAAACGCATTGTTCGAGAGCAGTTCATGCGTTGGCGTTAATAATGGAAAAGCATGGATTTTCCAGGCAACGGCTCGTAAAGTGACAGAAAAATAATAGGCGAGCGACGAATAAGCCATGAGATAGGATTGACAGTGATGACAAACCAAAATGACACCATAAAAGAGATTATTGGCTGGCTTGACGAAAGCGCTGCCAAGCTTGATGCGCATATTGTTGACAGGCTGGCAAAGGCACGCCATCAAGCCGTATCTGTACTGGCTCAGCGGCATTCTGCCCAAACTATTGAACACGCTAGCGGCGCATTACGTTTGTTTAATGATTACATTCGCAATCATCGCGCCATGATGTCAACCGCATTGGTTTGCAGTGCAGTGTTTGTGGCATTGTTGCTGACACAGCAGCTTTATAGGCAGGATAGCCTGGAGCAAGGCGACAGCTTCTTGCTGGCGTCTGATTTACCGCCGGAGGCATATCTGGATAAAGGCTTTGATGTATGGCTAGAACGTTCCTCCCAGCATTAATTCTCATGGCTGGCCTGGTTAGTGGCTACGCTCATGCAGCAGGCACCGACCCTGCGTGGGCACAGCTAAACGATGAGCAGCGCCAGGTACTCTCACCGCTTGCCGGTGAATGGGATACTTTGCGGCCATGGCAACGCGAAAAAATGCTGGATATTGCGCGCGATTACCCTAAAATGAATTCAGAGCAGCAGGAACGCGTCCAGAAGAGACTTGACGACTGGAGCCGCAGAACACCTTTTGAGCGTGAAAATGCACGTAAAAGATACCAGAAATTCAAGACCCTGCCACCGGAAAAGAAAGCAGAGCTACGTAAAAAGTGGCATGAGTATCAGGGTTTGCCTGAAACGC
>Ga0315910_10004283_pt1 | contig 11949 bp, 9 predicted proteins | sample EdamamesoilMG_FD_204470 | JGI IMG/M metagenome (GOLD analysis project Ga0315910, IMG submission 204470) | Garden soil microbial communities collected in Santa Monica, California, United States - Edamame soil | ecosystem: Environmental > Terrestrial > Soil > Garden | place: USA: California... | reverse complement strand
GGGGGTGCCACCCCTTTTTATCTCCGCCCACCCCCCCGCGGGGGCCCCGCCGGGGGGGGGGGGGGGGGGCCCCCCCCCCGGCCCCCCCCGCGGCGCTTCCGCCTGCGCCCTTCGCCTGCCCGTTCCGCCCCCTCCCGGAAAAAGAAGAAGGCCCGCGGTCCGAGCCGCTGGGCCTCTTCCGCGCCCCGTTTTCTCGGGCGCTCGGCGTCGCCACCCTTTTCCGGGGGCGCGCAACGAGTCCTAGGTTATCCCACCCCCGGGTTCGAGGTCGGGGAAGCTGGCCAAATCGCTCCCCGGGGAGGGCGCCCGAGGTGATGGATCGCGCCTGCCCCCGTGGCTACGATGCGCCACGGGTCGCGCGTCTCGAGGACGCGCGCTCGCACCACCACCGTCCGCGCTCCCGCGCCCCTCGGCGCCTTCCGTCCCGCGATGAACCTTCGACTCGCTCTGCACCTTCTCCTGCTCTCCTCGGGCCTCCTGGCCGCCGTGCGCGGCGCCCAGCAGGGCGCTCCGGTTGCCCCCAAGGACGGCCCGCTGCGCTACGCGCGCGTGGCCGTGGAGGGCGCCGCGATCCGCAACCTGCCGGACGAGAAGGGCAAGGAGATCGCCCGCCCGGCCAAGGGCGAGCTGCTGGCGGTCTACAAGGAGATCCCCTCCGGCTGGGCCGAGGTCGAGGTCCCGGGCGGCTTCGCCGTGTGGGTCTTCGGGAAGTTCCTGAAGCCGACGGCCCAGGAGGGCGTGTACGAGGTCGACGGCAACGCCGTCAACCTGCGCCCCGGCCCCTCCAGCGACCTCTCGAGCGACGTGACCAACTTCCCGCTGCCGCAGCGCCTGCAGGCGGGCGACCAGCTGCGCCTGATCGAGCTGCAGGACCCGGCCAAGCCGCTGAACGAGACCTGGGCGCGGGTCTGGTCGCCGCCGGGCGTGCGCGGGCTCGTGCGCAGCGCGGACCTGGCGGCGCTCACGGCCGGCGAGGACGGCACGGCGCTGTGGAGCGCGGCCCTCGCGGCGGTGCCGGCCGTGCCCGCGGTCAAGGCCGCCCAGCCGCGCAGCACGACGCCCAGCGAGTCCGAGCAGCGCCTGGCGGAGGGCGCGACGGCGCTCGAGGCGGCGCGCAAGATGCTCGAGGCGGAGCGCGTCAAGGACACGCCCGACTACGACGCGGTCGAGGCCGCGCTCGACGCCGTCGTGGCCCAGGGCGGCACGGCGGCGCTCGAGGCGCGCGCCGAGCTGCGCACGCTGGCCACCCTGCGCGAGGCCGCGGCCCTCAAGTCCGACCTCGAGCGCGAGCGCCAGCGGCGCGCCCAGGAGGTGCTCGAGGAGCAGCGCCGCGTGTGGGAGAAGAGCCGCGAGAAGGATCCCTTCGGCGGCGTCTTCGCCGCACGCGGCGTGGTCGAGCGGCGCACGACCTCGGACGGCATCGCGCGCTTCTACCTGCGCTTCGGGGGCAACATCAGCTGCGAGCTGGTGTGCTCGAGCGGGCGCTACGACTTCTCGACCTTCGCCGGGACCCACGTCGGGATCCACGGCAGCGAGATCACCTCGCGCACGGGCGAGGTGCCGACCTTCGAGGTCGCGCGCGTCGAGGTCCTCGAGGTGCGTTGAGCCCCTCTCCGGGCGGGCTCTGGCGCCGGCTCGCGCACTGGCTGCGCAGGCTGGTGCCGCGCGTGCGCCCGCTGTGCGACTCCTGCCGCTACGACTACGGCAACGTGTGCAAGCGGCCCGAGCGGCCGAACGCGCTGCAGTGCCCGGATTACCGGCGCAAGTGAGCCCACCGCGGGCGGGGCCAGGGCCCCGCCCGCGGAGGGCTCGCGCGCGCCGGTACCCAGCCGAGGGCCTCCAGGCGCGGCCTTCATGAATCAGCTGGGCTCAGGGCCCTTGCGGGAATCAGAGGGCGCGCGAGGATCGCACGCTCGGTCGATCCAGAGCCCCCGGGTCGGCGGATGCCTGCGGCATCCTTCGGCCCGGCGCCTCAGGCTCCCGTCCGCCCCTGGGCGCGCTCGATGCGCGCCTCCAGGCGGGCCAGCTCGCCGCGCTCGATCGCGGTGCGCATGGCCTCCATGCAGCGGTGGAAGAAGCGCAGGTTGTGCTGGGTCAGGAGCACGCCCGCCAGCATCTCGCCGCACATGGCGAGGTGCCGCAGGTAGGCGCGTGACACCGTGCGGCAGGCCGGGCAGTCGCAGTCCTCCTCCAGCGGCCGCTCGTCGCGCTCGTGGCGCGCGTTGCGCAGGTTCAGGCGCCCCTCCCAGGTGAAGGCCTGGTGGTTGCGTCCGTGGCGCGTCGGAGTCACACAGTCGAAGAGATCGACGCCGGCGCGCACGGCGTCGTAGAGGTCGAGCGGCGTGCCGACGCCCATCAGGTAGCGCGGCTTCCCGGCCGGCAGGAGCGGCGTGGCGGCGCGCACGGCGCGGCGCATGGCGGCGCGGTCCTCGCCCACGCTGACCCCGCCGATCGCGTAGCCGGCCAGCTCGTGCGCCGTCACCGCCTCGACCGAGCGCGCGCGCAGGTCGTCGAAGGCCCCGCCCTGCACGATCCCGAACAGCGCCTGGCCGCCGGCGAGGCCGCCGGCCGCCTGCCAGGCCGTCACGCAGCGCGCCAGCCAGCGGTGCGTGCGCTCGGTCGCGTCCTCGACCCGCGCGCGCTCGGTCGGATCGCTCGGGCAGTGGTCGAGGGCCATGATCACGTCGGCGCCGAGGTCGCGCTCGAGCGCCATCACGTGCTCGGGCGTGAAGCGCAGCTTCTTGCCGTCGACCACCGAGCGCAGCGTGGCGCCCTCCTCGTCGATCGCCACCAGGGCCTCCAGGCTGAAGATCTGGTAGCCGCCCGAATCCGTCAGGATCGGGCCCTCCCAGCCCATGAAGCGGTGCAGGCCGCCGAGCTCGCGCACCAGCTCGGCCCCGGGCCGCAGCGCCAGGTGGTAGGTGTTCGCGAGCAGCATGCGCGTGCCGAGCGCGTGGAGCTCGTCCGGGCGCACGCCCTTGACCGAGGCGCGCGTCCCGACCGGCATGAAGGCCGGGGTCGGCACCGCGCCGTGGGGCGTGTGGAAGGTGCCGGTGCGAGCCTGGCCGTCGCGCGCGCCGGCGACGAAGGCGAAGGCCTGGGCGGAGCGCGGGGCGGCGGGCATGCCGAGCATTGCAGGCGAGCGGGAGGCGCGGGTCCAGGGGCCGCTGCGGGGTGCGCGGCAACCGGACTCACAGTCCGCGCCGGCCGAAGCCCGCTTCCCAGCGCCGCCGCGCGGCCGTCCGGCGCCGCACGCCCTGGAAGGCCAGCAGGCGGCTGGGCGGCACGCGGCTCTCGCCCGCGAGCGGACGCGGACCGAGTGGAGCTCCCGTGCGCGGCAGTGGACGCGCGCCGGGCTCCTCCGAGGCCGCCCGCAGGTCCTCCAGCAGGGCGCGCCACACCGGCAGCCACCAGCGCCAGGTGAGGAGCGCGAGCAGGGCGAGCGGCCAGGCGCTGGACACGGGCCCTGCATCGGCCGCGCGTCGCCCTCGACTCGACCCGCGCCGCGAAAGGGCTCGCTCGCAATCGAGAAGGCTCCACCCTAGCCTGCACGGATCCGTTCCATGGGGGTCACGCGTCCGTTCCGCCTCGCCCACGCGCTGCGCGAGGCTCTCGCCGAGGGCTACGGCGTGTCCCGGCTGCGCGCCGACGTCCTGGCCGGGCTCGTGGTCGGGATCGTGGCCCTGCCGCTCTCGATGGCGCTCGCGATCGCCTCGGGCGCGCCGCCGCAGCACGGGCTGTACACGGCCATCGTGGCCGGAGCGACCTGCGCGCTGCTGGGCGGCTCGCGCGTGCTCGTGACCGGACCGACGGCGGCCTTCGTCGTGATCCTGGCGCCGGTCGCCGAGCGCTTCGGGCTCGAGGGGCTGGTGCTCGCGAGCGCGCTGGCGGGGCTGATCCTCGTGGTCATGGGGTTCCTGCGTCTGGGGCGCCTGATCCAGTTCGTGCCCTACCCGGTGACGACCGGCTTCACGGCCGGGATCGGGCTCGTGATCGCGAGCCTGCAGATGAAGGACTTCCTGGGGCTGGCCCCGGAGCCCCTCTCGGGCGAGGCGATGTGGCACGAGCGCATGCTGGCCCTGGGCGCCGCGCTCCCGACGGTGAGCCTGCCGGACGTGGCCGTCGGCGCGCTGACGCTGGCCGTGCTGATGGGGTGGCGCCGGGTCAAGACGCAGGTGCCGTCGCCGCTGGTCGCGCTCACCGTCGGCGCCCTCGCGAGCTGGGCCCTCGAGCGCTTCGCGGGCCTCGCGCCGGCCACCCTGGCCGGGCGCTTCGGGAGCGCCGAGAGCCCGGCCGGCATCCCCGGGACGCCGCCGCTCTTCGTGCTGCCCTGGCACCTGCCGGGGCCGGAGGGCCCGAGCGCCGCGCTCTCGCTGGCCTATCTCGAGTCGCTGCTGCCCGCGGCCTTCGCGATCGCCATGCTGGGCGCGATCGAGTCGCTGCTGGCGGCGGTCGTGGCCGACGGCATGACCGGGCAGAAGCACCAGCCGGACGTCGAGCTGACGGCGCTCGGGATCGCCAACGTCGCGGCCGCTTTCTTCGGTGGCTTCGCGGCCACCGGCGCGATCGCCCGCACGGCCACCAACGTGCGCTCCGGCGGCCGCTCGCCGGTCGCCGCGGTGGTGCACTCGCTGTTCGTGCTGGGCAGCGTGCTGGCGCTGGCGCCGCTGCTCGGGTACCTGCCGATGGCCTCCCTGGCGGCTCTGCTGCTCCTGGTGGCCTGGAACATGAGCGAGGCGCGCCACGTGGTGCAGGTCGTGCGCACCGCGCCGGCCGGCGACGTGGCCGTGCTCCTGACCTGCCTCGCGCTGACGGTCGTGTTCGACATGACCATCGCGGTCACGGCCGGGATCCTGCTGGCGGCCCTGCTCTTCATGCGCCGCATGGTCGAGATCTCGGGCGCCGAGCTGATCGGACCGAGCCACGCCGAGCACGGCAAGGACCTGCCGCCGGGCCTGATCGTGTACGACATCGGGGGGCCGCTGTTCTTCGGCGCGGCCCACAAGGCGACCAGCCAGCTCTTCGCGCTCGACCGCAAGGACGTGAAGCTGGTCCTGCTCGACGTCGAGGACGTGCCCGCCATCGACGCCACCGGGATCGTCAACCTGCGCTCGGCCATCGATCGCCTGCGGAGCGGGGGGATCGAGGTGCTGCTCGCGGGCGTCCAGCGCCAGCCGGCCGAGGCCCTCGACCGCGCCGGCCTGGGCCCAGAGGTGGTCGCGCGCCACGCGAGCTACGCGGAGGCCCTGAGCGAGGCGAAGCGGCGGCTCGCGGGCTGAGCGAGCGGTCTTCGGGGAGCGCACCGGAAACCGCGTCCTCCCCCGAGCGGTCAAGGATCCGGCGTCTTCGGGACCCCGCGTAGGGCGTCCCCGCTCGGGGCTGCCCCGGCGCGTCGAGCCGCAGCACGGGTCCGGGAGCGTGCGCGAGGCTCTTTGCGACGGTGTCCCGATTCCCGTTTCCGCAGAGTCCGATCCCGGAGTGAAGGAACGACCATGGACAAGCGATCGATCCTGGCAATCCTGCTTCTTGGCGCCGGCGTGGCGAGTTGCCGGATGAGGGCCGAGCTCGGTCCGGGCGTACCCTTGGCGGGAGGCAGCGTGCTGGAGGGTGAGATCGATCCGATCGGCGGTACCGGAACGATCCCCCCTCAGGAGGGACTTCCCGCCGGCACCTGCGTGAAGCTGACCTTCTTCGGTGCGGGTGGAGTGCCTCTCGGCAGCACGGAGGTCACCGCAGGTGAGAGCTTCGAAGTGCCTCCGGGGGCCGAGGGAGGGACGGTCGAGCCCTGCGATCCGCCCGCGGAACCGGAGAAGAAGGGCAAGCGGAAGCGCCGGGCCGGCACGCCGGTCCAGTTCATCGCCGACGACCCGGAGACCTTTGCCTTCCGGTACATTCCCTTCGGCGTGACGACCGGCCCGAGCCTCTTCGCGGAGTTCGTCGTGACGGCCTCGAGCCGGGCCCAGGCGGAGCCGATCCGGGACGAATTCGTGCTGGGGCTCCTGTCGGAGCCGCCGCCGGCCGAGGTCGAGCCGCTGGGCGTCGTGCAGGTCGACTACCGCGCCGATGGCTCGGTCGAGGTGGCGATGTTCTCCCTCGAGGCTCCTGCGAGCCTGCAGTTCGACTGGAACGGGAGCTCCCTCTTCACGCTGGCCGATGCGGCGGTCACGGCCGACGCCGGCTGGTACGCGACCAGGGTCGTCGTGCCGGCCAGCCTGGTCGAGAGCGACTGGGCCGGCACCAGCGAGAACGCGCTGACCTATCGCCTGGGGCTCTCCGCCGGCGACGAGGTCGGGACGAGCCTGTCGCTCACGGTGGATCCGTGAGGGACTCGGCCGTCATCCTGCTGCTCGCGGCGCTGGCGGCCTGCCGGGCGCCCCGGATCGAAGGATCCGGGGCGCTCGTCTCGGCGGGCGAGCACGGCGAGCGAGTCGAGGAGATCATCCGGCGGGTCGAGCCGATCGTCCTCCAGGCCCTCGGCACGCGCTGGGACCGGCCCTATCACGTCGCCTTCGATCCGGAGTTCACGCGCTTCCCGGGCTACACGCGAACCCATGACCGATACGTGCGCGTCGGGCCGCGCGCCCTCGAGAGTCCCGCGCTCTTCGAGCACGTCATCGCCCACGAGCTCGTGCACGTGCACATGACCGGCGACTGGGAGGATCTGCCGGGCGTCCTGCAGGAGGGGGTAGCGGACTGGATTGCCTGCGTCGCCCTGGGGCGAGCCAGCCGGGCGTGGGAGGGGCCGCCTCCGCCGCCGGTGCTGACGCGCCGCATGCTGGCCATGAGCTACTCGGAATACTGGCGCCTGGACGCGGAGGAGCGCATCGCGATCGAGCAAGCGGCGATGTTCCTGGCCTCGACGCTGGTCTTCGACGGCCGACCGCCGGTCGCGAAGGCGCCCACCGTGAGGGGCAGCCCCGTCTCTCCCGGAGCGCCCGCCGCGCCCGCTCAGGAGGCCGCCAGTAGCGCGCGCGCCGACAGCACGCCCGCGCCGCCGCGGAACGGGCCGCCGGGGTGCGAGCCGGAGCCGCCCAGGTAGAGGCCCGGGAGCGGCGTCGCGTAGCGGCCCAGCACCAGGCTCGGGCGCTGCAACCAGAGCTGGTCGAGGGCCAGCTCGCCGTCGAAGACGTGTCCGCCCGGGGTGCCGTAGCGTGCCTCGATGTCGGGGGGCGTGAGCAGCTGCTTGCCCAGCACGAGGCCCGTGACGCCGGGCGCGAGGCGCTCGAGGGCCGCCAGGAGGGCGCGCTCGAGCTCGGCGCGGCGCGCGTCGCTCCAGCCGCCGGCGCCCGAGAGGTCGTGGGGGACGGTATGGCAGGCGACGATCGCGACCGCCTGGCCGGCGGGGGCGAGCGCCGGGTCCGAGCGGCTCGGCACGCGCACTTCGATCCACGGCTCCGCGGGGAGGCGGCGGTACTTGAGGGCGTCGGCGGCACGCTCGAGCGCCAGCAGGCTCGCGGCGCTGACGGCGCGCTCGACCGGCTCCTTCTCGCGGCCCGCAAAGCTCGGCGGGGCGGAGAGGGCCAGGCGCAGGAAGGCCGAGGAGCCGCGCGCGCGGAAGGACTGCGCGGCGCGCTCGACGCTGGGCGCGAGCGTGCCGGGCGGGACCAGCTCGAGCAGCGTGCGCCCCGGGGCCAGGGTCGAGAGGACGCTGCGCGTCGCGAGCACCTCGCCGCCCTCCAGCTCGACGCCCGCCACGCCGTTCACGTCGAGGCGCAGGCGCCTGGCCGCCGCGCCCGTGCGCAGGCGCGCGCCGCTCGCCTGGGCGGCGGCGGCCAGGGCCGCGGCCAGGGCCGCCGGTCCGCCGACCGGCTCCGGCGCGGCCAGGGCCTGGCGCAGGAAGACGAAGGCGCTCGTGCCCGGCGCGCGCGGCCCCAGGACCGTTCCGGCCAGGGCCGGCGCGCTGAGCGCGACGCGCAGCGGCTCCATGCCGAGCGCGTCCTCCATCCAGTCACGCGCGGAGCTCGGCAGGAGGCGTGCGAGCGCGAACATGTCCGTCTTGCCGAGGCGTCGCAGGCGCAGGGCCTTCTGGCCGAGCGCCAGGAGCTGGCCCGCGCTCGGGCTGCCGGCGTCGGGCGGCGGCTCGTCCAGGAGCCCGGCGAGGATCGGCTGGACGCGCGCGCACAGCTCGGCCAGGGCCGCGAAGCGCGCACGCTCCTCGGGCGGCAGCTCGCCGTCGAGCGCGGCCGGGTCGCGCCGGAAGAGCAGCGGGCAGCCGCTCTTGTCGGGCACGAGCAGGGCTGGCTCGTCCGTGCGCCAGGCGAGGCCGTGGCGCTCGAGGTCGAGCGGCGCCAGCAGCGCGCGGCGCGCCAGGGCGCAGTCGGGGTAGAGGCCGCTGGCGTGGAAGCCGGGATGGAACTCCTCGCGGGCCGCGCTGCCGCCGGGGGTCGCGCGCGCCTCGAGCACGTGCACCTCTCGGCCGCGGCGCGCCAGCTCGGCCGCCGCCGCCAGGCCCTCTAGGCCCGCGCCCAGCACGACCGTCGCGCTCACCGCAGCGCCCCCGAGGCGAGCATGGCCTTGGCGCACAGGGCGCCCGGGGCGCCCATGATCCCGCCGCCGGGGTGCGCGCCCGAGCCACCGAGCCACAGGTTCGGCACCGGCGTCCGGTAGCGCGCCCAGCCGGCCGCCGGGCGCAGGAACGAGAGCTGCTCGAGCGTCAGCTCGCCGTGGAAGATGTTGCCCTCGGACAGGCCGAACTCCTGCTCGAGGTCCCAGGGCGAGAGCACCTGGCGATGGAGGATCAGGTCGCGGATGTTCGGCACGTACTCGGCCAGCGTGTCGACCACGGCGTCGCCGAAGGCCTCGCGGCGCGCGGGCCAGTGCTCGGGCCCCTCCTTGATGTGGTAGGGCGCGTACTGCACGAAGCACGACATCACGTGCTTGCCGGGCGGCGCGACGGTCGGGTCCACCGTGGAGGGGATGACCACGTTGAGGTAGGGGCGCGAGGAGAAGTCGCCGTACTTGGCCTCGTCGTGGGCGCGCTCGAGGTAATCGATCGAGGGCGCGATGGCGATGTCGCCGCGCAGGTGCGGGCCGTCCCCGGGGCGGCAGGTGAACTCCGGCATCCGGTCGAGGGCCAGGTTGACCTTGCCCGAGCTGCCGCGGTACTTGAAGCGCGCCACGTCGGCCGCGAACTCGTCCGGCAGGTATTCCTTCCCGACCAGGCCGAAGAAGGTGCGGCGCGGGTCGCAACCGGAGACGACCGTGCGCGCGCGCAGCTCGTCGCCGTTCGCGAGCACCACTCCGCGCGCGGCCCCGCCCTCGACCAGGATCCGCTGCACGCTGGCCTCGGTGCGGATCTCGGCCCCGAAGTGGCGCGCGGCATTGGCAATGGCGTTCGAGACGCCGCCCGTGCCGCCCTTGGAGAAGCCCCAGGAGCGGAAGGCGCCGTCGATCTCGCCCATGTAGTGGTGCAAGAGCACGTAGGCCGTGCCGGGCGAGCGCACGCCCAGGAAGGTGCCGATGATGCCGCTGACGGACATGGGCGCCTTGAGCACGGGCGACTCGAACCACTCGTCGAGGAAGTCGACCGCGCTCATGCTGAAGAGCTTCAGGCGCAGCTCGAGCTCGTCCGGCGGGGCGTCGGAGAAGTGCCGGCCGAGGCGCAGCAGCTCGACCAGCTTGGCCGGGTGCAGCGAGCCCGGGTCGGGTGCCGGCGCGTCGATCACCGGCTTGGCGAAGCGCCCCATCTTCGACATCGCCAGCGCGAACTCGCCCAGGGCCTCGGCGTCGCGCGGGCTGAAGCGTGCGACCTCCTTGCGCGTCAGCTCGGGATCCGACCAGCGGCACAAGGAATCGCCGTCCGGCAGCGGCAGGAAGGAGGCCTCGAGCGGGATCATCTCCAGGCCGAAGCGCGCCAGCTCGAGCTCGCGGATGATCCACGGCCGCAGCAGGCTCACCACGTAGGAGCAGACCGAGAAGGTGAAGCCCGGGAAGACCTGCTCGCTGACGGCCGCGCCGCCCAGCACGTGCCGGCGCTCCAGCACCAGCACCGAGCGCCCGGCCTTGGCGAGGTAGGCGGCGCACACCAGGCCGTTGTGCCCGCCGCCGACCACGATGGCGTCGTAGGTCTTCATGATCCACGCCTCTCTGGCTCCGCGCTCCTCCGCGCTCTCCGCGGCTCCGTGGTCGGATCGGAAGGACCGCGGAGCCGCAGAGGACGCGGAGGAACGCGGAGGGCGAGAGCAGGAAGGGCCGGGCGCATCAGGCCTTCTTCCGCTCCGGGTCGAAGAAGGGCAGCTTCGTCACGCGCGCGCGGGCGCGGTGGCGCTCGTACTCGCAGGTGACCTCGATCTCGAGCTCGTTGTCGGGCGCGGCGAGGTCGGCCTCGACCGTGCCCAGGGCCAGGTAGCGCTTGAGCAGCGGCGACCAGCTGCGGCTGGTGGCGTAGCCGACCTGGCGGCCGCCGCGGAAGAGCGGCACGCCCTCGCGCGAGGTGCCCGTCTCGAGGTGCGGCGGCAGGCCGTAGCGCTCGTAGATGCGCTCGAAGTCCTCCCAGTCGATCTCCAGGCCCACGAAGCGGCGCGTGGGGCCCTGGCTGCGCGCGCGCGCGAGCGCGGCCTGGCCGAGGAAGGGCTCGCGCTCGAGCTCCACCATCCAGTCGAAGCCGAGCTCGAAGGGCGTCGACTTCTGGCGCTCGATCGGGGCGCGGCGGGCCGAGGTGTAGTCGACCCCGCCCAGCAGGAAGCCGGCCTCGACGCGGGCCACGTCGAGCGCGTCCAGGCCCATGGGCAGGAGGCCGTGCGGCGCGCCGGCCTCGAACAGGGCGTCCCACAGCGCCAGGGCGTGCTCGTTCGCGACCCACAGCTCGTAGCCGAGGTCGCCGGTGTAGCCGGTGCGCGTCACGACCAGCTCGGCGTTGCAGCCCGCGAGCCGCGTGACCACGGCGCGGAAGAACTTCAGCTCGTCGGCGGGCTTCCCGATCAGGCCGCGCAGGACGTCGCGGGCGCGCGGGCCCTGCAGCGCGAGGGCCGCCAGCGTGCGCGAGGAGTCGGTGATCTGGACGCTCAGCCCGCGCGCCTGGCGCTCGATCCAGGCCAGGGCGGGGTCGGCGGCCGTGACGCGGAAGTGGTCGTCGGCGAGGCGCGTGACGGTGCCGTCGTCGAGCACCTTGCCGTGCTCGTCGCACCAGCACACGTAGCCGACGCGCCCGCTCGCGAAGCGCTCGAAGCCGCGCACCATCACGCGCGCCAGCAGCCGGGCCGCGTCCTTGCCGCGCACCTCGTACTTGTAGAGCGGCGAGGCGTCCATGACGGTCGCCTGGTGGCGCACGGCGTAGTACTCGCGGTCGAGGTACACGTCGTAGCGCCTCACCGCGTGGCAGCCGGCCCACTCCTTGTAGAGCAGGCTCGAGCACGCGGGGAAGGTGCGCGCGTGGAAGGGCGTCGGCGCCGGCAAGCTGCCGGACGGTACGGCCGCGGGCGCGTTTCCTCAAGGGGTGCCGCGCGGCCCCCGGCGCGTCAGCGGACGCGGCGCGTGCGCACGGCGCCGGCCGCGGCCGAGCGGCGGGCGCGGTGCGAGGCCAGCGGGATCGAGAGGAACGGATCCTGGCCCGGCGGCCGACGCACTGCCTGCTCGTCCTCGCTCGCGTTCAGGGCCGGGATCAGCTCGCGATACATGATGCGCGCGAGCGGGAACCAGAAGGGCGCCGTGACGAGCAGGAAGAGCATCTTCGCGTAGGTCGCGGGTGCCCACAGGCTCGTGACGACGATGTCGAACAGCTGATCCAAGGTGCGGGGACGGGGGTCCATCTCATTGTGGCCTCCTGGAAGTGGGCAGGCGGGGGAAAAAATGGAGGTGGGGGAGCGGGTAGTGGGTGAAGGGGCGGAAGGCGCGGAATCGGGAGGTGCTCCGCTCCCCGGGGCCCCGACTTGGCGTGGAGCCTCATCGCCGGCCCGGAGGCGCCCGGTGGGCCGCGGGCCAAAAAAAATGAGCCCCCCCCGGCCGGGAGCG
>Ga0315910_10004281_pt1 | contig 11955 bp, 8 predicted proteins | sample EdamamesoilMG_FD_204470 | JGI IMG/M metagenome (GOLD analysis project Ga0315910, IMG submission 204470) | Garden soil microbial communities collected in Santa Monica, California, United States - Edamame soil | ecosystem: Environmental > Terrestrial > Soil > Garden | place: USA: California... | reverse complement strand
GGCCGCCAGGTTGGCCGCGACGGCGATGCCCGAGCCCGAGCTCGAGCCGCCCGGCGTCAGCACGGGCCGCCCATCGCCGCCGGGAAGCGGGCGCGGGTCGTAGGGGTTGAAGCCGTAGCCGCCGAGCGAGCTGTAGCCCGAGGGCATGTTCGAGGCGATGAAGTTCGCGAACTCGGTCAGCGTGGTCTTGCCGAGCACGATCGCGCCCGCGGCGCGCAGCTTCCTCACCAGGAAGGCGTCGTCGGGCGGGCGCGAGTCCGCGAGCGCGAGCGCGCCCGCCGTCGTGGGCAGGCCCACGACGTCGATGTTGTCCTTGACCAGCACGGGGATGCCGAAGAGCGGCCCGTGCGCGCGCCCGGCCGCGCGCTCGCGATCGCTGGCGCGCGCCTGCTCGAGCGCCGTCGGATCGAGGGTCAGGATCCCGTTCAGGAACGGGAAGCCGTCGTCGTAGGCCGCGATGCGCGCCTGGTAGGCCAGCACGAGCTGCTCGGAGGTGACGAGTCCGGTGCGCAGGGCCTGCTCGAGCTCGGGTAGCGTGGCCTCGACCAGCTCGAGCGAGTTCCCGATCGAGACCTCCCCCAGCGCGCGCGCATGCCCCTGCGCGCCGGCCGGGATCGAGACGGACGCGAGCCACAGCGAGGCGAGCGCGAGTCGGACGAGGTGCATGACGCGAGGGCCCATTCGCCGGATTCTGCCACGCGCCCGCGCTCCGCGGGGCGCGAGCGGCCGAGTATCCTCTCCGTCATGTTCCTCACGCTCGCCCTGGCCCTGCTCCAGGAGCCCGTCCCCGTCCTGCGCGGCCTCGATCCGGTCGAGCTCGCCGCCGGCCGCGAGGTGCCGGGCCTGGCCGAGCACGCCCACGACAGGAACGGCCTGCGCTACGCCTTCGCCTCGGAGGAGAACGCCGAGACCTTCGAGGCCGACCCGACGCGCTACGAGATCCAGATGGGCGGCGCCTGCGCGCGCATGGGGCCGCTCTCGGGGCGCGGCAACCCCGATCTCTTCCTCGTCCACGAGGGGCGCATCTACGTGTTCGCCTCCTACCCGTGCCGCGACGCCTTCAAGAAGACGCCGGAGCGCTTCGTCGAGCCCGTGGAGGGGCCGGTCGCGGGCGACGAGGCGCGCGGGCGCGAGCTCGTGGCGCTCGCGCTGCAGGGCCTGGGCGGCGCGCCCGCCGTCGACGGCCTGACGAGCCTCGAGCTCGCCCACGCCGGCGCGCGCGACGACACGCCCGACTGGCGCCAGGACGTGCGCTGGGAGTTCGGAGCGGCGCCGGCGCTCGTGCGCACGGAAGCCTGGGGCGACTGGGTGTACCGCGAGGAGGAGCGCGGCGGCGTCCTGCACGGCGGCGTCGTGGGCAAGGTGTCCCAGCCGCAGCACTGGGCGGCGCGCCACGAGTTCGAGCTGCAGCTCGGGCGCGAGCTCGTCTACCTCCTGCGCCAGCGCGCGAGCCCGGTCGGCTTCGAGGCGCGCGCCGTGGGCAAGAGCGCGGACGGTGCGCGCGAGACGCTCGTCCTGCGCTGGAACGGGCGCAACACGGCCTTCGAGCTCGAGCCCGCGAGCGGGCGCGCCCTGCGCGCGAGCTGGCTCGGCCGCCTCGGCGCCGAGCCCAACGCGCGCGTCGTCGTCGATTTCGCCGACTTCGAGTCCGTCGGCCCGCTCACGCTGCCGCGCACACGCACGGTGAGCGCCGACGGGACGCCGGTGCCCTATCTCTCGGGCCGGCTGGTCGCGCTCGCGGTGGACACGCCCGCGCGCTGAGTCACTCGCGCCGGCGCGGCTGGACGGCGAGGTAGGGCTTGGGCCACTCCATGTCGGCGTGGCCGTAGGCCTGGGCGGCCTCGAGCGTCAGGTAGGGCTTGGAGAGGTGCGCCTTGGCCAGCGCGCACAGGTCGGCGCGGCCGGCGGCGACGATCGTGTTCACGTGGTCGGCGCCCTGGATGCCGCCCACGGCCATGACCGGCATGCCGACGTCGAAGCGGATGCGCTCGGCGAAGGGCACCTGGTACATGCGCCCGTACTCGACCGGCGAGTCGGGCGTGTTGCCGGCCGAGCTCACGTCGATCAGGTCCAGGCCATGCGCGCGCAGCGTTCGAACGATCTCGACCGTCTCGTCCAGCGTGATGCCCTGCCCGGCCGGCAGCCAGTCCGAGGCCGAGACGCGCACGGCCAGGGGTTTCGCCTCGGGCCAGGCGGCGCGCACGGCGTCGAACACCTCGAGCGGGAAGCGCAGGCGGTTCGCGAGCGGACCGCCGTACTCGTCCGTGCGCTTGTTCGCGGCCGGCGAGAGGAAGCTCGAGAGCAGGTAGCCGTGCGCCATGTGCAGCTCGACCAGGTCGAAGCCCGCGCGCTCGGCCCGGCGCGTGGCGGCCACGAAGTCGTCGCGCACCTTGTCCATGTCGGCGCGCGTCATCGCGCGCGGCGCGGGCCAGTCGGGCCCGAAGGGCAGGGCCGAGGGCGCGAGCGTCGTCCAGGCCGTGCCGTCGCGCAGCGGATCGTCGCCCTCCCAGGGCAGGTGGCACGAGCCCTTGCGCCCGGCGTGCGCGAGCTGGATGCCGATCTTCGCGCCGGAGTGCGCGTGCACGAAGTCGACCACGCGCTTCCAGGCGCGCTCGTGCGCCTCGGCGTACATCCCGGCGCAGCCGAGCGAGATGCGGCCCTCGGGCGACACGTCGGTCATCTCGCTGAGCACCAGGCCCGCGCCGCCGATGGCGCGGCTGCCGAGGTGCACGAGGTGCCACTCGCCCACCGTGCCCTCGACGGCCGAGTACTGGCACATGGGCGAGACGACCACGCGGTTGGCGAGGTCGAGCCCACGCAGCCGCAGCGGCGCGAACAGCGGCGCGGCCAGGGCGGCCGGCTCGAGGCCGCGCTCGCGCGCGAAGGCCTCGCGCACGCGCCGCACGAGGGCGGGATCGCGCTTCTCCAGGTTGTCGTAGGTGATGCGCTTCGAGCGCGTCATCAGGTTGAAGGTGAACTCGAGCGGCGGCTGGCGCACGTAGCGCGCGCAGTTCTCGAACCACTCCATGGAGGTGCGCGCCGCGCGCTGCAGGCGTGCGACCTCGTTCATGCGCCGCTCCTCGTAGGCCGAGAGCGCTCCGTCGATGTCGCCCAGGCCCGCGCGCCGGAGCTCGGCCGTGAGCTCGATGGCGTCCTCCATCGCGAGCTTCGTGCCCGAGCCGATCGAGAAGTGCGCCGTGTGAGCCGCGTCGCCGAGCAGGAGCGTGCGCCCGCGCCGCCAGGTCGCGCAGCGGATGACCGGGAAGCTGCGCCACACCGACTTGTTCGTCAGCAGCCGGTGCCCGCCGAGGTCGGAGGCGAACAGGTCCTCGAGGTAGCGCACGGCCCCGGCCTCGTCGGCCTCGGCGAAGCCCGCGCGCTTCCACACGTCCTCGTGGCACTCGACGATCCAGGTCGAGAGCGACCCACCCCCCGGCGCGCGCTCGCCCCGTTCACCCTCGCGCCGCTCAAAGGGATAGGCGTGCACCTGGAACAACCCGTGCCGGCTCGAGCGGAAGACGAAGGTGAAGGCCTCGAGCGGTTTCGTCGTCCCGAACCAGGCGAAGCGGCAGCGGCGCCACTCGATCTCGGGTCGGAAGTGCGCGGCGTGACGCGTGCGGATGGGGCTGTTGATCCCGTCGGCCGCCAGCACGAGGTCGGCGTCGAGCGCCCCGTCGTCCAGCACCTCGCGCTCGAAGTGCAGGCGCACCCCGAGCTCGCGCGCGCGCGCCTGCAGGATCTGCAGCAGCTTCTTGCGCGCCAGGCCGCAGAAGCCGTGGCCGGTCGAGCGCACGCACTCGAGCTTGCCGGGGGAGACCTCGAGCCAGGTCTCGATGTCGCTCCAGGTGGCGAAGCTCTTGCGGATCTCGGCGAAGCTCTGCGGGTCGGCGCGCTCGAAGCCCTCCAGGGTCTCGTCCGAGAACACCACCCCCCAGCCGAAGGTGTCGTCCGGCCGGTTGCGCTCGAACACCTCGAGCTCGGCCGCGGGAAAGGCCTGCTTCAGCAGGATGGCCGCGTACAACCCGGCCGGCCCGCCGCCGATGCTGGCGATCTTCATGGAGGCGCGGCAATCATAGGAACGCGCCGGCGCGCGTGCCTCTCGCGCGGGCCGGACGCGAGCGCTACGATCCCGACTTCCATACGGAGGAACCCACCATGCCCATCGACGTCGGCACCGCCGCCCCGGATTTCACGCTCAAGACCCAGGACGACAAGGAGTGGAAGCTCTCGGCCCAGAAGGGCAAGAACGTCGTGATGATGTTCTATCCCCTCGACTGGAGCCCGACCTGCGAGAAGGAGAACTGCCGCATCAGCACCGAGCCCACGATCAGCCATCCGAACACGATCGTGGTCGGCATCAGCCGCGACTCGGTCTGGTCGCACAAGGCCTGGAAGGCCGCCAAGGGCATCAAGCACGATCTCCTGGCCGACCCCATGCTGGACGTGGCCAAGAAGTTCGGGATGCAGCACCCGGCCGTGCCCTTCATCTCGCACCGCGCCACCGTGATCGTCGACAAGAACGGCAAGGTGGCCTTCGTGCAGGTGCAGGAGAACACGAAGGAAGAGCGCAACTGGAGCGAGATCCAGGGCGCGCTGAAGAAGATCGGCTGAGCCCTTCGAGCGCGCTCGCGCGCGCTTCACGCCTGGGCGCTGTCCGTCCCCGTCCGGGGATGGCGCAGCGCCCAGGTGTCGTAGAGGGAGAGCGCGGCCGCCGCGAGCAGCACCCAGAAGCCGCTCTTCGTCTCGACCGTGGCCAGCGCGCCGATCTTGGCCACGACCACGAGCAGCGCCAGGCCGAAGACGTCGAGCATGGCCCACTTCTCGAGCTCGAGCACGGCGCGCGTCACGCCGCGCGGCGGCCGCGTCCAGCGCAGCAGCACCAGCCCCGCCAGGCGCGCCAGGGGCAGCAGCACGACGAAGAACAGCACCGTCGCCGCCAGCGCGTACTCGCCGTCGCTCCACATGCGCAGGCTCGCGGCCAGCACCGAGTACTCGTTGTCCCAGAAGCGGAACTTCTCGACCACCATCAGCGGCAGCACGAGGCCGAGCGCGAACAGGACCAGCGTGGTGAGGCTCGTCCAGCGCTCGGCGCGGCCGGACTCGGGCACGCGCGGCTCCTCGGGCGCGAAGCGCACGCGCGCCAGGCGCTCGACGAGGACGGTCGCGAACATCGAGCCCAGGATGGCCAGGCCGAAGACGTAGACGCCGCGCTCGGCGTGCGCCTCCGAGATCATGCCCAGGCGCACGGCGCCGATCAGGATGGCGATCACGAACACGTCCAGCATCGACCAGCGCCCGAGCAGCCCGAGCGAGTGCAAGAGCCGCCCGCGCCGCGCCTCGCCCACGGGTCGGAAGAGGATCGAGGTCAGGACGAGCAGCTTCGCCACCGGGAACACGACCGAGAAGACGAGCACGATCAGCGCCAGCAGGACCTCGTCCGAGTGCGCCAGGTCGACGATGCCGGTCAGCACCGAGTAGCTGTCGTCCGTCAGGCCCTTGCGCAGCGTCACCACCGGCAGCGACAGACCCACGCCGAGCAGGCTCGCGCTGCCCAGCGTCAGCGCCACCGGCAGCCGCGGCCGTCCGGCCTCATTCCAGAGCGAGGTCATTCACGACCCTTGTCGGCGGGCGTGGAGCCCTATACGAAGCCGGGCTTGCCGGCGATACGGCGCAGGAGCCCGATCTGCCCCAGGTGGTAGGTCTCGTGGAAGTAGAGGAAGTGCAGCACGTCGTTCACGCTGCGGCTTCCATCAGGGAAGGGCTTCCCGCCCCAGGCGGCCTCGGCCTCGCCCTGGCCGAGCTCGGCGAGGAGCCGCGCGAGCTCGGCGCCCCGCGCGGAGAACTCGCCCTGCAGCGCCGCGACCGGCGGGAAGCCCGCGGTTCCCACCGGTTTCGAGTGCATGCCCACGAGCTCCTCCCACGGCTCGCGTGCGAGCTCGACTCCCAGACGCCGCAGCGCCATGCGCCGCGACTGCGTCACGTGCCCGAGGATCCAGTGCGCGCAGTTGCCGCCGCTCGGCGCGGGCGGGCGCGCCCAGTCCTCGGGCCCGAAGCCCTCCGTGGCGACCTTCAGGAGCTGCTCGTTGAAGCGGAAGCGCCGGGCCAGCGCGGCGAGGACCTGCGTCATGGCGGCGGAGGCGGCGCTCAGCCGAGGGGCGCGCGCACGCGCCCGCGCTCGCCGCGCTTGCGCGCGGGGTCGAGGCGCTTCAGGGCCTGGCGGCGCAGGTAGACGAACGGACGCGTGAGACCTCCATGAAGGCGCACCAGGAAGGGCTTCCTCTTGAGGGCCGCGAGCTCCTCGGGCGTGAAGAGGTCGGGCCGCGTGCGCCTCTGGAGCTTCTGCAGGTGGTAGCGGTCGCCGGCCTGGAAGCGGCCCGCGATCCAGGGGATCGGCCACCAGGAGCGCGTGCTGGGGAACGGCCAGCGCCAGGCGATCTGGAAGTCGAACAGGAACGGGCGTCCGTCGGTGCCGACGAGCACGTTCTCGCACTTCTCGAGGTCGACATAGGCGAGACCCCGCCGGTGGATCTCGGCCAGGCCCGCGGACAGGCGCGGGAAGAAGTCGTCGGGCACGTGCTCGCCCTTCTCGAGCGGATGGCCGTCGATGTACTCGTGCGTCAGGCCGTGCTTCCCCCACCGGCCGGTGAAGCGCGGCACGATGTCGATGTCGTCGACCTCGCGCAGCACGGACGACTCGTGCCAGGCGTGCAGGCGCCCGATCCAGGAGAGCGGGAACCCGAACACGCTCGCGCGCCGCCCGATCTTGAGCACGATGCGCCGCTCGCCCGCCGGCGCGTGGTAGAGAGCGGTGTAGGCGAAGAAGTCGTGCTTGAAGATGCGCTCGAGGGTGAAGCGCGCGTCGCCGAGCTCGATCTCCTGCGGGGGCGTCTCTCTTCCCAGGGCCAGGAGCCAGGTCGGCATGGTGCGCTCTCGCCTCAACCGGCCGGAGTCTACGGGCCCCTTCCCCGCCGGGCGCCTGGCCCTTGGTCAATATACTGGAAAGTATAATACTGGTCAGTATACTCCCGCGGCATGGCCACCCCCACCCCGGACCGCTTCGGCCAGGACCGCTTCATAGGGAGAGAGCGCGAGCTCGCCGTCCTGCGCGAGCTCGCCGACTCGCACCGGCCCGAGCTGTTCGTGCTCTACGGCCGGCGCCGCGTCGGCAAGACCGAGCTCCTCCAGCAGCTCTGCCAGGGCCGGCGCGCGGCCTACTTCCTGGCCGCCCAGGTGCGCGACAAGGACAACCTGCGCGCCTTCAAGCAGGTGCTCGAGGAGGCCCTCGGCGATCCGTTGATCGCCGCGGTCGACTTCAGCGACTGGGCCGCGGCCCTGAGCTACGCGGCCGAGCGCGTGGGCGGCGAGCGCCTGGTCGTCGTGCTCGACGAGTTCCCCTACCTGTGCGAGGCCAACCCCGGCCTGCCCTCGCTGCTGCAGCGCTTCTGGGACCAGCGCGGCAAGCGCTCGAGCCTGATGCTGGTCCTGTGCGGCAGCCAGGTGTCGTTCATGGAGCGCGAGGTCCTGGCCGAACGCTCGCCGCTCTTCGGCCGGCGCACGGGCCAGCGGCGCCTCGAGCCGCTCTCGCCCGAGGAGTCCTTGGGCTTCTTCCCGACCTGGAAGCGCGAGGACGCCCTGCTCGCCTACGGGATCCTGGGCGGCATGCCGGCCTACCTCGGGCGCTTCGAGCCGGGCGAGAGCATCGCCGCCAACCTGATGCGCGAGGTGCTGCGGCCCGAGGGCTACCTCTTCGACGAGGTGCACTACCTGCTGCACACCGAGCTCACCAACCCCACGACTTACAACTCGATCCTGGCCGCGGTCGCGCGCGGCGCCGAGCGCGTGGGCGACGTGGCCCTGGCGGTGGGCGTGGACTCGCCCACGGCCAACAAGTACCTGCACACGCTGCGCGAGCTGCGCCTGGTCGAGCGCGAGGTGCCGCTCACCGACCCCGATCCGCTGCGCTCGCGGCGCGGGGTCTACCGCATCGCCGACCGCTTCGTCGCCTTCCACTTCCGTCACGTGCAGCCGCACGTGTCGCTGATCCAGGCCGGGCGAGGTGAACGGGTGTTCAGCGAGTTCATCCGGCCCGACCTCGGGCGGCTGCTCGAGGAGGCGCGCGGCGAGCTCCTGCTCGAGCACCTGCGGCGCCAGGGCGCGGAGCTCGTGGGCGAGGAGCTGTCGGAAATCGGCCGCCACGCCGGCAAGGCCGTGCGCGCCCTCGCGCGCACCACCTCCGGCCGCGGCGTGGCCGTCCTGGCGGCCGAGGCCCCGCGCGCCGAGGCCGAGGAAGAGGTGAAGGAGCTGAAACCCGCCCTGGGCGCCGACCTGGTGCGCCTGGTCGCACGCCGCGAGGCCGGGGGCGAGCTGCGCCTGGCACGCTCGTGACGCCACCCGCTATCGTATGGCCCGGGAAAACCCGCGGAAACCCGGGGTGAGCGGCGGGATAAGGCGGGACGTGGCGATGACCCTCGATCGGCAGTTCCAGCAGTACTTCGCGGCGCTCGAGCGCGCCGGCAACGAGGACCGTTGCTTCCTGTGCCGGCGCACGCCGGCCGAGGTGAAGGCCTTCTTCGGCTTCCACGAGGACGGCACGCCCATCGACGCGGACAAGTACGGCATCGAGGACGTCGTGCTCGATCCCGAGCTCGACATCATGAGCTACCGCGCCTCGCGCCCGGTGTGCTCGGTGTGCCAGCTCAACCTCGACTCGATCCTGCTCTCCGAGGACGGCCGCGCCGTCCTGAAGAAGCTCCTGCACGAGCTCGAGAACGACCGCGACCGCCTGTGGTCGCGCAGCGAGGGCTGAGCCCCTCGTCACGCGCCCGGCTCAGCGCGGGCGCGGGATCTCGGGCACGAGGCTCTTCCGACCACCGGAGTCCGCGCGTCCCGACCCGTCGCATTCCTTGCAGTTGCCGCTGCCGCGGCAGGGAGTGCAATCTCTCATGCGCTTGCCGCTTCCGCTGCAGGTCGAGCAGGTGCCTCTCTGCTTGGCCTGCCCTCCGCACGCATTGCACTTCTCCTTGCTTCGGCCGGTGCCATGACAGTCCGGGCACTCGGGGTAGACCTGGCCACCCGTGCACTCCTTGCAATAGTTCCGCCCGTTGCCATTGCACTGGTCGCAGTCCACCTCTCGCTTCCCGGAGCCATGGCAGGTGTTGCACGGCTGCCCTCGCCTACCCCTGCCCTTCACGTCACCAACCGGGTAGACCCGTCCTCCGTTGCATTCCCTGGCGTTGCAGTCGATCACCATCCGTCCCGATCCTTGGCAGTCGTCGCAAGTCGCGACTCCCTCGTCGCAACTCAGGCAATCGCGGCCCTGCCCCGTACGGCTGCCCTGACAGGTCGGGCAGTCCGCCTTCCCGGTCCCCCCGCAGACCTTGCAGTCGTCGCTCGCCTGCCCCCCTCGGCAGTCGGGGCAAGTGAGCTCACGCTGGCCCTTCCCTTGGCAGGGCACGCAATCGCCGCGTAGCCCGTCCACCTGCTTGCAGGCGAGGCACGGGGGAATGACCTCGACCACGCGCTCGCCAGGCACGCAGTTGCCGGCCTCGTCGCAGAGGCGGAAGGTCACGACGAACTTCTCCCCGGGCCGGCGATCGGGGTCGATCCGCTTCCGGACGGCGAACTCGCCGTCCCCGAGCTCGGTGCGCTTGCCGTCCATCTCGAGCACGCAGTGGGACCGATCCGTGAACGTGCCCTTCATGACGTAGGTCGAGTCGGGGAACACGGGCTCGCTCTCCGGAGCCGGCCCCAGGACCGGCTTCGTGTCGTCGCGCCGGAGCACGATGGGCTGCTCGGCCGGGTTCCCGGCCTCGTCCGTCACCTCGAGCACGCGCTCGACGTCCACGCCTTCCTCGGCGACCTCGCCGGACAGGCGCACGTTGCCGTCCCCGTCGACCTCGACCGGCCGACCGTTCCAGGTCGCCGTCTTGATCCGATGGTCGTCGGCGACGTGCACGACGATGGCGGGGTCACGCAGGCTCAGCACGAAGCTGAATCCCTGCTCCGGGGGCTCGATGCGGGGCGGAGTGGCATCGACCACGACGGGGACCGTTGCGCTCGTCTCCAGGCCCTGCTCGTCCGTGGCGATCACCACGAGGTCCTGGGCGCCTTCCTCGCGGTCGAGGTCCAAGCTCCACGTCCCGCCCTCGACGACGGCGGGCTGTCCGTCGACGGCGACGGTCGTCTTCGATGTGTCGGTCACCTTTCCGCGGATCGTGAACGAGGCCCCGACGATGTCGCCCCGTGCCGGGGCGCTGACGGCGAGGCGCGGCTTCTCCGTATCGATCGTGAAGTGGCGCGGGAGCGGGATCGTCAGCTTGCTGGGGGTGGTGACCGACAGCAGCACGACCTGCTCGCCGTCGGGGAGCGCCTCGACGGAATGCTTGAATGTCCCGACGACGACCGGGACCTCGACGCCGCCGATGGTGAGGCGCGTCCCCTCGGGCATACCCAGCACGTGGCCGCGGACGAGGAACGGCCCGCCCGACAGCACCTGGCCCTCGGCCGGGTGGTCGATCACGACGATCCTGGCCCACTCGGCGCGGGCCAGCTCCTCGACCGAGCGCGCGGCCTCGTCGTTCGAGGGATCGACGGCGCTCGCGCGCCGGGCGAGGAGCACGGCCTCGTCGTAGCGGCGCTCGCTCTTGAGGCGCTCGATGCCGTTGCTCATCGACTGGCTCAGCAGGGCGCGTAGTCCGTCCAGTTCGGGAGCTTCGGCATAGGCGGCCTCGAGCTCGACGAGGCCGTCCTCCAGCCTGTCCGGCCGGACGACGAGCGCACGGCCGCGCGCGTAGTGCTGCTCGGGGGTCAGGTCGGCCTCGCGCGAGCCCGCGCGCAGGATCCCGAGTCGGTTCGCGAGCAGCCCCGTCGCGAGCAGCACGACCGAGGCCGCGGCGATCATGGGCCAGGGCACCTGCTTCCGGCGCGCGCGCTGCGCGGAGCGCGGCCGGGGCACGGGCTGCTCCGAGACGTGCTTCAGCGCCAGGTTGACCTCCGAGGCGGCCTGGTAGCGGCGCTCGGGCTGCTTCTGCATGGCCTTCACGACGATCTCGTCGACGCGCGAGTCCACCTCCGCCTTGCGCGAGGGCAGCTGGAAGCGGCCGAGAGGCAGCTCGCCCGTCAGCGTCTCGTAGAGCACCACGCCCAGCGAGTAGATGTCGGCCCGGTGGTCGACCTCCTTGGGCCGCTCGATCTGCTCGGGCGCGATGTAGTGCGGCGTGCCCATGGCCTGCTCGCTGCGCGTGATCGCCGGGCTGTGGTGGTGGCGAGCCAGCACCTTGGCGAGGCCGAAGTCCGCGATCTTCACGCGTCCCTCGCGCGTCACGAGGACGTTCTCGGGCTTGATGTCGCGGTGCACGATCCCGCGCTTGTGCGCGTAATCGAGAGCGGCACACATCTGCATGACGATCGTGAGCGCCCGCGGGGCCTCGATCGGCCCCTGCTGCAACAGGGCGCGCAGGTTCGGCCCGTCGACGTACTCCATCACGAGCCAGTAGTACGGCCCCGAGCGACCGGCGTCGTGGACGGCGACGACGTTGGGATGGGACAGCTGGGCCAGCGCCCGACCCTCGCGCGCAAAGCGCTGCTCGAAACCGGCATCCGGTATGGAGGGCGCCCACAGCAGCTTCAAGGCGACGCGCCGATTCAGGCCGCGCTGCCGCGCCTCGTACACGGCGCCCATGCCGCCGCGTCCGATCAAGCCGATGATCTCGAGGTGCGGAAACAAGGGCTGGATGTCCTCGCGTGTCGGCGGCGGGGGCAAGGGCTCGCCGGCGCCGGTGGCGATCAGCTCGGCATCGTTCATCCCCAGCGCGAGCACGCACTGCGGGCAAAGTCCGAGGGGGCCGTCGGCGGGAATCGGGGCGTGGCAACGGGGACAGGTGGCCAGGTTCATGGGGTGATCCAGGGGTTCCGCGTGGGAATCACGGAAGTCGGAGACGAGGTTCCACGGATTCG
>Ga0315910_10004280_pt1 | contig 11957 bp, 3 predicted proteins | sample EdamamesoilMG_FD_204470 | JGI IMG/M metagenome (GOLD analysis project Ga0315910, IMG submission 204470) | Garden soil microbial communities collected in Santa Monica, California, United States - Edamame soil | ecosystem: Environmental > Terrestrial > Soil > Garden | place: USA: California... | reverse complement strand
ATTTACGGTCACTGTGACCTCTAATTCGTTTGTGCCCCGGTCGGCAAATGTCACCAATGGGGCAATGGCATTGGTGCTCGAGAAAAGTACGGGACCAGAAGCCGAAACAGTGCGCCACTCGGTTGTAAACTGATTGGTCGTGGCCGGTTGCGAGCCGATCAGGACTGTGGGTTGCAGCCGAAGGCTGTTGGTCGGAAAGCCCAGCACCTGATTCCTGGGGATCAGGATTTGCGGCCGGTTGAGCCGGCGGACCAACTGGTCCTGGTAAAGTGAAAACGGATCCAGTGTGTCGCCAGTACCAATCCCTTCCACGTGATCTGAGGGATTGCATTTCGTTCCGCCATAAGTTGAAAGCGAAGCCCCGCTGCGGGTGCCGCGGGTGCCGATGACGTAGCCGTACCGGCTTTGCTCCGTCTGCACCACGTAACTTGGTCCGCTGCCAATACCCCGGGTATTCCAATAAACACTGTGGGCGGCCGTGAGATTGTGCAATGGGGCGCTGCCATACGGACGATAGCGCGCTTCCCAACCGCTGCCGTCGCCAGTGCAGACGTCCACGAGGTTGGCGTGGCTGAAGTGCATGTGATGATCACTGTTCGCTCCAGCCGTGCCCTGTGAGCCCACGTTACCTGTTTGCCGGCCAGAATCCTTATCCACACAGGCGTGGAAGACATTGCCTGACGCGCCCATGTGCGAGAGCACAAAGCCGTGGCGGGTGAACGTGGACTGGCAGTTGTCCAGCAGACATTCGTTCACATTCTGCAGACGATACATGTAGCCATTGCCGCCCGCGCCGCCGTATTGCGAGCGTTGAAAATGGCAATTCGTCAACGTGATTTGCGAGCACTCACTCAGGAGGATGCCATTGCTCAGCAGATGGCAGGTGAAGATATTGCCCGCAGGTTGAAACGTCGCGACGTTACGCACCCAGGAATCGCGGGCGCGCACCATCCGGATGGCAAAGGAATCATGCGCGTCATAACCGCCGGTGCCGGAAATGTTGTAATCATCTTCGGCCCAACCCGTGCCGTTATGCTGGACATTCCCGATGGAAAAATCCTCGAGCCCGCAATTCAGCAATGGGGCGGAACTCAAGCGGACGACGCGCGCGTTGTCGCGGGTCTTCAGATAATAGCGCGTCGGCGCGTTGATCGTGATGGTACTGGCGGCATTCGAGACTGCCACCACACGCCGGAAATAAGCCACGCCCCGCAGTTGATTGCTATAACTCAACCAACCCGGTTCACTATGTTCGTTGACCCATGCGTCGGTGCAATCCGCGCGCACCACAATCCATTGACCCGTGCTAAACCCGCTGGTGCTTGCCACCGGAATCTGCATGGCAGGTCCCAGTAAATCTTGATTGATGAGTGTGCTCGCGGCGCCGCTGGAGTAGAATCCTGCTGCTGATGGCCCGTTCAGCAAAATGATGCTCTTGCTGCGCATGTTCGTGCTGGTGTTGAGCAGAAACGTATTGGTGATGCCCGCGCCGCGCAGAACGACATTGGCACTCGTGATTTGAAGCGCGTAGCTGTTCGCGCCTTGAGGACTGATAGCATACAGCCCCGCCGGCAGAAACACCACGCCGCCGCCGGCAGACTGAGCGGCATTGATCGCCGATTGGATTGCCGTCGTGCAATTCGTGACGCCGGTGTTGTCAGCATTGAAAGGTGGCAGCGTGACCGTGAACAGCGGCCCACTGATCTGTGGCAGCGCAGTTTCCCCGGCTTGATAACCGGCGTAAGAAAAATCCTGGAGCAGCTTGTCGCCTGCAAAAGTGACTGAGGTGACTGTGGGCGGTTGCCAGTTGGTTGGATACAGTGTGCTGTACCAGGCGCGCGCGGTGCCGGGGCAAAGCAAGGCAAGCGTCAGGGCCAGAAGGCCGGAGACGTCGGCGCGGTGCTTGGGACTCACTGGCGCATTCAAGCAGTTCTTTGTGGTTGACGCATCCCTCCAATGGGGGATGCACTTATGACCGTAATGACTCACATTTTCCGGCCTGAGCCAAATCAATTCACCCGAGCCCATGATCATTTCTGAACCGGCGCGCTGCCGACCAAGAGTATTGCCGTCCCGGGCAGTACGAGTGCGGCGGTCGGTCGGTCATTGGTTGGCAGCACTCATTGCGTCCGCTATCAGCACATTTGCAGGCAGCAACCCTAACGAGGTTCAACTTGCATCTGGCTGGGAACATTACCGCGGCAGCCTCGGCAGTGCCTGGGAAATCTGGCGCGGCGACAAAGCCACCGACAATGTCGAGTGGACACCGGTAATGTTGCCGCATTGTTTCAACGGGCGGGATTCGGTTGATCCGGACACACGCTACTATCAAGGACCAGGCTGGTATCGCACGCGGTTGAAGCTGGGGAATCCATTTCCGAACGGTCGAACGATTCTGCATTTCGATGGCGCGGGCCAACGCTCAGAGGTTTTCATCGGACTGGAAAAAACTGGCGAACATCTCGGTGGTTATGACGAGTGGGAGGTGGACATCACCGACGCCGCCCGACGGGCTTTAACCAGTCAAATCAGCAAAGGTGACGTGCCGCTGGCTGTGTTGTGCGATAATTCGCGTGTTGCGGAATCTATTCCCTCTGATCTGAGCGATTTCATCCGCTACGGTGGGCTGTATCGTCATGTTCACCTCAAATACGTTCCGGCGATCTCATTGCAGCGTGTGCATGTCGAGCCAACCCTTGCGACTGATGGCAAAGGAACGGTGAAGATTCGGGCGCGCTTCTACAACCCAACTCAATTGAGCGACAAGGTGGAAATCGCCATTACCGTGCGCGAGCCAGGCGGCAAAGTTGTTCATTCATCTGCGCAAGCAAATGTCGCTGCGAAGGATGTTGTTGAAGTCGCCGCGTTTGAAGTGTCCGCGCCGCAACTTTGGTCGCCAAAGTCGCCGCTGCTCTACACCTGTACGGCCAAGCTCAAATCCCCGCACGGTGAGCAAGAAGTCAGTGAACGATTTGGTTTTCGTTCGTACGAGTGGGTAAAGAATGGCCCGTTCAAACTGAACGGCGAACGCCTGTTGTTGCGCGGCACGCATTATCACGAGGATCACGCGGGTGTCGGCGCGGCGGTGCCGGACGAAGTCGTGCGGCAGGCGTTTCAACAGATCAAGGACATGGGCGCGAACTTCGTGCGCCTCGGTCATTACCAGCAAGCACCGCTGGTGCTCGATCTTTGCGATGAGCTCGGTCTGCTGGTCTGGGAGGAAATCCCGTGGTGTCGCGGTGGACTGGGTGGCGAGCGTTATCAGCAACAAGCGCGTGACATGCTGCGCGGCATGATTGACCAGCACTACAATCATCCTTCCGTGATTCTTTGGGGTTTGGGCAATGAAAACGCGTGGCCGGGCGATTTCGAGCGCTTCGAGACCAATGCCATCCGTACGTTCATGACCGAACTGAACACGCTATCGCATCAGCTCGATCACTCGCGCAAAACTGCCATCCGTCACGGCGATTTCTGCAAAGACCTGGTGGATATCTATTCGCCGAGCATCTGGGCGGGCTGGTATTCGGGACGTTATCCCGAGTATCGCAACTCTCTCGAACGCGCCATCAAGTCTGTGCCGCATTTCTTCCACGCGGAATACGGCGGCGACAGTCATGCGGGCCGCTATGCGGAAGACCCGGAGTTGTTTATCAAAGAAGTGGCTACCGGTCGCGGCACCGCTGAACTCGGCAGCGCCTACAAGCAGACCGGCGGGCGCGCCCGCGCCTCGAAGGACGGCGACTGGTCCGAGAGCTACATGGCGAATCTGTTCGACTGGCATCTGCTGGTGCAGGAACAGATGACGAATCTCACTGGTGCGGCCCAATGGATCTTCAAGGACTTTGCCACGCCATTGCGACCGGAGAATCCCGTGCCGCGAGTGAATCAAAAAGGTGTCATCGAACGCGACGGCACGCCGAAGGACAGCTACTACATTTTTCAAAGTTACTGGGCGGAAAAGCCGATGATTCGCATCTTCGGACATAAGTGGGAGACGCGTTGGGGCAAGGCGGACGAATTGAAGGAGGTCAAGGTGTTCTCCAACTGCCGCGAGGTGGAATTGTTTGTGAACGGCGTTTCCGCCGGTGTGAAGCAACGCAACCAGACCAATTATCCCGCCGCAGGATTGCATTGGTCCGTAAAGCTGAAAGAAGGAGACAATTCGCTACGCACAGTTGGCAAACATGCAAATGGCACGGTCACAGATGAATTGTCGTGGGGCTATCAGACAGCACCGTGGGAAAAGCCGGTCAGGTTGGCGTTCAAACAAATCGCCCAAAGCAATAATACGGTAACGGTGGAAGTGCGGGCATTTGACCAGAACGGCGTCGCTTGTCTTGATGCGGCGAACATCGTGCGGTTCGGTCTGACCGGCGATGGGCGATTGTTCGACAACCTCGGCACAGCGACGGGTTCACGTGTGGTGCAATTGGCCAACGGTCGCGCTCGCATCAGCATGCAGTTGACCGGGGCAAAGGCCATCGCCAGTGTTTCGAGCGAGGGTTTGCCGACGGAGTTTCTGGAATTGAAACGCGTCAGGGAGACGAACGGAAAAGTTTCATTGAATCTTCCGGCCATCGAACGCGATCGAGTCATTCGTCTCGCAGACGCAGCGCTGAAACTTGATCCGCCCTACATTGCGAAATATCACGCCAAATTCAGTATCGGCGGGCTGAACGATTTCTATTCCAATGGCGATTATCATTGGCCTGATCCGACCAAGCCGGACGGACTTCCTTACATCAATCGCGACGGCGAAACCAACCCCGGCAACTTCAACGAGCATCGCGTGGCAATGCGCGACATGCGAGATGCCGTCGCCGCCCTGGCCGCCGCTTACAAAATCAACGGGGAAGAGCGTTACGTAACAAAAGCTGTGTCTTTGTTGCGCGTGTTCTTTCTCGACCCGGCCACGCGCATGAATCCGCACCTGAAGTATGCCCAGGCTGTGCCGGGACGGAACACTGGTCGCAGTTGGGGTATCATTGACAGTTTGCATCTTGCGGAAGTGCCGCCGGCCATTACCGCGCTACAAGCCTCACCAGCGTTTCCACCTGAAGTGAGCGCAGGGTTAAAGCAATGGTTTCAAGACTTGACCGATTGGATGATGACCAGCGAACCCGGTCGCGCCGAGGCGGCGGCAAAGAACAATCATTCCGTGGCGTTCTTTGTCCAGGTCGCCGCTTTTGCGAAATTCACCGGCGACGAAGCGCGACTGGCTGAGTGTCGCCGCCAATTCAAAGAGGTTTTCGTCCCGAATCAAATGGACATCGATGGCAGTTTCCCGCTCGAACTCAAGCGCACCAAGCCTTACGCCTATTCGATTTTCCAAGTCGATAATATGGCCATCCTGTGTCAGGTGCTTTCGACGCCAGGCGACAACCTCTGGCGATTTCAGATGCCGGATCAGCGTGGAATTCGGCGCGCGATGGAATATCTCTATCCGTTCCTCGCAGACAAATCGAAGTGGCCGCTGGCGCCCGATGTGCAGGCTTGGAATGGTTGGCCGGCGCGACAACCAAGCCTGCTCTTTGCGGGGCTGGCTTTCAACCAACCACAATATCTTGATCTCTGGCGCAAACTTCCGGCTGACCCGGCCGATGCGGAAGTGCGACGCAACATGGCCATCACGCAACCGATTCTGTGGCTTTCCCCAACTGATTTATGAACCAACTCAAGCTGTTTGCTTTGTCTGTCGCCGGGTTCGCGTGCTTTCAGCCGCATTCACTGCCGGCGTCGGAGACAAACAAAATTGAACCGAAAACCGTGCTGCAAACCATGGAGCGGGTGGCCGATTGGCAACTGGCCAATCCAAGCAAGCATCCGCTGACACATTGGCCGCAGGCAGCGCTCTACACTGGCTTCATGGCGTTGGACAAGATCTCAACCAGCCCGCGATTCCGTGAAGCGATGCAGCGCATGGGTGAGACGAATCAGTGGAAGCTCGGGCGCCGCGTTTACGACGCCGATGATCATTGCGTCGGGCAAACTTACGTCGAACTCTGGAATCGGTATCGTGACGACAAAATGCTCGTGCCGATGCGGGAACGGTTCGATGAAGTCATCGCGAAACCCGCTCCGGTGCCGACGTTGGAATTCAAAAAGCCGCGGGCGCGGGATCGTTGGTCGTGGTGCGATTCGCTGTTTATGGCACCACCGGCGTGGTTGCATCTGTGGACGGCCACGGGCGACAAGCGCTATCAGGATTATGCCGTCACCAACTGGTGGATCACTTCCGACTATCTCTACGACGCGAAGGAGCATCTGTATTTCCGCGACAGTACCTACTTCGAGAAGCGCGAAGCGAACGGCGCAAAGATCTTCTGGAGCCGCGGCAATGGCTGGGTCATGGGTGGGCTGGTGCGGATGTTGCAACTGGTGCCCAAGGAGCATCCTGACCGGACCCGATTTGAACAACAGTTCAAGGACATGGCGGCAAAGATCCTTACCTGTCAACAGCCCGACGGCCTCTGGCGCGCGAGTTTGTTGGATTCGGCCAGCTACCCGATGAAGGAAACGAGTGGTTCAGGTTTTTTCACCTACGCTCTGACGTGGGGGGTAAATGAAGGGTTGCTGGAACGCGCCAAATTTGATCCGGCCGTTCGTAAAGCATGGAGCGCGCTGGTCAATTGCATCACGCCGGAGGGAAAGCTTACGCACGTACAGCCGATCGGCGCTGACCCGAAGCATTTCGCTGAAGATGCCACGGAAGCCTATGGCGTCGGTTCGTTTCTGCTGGCCGGCAGCGAAATCCATCGGCTCGTCGCACGCCCGGCATCATCCCTCTAAAGAGGGATGTTCGCTTTCAACAGTCGGACTACAACTATTTCAAACCAACCCAATATCATTGTCTGCCTAGCATTATGAAGAACCCCCAACGAATCCTTCAGACTGTCGCGGCATTTGCCGCTGCCGCCTTCATTGTCCAATCTTCCCACGCTGCAGTCGTTACCTGGAACAACGCGCTGGGCGGCAACTGGTCGGTCGGCGCGAATTGGGACATCCTTAGCGCGCCAACTTCAGCGGATGACGCCCGGTTTGGCAATGTCAGCGCAGGTACGCCGACGACGATGGATGCAAGCATCACCGTCAACTCTCTGGCCTACGGTCAAGACAACGGCTCGACCCACACGACGACAATCAATCCGGGTCAAACGTTGAATGTCTCGCGTGTAGGCGCGGGCGACGTGCTTTACGTCGGCAGCACGAGCGTCTCAATCAACAACAACACGCTTGTGCCAGTCACGATCAGCGGTGCAGGCGCGCTGACGCTGAGCGGAACGGGTGACTTGGTGGTCAAACAAGGCCACGCGAACAACGGCACGCACATGGCCACGCTGGATTTGTCCGGGGTGGATACATTCACCGCGAATGTTGGTCGTCTGCTTGTGGGGCAAGGGACTGGCACTGCCATCAACCGGCCTTCCGGGACATTGATACTCGCCAAGACAAATCACATCACACTATCGGGAGCATCGCCGCAGGTGATGATTCAGGATGGCGGCCAGAATGCCAATGGCAGCGTAGCCTCGGTCCTGACCTTTGGGCAGGTGACGGAACTCAACGGCAACGTCATGCGTCTGGGTGGACAAAAGGGTAACGCAACGCTCAATTTCAATGGGATATTCAGCATGCCTTCACTCAAGATTCGAGGTGTGGATGGCGTTAGCCGGGTCACCGTCATGGATTTCGGATATAATGGCGCGGCTCCGACTACTGGCAACAACACGGTTTGTGGAGCCGATTTTTCTCCGGGGACAGTGGACATTGCAGCCACTCTCATCAACATAGCCCAAGGCAGTCAGGCTGGTGTAGGTCAATGTACCGGTACGCTGACCGTCGGTGCGGGAGTTGTTGATGCGGATAATTTGGAGATCGGCTGGGGGAACGCGAATACTGCCAGCGCCAGCGGACAGACAACGGGTAATCTCAATGTCAACAACAACGGATTCTTCGCATCCGGGGCACTGGTCCGGGTGAACACTCAGCTGCGTCTGGGTCGCACGAACAGCCCGGCCGGGCCAGTGACAGGAAATCTCACCATCAATGGCGGTGCGGTCCATGCCAATACCATCGTAGCAGGCGGTGGTGTGAGCACCATCAATGTGAATGCGGGTAGCACTCTGATCATCACCAACAGCGCGGGCACGCTGGCTTTTCCCATCCGCAATTTCGGTCTGAGCGACGCGACGCTGCGGGTTCCAGCGCTGAACGGTGGCGCCGTGGTGGCCGTGAGTAATCTGACTGTGAGTGGCTCGGCCAACACCATCAACATCAGTTCCATCCCGCCGATTGCCTCTTATCCCGTCACGTTTACGCTGATTAATTATCTGGGCGGTTATACCCCGGGTGCGGGGCCGCTTTCTCTCGGTTCCTTGCCGGCGGCCAGCCCGGCTTACGCGGGCACGCTGGTTGATGTGGGGGGCGGGGTGATTCAACTCCAACTGACCTCCGGCCCGGTGGTGGATTTGAGCCTGCGCTGGACGGGGGTTGCCGACGGCAGCTGGGACTCATTCACCCAGAACTGGCTCTATCAGGGCAACGCCACGAATTTCTTTGCCGGGGCGGCCACGCTTTTCAATGACAGCACCACGCGAACGAACGTGGATCTGACTGAAGCGGTGTCACCGGGTAGCGTGACGGTCAGCAACAATCTGTACGCCTACAGCTTCTCTGGTATCGGCAATATCGCGGGCGCGAGCGCGCTCATCAAACGTGGCACTTCATCCCTGACGATCGACAATGCCGGCGCAAATACGGTCGGCAACGTGCAGATCCTCGGGGGCACTCTGCGATTGGGAAGCGGGGGGACGGACGGCAGCATCACGGCCATCAGCATCACCAACAACGGAGCGTTGATCATCAATCGAGATGGCGCATCGGGCCTGAGCGCAGTAATCAGCGGTACCGGCTCGCTGACCAAGACTGGCCCGGGCGCGTTGACGCTGTCTGGGGCGAACTCTTACGGCGGAATCACTGTTCTTGCTGGTGGCACGCTGCAGATCGACGGCGCGTCGGGAGCAGGTTCGTTGAGTACTTCCAATGGCACTGTGTTGGCGGGCAGTGGTACGATCAACGGACTGGCCACCGTGCGCGGACAACTGAATCCTGGTCCAGTGACCGGTCCGGGTGCGTTCAAGGCCCACGGTGGCTTGACGCTGGCATCTGGAGCGACGCTGGCGTTCAATCTGAGCGCGACGGATCCATCCAATCCGGCGGTAAACGATTCGGTGGAAGTGATCGGCAATCTCTCGCTGAACAACAACGTAATCGCCATCAACATCGCGGGCACACCGCAGAATGGCGCGAGTTATTTGTTATTCACCTATACCGGTACTCTTTCGGGCAGTTTCAATCCGACTGTCGCCGGCACACATTACGCAGCTTCGATCGATACGACCACGCCCGGGGCTGTTTACCTGAACATCACCGGCAGTGCGGGTGCAGACTTGAAATGGAATTCCACATCCGACGCCGCGTGGGATTCTGCCACAGCCAATTGGCAGAACCTGAACACCCTGGCAGCGTCACTCTTCTTTGCGGGTGATTCCGCCTTGCTCGATGACACCTTCGCCGTGGTCCCCGGAATCACTATTGACTCTGGATTGACGATGACACCCTCGGTGGTCACCAACGACTCGGACATGAATGCGTTTTCAATCAGTGGCTCGGGCAGGATTGGTGGCAGTGCCAGTATTGTGAAGTCCGGTTCAAGCACCTTGGTGATCGGGACGCCGAATAACTTCACCGGGCCGGTGGATGTCTATGAAGGTACCGTGCAAACGGACAATGATTCGGCGCTGGGAACGACGCTCTCAGGCACGGTGGTGCATGATGGGGCGACGCTGAATCTGAACGGACGCAATCTGGGCGGGGAAACCATCACCGTGTCGGGGGCGGGCGTCGGCGGCCAGGGTGCGATCGTCAATAATGGTGCCGGGCAGAATCAGTCGCTTCGCCAGGTTGTGCTGGCGGGTGATACCACCTTCGGCGGGAGCGGCCTGTGGGCCATGAACAACGGCGGCGGCACCGCCAGCCTGAGCACCGGCGGTAATCCCTACAGCCTGACCAAGGTCGGCGCCAACCAGGTCAACCTCGCGCAGCTCGCGTCGGTTGACGCAGCTTTAGCAGACATCGACATTCAGCAGGGGACTTTGGAGTTCTCTGGCAACACTTCCAGCATGGGCGATCCAGCCCGCACCAATTTCGTCCAGGCTGGTGCCACCCTTGCGTTTGCCAACGGCACGGTCGCATGGAACAAATACTTCGTTCTCAATGGCAACGGTTTGAACAACACAATCAACAATGGAGCCGGCGCGAATGCTGATCTCGTTGGTTCGGTTGAATTGCACGGGGATTGCATCTTCAACGTAGGCGGAACGTTGCTGTCGGTTTCCAGCGCCATCGCGGGTGATGGTGGGATTATCAAGAACGGCGGGTCTCCGATGATTCTGCACGGCGTCAATACTTACAAAGGTGACACGCGAATCAACACGGCGGCCTTGCGGTTGAACGGCACGGCGACCATCGCCAACAGCTCGAACATCATCATCAATGCGGGGGCGACGCTGACGGTGACCGGGCGGGTGGACAGCACCTTCACGCTGGTCAACAGCCAGACGCTCAAGGGCAATGGTGTGATCAACGGACACCTGATTGCCAGCGCTGGCTCGACTGTCGCGCCGGGCATCGATGCGATCGGGGCGCTGACGATCAGCAACACCATTTCGCTGGGGGGCAGCACCGTCATGGAACTGGATGAGGCCAATGCGACCAACGACGTCTTGCGTTGCAATGGCAGTGTCACCTATGGCGGCACTCTGAACCTTGTTAATCTCGGCGGATCGTTGTCGGCAGGTGCGAGTTTCAAACTCTTCAACGCAGCAAGCTACTTGGGAACGTTCAGCAGCATCAATCCGGCGACTCCTGGGCCGGGGCAGACATGGAATACGTCCGCGTTGAACTCCTCCGGCACGATTTCAGTCATCGGGTCACCGACCGCCTTGCGATTCTCGGGTGTCAGCCTCACGGGCAACAGCCTGGTGATGAGCGGCTCCAACGGTGTGCCGTTCGCCACCTACTACGTGCGGGCTTCGACTGATGTCGGGCTTGCGCTGGCTACCTGGCCGAGGGTGGCTACAAACGCGTTCAATGCGAGCGGCCAATTCACGTTTACGACGAACACTTTGCCGTCCATGCCGGTGCGCTTCTACGCGATCGAGCAGCCTTGACAGATCGTACGGGGTTGGTTGATCACCTCACCTCCTGTTGGTGGTGAGGTGATTTTTTCTTTGCACACCCCTCCCGACATCGCCTTCATATCCAATGTGACGGCTGACACCAGATGGCTCGCTTTGCGGACATGAACAAATAATTCAACCAATCAACAGAAAGTCCTATATGAACACGATCACGACCAAGGATGGCACGACGATTTACTTCAAAGACTGGGGGCAGAAGACTGGTCCCATCATCACTTTCAGTCACGGGTGGCCGTTGTCGGCGGACGCGTGGGAAGCGCAGATGTTCTTCCTCGCCTCGAATGGTTACCGCTGCATCGCGCATGACCGGCGTGGACACGGGCGTTCGAGTCAGCCGTGGGATGGCAATCACATGGATCAATACGCGGATGACCTGGCGGAGTTGTTTGAGAAGCTCGATTTGAAGAAGGTCATGATGGTCGGTCACTCGACTGGCGGAGGCGAAGTCGCCCGTTACATTGGCCGGCATGGAACAAAACGAGTCGCTAAGGCGGTGCTGATGGGGGCCGTGCCGCCGATCATGCTCAAAACGGCGGCGAATCCTGGTGGCCTGCCTATCGAAGTGTTCGATGGTTTCCGCAAGGCGTATCTCGAAGATCGCTCACAGTTTTTTCTCAACGTCGCCAGCGGGCCGTTCTTCAATTTCAACCGGCCCGGAGCAAAAGTCTCCCAGGGCTTGATCCAATCATGGTG
>Ga0315910_10004279_pt1 | contig 11958 bp, 10 predicted proteins | sample EdamamesoilMG_FD_204470 | JGI IMG/M metagenome (GOLD analysis project Ga0315910, IMG submission 204470) | Garden soil microbial communities collected in Santa Monica, California, United States - Edamame soil | ecosystem: Environmental > Terrestrial > Soil > Garden | place: USA: California... | reverse complement strand
CCGCTCGATGCGCGACGTGACCACGGCATCCGAAGCATTACGCGCGCGCGCTTCGGCCAGGAGGCCGGGTAGTTTGGCTACCGCATCGATGTACGGCCGGAGATATTCGGGCTTGTGGGTCAGCAGCAAACCGCGCTGGCCGGCCTCCGCGTCCTGCAGCAGAGTAAGGACCGTCAGGAGCTGACGCGTCCTGATCCCCAGGTCGGCGCGCATGATCATCGATTCGCGCGCGGTCTCGACCTGTCGCGCGAGCAACCCGGCGCCCACGAACAAGCCGACCAGCGTGCATACGAGAAGAACGGTAGTGAGACTGAGATAGCGACGGCGACGGAGCCGGCGGTAATACCCCGTGGCCGACGTGTGCTGCGGATTGAGTCCGGACTCGAGCGTCACGGCGCGAGCATCGCACCGCCTCTGGATGAATTCACTATCGGATTGCGAAAAGGCCCGTCGAAACAGCGTCTCGACGGGCCCTTAGGGATCGCCAATCCCGATCGATATCGATCAGACGAACCGGTTCACCAGGTTCTCGAGGTATTCCTGGCGGCCCGACAACGGCTTCGGATTGATGTTAGCCGCCACCGCCGCATCGGAGATCGATTCGAGCGAAGCACCTTTCGCGTGAATCTTCTGGCCCGCCTCGCCCTCCCACTTCGCATAGCGCTGCGCGACGAACTTCTCGATGCCGCCATTTTCGATGAGCGCCGCCGCCGACAGCAACGTGCGCGCAAGCAGATCGAGACCACCAACGTGGCCGTAGAACATGTCGGCCGGGTCGATCGACTGGCGGCGTACCTTCGCGTCGAAGTTGAAGCCGCCGGTGGTGAAGCCGCCCGCCTTCAGGATGCGATACATCGCCAGCGTCATGTCGAGCGGATCGTTGTGGAACTGGTCGGTGTCCCAGCCGTTCTGCGGATCGCCGCGGTTGATGTCGATGGAGCCGAAGATGCCGAGCGCATCGGCCATCGCGATTTCGTGATCGAAGCTGTGGCCTGCGAGTGTCGCGTGGTTCGCTTCGATGTTCACCTTCACTTCGTTCTCGAGACCATTCTTCTTGAGGAAGCCGTACACAGTCGCGGTGTCGAAGTCGTACTGATGCTTGGTCGGCTCGTGCGGCTTCGGCTCGATGAGGATCGTGCCCTTGAAGCCGATCTTGTGCTTGTGCTCGACGACGAGTTGCAGGAAGCGGCCGAAGTTCGCGAGCTCATGCTTGAGGCTGGTGTTGAGCAGCGTGTCGTAGCCTTCACGGCCGCCCCACAGCACGTAGTTGGCACCGCCGAGGCGCTTGGTCGCATCCATGCAATGACGCACCTGCGTGGCCGCGAACGCCCACACATCCGGATCCGGATTCGTCGACGCGCCGCCCATGTAACGCGGATGCGAGAACAGGTTGGCCGTGCCCCAGAGCAGCTTGATGCCCGTCTCGTTCTGCTTTTTCTCGAGACGGTCGATGGTGGCCGCGAGGTTGGAGACATGCTCCTTGATGTTGTTAGCCGTCGGCATCGCGTCCACGTCGTGGAAGCAATAGAACGGCGTGCCGAGGCGCGTGAAGAAATCGAACGCCGCGTCCATCTTGGCCCAGGCCGCGGCCTGGTCCATCACACCGGCATTCCAGGGGCGGTCGAACGTGCCGGCGCCGAAGATGTCGTGGCCGTTCCATGCGAACGAATGCCAGTAGCAGACGGCCGGACGCAGCAGGTCTTCCATGCGCTTGCCGAGGACGAGTTGGTCCTTGTTGTAGTAGCGGAAGGCCAGCGGGTTGTCCGACTTGAGCCCCTCGAACTTGATGGGCGGGACGCTGCCGAAATAGGAGGCAGGCGAAAGGTTGGGTTGCGCACTCATGATCAAACTCCTCGGAATCTTGGACGCAGGTCTTGGTAAATCTGGGAAAAAGCCCGGCGCTTTGGCGCCAATTGCTCGATATCGCGCGCGTTGGGCTCGATGACCACGCGCACTGGCGGCGGACGGCAGACATCCTCCGCCCGTTCCTTTGTCTTGGCTAGCCGTGCAAGCCGCGCCGCGCCGAGCGCAGGGCCGACTTCCGACGCGTCGCGATAGATCAGCGGCCGCCTGAGCGCCGCAGCCAGCACACCGCCCCACCACATGGAGCGCGCGCCGCCGCCGATGACGGAAATCTTGTCGATGGTGGCACCGGCTTCGATGAGTCCGTCCAGGCCGTCGGCGAACGCGAAGGCCACGCCCTCGAGCACGGCCTGTCCGATCGCGGCTGCGTCGGAGTCGTGGTTGAGACCGAACAACACGCCCCGCGCCTGCGGATCGTTGTGCGGCGTGCGCTCGCCGGAGAGGTACGGCAGGAAAATTTCGGGACCATCGAGCGATCCGCGCGATTCCACCTTCGAGAGCAGCTCGGCCGCGTCCTTCGTGCCCGTCAGCTTCACGGCCCAATCGACGCACGAGGCCGCGCTCAGCATCACGCTCATCTGGTGCCATACGCCCGGCAGGCAGTGGCAGAACGCGTGGACCGCCTTTGCGGGATTCGGCAGGAATTTCGGCGTGACGAGGAACAGGACGCCCGAGGTGCCCAGCGACAGGAAGGCATCACCCGGCTTGATGACGCCGATGCCCGCGGCACCGGCTGCGTTGTCGCCGCCGCCACCGGCGACGGGCACGGCGTCCATGCCCCAATCCGCAGCGACTGACTTGAGCAGCGTGCCCGATACGTCAGAGCCCTCCACGAGGCGCGGCATATGGGATTCGTCGAGGCCCGTGGCGGCCAGCATTTCTGGCGACCAGCGACGCTTGCCCACGTCCAGCCACAAAGTGCCAGCGGCATCCGACATCTCCTCGACCTTCTCGCCGGTCATGAGGAGGCGAACGTAGGCCTTCGGCAGCAGCACCGCGCGCGTGTCCTTGAACACCGCAGGCTCGTTCTCTCGCACCCAGACGAGCTTGGGCGCCGTGAACCCGGGCATCGCGATGTTGCCGGTGATTTCGCGGGCGCGAGGCTCGGCCTTCTCCAGAGCGGCGCACTGCTTCTCGCTGCGGCCATCGTTCCAGAGGATGGCCGGACGCAACGGTTTGTCCGCGGCGTCGAGCAGCGTGGCGCCGTGCATCTGGCCCGAAAGACCGACCGCCTTCACGGCCTTGCGCAGCGGCGCTGGCAACGATTTGACGGCAGCGTTCGTGGCGCTCCACCAGTCGGCGGGGTTCTGTTCCGACCACCCGGCTTGCGGGCGGGAAACGTACAGCGGAGCGGATGCCTGCTCAACCACCGTGTCTTTGTCGTCGACAAGAACGGCCTTGACACTGGACGTGCCGATATCGATGCCTAGATACATCAGCCCCCCGTAAAATTTGCGGCGGTAACGCTACCAGAAACGGGCGTCCCAGGGCACCGGGTTTACAGATTTCGGCCCCGGAAGTGCCGTTCAGCCTTCCCCATTGACTTGGGCCAGGCGGTCCCCTGACTGCCGCGTGAGCATCCACTGCGGATATTCATTCGGAAGCATGGACGCCTCCGTGATCGCCTGGATCTGCTCCGGGCTGAGCACGAGATCCGTGGCGCCGATATTGTCGAGCAGCTGTTCCTGATTCTTGGCGCCGATGATGACCGAGGTGACGTGCGGTTGCGCCAGCAACCAGGCAAGCGCGACCTGCGCCACCGACACGAGGTTATCGGCGGCGATCGGCCGCATGACGTCGATGACGCGGAACGCGCGTTCGCGGTCCACGGGCGGGAAGTCGAGCGTGGCACGACGCGCGCCATCGGGCTTCTCGTTCTCGCGTGAAAACTTGCCCGACAGCAATCCACCGGCGAGCGGGCTCCACGGCAGGATGGCGAGGTTCTGGTCCTTCGCGAGCGGCACGATCTCGCGCTCGATGTCGCGGCCGGCCACCGAGTAATACATCTGCAGGCTTTCGAAGCGCGCGAGGTTTTTCTTATCCGAGATCCACTGCGACTTCATGATCTCCCACGCCGACAGATTGCACAGCCCGAGGTAACGAACCTTGCCCGCGCGCACGCAGTCGTCGAGTGCGTCGAGTGTTTCTTCGAGCGGCGTGAACGGATCGCGGCCGTGGATCTGGTAGAGGTCGATGTGATCCACCTGCAACCGTTTCAGGCTGGCGTTCACACCTTCCATGATGTGGTAGCGCGAGAGACCGATCTGGTTGTGGCCCGCGCCCATGCGCAACAGCACCTTGGTGGCGAGCACGTAGGAGTCGCGCGGCAGGCCGAGCATCTTCAGCGCATTGCCGGTAACGACTTCCGAGCGGCCGTTCGAATAGAAATCCGCGGTGTCGATGAAATTGATGCCGCGATCGAAGGCCGTCTTGATGAGATCGGTGACGCCTTCCTGGCTCACGCCCGCGACCGTGGCCCACATGCCGTCGCCGCTGCCGAAGGTCATGGCGCCCAGGCACATTTCGGAGACGATCAACCCGGTATTGCCCAGCTTCCTGAATCGCATGGTTCACCCCGTTACGTAACGGGCGGAGTATGCGCGAGGGAATCCCGGGCTGTAAGTGCGACGCAGGTAGGGATTCCCTCGCCGCCCTCACCTACACTGGCCGGCGATTCGAATGCGCGCGGGAGGGCGGCATGTTCATCGTCTGGGGCAAGAGCATCAAGCGCCGGAAGCTCGGCTTCGCTGCCGACTACTGCGGCGTCTGCCACGACCTGCGAACCTTCAAGGTCAATCGCATCGGCTCGGCGTCCCATCTCTACTACATCAGCTTCGGCCAGGGCGACCTCGTGGGTTACGAACGCATCTGTGGCGTGTGCTCCACGCCCGTCGAAGCGAAGCCGGATCGCTACTCCGACCTGTCGAAGACCACCCGGCCGGCCACCGACCTGATCAGCGAGACCTTCCCCAACTACTACACCGTGTATCGCGAAGTGCTCGAGCGCGATCGCAAGGTGCGCGACACGCCGTCCCTGCTCACACCCGAGGAGCGCCGGGCACGCATGCGCGAGCCGTTCCTGCTCATCGCGCCGCTGGCGCAGCAGAAACTCTCGTCGATCCAGGTCGATTGGCGCGTCGTGGCAGCCCTGTTCTCGTTCCTGCCCATTTTTTCGGCGCTCGGCGCCATCGCCAGCTGGCTCAAAGGCCCCGGCGAGGACCCCAGCCCGAACTACATCTTCGCGGGCCTCGCATTGTGGGCGGGTCTCCTGATCTGGCAAGTCGTCCTGAGCAGCCGGCGTTACCTGTTGAAGAACGCCGTGCCACCGCTGGCCGCGTCACTGGCCCCACTCAAGCCGTCGGAATCCGAAATCAACCGCATTCTTGCGGACCTGAAGCAGGCCAAGCTCAAGCTGTCGAAGCTTCGCGCGTCGGATCTCCTCGATCGCATCGAGCAGATGCGCACGACGGTGTAGGCGACACGACCTGCGCGTTTGCTACGATCCGGCCATGAACAGCCCCTTGATGACCGCTTCCACCGCTCTCACCGCTTCGCAGTGCCGTGCGGCGCGCGCGCTCATCGAATGGTCCCAGGCGCAGCTCTCGCAGTCGGCCTCCATCGACATCCAGACCATCGCGGATTTCGAGAAACGCTTCCGCGCCGCGGATGAAACGACGCGGCGTCGGCTGCGCGCCACGCTCGAAGCCGCGGGAGTCGTGTTCATTGCGGAGAACGGCGGCGGCGCCGGAGTGAGACTGAAGTTCAGCCGCGAGGAAGTCTGGGAAGTGAACCGCTGGGAAGATGAAGGCGGTGTCACCGGCGAGGACGACCTCCTCTAGTCGAACGGCGCTCTCCGGCGTTCGGTCGACGCCGCCACTTCGGCACGCAACGCCTCGAGCGTGCCGCTCAAACCATCACGATAGAACAGGTTGAACGACTCGAATGGAATGAGCCTGCCGTCGGGCTGCGCGATGTGGATGCAGGACTTCTTGAGTGCGCGGATATCGAGGCTCAGCGCGTCCATGAATTGCACGATGAGCACGCGGAACACGTCGCGGTAACCGACACCCGGCGGGGTCTCCACCTTCGGAACACAGCACAGCAGTTCCGACAACTTCGCAGCCTGCCCGTCGGGACTCTGGTTCGTCGAGAACAACTCGAAGATCTGCTTCTTGATGGCCGGATCGTGTTCGAACGTGATGGTGTTGGACTCGCCTTTCAGCAGGATCTGCGGATCGACGAGCCGCGTGAGCGGCAACGTGCTGCCACCGAGTTTCAGCGCGTAGCCCATCGCCAGCGTGTCCGGGTTGCACGGCACGGGAATGATGTCCGAGAGCGTGAATGCCTGTGTCTGCTCGGCGATGCGCCGGCGGATTTCGCTGACCGTGAGGCGATTCACTTTCGCGTCGTACGCTTCCACGCGGCCGGCATCCTGGATCGGCTGCAACGTCACCCCGCGCACGCAGGGCTGCGACAGCCCGTAGTCGATGATCTTGCCGATCTCGCCGTCATTGAGGTCCTTCTTGAGCGTCACCACCAGCGTCGTGGAGATGTCGAGTTCATTGAGCCGCTCGATGGCCTGCGCGTGAATACGCGTGAGATCGGCGCCGCGCAGGGTCTTGAGGGCCGAAGGCTCGAACGAATCGAACTGCAGGTAGACCTCGAACCCTTGCCGGTATTCGGCGAGCCTGGCCGCGAACTCGCGGTCCTGGGCGATGCGGATGCCATTGGTGTTCACCATGAGATGGCGAATGGGCCGCGCGCGAGCCGCATCGAGAATGGCGAAAAAATCCGGATGCAGCGTGGGCTCGCCGCCCGAGATCTGCACGACGTCCGGGGCACCCTCGTTCGCGACCACGGCATCGAGCATGGCGAGCACGCTCGCCAACGGCTTGTGCGTGAGCCGCTCGGGGCCGGAACCGGCGAAACAGACCGGGCACCGGAGATTGCAATTGTCGGTGATCTCCACGAGCGTGAGGCACGAGTGCTGCATGTGATCCGGGCACAACCCGCAGTCATAGGGGCACCCGAATTCCATCTTCGTGTTGAAACGCTCGGGCATCTCCGGGGGCTTGATGTACACCTCGCGGCACAGACGGTAGTACTCGGCATCGTCGGACATCAGCACGCGCTGCGTGCCGTGCGCCGGGCACCACTTGTCCATGAAGACGTTGTGGTCCTTGACGACGATCTTCGCTTCGACGACGCGCAGGCACGTGGAACACACCGAACTCGTGGTGTCGTAGAAGAGATAGGGCCGGTTCTTGCGCGTCATGATCGAAGCCTCGCGAGATGCCGCAGCGTCAATGGAAGATAGACCAGCAGCGCTACGAGGCAGACGAGCTGGATGCCGCCCAGGCCGCCCGGCCACGCGTAGGGCACTGGTTTGATGCCGTCGATGACCAACCGCCAGAGCAGGTAGCCCGCGAGCGTCAGTTTGAATTGCAGTCCCGATTCGCGGGCGAGCACCGGACGGTAGCGACGCAGCAGCGCCAGCGCGACGAGGGCGAACCCGATGTCATAGAGCTGCGTCGGATGGCGCGGGATGCCGTCGCCAAAATCGACCGCCCAGGGCACGGAGGTGGGATTGCCGAAAGTGTCGTCCTGGAGGCCGACGATGAAGCAGCCGATGCGGCCGATGATGAGTCCCACGAGAATCGGCACGACAAAACGATCGCCCGTGGATTCGGTGACGCCGACCCGCTTCTTTGCAATTTCGACGCCGATCAGCCCGCCCAGCAGGCCGCCCACGATGGACTGGCCCTGCAGGATGAGCCAGGGCGCATCCCGAAGCAGATGCCAGTGATCCGCGTGGTGAATCCAGTGGACGGCCTTGTTGCCGATGGCCGCACCCACGATGCAGCCGAGGATCACACCGTAGTTGCGCGTCGCGCCCAACTCGCGCAGCGAAGTCTTTCCCGATCGTAGATAGAGACGCGCGCCGACGAAGATGGCCAGCCATTCGAACGCGGTGTGAACCACGCCGGCGACGATCGGGGTCACGGGCGGTCGCGGGGGTTGCCGCTGCGCTCGCGCGCTTCTCGCGCCTTCCGGAACATCGCGGATACCAGCCAGGTACTCAGCGCCGTCATCACGGCGCCGCCCAGCACGGGAATCCAGATTCCCATGTCGTTCATGTCGAAAGCGATGACCGTGCCACACAGCGTGCATACCCCGAACCCCACCATGCCGATGAGGCCGAGTACGACGGCGATGACCTTGCCGACGGACCAGCCGCTCTCGGGTGGCTGCTGAGGGTCTTCAGTCATGGGCGCGGGCACCTGCGTTGGCCAATCGGAGTATCTCGGAGACTTCTGCCTCGAGACCGATGGCCATGACATGGACGCCGTGGCAAATGCTCTTCATTTCCGAGACCACGCGCGCCGCGAGTTCGATTCCGCGCTCACGGGCCTCACCCGCGCGGGCGGCCTGCTCCATGGCCTCGAGCATGTCTTGCGGAACGACGACGCCCGGCAGATTGGCGTTGAGCCACGGCCCGCTCTTCTCCGACTTCAGCGGTATGACGCCAGCCAGGATGGCGACACCGTCCGGCTTCACAGCGTCGATGAAACGTTTCAGCACATCGCCGTGGTACACGGCCTGGGTCTGCAGCATCTTCGCGCCGGCGTCGATCTTGCGACGCGTGTTCTCGACTTCGGCGTCGAACTTCCCGGCGCCCGGATTACACGTGGCGCCGAGAAACAGGTCTGGTGTTCCCGACAGCGCGTGGCCCGCATAGTCGCGTCCATTGCGCAATGCTTCCGCCGCGGCCAGCAGGCCGGACGCCGTGAGGTCGAACACCGGCTTGGCTTCAGGATGATCGCCGCCGGTCGTCGAATCCCCGCCCATGAACACGAAGTTGCGCAGGCCGAGCGCCGCGGCGCCTAACAAGTCGGACTGCACGGCGATGCGGTTCCGGTCGCGGCTGGTCACCTGCACGATGGTTTCGAACCCGCGATCCTGAAGCAGCCTTGCGGCGGCGCGCGGATCCATGGTCATGCGCGCGCGGGGCGACTCCGTGATGTTGATGGCGTCGACGGCGCCGCGCAGCAGCTCGGCGGCGGCAAACAGCTTCGACAGGTCGGTGCCTTTCGGGGGTGTGAGCTCGCCGGTGACGACGAACTTTCGGGCGGCCAGCTTGGCCGCGAGACTTTCAATCATGGGGCGCAATAGTGACATGCGGCCCGCGGGCCGGGGAGCGCATCGGCGCTCACTTCGATTGATTTGGGCTATTAGTCAATTGAGCTACCGCGCTTTTTGCGGTCTCGCAGAGTCCCGCTCCGCCCGATTGCAGGTGCGCGACGATTTCCCGTCGCATGCGCGGGTCCCAGAAACGCGTGATGTGAAATCGGACGCCCTCGGCAGCCACCGCCTTGTCGGGCTCCGAGTCGAAGAACGCGGCGATATCGTTCGCCATGGCCACGAGACGTTCGATGTGCATGCGCGAAGCGGCGTCCTCAACCCATCGTCGACGGCTGCTTTGCCTGGCGTCGCATCTGCCACGCCGCAGGCTGCGCGACCTTGACCACCTGTACCGCCGTCACCTTGTATTCGGGGCAGTTGGTGGCCCAGTCAGAGTTCTCGGTGGTGATGAGATTGGCGCCCGACTCCGGGAAATGGAACGTGGTGTAAACGACGCCAGGCGCCACGCGCTCCGTGATCTCGACTCGCAGCACCGTGTCGCCGGCACGGCTCGTGACGCCCACCCAGTCACCGTGTTCGATACCCCTCGCCTCGGCGTCATGCGGATGCAGCTCCAGTCGATCTTCGCTGTGCCAGGCCAGATTGGCCGTGCGGCGCGTCTGCGCGCCGACGTTGTATTGCGTGAGCACGCGCCCCGTCGTGAGCAGCAGCGGATAACGGCTGGACGTGCGCTCGTTCGTCGGCACATAGGCCGTCACATAGAATTTGCCCTTGCCGCGCACGAACGAACCCACGTGCATGGTCGGCGTGCCCTGCGGCGCTTGATCGTTGCAGGGCCACTGGATGGATCCGAGCCTGTCGAGCTTTTCGTAGTTCACGCCCGTGAACGTGGGCGTGAGCGCGGCGATCTCGTCCATGATCTGCGACGGATGTCCGTAGCTCATGGGATAACCGAGCGCATTCGACAGGCGCATCGTGACCTCCCAGTCCGCGAGCCCCGCGAGCGGCTCCATGACTTTGCGTACACGGGAAATCCGCCGCTCGGCATTCGTGAATGTGCCGTCTTTCTCCAGGAATGAAGATCCCGGCAAAAAGACATGCGCGAATTTTGCGGTTTCGTTGTGAAAGATGTCTTGAATGACGATGCATTCCATGGCCGACAGCGCCGCGGTGACATGCGCCGTGTTCGGATCCGACTGCGCGAAGTCCTCGCCCTGGATGTAGAGCCCGCGGAAGCTGCCATCGAGCGCCGCCTCGAACATGTTCGGGATCCGCAGGCCGGGTTCGGAACCCAGCTGCACTTTCCACATGGATTCGAACAGCGCTCGCGTCGCGTCGTCCGACACGTGGCGGTAGCCGCTGAACTCGTGCGGGAACGAACCCATGTCGCAGGATCCCTGCACGTTGTTCTGGCCGCGCAGCGGACTCACACCCACGCCTTCACGACCGAGATTGCCCGTGGCCATCGCGAGATTCGCGATGCCCATCACCATCGTGGTGCCCTGGCTGTGTTCGGTGACGCCGAGGCCATAGTAGATAGCGCTGTTCGGGCCCTGCGCATACAGACGCGCCGCGCCACGGATGAGCTCCGCCGGCACGCCCGTGATCTGCTGCATCGCCTCGGGAGAATTCGCCGGATCGGCGACGAACTTCTTCCACTTCTCGTAGGAAGCCGCTTCGCAGCGATCCGCGATGTACTGCTCCTGCGTGAGTCCTTCGGTCACCACCACGTGCGCCATCGCGTTGATGACGGCCACGTTGGTGCCCGGCAGCAGTCGCAGGTGATAGTCCGCCTCGATGTGCGGCGACTTCACGAGCGCAATCGCGCGCGGATCGATGACGATGAGCCGCGCGCCGGCGCGCAGACGACGCTTCATCTGCGACGCGAACACGGGATGTGCTTCGGTGGGGCTGGCGCCGATCACGACGATGACGTCGGCGTGCTGCACCGACACGAATTCCTGCGTCCCTGCGGATTCGCCCAGCGTGTGTTTGAGGCCGTACCCCGTGGGCGAATGGCAGACGCGTGCGCACGTATCGACGTTGTTGGTGCCGAACGCGGCGCGCACCAGCTTCTGAACGAGGAAGGTTTCCTCGTTCGTGCAACGCGATGAGGTGATGCCGCCAATGGAATCCTTGCCGTGCGCCGCCTGGATTCGTTTGAACTCGGACGCGGCGTAGGCAAACGCTTCTTCCCAGCTGACTTCGCGCCACTCATCGGTGATGCGCTTGCGGATCATGGGTCGGGTCACACGATCGGCGTGTGTGGCGTAACCGTACGCGAAACGGCCCTTCACACACGCGTGACCCTGGTTCGCCCGGCCGGCGCGGTTCGGCACCATTCGCGTGACGGCGCCGTCGGTGACCTCGGCGACCAGCGAGCATCCCACGCCGCAGTAGGCGCAGGTGGTGGGGATCGCCTTCTGGGGCAGTCCGGCCGTGATCACCGACTTCTCGAGCAGTGCACCCGTGGGACAGGCTTCGACGCAGGCGCCACAGGACACGCATTCGGATTCCAGGAACGGCTGCTGCTGCGATGCCGACACGCGCGACTCGAGGCCTCGACCCTCGATGGTGAGCGCGAAAGTGCCCTGCGTGTCTTCGCAGGCGCGCACACATCGTGAGCAGACGATGCAGAGATCGTTGTCGAAGCGGAAATAGGGATTGCTGACGTCGACTGGTTTGGGCGTCGCAAACTCGCGGGAAGTCGCGGCCCCGGCGAAGCGCGATTCGCCAATGCCATGTGCTGCCGCGAGGGATTCGAGTTCGCAGCGGCTGCTGCCCGGGCAGCTGCCCATCGGATGTTCCGAGACGTAGAGCTCGAGTACATTGCGCCGCAGCTTCTGCACAGACTCACTCGCCGTTCGCACCTTCATGCCGGCCGCTACTTCGGTCGTGCACGAGGCTGGAAAACCTTTTCGACCTTCGATTTCGACGAGGCACACGCGGCAG
>Ga0315910_10004278_pt1 | contig 11958 bp, 9 predicted proteins | sample EdamamesoilMG_FD_204470 | JGI IMG/M metagenome (GOLD analysis project Ga0315910, IMG submission 204470) | Garden soil microbial communities collected in Santa Monica, California, United States - Edamame soil | ecosystem: Environmental > Terrestrial > Soil > Garden | place: USA: California... | reverse complement strand
CGAGAGATCTTCTCCTGGGTCCCGCCACCCCCGAGGGTGCTACCCAAACTGGTGGAGTTCCGGTGAGACCCATGGTCTACAGTCACCCACAGTTGCGGCAACATGGACCGGTAGACGCGATCATTCACGGCGACCGCAGGTCCATGCTCCCCCCGCTCTGTCCTTAGTAGCCACGAGTCCGCTAGGGAGTCATACTCTTGAGTGCCCAAACCCATCGTGTAGATCTTCCCATTGGACGCCGTTGCGCCGAACTGGTTCTGTGGAAAGAGCATGGGGGCTCTCGACTGCCAGGTATTCGACGTTGTGTCGTAGGCCTCCACTGAGGCTAGCGTGACATATCCATCCACGAAGGTAGTGCCCCCCAGCACGAAAATCGTATTTTGAATGACTGCAGCGCCATGCTCTTGGCGTGGCGTCATCATGGGCGCTCTACACGACCAATGGTCAGTAGCAGGGTCGTATTCTTCGACTGACGCCGTGATCTCGGAGTGCTCGGGGCCGGTCCGTCCTCCGATGACAAAAATGCGACCGTTTACCTCAACGGCCGCATGACCGATGCGCGGAGTTGGCATCGGGGCTTGCTTGACGGTCCACACTGAGGTCGAAGGATCGAATTCGTTTACGGCGGTAGCGAGAGTGCCGAAGCCCCCGCCTTGCCAGTTGCGTCCCCCGAGTACGTAGAGCTTCCCGTTTGCAGCCACGGCCGCCGCGTCCATTCTCGGAGCCGGCAGGTCGGGGGCACGGGAGCACGGGGGAGTGCCTGTCGAGACGAGAATCGCTGCACCCGAGGCTGTGTAGCCCGGAGGAGCGGTCGGCGACTCACCAAGGATCATGAAGCCTCTGGGCACCCCGCCGCCTACTCGAATCGCTTCAGCCACGCTCGGCGTTGGGGACACCTGCTGGCGGGTGCCCATTTGGGGCGAGGGGATAAGCAGGAGAGTCAATGCGAGAAACATGGGCACTGTCCTCGGGGGTGGCGGGGAGACCTCGGTTCTTCATCAGTCGACAGAAGCGCCACGCCTCTTGAGGAGGCGACAGGCCTAGGGGCCCAGGGCCGCCATCGGCAAGGTTTGCCCAGCACGGCAGCATCGCCATCGCCGAGCGCTTCATCCGCCCCGGCCCGGCTGGGCGGTAGGCGAGCCAGCCAGGACTCCGCGGGCAACGCCCCGTCGAACCAACGCCGAGCGGCTTGTGCCCTGGCTCACTGGATCGAGCGGGCGGTTGAGGAGGGGCGCGTGTCCGGCTACGCCGAGGTCGCACGGGCGCTCGGGCTCACCAAGTCGAGGATCACTCAGGTGACGGCGTTGGACGGGCGGACAGGTCAGGGAACGCAGACCTTCGCGGAAGGCATGTAGGAAGTATTCCGTCCCGGTCCCGAGCGCGATGCCCTGGTCGGGTAGAAGAGCGTGAATTCAATGAGGAGGAGGTAACCCATCCGGCACGGCCGGCTCATCCCATGCGCGCCTGATGTCCAACCCCTCAATCTTTGCGAAGCTGGGTTCCTCGCCTGCCTTACGAAGTTCATCGAACTTCTGCAACGCTCGCACTGACGGTGGAAACCATGCCCCATGCAGTTCAAGGCGGGGCACTCGAACGCGCGCGCCAACAATATGGAGCATTCCTCTGTTGGTGTGAGCCAGCAGTGCTTCCTCGGTCGTCAATCTGATGGTAGACACGAGCCCCTGCGGAAACTGGACATCTAGATGCAGTTTTTCTAGTTGATTGGTAAGTGCGTTCTTCAGTTTGCTGAGCCGCAGCTCTCCCGTGACCGTGAATACATGACCATTCACGAGCAAGTCCACAATGACCTCGTCAGACGCCGAGCCTTCTTGCTCGGGCTCGCGCACGACAGCAACATGCTCGCCAAGCGAGAGCGGAATGCCCCCGGTCTTCCATTCCGCCCAAATCGCACGGAGGGCCCAATGTTCAATGCCCTCGCCGACGCCGCGCTTGAAGATGATGTGAAATGCTCCGGGGAGTAGGGGCCCGCCCCTCGGCATAATAGGTAAGAGCGACATCGCCTTCCAAGTCAGCGTCACATAAATGATCGACTGGAATGCTTCATAAACGAGGCGATTGAGGCGATCAGGCGTGAGTCCCTCGAATTCGAGGAGCCGAATCTGGGCTTCTTGGGCCCGGTTCTTTGCAGGAACCGTGAAGCCTTGGGTTGAGACGATGATCCCGAGAGGCGGCGGAATGCCCACTTGTATCAGTTTGCCTACAAAAGCATCAACGATCTCAATGCCAACGCTCTCTCCCCAGTTCTTGCACTCGATCGCCATGCGAAGGGGATAGCCAGCAATGCTACCCTTGAGCAAGACATCGATCTCCCTTGTTTCCGATCCGCCACCAAGAACGGGGACCTTGGCCTTCGTCTCGACCTCAACGCCCTCTACGCGGTGAAGTAGGGCAACGAGCCCCTCAAGAAGGTCCCCCTTTTTCTTGTTCTCGGTCATTGGTCAGCTGGGCGGCAGGGCGGTGGCCGCATGCCTTGAAGCGTACCGATGAGTCGGCGGGGTAGGGAGACTTGAGGCCTGATCGGGGAGCCAGACCGCATCCACCGCAAAGGGACCGTCCGCGCGGATGGAAGGCGTAGTGAGGGGAGGGGCCGAGTCCCCGGATCCCGGTACGCCTGTCCGGGGCTAGTGCGCGAGAAGTTCAAGGCCAGCGCGGGGTGGGCTGGCAGCCACGGGCGAGCAATCCCGGAGCCGGAGCCGGGCGCAGCGGCTGACGTGCCAGCCCGCCCTGGAGCACTGGATCAAGCGGGCAGTGGAGGACGGGGGGGTGGGCAGCTACGCCGAGGTGCCAGGGCGCTCGGCCTCACCGACTCGAGGGTGACCCAGGTCATGGCTCTGGTGGGACTACCGCCGGCTGTGCAGAGGAGATCCGGCTCGGGGAGGGGCAGACCGGGATCAGATTCGGGCGGGGCGGGAGGTGGAATGGGAGCGCCTGGTGCCATGAGCATCTCCGGGGTGCGACGAGAACGGGGGCCCGCTCGCCCGGGGACGTTCCTCGGTGGAGTTCCCATGGTGCCACTGCCGTGTTTCCGGCGGTACTGTGGGACACGACTCGCATGTCTGTCCCCGACAAGCTGGCTGACTGGACGCTCGCAGCGATCACGGAACTTCTCGAGTCGGGGTACTCGGAGTCGGATAGGTTCGATTTCAAGGAAAAAATCAACGAAGGCGACCGGAAGTCCGCAGAACGGCTCCGAATCGTGTGCGGCGCATTTGCCAATGCGAGCGGCGGGTTCCTTGTCTTCGGCGTCGCAAACAAGGGAACCGCAGCCGAGCGGATAGTCGGCCTTCCGCCATCAACAGAGTACGGGGCTGCCCTCGCCGACGCGACCAAGGTGATAGAGCCCGCACTGGTGCTCCAAGTGCAGAACCCGCACATCACCCTGCCGAACGGCAACGTGCTCGTCGTATGCGAGATCCCGCGCGGAAGGCGCGGGCCGCACTGGTGCGATCAATCGTTCTATCGCCGAACGCAGTCCACTAGCAGGCCGATGTCATATGAAGAGGTGCGCATGGCCTTCCTCGATCACGACGAGCGCATCGGCCGCATTCGACTCGTCTACCTCTCGCTGGTGGACAACTGGATTCGCCTAGAGGACAGCGTCAAGCCCGGGCTGTCCGGCAACGTGCCCATGCCAATGGGGAGCCTGGATCTGACCCAGGTTCGCGCGCACCTTGGGGAGATCCAGCTCATGTGCGCAGATCTGGTCGGACCGCTCCTCCTACTCCTACGCGAGTGCGACGCCATCGATGCTCGCATTCGACTGCTCGTGAGCTCATTCCGCGGCAAGTTTCAGGGCGTAACTGCCTACGCCAAGCGAGACAAGCAGGAGATCAGCGAGCAGATGAAGACACTCGGCCCTCGCATCGACTATGTGCTGCAAGAGATGCAGAAGAGATTTGGGTTCGAGTCGATCCGAGCGCGCCATCCTCACGAGCCGGCGATCCCGCCCGTTCCGACCTACTGGCCAGTCTGAATTCACGCAAGGCTTGCTGCATCATAGGCGGACCAGCCGGGACCAGCCGAGAACGAGAACTGCCGGGTCACTCTAGACCGCAAGGCCGCCAGCGCTATTCTTCAGCCCATCGCGACGATCCCTATACTTGGAGCTCCCATGAACCATCCTACACATCGCGCGATCGTAGATCTTGCCGAAGGGCTGCACGAATTGGTCGAGGAGGTCCAGCTCCGCACAGAGTACGCCTACCCATGGTCTCTATGGCTCCGCGGAGGCCAAACTTCTGAAGGCCCTCGATTATGCGTGTCGAGGTACTCGCGATCTCATGGAGCACCCAGATCTAGAGAATCTGTTTGCCGAAGATTCGCTAGCGGCTTCGCCGGCAGATGGCCCCTTATGGAGAGATAGGCGCGCCTTCGACAGTTTTCTGGCGCTTGAAAAGACCCTCCTGTTGCAGTCAGGCGTTAGCCCGCGCCTGGCAGAGATCCTTGTGGAGGACATCCAAGAGGCGCGCTACATGTTGTCGCCGGAAGGGGTGGCCAACATCCGAGCGCAGGTAGTACCTTCACTGCAGAGAATGGCTGCGCACGTGTGCGGAAGCGCCAACAAGATTGTAGCACGAGAGCCGGCGCGGCGTGTTGCAAGAGGGCTCCTCGGCGCTATCGGGGGCGTAGCGATTGCGGCTACAAATGCTCTCGCAGGCAGGTACATCTCTCCAGATGTTGTTAGTTTCTCTGAGAACTGCGGGGCCGCAGTAACCCTAACAGGGATCAGCAGAGTGCTTGGCCCAGGATCTCGAAGTTAGGCCCGCTTTACGGTCTCAGCAATGAGTCGGTTTAGCGGGCTTGCATTAGCGAAGTACCCGAGCAGATGGTTCCTGCTAGCTGCCTTCTCGCACCGGCTGCCAATCGCCGACGCCCACGGGAGCCATCCCGAGCCCCCCGATTTGAGCTGCTCTTCGCGGAGGTCTGACATGCCGTGCTTCTTTTCGGGGATCTCCAGGATCCTCGCCTTGCAAACGGCCGATGCTGAGGCGTGCTCGTACAGTGCCCGAAGAAGATCACCGTACCTCTCGGTCCCGCGCAGATGCCGATCCGTCGAGCAAGCGAGCCAGAAGATCTGATACTGGGTGGTCGATGCAGAGTCGCTCAAGAGACCCAGGACCAGTTCGGCGACGGCCTCCTTGTCCTCGACGTGCTCGATGAAGTGATAGGCGTTCTTCGTGAGGCTCGGGAAGCGACGCAGTATCTCTTGGAGGTGCACGAGAACTTTGTCAGAGACCTCCCGCAACACCATGAGGGCTAGTTCAGCGTCATCCTCCTCGATCTCCTCCTCGTGGAGCAAGGTAAGAAGGTACTCCGTTTCCTCCTGACCTAGGTCCTCTACTTCCTCGTGCTCGGGACCTTCGGACGCCACTACCAAGGCTCGCCGCTTCTTGAGGATCTTTACCTTGAGCGGGTCCACCTTGAAGTCTCCGCCTGTTGACAGGTGTCCCCATCGCGTCTTCGCAGGATTAACCGACAGGGCTTTGCTGCCGAGCAGTTCCTGAATCGTGTAGAAGTCGGAGATGAGCTGTGCCTCGCGGTTTGCGAAAAGGACGAAGTCGTCCATGAATCGCAGCATGAGGGGAGAGCGGAGCCGATTGGACTCGTCAACGTAGGCAAGGAAGTCGCTGCCCAATATTTTTGCCGGGAGGATTCCGTGAGGTAGGCAATCCACAGTCCTTCCCGCGTTGATCTGCCTGAAAAAGCGGCCGAACAGGTTGACTTCATCGAGGTCCTCCACGAGGTCGCTAAACCTTCGTACTAGGTCGTGATGGTAAATGGAGTTGAAGTAAGACGAAACGTCGAACGCAAGGCTGTACTTAAATTCTTCCTCGGCTGCACCAACTGCGCCCGAAAACTCCCGGTAGCTCCCGCTAGGCTGAGGGACATGTCCCTTCACAAATGAGTAGCCGAAGGCCGTTCTATTCTTTGTCGCTCTACGCTTGAAGGCTTCGCGACAGCGGTAGACCACGTCGTAGAGATAGAACTCTGCCACTGGATCGAGCTTGGCCGTTCGGCGAAGATGGTGACCGGACTTGTCGGCGTAGACTCGCTCCTGGGGCAGGAAGTTCTCGCAACTATCCTCGTCGGCGTTGTTGATGGCTTCGCGGATGTACTTGCTCAACCCCTCTGGGTTGCTCTGCACCATGAAGGCATTCGTGGTGAGCGGGAAGAGGCTCCGGTTCTGGTCCTCGGCGAAGAACTCGACCGTCTTGGAGTGGGTACTCATACAAGCGCCTTCAGCTATCGGTCCTCGTAGCTCAACGCTGTGCCCCTTGCGTCAAGGTGTTCAGGCCGAACCCTTGATGCAGGCACGGCGAATCTCTTCGCCTGTAGGTGTCACAGCATCCATGCGGCCCTCCTCAACTCGCGCCGCGCGCCGATTCCATCATCGAAGCAGTGGCAGCCCCTCTTCAGCTTCGTCGTGCGCGTCATCGTCCTCCTCGTGCGCCGGAGAATAACCAAACAGCTCCTGCCGGGGGTCATGAGGACTACTCGCCTTCCGCCGTCTAGCTGTCCTCGTTCATCCTTCTGCGCTACCCACCTCGCCGGAGCTTTCATGCCTGGCGCGGACCTTCGCGAGAAGGGCGTCGGCTAGGTCATCGTCGACCTGCGGCGGCGGGGGAGGGGGACCAGCATCGCCACTTCGACGCGGCTGAGGCGAGGTAATGCGCCGGGGCGCCTTCGCCCTGCCTGCCGGCTTCGCTCTCCCAAGATCGCGGAGGCAGTTCGCCCTCGACGTCGCCGATCTGCTGGTCCGACGGAGCGATGCTGGCAGCGGGGATGCGCGCGCCTCGGCGGAGGCATCCTGCGGACATGCTCCGGTGTCCCCCACCGGAGCACTGGGGGTACCGGAGCGTTTCTCTTCTCTCTCCCCAGGACGGAGAGCAGGGCCTCGGAGGGGTCAAGTTCGCACCCCGACCGGCAGTGGGTGTCCACCCTCGCGGTGCGAGCGGAGAGAGCAGGCCTCCGCTGGAACAGGCCACCGGGGCGCGCTGGTGGGGCATTCTCCGCCGCCGGCCCGCTGCCCCCACCGGAGCGTCTTGCGCGCCCCGCTCGCGGCGGCGGGGGAGGTTGGTACGCCCGACAGGAGTTGAACCTGTGACCTTCTGCTCCGGAGGCAGACGCTCTATCCAGGCTGAGCTACGGGCGCGACCGGGGGGGCACCCTAACAGATCGACGGGGGCTCCGTCCGAGGGCCGCTGCGGGGACTCCGCCCAATCATCTGGCGTTGCCCTCCTTGACGTTTTTCGAGCCTCGTTCCTACGATGGCATCGAAGGTCCCCCTGCGGCCCCGTGGAATCGTCCCGGAGCCCGCAATCGGGTGTCGGTTGTATGGCTACCTCCGCGTGCCTCTTCAACAGACGTTCGACGGCCGTGGCTGCCGTGCTCTTCGGGGGAGCGTTGGGAGCGCTCGCCCTCGCGATCCGTGAGCCGCAGCCGCTGCGCGCCTCGACCAACCAGCCGCGCGCCGACAGTGACCTGGACGGGCTCACCGATCTGCAGGAGAACGTGCTGGGCACGATGGTCGACCGGGCCGACTCGGACCTGGACGGCTACTCCGACCTCGAGGAGCGCGCGCGCAGCAGCGATCCGCTCAGCGCCAGCTCGATCCCCGGCGTCGAGACTGTCGGCGTCGGCACCTGCGCCAGCGTCGAGTACGGGGTCGTGAGCGTGGTCTCGGCCGTCTACGTGGCCGACGGCGACCTCGGCAGCGCCGACCTGCAGCTGGGCGTCATCCACGGCGGCCACGCCCTCGCCGTGGCGCCGCGCGACTACCGCTCCTCGCGTGGCTTCCTGTACCGCGCCCACGATGCGGGCGCGCGCCTGGCCGTCGTGGAGATCACCTTCTCCGAGGCCATCGTGCAGCGCTTCGGCCAGATCGACTTCTTCTCCGTGCTGCGGGACTCGCCCACGACCACTCCGTCGGTGAGCGTGCTGACCATGGTGAACATGGACGGCGTGACCACCAGCATCGAGCCGCGCCGCCAGAACCTGGCCGGACCCCAGTCCCATCCGGGCGGCATCATCTACCGGCCCCTGGCGGGCGACGACCGCATCCCGGCCAGCTGGAGCGCCGGCGAGGTCTGCTGGCAGCGCACGGCGGCGGTCGGCTCGGAGGGGGTCATGCTGATCCACGAGGTCGAGGCGGCCGAGTGCATCCCGATGGACACGTACTGCAACTCGGGCAGCTGCTCGGCCAGCGTCGGCAAGAACATCCGCCTGCCCAACCCGGCCGCCCTGGCGGGAGGCTAGGGGTCGGCGAGATTCGCCCGTATCCAGGGCATTTTTCGGCGCGCCGCCGTCCCGTCCGGGACGCGGTGGGCTCCGGCCCAGGAATGGGAATCGAGCCGAAATGCGTCTTCGATGTTTCGGTTAAACTCGGCCAGGGAACCGGAAGCCGTCGGGGAACGTCCACTTGCCCGCGGAAGACCCGCCCGGGATGAATACCGACCCTGACGCCGAGCTCGTCCTCGCCTGCCAGCGCACGAGCGCCACCTCGCTCGAGGGCGACTATCGCCGGCTCTACGACCGCTACAAGGACCGGGTCTACAACGTCTGTTTTCGCATCACGGGCAATCCGTCCGACGCGCTCGACGCCTCGCAGGAGACCTTCGGGATCCTCTTCCGTCGCATGCGCGAATTCCGCTTCGAGTCGCGTTTCTCGAGCTGGGTCTACCGCATCGCGGTGAACGCCAGCATCGACGTCAGGCGCCGCGCACGCCGGCGCCTGACGTCGCTCGAAGCCCTGCAGGAAGTGCGCGACTCGCAGGGCAAGTACGACCCGGCCGACCACATGGTCGAGATGCCGAGCGCGGCGGCCTCGCGCCGCGAGCTGGAGGCCGAGATCCAGCGCGCCATCTCGCGCCTCTCGCCCAAGCTGCGCACGATCATCGTGCTGCGCTACGTCGAGAACCTCTCCTACGAGGAGGTCTCCGAGGCCCTGCGCATCTCGCTGGGCACGGTCAAGTCGCGGCTGGCGCGCGCGCACGAGGCGCTCGACCGCGAGCTCACCCCCGTCCTCGACAAGCACTACCTGGGCTAGCCGTGAAGGACGACTGCCAAAAACACCGCGACCAGTGGCTGCACGCTCCCGCCTGGAGCGAGCACGAGGTCGTGTGCGCGGACTGCGCCGCGTGGACGCGCGTGCGCGTGCAGCACGTGGCCGCCCTGAGCGCGCTCACGCGCCCGGAGGTGCCCGAGGAGCTGGCGCTGCGCGTGCAGGCCGAGCTCGCCGGCGACCGCGGTCGCCGGCTCGAGCGCGCGCTGACGAGCCTGACGCGCCCCGGCGCGCCGGCCGAGCTGGAGGAGCGCGTGGTCGAGCTGTTCGGCCAGCGCGCGTCCGAGGGTGACGCGACGCGCGGCGAGCAGCACGCGCCCGCGCTGGGCGCGCTGGACGTGCACGCCGCGCCCCCCGTGCTCGAGCGCCTTCTGAACGAGGAGCTGGCCGCGGCCGCGGACTACCGCGTGAAGCGCTTCTCCTCCAGCCTCGAGCGCCTGTCCGCGCCCGACGCCCTCGAACAGCGTCTCCAGCTCGGCGTGCGCCGGCGCGCCCTCGCGCGCCTGGTGCTGGCCCCGCTGGCGACCCTCGCCGCCGCCACGCTGGTCGTGTGGCTGCTCGTGCGCCGCGGCGCCGAGCACGAATACCCCTTCCTGGTCGTGCGCGCCACGGCCGCCGACCGTCTGGACCCGCTGGTCCGGCCCCTGGCCGAGATCCTGGGCGGCGTCCCACCCGGGGAGGCGCGATGAAGCGCTGGTGGGGGGGATGGTGGCTGGTCGTGCTGGGCGCGAGCGCCTGCGAGCGCATCCAGGTCCCGACCGAGGACGGCCAGACGACCCAGCAGCCCGCGCTGACGGCGCCGGGCGGCGGCGTGCCGGGCTTCCTGCGCGCGAATCCGCAGCTCACCGTGGCCCACTCGGGCCTGCGGCGGCTCGAGTTCCATCCCGTCGGCGGACCGGGCCTCTCCTACCGCGAGCGCGTGATCACCGACGGTCAGGGACGCTTCTCGATCGCGCCCGTGGATGGCCTCGAGTCCTCGACGCTCGACTGGGATTCGTTCGAGCTCCTGCAGCGCTCGTCGGAGGGCTTCCTCTTCCGCTACCGCGACTTCGCCGTGCGCGACGCGCGCCGCTTCCAGCAGAACTACGAGTGGAGGCGCCTGGGCCAGACGATCCTCGTGGCCGGGCGCGCCTGCGAGCGCTTCCACGTCGATCGCCGGGAGGGCCCCGCGAAGTCGTTCGAGCTCGCGGTCGACGTGCAGACCGGGCTCGTGCTGGCCAGCGTGGAGTACGGCGAGGGCGGCGCCGAGGTCGCGCGCATGACCTACGAGCAGTTCGGGCCCGCGCCGTCGCCGGGCAGCGTGGTCTGGCACCAGCCCGCCAACCAGGAGCAGGTGCTGGCGCAGGCGCACGGCCTCTCCGAGCAGCTGGGTGAGACCGTGCTCGAGCCGCGCCTCCTGCCCGAAGGCTACGGCCTCTCCGAGGCGGCCACGGTGGGCGACGGCGCCGGCCGGCGCTGGCTCAAGCTCACCTACGAGGACGGCGTCGAGCCCCTGTTCTTCTTCCAGGAGCTCGAGCGCATCGAGACCCTGGCCGCCCTGGGCACCGAATGGGACGAGCCGGCTCCGATCGACCCGCACCCGGCCGAGAGCCGCGTGGTCGTGCACCACGTCGGCGCGGCCACGGCCATCCAGGGCTCGGTGAACGGCTTCCGCCTGATCACGATCGGCAAGGTGGGCGAGGCCGAGCTGCTCGACCTGATCGAGTCGGCCCTGCCCTAGCTCTCGTCGCCCAGGAAGCCCAGGCGGTCGGAGAGCTCGTCCTCGAGCGCGGAGGGGTCCTCGGCGTGGTGCAGCAGGAAGGCGCGCAGGCGCTCGAACGACTCGTAGGGCAGGTCGTCGAAGCGCAGGGCCAGCTCGCCCGCGCCGCTGCGCACGACCGTGGCGCGCGCGTCGACGTCCTGGAGCTCGGACGCGACGAGGCGCACGCGGCAGCTCGTCCCCAGCGCGAGCTCGCTCGGCGCGCTCATGCGCAGGCCGACGACGCTGACGTCCACGAGCCGGCCGGCGAGCGACGCCCCGCCAGCCAGTCCGAGCTCGACCGCGACGGCGGCGCTGACGCGCCGCATGCGGCGGCGCTCGGGGCGGGAGGACATGCACAGGGGCTTCGGACCGCGCGCGCGTCGCCCTGAAGGGGTTTCCGGCGGGAAAACCTGGGTGAAAGGCGACGCGAGCCAGAAGGCCGTCGGCGCCCACGCCCGACAAGGTGCTCCGTAGGGAGCGAGGAGCAACTTGCCATGGGAACCCAGAGCGGCATCCGACTGTTGGACGACCTGGAGCTCGCGCGCGGCCTGTTCGGGCGCGTGGCCTCCGACCTCTCCCTGATCCTGGATCGGGAGCTCGCGATCGAGGCCGTCGAGGTGGGCCGCGAGAGCCGCCGCGTCGCGGGTCGGAACGGAGTGCACATCTCGTTCAAGCTCGGCATCCAGTTCCGGGGCCGCACCCACCAGGGTTGCCTGCTCGTCCCGCTGCCCGAGGCGGTGACGCTGGCGGGCTACATGATGATGCTGCCGGACCAGACCGTGGAGCTGGAGCGCGAGCGAACGGAGCTCGACGGGCCGTTCAAGGAGGCGCTGCTCGAGGTCGGGAAGTTCCTGGCCGGCGCGTGCGACACGGTGCTGCGCCGCCTCCTGACCGAGGAGGTCTCCACGCGCTCCGAGGGCTGCCAGGGCGTGCGCGCCGGCGTGCGGCCGGCGCTCTCGTACCAGGAGGGCGACCAGCTGCTCGTGGCGCGCGCGCGCGTGCGCATCCACGCCTACGAGCCCAGCGAGTTCGTGCTCATGCTGCCCGCCTTCGAGGACGGCTGATCCGGAAGGGTTTTCGCGGCCGAGCGAGAAAAGCGGAGCGCCCGCGCCGCGCGTAACGGGCGGGATAGGGT
>Ga0315910_10004277_pt1 | contig 11958 bp, 6 predicted proteins | sample EdamamesoilMG_FD_204470 | JGI IMG/M metagenome (GOLD analysis project Ga0315910, IMG submission 204470) | Garden soil microbial communities collected in Santa Monica, California, United States - Edamame soil | ecosystem: Environmental > Terrestrial > Soil > Garden | place: USA: California... | reverse complement strand
CTCTTGCTCTCGTCGTTCGCCTTCGACAGCTCGGTCGCGGGTCTCTTCTGGACCCTGGCCCAGGGCGGGACGCTGGTCCTGCCGCCGGAGGGCTTCGAGCAGGACCTGGCGGGCCTGCCGGCGCTCGTCGCGCGCGAGCGCGTGACGCACCTGCTCGGGCTCCCCTCGCTGTGGTCGCTCTTGCTCGAGAGCGCGCGCCCGGGCGAGCTCGACACGCTCACGACCGTGATCGTGGCCGGCGAGAGCTGCCCGCCCGAGCTCCTGCGCCGCCACCGCGCCGCGCTGCCGCGCGCGCGGCTCTTCAACGAGTACGGCCCGACCGAGGGCACCGTGTGGAGCAGCGTCTTCGACACGGCCACCCCCTGCGAGCGCCCGCAGGTCCCGATCGGTCGTCCGATCCCGGGGGCCGCGAGCTACGTCCTGACGCCCGAGCGCGAGCTGGCGCCCGTGGGCCTGGCCGGGGAGCTGTGGATCGGCGGCCCGGGCGTCGCCTCCGGCTACCTCGGGCAACCCGAGCTCACGGCCGAGCGCTTCGCCGACGACCCCTTCTCGGGCGGGCGCATGTACCGGACCGGCGACCGCGCGCGATGGCTCCCGGACGGCAACCTCGAGTACCTCGGGCGCGCCGACCACCAGGTCAAGATCCGCGGCTACCGCATCGAGCTGGAGGAGATCGAGGCCGTGCTGGCCACGCACCCGGCCGTGCGCGAGGCCGTGGTCGTGGCGCGCCGCGACGAGGGCGCGACGCGCGATCCGCGCCTGGTCGCCTACGTGCTCGCGATCGGCCCGCGCCCGGCCGAGACCGACCTCCAGCGCTACCTCGCCGCGCGCCTGCCGGACTACATGGTCCCGGCACGCAGCGTGTGCCTCCCGGAGTGGCCGCGCCTCCCGAACGGCAAGCTCGACCGCAAGGCCCTGCCCGAGCCGGAGGCCGCGCAGGCCTTCGAGGCCCCCGAGGGCGCGCTCGAGACCGTGCTGGCGGCCCTGTGGGCCGACGTGCTCGGCCTGGAGGAGGTCGGGCGCCACGACGACTTCTTCGCGCTCGGCGGGCACTCGCTGACGGTCACGCGCCTCTACGCGCGCCTGAAGGAGACGCTGCACTTCGCGCGCCCGCTGCGGATCCTGTTCGAGCAGCGCACGCCCGCCGCCCTGGCGGTCGAGCTCGCGCGCGACCCGGCCGAGGGCGAGCGCTCGCGGCGCCTGGCGGAGGTCGTGCTGTCCGTCCTGGAGGCCGAGGAGCGCGAGCACGCGCTCGGCGCGTAGGTCCCATGACCGCCCCCGAGAGCCCGAAGCGCGTCTTCATCGTCGGTTGCCGCCGCAGCGGCACGACCTGGACGATGCTCCTGCTCGGCCACCACCCGCGCGTGGTCGCGCTGCAGCAGATCGACTTCTTCCGGCGCCTGGCGCACTTCGGGCGCTGGTTCGGGACCCAGGACGACTACGGCACCTGCGCCCTGACGCCCAGCGTGCGCGCGGATCTGGCGAGCCAGCCGACCGACGACGGCCTCGCGCGCGTGCGCATCGCCGACGCGCTCACGCCGGCGCGCTACCTCGAGCTGGTGCGCCCGCTGGCCGAGGGCGTCTACGCCGAGCTCGCCGCCGTGCACCCCGATCCGCTGGCGGTGGTCGAGCAGACGCCCGAGTACGTGCAGGTCTGGGAGGAGGTCCTGCGCGTCTTCCCCGACGCCTGGTTCCTGCACGTCGTGCGCGACCCGCGCAGCGTGTTCTGCTCGCACAAGAGCGCCGCGAAGTCCTGGGCCGACCCGACGCGCTTCTCCCACGATCCCCTGAGCGTGGCCGAGGAGTGGGTCGACGACGTCACGCGCGCGCGCCAGATCGCCGCCGCGACCCCGCGCTACCACGAGGTCCACTACGAGGCCCTGCGGCGCGAGCCGACCAAGGGCCTGGCCGCGATCCTGCGCTGGCTCGAGCTGCCCCACGACGAGGCCCTGTGCGCCGCGGCCGTCGCCGCCTGCTCGCTCGAGCGCCTGCGCAAGGCCGACCACGCGCCGAAGGGCTTCTTCCGCAAGGGCGAGGTCTCCGGCTGGAAGGCCGAGATGCGCCCGCGCGAGGTGCGCCTGCTCGAGCACGTCGCCGGCCCGTTGATGCGCGAGCTCGGCTACGAGCCCGTGACCCCGCCCGGCGCGCCCGCGCCGCTCGCAGTGCGCATGCGCCTGGCCCGCCGCAGCCTTGGCACGCGCTTCCGCCGCTGGGCCTGGGAGTCGAAGGGCCCGCTGCGCACCGCCGCCGCGCGCGCCCTGAAGTCGCTGCCCTTCGTGCGCAAGGCCGTGCTGCGCCGCGTCACCCGCCCGGACCAGCGCCGGGCGGCGTGAGGGACACCGCCCAGGGCGCGCATCCACATTCCGCATTGACGCCTTCGGATGGCCGTGGGAGCTTTAGATCCGCGAACGGGCGAGTCTCTCGCCCCATTCCCATCGCGCCGGAGGAAGCATGCGCCAGGTCATTCGACTGTTTCCACTCGCCCTGTCCCTCGCCTGCCTCGCGGAGCTGGCAACCACGCCCGCCGCACAGGGGCGAACCAGGATGAAGAAGCTGCAGCCCATGGACTGGTACGTGCTCGACTTCGAGACCGACGATGGCGGGGGGGCAATGCCGCACGGCGCCATGGTCGACCTCGAGTACGACTGCAACGGCACGGTGTTCCCGATCGCGATCACCGGCTCGGTCAGCAGCTCGGGCCAGAACACGCTCGCGATTTTCGACTCGACCAACGGCCCCTCTGGGACGGACCCCGACCTCCTGGTCGGCAGAGGCAACATCCTGATCCTCCAGAGCGAGACCAACCTGAGTCAGTGCCCGCCCGGCTCGGGCGTGTACTGCTCCCACAATGACGATGGGGAAGGTGGCTCCATCACCTTCGCGTTCTGCGTGCCCGCCCGCCCAACCAGCATCGTCCTGATCGATCAGGACCTGACCAATGTGACCGGAAGCAGCGTGGTGCTCACCGACGGCAACGGAAAGACGCGCACCTACTCGGTCCCGAGGAACTGGACCGGCGACATGGTCGAGGACGCCCCCGAGCTGGGCTGGAAGGTCCTGGACCTCACCACCCTCGCCGATCAACCCGGGCTTTCTGGGCCGGCGACCGCCAGCCAGCAGCTCGGCTTCGATTCGCGTGCGGTCGTGAGCCTGACCGTCACGTTCAGCGGCTCCGGCGGGATCGACAACCTGCGGTGGGGCCAGCCCAGCCCCTAGCTGCGGTCGGGGGCTAGAACACCGGCAGCCCGCTCGGCACCGAGTCCGGGACGAGCGCGGACAGATCGCGCGCGTCGTCGGCGGTCAGGGACTCGAGGAACGCGACCACGGCGTCCACGTCGAAGTCGTTCACGCGGCGCAGGCGCGGGTCGAGGGTCGCGAGGACCTCGGCCGAGTTGGGGACGAGGGTCGTGACCAGGGCCGGGTCGCTGACGTTCGACTGGATGTCGTAGGTGTAGTGGCTGAGGAACGGGTCGCGGTAGTGGGCGACCATGTCGCGCAGGCGCTCGAACTGGCCGGCGTGGCCGTAGGGACCGGTCAGGGTCACGTTGAGCAGACTGGGCGTGCGGAACTTGAAGCGGTCGGTGAAGACCTGGGAGGCGATCTCGCGGCCGACGTCGGAGCCCGGGACGGCGCCGAAGGAGGTGCCGATCACGCCGGGGCCGAGCTGCGGCAGGCCGGTGTTGTGGAAGTCCTCGTCGGAGAGCAGCGGGCCAGAGTGGCAGGCGGCGCAGCCGGCCTGGAAGAAGGCGTGGGCGCCGCGCACCTGCGTGCCGGTAAGGGCCTGGTCGTCGCCGCGCACGAAGCGCTCGAAGGCGCTGTCCGTGCGCGCGAAGGCGCGCGCCTCGAAGGCGGCGATCGCGTTGGCCGCGTGCTCGAAGCCGAACGTGCCGAGGAGCGTGGTCGGATAGGCGGCCTGCAGGAGCTCCAGGTAGCCCGGCGTGAGCATCAGGCGCTCCATGAGCTGACCCCACACCTCGAGCGTGCCCTCCGGCCGGCCACCCGGCGAGTTGTAGCCGTCCTCCAGGTCGCCCAGCGGGTTCTCGCCCGGCTCGCCGCGCATCTCCTCGCGCGAGACCGGCGGCAGCATGGCCTGGATCCCGAGCACCTCGAGGCCCGGCGTGAAGGTCGCGACCATCCGCGAGTCGACCGGGACGGCCTCCGGCAGGCCGAAGGCCGTCACGCCGCCGGCGTGCTGCACGCTCAGCCGGCCGTCCCAGAAGATCTGCCGCTTGAGGTGCAGCGCGAAGAGCGCCGGGCTGTTGCGCGGGATGATCTCGCCGCCGCCGCGGTTCGGGCCGAGCCCGATGCCGCGCACGCCGTCGGAGAGCGTGCGGCCGTCGCTCGTGGCGAACTGCGGCAGGTGGCACGTGGCGCAGGAGACGTCCTGGCTGCCGGACAGGATCTTGTCGAAGAAGAGCGCGCGGCCGAGCTCGAACAGCTCGTCGGAGACCGCCGGCGGCTCGGCCAGCGGCACGATGCCGGCGAAGTCCAGCTCCCGGCGCAGGGAGTCGATCTCGGCCTGGCTGGCGACGTCCTCGCCTTCTCCGCCGCCGCCCCCGGAGGATCCTCCGCAGGCGCTCCCGAGCAGGACGGACGACAAGGCGATCCAGGGCAAGGACGTACGGACCATGGTCGTGACTCCAGGGACGGCTGACCGGCACGCGCCGGGCAGGGAAAGAGAGAGCGCCGGCCGAGCCTCGCGTGGGGCCGCCTCTCCCGCTCCGGGGTCGAGCCGTGGCCTGGCCGACGCGATTCTCGCCGGGAGGGCTAGGATCGCAGGATCCCCCGGTCACGGGTAGGTCGTGGACCGACTCCGGAGCGAAAGTCGCCTCGGCCCTCGCTTTTCCCCTCCGGTCACCCTAGGCTCGGCGCCGACGAATCAGACGCTTCGAGGGTCCTTCGCGTTCACGAGGAGGGCCTCCAGCGCTCGAACCTGCCCGATGAAACGGCCCCGGATGGGCCTGGAACAGGTGAGCGCGACCGGTTGCGGCACGACGCCGCGCGCCCGGCCACACGGCCCGGCCCGGTCCGGACAGCCCGAGATCCTCGACTCGACGACGAAGTAGACAAGACGGCTGAGACCGAACCCACTCCCTCGAGGAGGCCCCCGCGTTCCCGACCGGCACCGCCGGTCCGCGACGTCCCACGGACGGCGCCGTTCCCAAGCGGCGCGGGCTTCCCGCGCGTGCCCACCGGGCACGAATCGAACCGGCGCCAACCCGCGCCACCCATCCAACGCATGAACTCTTTCTCCACCCTGCCCCTGATCGAGCCGCTCCAGCGCGCGCTCTCCGACGAGGGCTACACCACCCCCACCCCGATCCAGGCCCAGGCCATCCCGCAGCTCCTCGAGGGCGGCGACCTCCTGGGCTGCGCGCGCACCGGCACCGGCAAGACCGCGGCCTTCGCGCTGCCGATCCTTCAGCGCCTGTTCCAGGACCGCCGCGCGGCGCCGAAGAAGAGCGCACGCACGCTGGTCGTCGTGCCGACGCGCGAGCTGGCCACGCAGGTCGCCAAGAGCTTCACCGACTACGGGCGCTACCTGCGCCCCAGCGTCGCGGTCGTCTTCGGCGGCGTCGGACAGTCGCCGCAGGTGCGCACGATGGAGCGCGGCGTCGACGTGCTCGTCGCCACGCCCGGACGCCTGCTCGACCTGATGCAGCAGCGCCACATCCGCCTCGACGCCGTCGAGGTGCTCGTGCTCGACGAGGCCGACCAGATGCTCGACCTCGGCTTCCTGCCGGACGTCAAGCGCATCCTGGCGGCCGTCCCGCCGAAGCGCCAGACGCTGCTCTTCTCGGCCACCATGCCGCAGCCGATCGAGGACCTGGCCCAGCGCATCCTGCACCGCCCGGCCAAGGTCTACGTCACGCCCGTGGCCTCCACGGCCGAGCTCGTGGACCAGCGCGTGCGCTACGTCGCACGCGACGACAAGCCGGAGGCGCTCGCCACGATCCTGCGCGAGCCGGGCGTGAAGCGCGTGCTCGTCTTCACGCGCACCAAGCGCGGCTGCGACCGCGTCGCCAAGCGCCTCGTGCGCGACGGCATCTACGCCCAGGCGATCCACGGCGACAAGTCCCAGGGCAACCGCGAGCGCAGCCTGGCGGGCTTCCGGGCCGGCAAGGTGCGCGTGCTCGTGGCCACCGACATCGCCGCACGCGGGATCGACATCGACGACATCACGCACGTCGTCAATTACGAGATCCCGAACGTCCCCGAGACCTACGTGCACCGCATCGGGCGCACGGCCCGGGCCGGAGCGGCCGGCGTGGCGATCTCCCTGTGCGCCCCCGAGGAGCGCGAGCACGTGCGCTCGATCGAGCGTCTGACCCGGCGGCCGATCACGGTCGTCGGCCCGGTCCCTGCCGAGGCCCCCGCCCACGGCCGGGCGACCCAGCGCCCGCCCCGCCAGGGCGGGCGGGGTGGGCAGCGCTCCAACGGGCACGGCCGGGGCGGCCCCCAGCCCGCGCCGCTGCGGCGCGGACGGGACGGGCGCGGCCAGCGGGGCCCCGGCTCCGCCCCGCGCATCCCCTCCGGCCAGGCCGGGGTCCAGCGCCCGCCCTCCCAGGCGGCGCGCCAGGATTCCCGGCAAAGGCTCGACACCTTCGGGGCGGGGATATGATCCTCTCCCACGCAAACTCCCCGGACCCGTCGTCCGGCGGAGCCAGGGGTCCCTCGACCGAGTGCGGTCGGCCCCGAACGCGTTGCGGCGGTCCCTAGGTCGCCTCGCGCGTGTCTCGTCTCGAGCGGTCGTTCCGATCCGGAAGATGCGCGGGGACCGTGACAAGGACAACGACAATCATCTTCACGGAAACGGAAAAGGTAGACCTCCCCATGGGAGCCAAGCTGTACGTCGGAAACCTCAACTTCAAGACGACCGAGGACTCGCTGCGCGAGGCCTTCTCCTCGAACGGACGCACGGTCAAGAGCGTCCTCATGCCCAGTGATCGCGAGACGGGCCGCCCGCGCGGCTTCGCCTTCGTCGAGATGGGCTCGGATGCCGAAGCCCAGGCCGCGATCCAGGAGTGGGACGGCCAAGAGCTCGACGGCCGCCCGCTGCGCGTGAACGAGGCGCAAGAGCGCCAGGGCGGCGGCGGTGGCGGCGGTGGCGGCGGCGGTGGCCGTCGCTTCGGCGGCGGTGGCGGCGGTGGTGGCGGCGGCGGTGGCGGCGGCTACCGCGGCGGTGGCGGCGGCGGCGGCGGCCGCTGGTAGGAGCTCAGCCCATCGAAAAGGACCGCCGGCGCCTGCGTCGGCGGTCCTTCCATTCGCGGCCCCCCCTCGGCCGTACTCGCGAGGGCTCCTCGCAACCGCCTGCGGATGACCGTAGGCCTGCCCTCGACCTCCCCAAGTCGGCCTCCCCCGGCCGGCGCCCGGCCGCCCTCAAGCTCCCCTGGGTCCGTGCCGATGACCCGCTCGCCAGACCCGATTGCGAGCGTCCCTTCCGCAGTCCACCTCCCCCGCTCCACGGATGACACCGCGCGTCGACCGCGTCGACTGGACGAACCTGCTCTTCCTGCTCTTCGGCCACCTGCTCGCCGTCGCGGGGATCCTGTGGCTGGCCCTGGTGCAGGCCCACCCGCTGACGCTCGCCCTCGGGGTCCTGTGGTTCGCCCTGTGCGGCGTCTCGATCACCGGCGGATACCACCGCCTGTTCGCGCACCCGACCTACCGGGCGAACCGGGCCCTGCGCCTCTTCTACCTGCTCTTCGGCGCGGCTGCGGTCCAGAACTCGGCCCTCAAGTGGTCGGCGGACCACCGCATCCACCACTCGAGGACCGACAAGGAAGAGGACCCCTACAACATCCGCCGGGGCTTCTGGTGGGCCCACATCGCCTGGGTGTGGCATCGCGACCCGACCGAGATCGACCTCGGCAGCGTCAAGGACCTGCGCAGCGATCCCCTGATCGTGTGGCAGGACAGGTACTACGTCCTGCTCGCGATCGTCTTCTGCGGGCTCGTTCCGCTGGGTCTCGGCTTCCTGTGGGGCGACCCGCTCGGGGCGCTGCTGGTGGCCGGCTTCCTGCGCCTCGTCGCGCAGTGGCACGCGACCTTCGCGGTGAACTCCTTCGCGCACTGGATCGGCACGCAGCCCTACTCGACCGCCAACTCGGCGCGCGACAGCGTGTGGACCGCGCTGATCTCGATGGGCGAGGGCTATCACAACTTCCACCACAAGTTCCAGGCGGACTACCGCAACGGCGTGAAGTGGTACCACTTCGACCCGACCAAGTGGTTCGTGTGGACGATGGAGAAGGTCGGGGTGACCTCGGACCTGCGCCGCGCCTCGCCCGAGGCGATCGAGCGGGCCCAGGCGAAGGTGCGCGAGGAGCGCGTCGCGGCCGGAGTGAGCTAGGCGATCCCGAGATCGCCTACGGATTTCGCCGTCAGCGTGACCGCCGCGGATCCGCCGGCGGGCGAAGCCCGCTGGCGATCCGCGGCGCAAGCTCCTAGCCCTAGCCCGACCTATTGGAGACCACCTTTGACCGGCGGTCCCGGGGGGCGGGCTGGAGCCCGGTGGGTCTGGGCGAACCGAGGATCAGGAAAACGGCTCGGCGCGCCGATCTTGGGTAACGTCGATCCGCGCCCTGGTCCCAGGGCGCGGGGTCGCTCCCCCATGCCCGAACGTCCCCGGAGAACGACGCCGCGCTTCTCGGCCGCGGCGCGCGAGCGGCTCGCCCAGGCACTCGGGACTCCCGCCCCGAGCGAGGGCGCCGTCCTGCGCCGCCGGGAGCGCGCCGGCGTCGACCCGCTCTCGACCGCGCAGGAGCGCCTGTGGCTCGCGGAGGAGGTCCTCGGGCCGAGCCCGCTCTATCACGTACCGCTGGCGGCCCGGCTCTCCGGCTCGCTCGACGTCGGCGCGCTCGAGCGTGCGCTGAACTGCCTGGTCCAGCGACACGACGTGCTGCGTGCGCGCTTCGTGCGCGGCGAGGAGGGCGTCCACCAGCACACGCTGCCCGCCGTCGACCTGCGCCTCGTCGCCGAGGACCTGGCCGACTTCCCGCCGGCCGAGCGCGAGGCACGCGCCCTGGCGCTGGCGCGCCTCGAGCTGCGCCGCCCCTTCGACCTGGCCCAGGGCCCGCCGATCCGCGCGGCGCTGTGGCGCCTGGGTGCGGAGGAGCACCTGCTGCTCCTGACGCTGCACCACCTCGTGTGCGATGGGTCCTCGATGCGCATCCTGACGGACGAGCTGGCCGAGCACTACGCGGCCGAGCGCGCCGGACGCCCCCTGAGCCTGGTCGAGCCGGAGCTGCAGCACGGCGACTACGCGCGCTGGCAGCGCGACGTCGCGCGCGAGGCCGCCGCGCGCGCGGCGGTCGAGCACTTCGTCACGCGCCTCCGTGGCCCGCTCCCCGCCCTGGAGCTGCCTGCCGATCACCCGCGCCCGCGGCGCTGGACGCCGCACGGCGCCTGGCGCACGCGCCGGCTCGAGGCCAGCCTGGGCGCCTCGCTGGTCGAGCTGGCCCACGCCCACGGCGCGACGCCCTTCCAGCTCTTCCTGGCGGCCTTCCACGTCCTGCTCCACCGCCTGAGCGGCCAGACGGACCTGGTGGTCGGGATCCCGATCGACCTGCGCGAGCAGAAGGAGCTCGAGCGCCTGCCGGGCTTCCTGGTGAACACCCTGGCGCTGCGCACGAGCCTGGAGGGGCACCTCGGCTTCGTCGAGGTCCTGGCGCGCGTGCGCGAGACGACCCTGGAGGGCTACGCCCAGCGCGCGGCCCCGTTCGAGAGCGTGGTCGAGCGCGTCGGCGGGACGCGCGACCCGGCGCGTGCGCCGCTCTTCGACGTGATGTTCGACCACCGCGCCGGCCTGCCGCACGCGCTGCGCCTGGCGGGCCTGGCCGCGACGCGCCTCGTGCTGGAGGACGAGCTGCACAGCGGCACCTCCAAGGTCGACCTGGCGCTGTACACCGAGCTCGGCCACGCCGGCTTCAGCGTCTCGGCCGAGTTCCGCACCGATCTCTTCGAGCCCGCCACGGTCGAGCTCTTCCTGGAGCGCTTCGAGGTGCTGCTGCAGGAGATCGCCGCCAACCCGCACGCGCGCCTGGAGGACCTGCCCCTGCTGGGAGCCGGCGAGCGCGAGCGCCTGGCGGCCTGGTCGCGCGGTCCCGAGGTCGCCGGCTGCGAGACGACCGTGTGCGCGGCGGTGTCCGCGCGCGCCGCGGCCACGCCCGAGAAGGTCGCGCTGGTGCACGGCACACGGCGCGTGACCTACCGCGAGCTCGAGGCGCGCGCCAACCGCCTGGCGCGGCTCCTGGTCGCGCGCGGCGCGCGGCCGGGCGAGCCGGTCGGCGTGTGCCTGGCGCGCACCGACGAGCTGGTCGTCGCGCTGCTCGCGATCCTGAAGAGCGGTGCGGCCTACCTGCCGCTCGACCCGAACTACCCGGCCGAGCGCCTGCGCTTCATGCTGGCCGACTCGGGCGCGCAGCTCCTGGTCAGCGAGAGCGCCCTGGCCGGGGCCCTGCCGCAGGCGGGTCGCGAGTGCCTGATCCTGGATGCGCTCTCGGCGGAGCTCCTGCAGCACGCCCCCGAGCCGCTCGCCGCGCGTGCCGGTCCGGGGGATCCGGCCTACCTGATCTACACCTCGGGCTCGACCGGCACGCCGAAGGGCGTCGCCTGCCCGCACCGCGGCGTCCTGCGCCTCTTCCGTGCCGCCCCGGGCCGGAAGGCGTGGCTCGAGTTCGACGAGCGCGTCCGCATGGTGCACCTGGCGCCCGAGTCCTTCGACGCCTCGGTGCTCGACCTGTGGGGCCCGCTGGTCGGCGGCGGCACGCTCGTGCTCCATCCCGAGAAGACGCCCACGCTGGACGGCCTGGCGCGCGTCGTCGAGGAGCACGCGATCGACACGCTGTTCCTGACCACGGCCCTGTTCCACGCCCTGGTCGACGAGGCGCCCGAGACGCTGGCACGCCTGCGCCAGGTGGCGACCGGGGGCGAGGCGCTCTCGCTGGCGCACCTGCGGCGCGCGCGCGAGCGCTGCCCGGAGCTCGCCCTCGCCAACTGCTACGGCCCGACCGAGGCCACGGTGATCGCCACGACCTGGAGCGCACCACGCGAGCTCCCGCCGGAGCTCGCCAGCGTCCCGATCGGGTCGCCGATCGGCAACACGAGCGTGCACGTGCTCGACGAGGCACTCCGGCCGGTGCCGGCCGGCGTGGTCGGCGAGCTGGTGGTCGGCGGCGACTCGATCGCGCGCGGCTACTGGCAGCGGCCCGAGCTGACGCGCCAGCGCTTCGTCACCCTGCCGACGGGCGAGCTCGGCTACCGGACCGGCGACCGCGTGCGCTGGCGCGCGAGCGCGAGCGGGGCCGTGCTCGAGTACCACGGGCGCGGCGACGAGCAGGTCAAGATCCGCGGGCACCGCATCGAGACCGGCGAGATCGAGGCCTGCCTGGCGTCGCACCCCGTAGTCGCGCGCGCGCTGGTCGTGGCCCGCGAGGACGTACCCGGGACGAAGCGCCTGGTGGCCTACGTCGTGCCCGCCGCCGAGCGCCCGAGCGTGGCGGAGCTGGCCGCGCACGCGGCACGCTCGCTGCCCGAGTACCTGCGCCCCGAGGCCTGGGTGCTGCTCGACGAGCTGCCGATCACCCCCGGCGGCAAGGTCGACCGCGCGCGCCTGCCGGCGCCCGAGGCGGCACCCGCCGCCGTGCGCACGCGTCCGCGCGGAGCGACCGAGGAGCTGCTGGCAAGCCTGTGGAGCGAGCTCCTGAAGGTGCCCGACGTGGCCCGCGAGGACGACTTCTTCGCGCTGGGCGGCCAGTCGCTGGCGGCCACGGTGCTGGCGGCGCGCGTGCGGCGGCACCTCGGCCTCGAGCTGCCGCTGGCGGTGCTCTTCCGCGAGCGCTCGCTCGCCAACCTGGCGCGTCACCTCGACCAGGCGCGGCGCGGGGCCGAGCGCCCGGGGCCGACGCGGCGCAACGCGACCGGCCCGGCGCCGCTGGCGCCCAACCAGCGCGGCCG
>Ga0315910_10004276_pt1 | contig 11959 bp, 9 predicted proteins | sample EdamamesoilMG_FD_204470 | JGI IMG/M metagenome (GOLD analysis project Ga0315910, IMG submission 204470) | Garden soil microbial communities collected in Santa Monica, California, United States - Edamame soil | ecosystem: Environmental > Terrestrial > Soil > Garden | place: USA: California... | reverse complement strand
ACGCCGTTGGCCTCGAGGTGCGCGGCCGTACCACTCGTCGAGTAGATGGCGAAGCCCAGACCCTCGAGCTGGCGCGCGATGTCGACAGCGCGCGCCTTGTCGTGGTCTTTCACCGACAGGAAGACGTTGCCGCTCTTCGGCAGCGCGGGACGCGCGGCCATCTGGCTCTTCGCGTAGGCGAGGCCGAGGTCATCGTCGAGGCCCATGACCTCGCCGGTCGAGCGCATCTCCGGACCGAGGATGATCGGCGCGCCCGGGAAACGCACGAACGGGAAGACCGCCTCCTTCACGCACCAGTGGCGCGGGCGGATCTCCTTCGTGAACCCGAGCTGCTCGAGCGTGGAGCCGGCCATGATCTTCGCGGCCAGCTTGGCCAGCGGCACGCCCGCGGCCTTGGCCACGAAGGGCACGGTGCGCGAGGCGCGCGGGTTGACCTCGAGGACGTAGAGCTGGCCGTCCTTGATCGCGAACTGCACGTTCATCAGGCCGATGACCTTCAGCTCGCGCGCGAGCGCATGCGTGGCCTCGCGCACGGTCTGGAGCATGGACTGCGACAGGGTGTGCGGCGGCATCACCATGGCGGCGTCACCGGAGTGCACGCCGGCGTATTCAATATGCTCCAACATGCCGCCGATGACGCTGTGCTTCCCGTCGCTGATGCAGTCGACGTCGAGCTCGATCGCGTCCTCGAGGAACTTGTCGATGAGCACGGGCTTGTCCGGCATGACGTCGAAGGCCTGGCGGACGACGCTCTTGAACTCGTCCTCGTTGAAAACGATGAACATGCCGCGGCCGCCGAGCACGAAGGACGGGCGCAGGAGCACGGGGAAGCCGATCTCGCGCGCGCCGGCGAGCGCGTCGGCCTCGTTCATGGCCGTGCGGTTGGCCGGCTGCTTGAGGCCGAGCTTGTTGAGGATGGCTGCGAAAAGTTTCCTGTCCTCGGCGATCTCGATGCTTTCGGGCGAGGTGCCGATGATGTTCACGCCATGCGCCTTGAGCTGCGTGGCGAGGTTGAGCGGCGTCTGGCCGCCGAACTGCACGATCGCGCCGGAGCATTTCTCCTGCTCGTAGATCTCGAGGACGTCCTCGAGCGTGAGCGGCTCGAAGTAGAGGCGGTCTGAGGTGTCGTAGTCGGTCGAGACGGTCTCGGGATTCGAGTTCACCATCACCGTCTCGAAGCCCATCTCGCGCAGCGCGAAGCTCGCGTGCACGCAGCAGTAGTCGAACTCGATGCCCTGGCCGATGCGGTTGGGTCCGCCGCCGAGGATCATGATCTTCTTCCGATCGGACGGGATGACCTCGTTCTCGTCGCCGTAGCTGGAATAGTAATACGGCGTGAACGCCTCGAACTCCGCGGCGCAGGTGTCGACGAGGCGGAAAACCGTCTTCGCGCCGGCGGCGCGGCGTTTCGCGCGCACGTCGGCGACCGAGGCCTTGAGGAGGTGCGCGAGCTGCACGTCGGAGAATCCGAACTGCTTGGCGCGGCGCAGCGCCTGGTCGGAGACGCTCGCAAACGTCTCCTTGCGCAGCGCCTCCTCCATCTCGTGGATCTCGAAAAGCTGCTGGAGAAACCACGGGTCTATGGCGGAGAGGTCGAAGACCTGCTGCTGCGTGAGGCCGGCGCGGAAGGCGTGGCGGATGTAGAAGATCCGCTCGCAGTTCGGGCGCGCGAGGTGGGCCTTGATCACGTTGACGTCGACGAGGTCGTCGCCGCCGTGTTTGCCACCGCCACCGAAGCCGCGGGCGCCGATCTCGAGCGAACGCAGCGCCTTCTGCATCGATTCCTTGAAGGTGCGGCCGATGGCCATGGCCTCGCCCACGGACTTCATCGAAGAGGTGAGCGTGGTGTCGGCGCCGATGAATTTCTCGAAGGTGAAGCGCGGGATCTTCGTCACCACGTAGTCGATCGTGGGCTCAAAGCTCGCGGGCGTCTCGCGGGTGATGTCGTTCTGGATCTCGTCGAGGGCGTAGCCGACGGCGAGTTTGGCCGCGATCTTGGCGATGGGAAAACCCGTGGCCTTCGACGCGAGCGCCGAGCTGCGCGACACGCGCGGGTTCATCTCGATCACGACCATGCGGCCGGTCTGCGGATGGACGGAAAACTGGATGTTGGACCCGCCGGTCTCGACGCCGATCTCGCGGATGACGGCGAAGGACGCGTCGCGCATGACCTGATACTCCTTGTCGGTCAGCGTCATGGCGGGCGCGACGGTGATCGAGTCGCCGGTGTGCACGCCCATCGGGTCGAAGTTTTCGATCGAGCAGATGACGACGCACTGGTCCTTGTGGTCGCGCATCACCTCCATCTCGTACTCCTTCCAACCGAGGAGGCACTCCTCGATCAGGACCTCGTGGACAGGTGAGAGGTCGAGGCCGTTGGAGACGATGCGCTCGAACTCCTCCTTGTTGTAGGCGATGCCGCCGCCCTGGCCGCCGAGAGTGAAACTCGGGCGGATGATGAGCGGAAAATTCCCGAGCTGCTCGGCCGCGGCGCGGGCCTCGTCGAGGGACTTGACCGTGCGGGACTTTGCGCAGTCGAGGCCGATCTTGAACATCGCCTGCTTGAAGAGCTCGCGGTCCTCGCCCTTGCGGATGGCGTCGACCTTGGCGCCGATCATCTCGACGCCGTATTTTTCCAGGACGCCGGCCTCGTGCAGCGCGATGGAGAGATTGAGCGCGGTCTGGCCGCCGAGGGTGGGCAGGAGCGCATCCGGGCGCTCGGCCTCGATGATCTTTTCGACCATCTCGACGTTGAGCGGCTCGATGTAGGTCACATCGGCAAACTCCGGGTCGGTCATGATCGTGGCCGGGTTGGAGTTGACCAGGATCACCCGGAATCCCTCCTCCTTTAACGCCTTGCAGGCCTGCGTGCCGGAGTAGTCGAACTCGCATGCCTGGCCGATCACGATGGGACCGGCGCCGATGACGAGGATGGACTTGATGTCGGTGCGTTTAGGCATGGGCGGGAGGGAGCGGTACGCGCGTGACCGGCGAGGGTTGGGACCGCTCCGGGGACGCGCAAGCGGGAACTTTTCCGGAGTCGGCGCCGGTGCGGGAATCGGCGGACCACGGGCCGCGTACGGCGGTCACGACCACGGAGCGAAGCACAGGAGCGTCCGGGCAACGCATCGACGTCGCCGGACGGGCGGGCCGCGTCCCGCGCGGTCAGTTCCCGGTTTCTCGACTCCTGATGCCCGACTCCGACGACGCACCGGCCGGCGCGACGTGCGCCACGCTCAACCGAGCTTGCTCGCGTCGCACTTGAGAATCTTCAGCGCGAGCGCCTTGTCGTCCTTGCAGGCGTTGAGGACGGTCGAGATGTATTCCTTTTCCTGGCCGGCGAGGTAGTCGGCGAGGCTCGGCCAGTCGGTCATCTCGCGCAGGCGCATCGGGAGCTGGCGCGAGGAGATGACGCGCGTCTCGGTCGTGGCGACGATCTTGGAGATGACCTGGTTGAGCTCGGAGATGTTGCCCGGCCAGTAATGCGCGGCGAGCGCCTGGAGGGCATCGTCGGTGAACTCGATCTGGTTCGACGGGAAGGTCGGGTTGGCCGTGCGGTGGATGATGTCCTTGACCAGGGCCGGGATGTCCTCGGCGCGCTCGCGCAGCGGTGGCAGCGCCACCGGGAGCGAGGCGACGCGGTAAAAGAGCTCGTCGTCGAACGCCCCTTCATCGACCTGCGCCTCGAGGTCGACCGTGGAGGAGCAGATCAGGCGGGTGTTGCCGCCGATGGACTTGAGCACGCCGACGAGGGCCTGCTGGAGGTCGAGGGGCAGGCTGGGCAGGTTGTCGAGGAAGAGCGTGCCGCCCTTGGCCTCCTGCACCTTGGCGCCGCCGGCGTTCTTGTCGCCGATGAGGTTGTCGCGAAAATCGGGATCGCCGCTGTGCGTGCAATCGACACGCACGAAGGGCGCGCTGGGGTTGCTGGCGTTGTGCAGGAGCTCGGCGATCTGGCGCTTGCCCGTGCCGGTCTCTCCCTGGAGGAGCACGGGCGTCTTGGCGGAAACGAGTTTCTTGAGCTGCTGGACGAGGCGCTGGGTCGCCGCGCTCTGGCCGATGATCTGCGACTCGATGTCGCCCGTCGCGACGGCGGCCGCGACGGCCGGGGCGGACGCGGCATTGGCCTCCTGCTCCTGGCTGAACTGGCGGTAGTCGAGCGCGCGCTTCAGGGTCTTGATCAGCTCGTCGACCTTGAAGGGCTTTTGCAGGTAGTCGAAGGCGCCGAACTTGAGCGCCTGGATCGCGCTCTCCGTGCTGGCGTAGGCCGTCATGATGATGACGACCGAGGCGGGATCGAGCACCTTGAGCTGCTTGAGCAGCGTGATGCCGTCCATCGGCTTCATATCGACGTCGGCCAGGACAAGGTCGAACTTCTGCTTCTTGTACTTGGCCAGCGCCTGCTCGCCATCCGTCGCGAAGACCGTCGACAGCCCGGTGGGGGCGACTACGGCCTCGAGCATCTCGTGGATGGAGACGAGATCATCAACAATAAGGATCGACGACGACATGTGCGGCAGCCTGTGGCGGGACTTTCTTTAGTAAGTCCCGCCGTGCGGAAATAAAGCCCCAAAGCTGAGGAATGCCTCAGGGCACGGGAAACGCGGCTGTGAAACCGCGCTATTTGCCGACGACGGAGGAGAGCTCGAAGATCGGCAGGAACATCGCCATGACGATGCCGCCGACGAACACGCCGAGGAAGACGATGAGCATCGGCTCGATCAGGGAGGTGAGCGCCGCGATGATCGAGTCGCACTCCGTGTCGTAGAAATCGGCCGTCTTCTGCATCATGCCGTCGACGTTGCCCGTCGACTCGCCGGCCTTGGCCATGTGGCGCATCATCGGCGGGAAGAAGGCGTTTTGACCGATGATGTCCGAGACCTGGCCGCCCGCGCTGATGTGGCGGGAGATGTCCACGCACGCCTCCTCGACCTGCACCTTGTTGCTGGAAGCGGCGACGATCTCGAGCGTGCGCAGGATCGGCACACCCGAGCGCAGCAGCGTGGCGTAGGTGCGGCAGAAGCGCGAGAGCGTGATCTTGCGGATGAGGTTGCCGAAGATCGGCAGCTTCATGAGGAGCTCGTCCTTGATGCGGCGACCCTTGGGGGTCTTGATGAACTTCATCCAGCCGCGGAACGCGAGGAACGAGGCCACGATGATGTAGAGGATGTTCGACCGCATGAAGCCCGAGACGTCGATGAGCGCCTGCGTGGGCTTGGGCAGTTTGGCACCGAAGTCCTGAAACATCTCGGCGAAGACCGGGATGACGAAGATGAGCAGCACCTGCACGAGGATGACGGCGAGCGCGATGACCGCGATCGGGTAGGTCATGGCCGACTTGACCTTCTTGGTCAGCTTGACCGTCGACTCGAAGTAGGCCGCGACCTTGCCGAGGATCTCCGCGAGGCCGCCGCTGGCCTCACCGGCCTCGACCATCGAGATGAAGAGCGAGTTGAAGGCGTTGGGAAACTTCTTCACCGCGGTGGAGAAGGAGTTGCCGGCGGCGATGTCGATGCGCACGTCGCGGATGATGATGCGAAAGACCTGATCCTCCGTCTGCTCCTGCAACGCCTCGAGCGCCGAGACGAGCGGCAGGCCGGCCTCGAGCATCGAGGCGAGCTGCTGGGTGAAGACCGCGAGATGGGCGAGCTTGAGCTTGTACGTCTTGCTCTTCTTCTCCAAAGATTTCTGCCGGGCGAGCGCCTGGACGGCATCGCGTCCGGTGCGCCCCTTGGCCCCAGCCTTCAGGGCGGTTCCAGAAGCGGGTGAAGCAGTCGAAAGAAAGGCCATGGTGTGATAGATCCGAAACGAGGTGAAGGACTTCGCGCCCGTGTCGACGGGTACGAAGCGAGCCTTGACCGGGCTAATCGGAGGTGTATCAACCCACTTAAACTCCGCGGGTATAGTTTAGTGGTAAAACGCCATCCTTCCAAGTTGGATACGACAGTTCGATTCTGTCTACCCGCACCACTCCAGCTGAGTCTCCTCCCCCGCGGGTCGTTCGTGCGCCCGGGGTGTTTCGCCCAGATGGCCACTCCGGAAAACTCCCCGGATCGGCGATGAATCTCGTGCTCTTCCGGCCGGAGGAGTGCACGCGCCCGCTGCCCGCCTCGGATTCGCGCGCACATCACATCCGCGAGGTGCTGCGGCGCGGGCCGGGCGAGTCATTCGACTGCGGCCTGGTCGACGGCCCGCGCGGCCGCGCACGCGTCGTGTCGTGCGACGCAGACGGCCTGCGGTTCGACTTCACGTGGAGCGAGGTGGCGCCGCCGCCGCTCGCGCCGGTCACGCTGCTCGCCGGCCTCCCGCGACCGCAGACCGCGCGCAAGATCCTCGGCGAGGCGACGACGCTCGGCATCGCGCGGCTCGTCTTCTTCCGGAGCGCCCGCGGCGAGCCGTCCTACGGAGACAGCACGCTGTGGACATCCGGCGAAGTCGACCGGCTGCTCGTCGCCTCGGCCGAGCAGGCCTTCTGCACGCGCCTGCCGGCCGTCGTCCGCGCGGACTCGCTCGCGGAGGCCCTCGCACGAATCGCGGTCGAGCCGGAGCACGCACCCGCCACCCGCCTCGCGCTCGACAACTACGAGGCCACGGCCGCGCTCGCCGACGCGCCCGCGCCGGGCACGCCGGCCGTCCTCGCAGTCGGGCCCGAACGGGGCTGGTCGCCGGCCGAACGCGACACGCTGCGCCGCGCGGGGTTCACGCTCGCGCACCTCGGCACACGCGTGTTGCGCGTGGAGACGGCCTGCACCGCCGGTCTCGCCGTGCTCAAGACGCGCCTCGGCCTGTGGTGAGGGCGCCCCATCGGCACGCCGCGGCCGGGATGGGATCATGAGGCTTTCCGGCCGGGCACAAGCAGTCCGAGGTGGTCGGCCGTGTCCCACAGCCGTTCTGGAGTGCGCGTCGTCCGCGTCCGCATCGCAGTGCGGCGCCCGCACCAGGCGCCTGGGGACAGGCGCGTCCACCTTTCAGCGCCCATGGGTCCACGCCGGACTCAAGCCCCGACCGCCCGACTCCGGCTCAGGTCTCCAGCGCGTAGATACAACAAGTCGGCTGGTCGCGGCCCTTGCCGATGCGCTTGAGCAGGCGCCAGCCCGGCGAAGCCAGCTCGAGTTCGCCCGGCATCTCGAAGACGAGCAGGCCGTGCGGCGCGGCGCGCAGGAAACCCGCGAAGCGCCGGAAGAGTACCTCGCCGAGGTCCGGGATGGCGTCGAACGGCGGGTCGGCGAAGATCAGGTCGAAGGTCGCCTCCGCCGGCGGTATCCACGAGAGCACGTCGGCCGCGGCGATCGTCGCCACGCCGGGCGCAAAGCCCGCGCTGCGGGCCACGGCCGCGAGATTTTCACGCAGCGCGCCGACCGCGCCGCGGTCGCGCTCGATGAAGCAGCCGCCGGCCGCGCCGCGGCTGAGCGCCTCGAGCCCGTAGCTGCCCGTGCCGGCGAAGAAGTCGAGGAAGCGCGCGCCGACGACGCGCTCGCCCAGGCTGGAAAAGAGCCCCTGCCGGAGCTTGTCCATGGCCGGGCGCACATCGACGCCGCGCGGCACCCTCAGCGGGATGCCGCGCGCGCGGCCGCCGCTTATGCGCATGGTCTGCCTCCCTGGCCGCCGCGGATCACTTCTTGATCATGGCCTCGCGGTACTGGAGGAAGCCATTGCGAAACGCGACATACGGGTCGACCGCGGCCTTGTTGAAGGTGTCGTAGGCGGAGACGAGCTCCGGAAACGCGCTGAGCGTGTCGAGCGCGCTGATGGCGAGGCGCCATTCCCACGACAGCTCGCTCATGACCTGCCACTCCTCGGGGATGATCGAGCCGCGGCCCCACGAGGTCGGCGTGAGCACGTAGTCGCCCGCGCGGCCGAGGATCTCGCGCGGATTGGCCGGGCCGAGCACCGGCAGCACGATGTAGGGACCGGCCGGCAGTCCCCACTTGCCGAGCACCTGGCCGATGTCCTCGTCCGGCACGCGCAGTTTCGGAAAGCGATCGGAGACCTTGATGAAACCGCCCACGCCGGCCGTGGTATTGACCACGAACTTGCCGGTCTCGGCGGCGGCGCGGTCGAACTTGCCCTGGAGGACCGAGCCGGTGAAACGCACCGGGAAGCGGACGTTGTCGAAGAAACTCACGAAACCCCGGCGCAACGGCGCGGGCGTGATCGTCTCGTAGCCGCGGGTGATCGGGCGCACCACATGGCGGAAGAGCCCGTCGTTGAACTTGAATACGCTGCGGTTGACCTTCTCGAACGGGTCGTTGACCGCGGGCTGCGCGTACTCGTCCTCCTCGTCGTAGTCCTCCTCGACCGCTGCGGTCGCCGCGCCCGTGGTGGCCTGGGCGGCCTCCCCGGCGCGCAATTGCGGCGCGGCCGCGAGGCAGCCGGCGAGCGCCAGCCCCAGGGTGATCCTGCGGTTCAATGCGGCGAGACTCATGGAGTTTTCGTGGCGATGTCGCGGAGGTTGTCCTCGAGCGACTTCAGGAGCGCCTCCGGGCCACCCTTCTGGAGGATGGCCTCGAACTGGCCCCGATAATTCTGCACCATGCTCACGCCCTCGATGAGGACGTCGTAGACGAGCCAGCCGCCCGAGGGCTGCTGCTCCATGCGGTAGGCGACGGAGTAGTTCTGGCCCAGATACCCGACGGTCTGCGCGAGTTCGCGGCGACGCGCCGAGAGCTCCACGACGGCGCCGTAGCTGATCGTCGGTCTCTCCTTCGGCTGGAAGCGGTCGGCGTAGGTGCGCAGGACGACTTCGCCGAAGAGCTCCACCGCCCGGGTCTGCTGCGCGGGTGAGAGCTGTCTCCAGCTCGGACCGACAGCGCGGCGGGTGATGCCGCCGAAGTCGAAGTACTTCTCGAGCACGGGCCGCACGCGCACGGAGAGCGGCGTCTCCGACGGCGCGGAGTCGTAGACGACGGCCATCACCTCGTCGACGCCGCGGCGGAGCACGGCGGCGGGCTCCTCGGCGCGCAGCGCTCCGGCGCACAGGACGGTCGCGGCCGCGAGGGCGGCCCGGAGTGGAAGGGTGCGGAGGAGGTTCATGGGCTGGGCGGTGTGGAGGATGTGGACGCTCCGGCGGGCGCAGCGTCCGCGCCGGGCTTGTCGTCGGACTTCTGCACGCTGCCGAAGGCGAAGCGGCTGATGAGCGACTCGAGGTCGACGGTGGATTCGGTCTCGGTGAACGTATCCCCGGCCTGGATAAGCTCGTCGTCCGCGCCCGGCCGGATGGCCAGGAACTTGTCGCCGATCAGGCCGCTGGTCTTCACAGAAACCATCGAGTCGGTGGAAAGTTGCAGATCCCGGCGCAGGCGCATGTCGACGACGGCGCTGAAGTCCGCGGGATTGAGGCGCACGTCGTCGACCTGGCCGACGGTGACGCCGGAGATCATGACCTGGCTGCCGGGGTTGACCCCGGCGGCGTTGGTGAAGCGCGCGTGCACGAGCATGGTGTCGCCTCCGACGAACGAACCCGCGCCGATCTTCAACGCGAGGGTCGCGACCGCCACGAGGCCGAGCAGCACGAATGCGCCGACGATGGTCTCCAGTTGCTTCGAGTTCATTGGGTCAGGATCTCCAGGGTCTCGCGCGCGCCGGGGCGCGGCTGGTGGGCGCGGTTGGCGGCCACCTCGGCACGCAGGTCCTCCACGCTGTCGCGGAAGCCCCGCACCGGGCCGTCGCCGCTGGCGCGAAACTCCGCTGGCGTGCCCGAAAAGCGCATACGCCCCTCGTCGAGCAGGGCCACGCGGTCGGCCGCGACCAGCGCCTCCTCGAGGTCGTGCGTGACGACCACGGCGGTGAAGCCCAGCTCCACCTGGTAGCGCGTGATCATGGAAAAGACGGCGTTGCGGCGCAGCGGGTCGAGCCCGGCGGTGGGCTCGTCGAAGAGCACGAGCTCGGGCCGCGTGACGAGCGCGCGAGCCAGCGCCAGGCGCTTCTGCATGCCGCCGGAGAGCTGGCTGGGGAAACGCTCACGAAATTCGTCGAGCTCGAGTACCCGCAAGACATCGCGGGCGCGTCCGGTGATCTCGCGCCGGCGCAGCGCGGTGGTCTGCTCGAGCGGGAGCATGACGTTCTCGAGCGCACTGAGGGAGTCGAAGAGCGCGTTGCTCTGGAAAAGATAACTACAGCGCCGGCGAAACGCCTCGCGCTCCGGCCCGGCGCCCGCGGGCAGGGTGCGGCCGTCGAAGCAGATCTCGCCCGCGTCGGGCCGCAGCACCCCGGCGATGCACTTGAGCAGGACGGACTTTCCCGTGCCGCTCTTGCCGAGCACGCACACGAGCGAGCCGCGCGGGACGACGAGGTCCACGCCGTCGAGCACGGCTTTTCCCGAGAAGGCCTTGCGCAGGCCGCGCGCGATGAGCAGCGCCTCGGCGCAGCCGCCGGCCGGGGCGGAGGTGTTGGCTCGATCGCTCATACCAGGGCGGAGGTGATGAGGTAGTCGGTCGCGAGCACCGCGATGCTCGAGAGCACGACCGCGCGCGTGGTCGACGCGCTGACCGCCCGGGCGCCGGTGAGCCCGGCGCGGCGGTGGGCGTTGAAGCCGTTGTGGCAGCAGATCGCCATGGTCACGATGCCGAAGACGACGGCCTTGATGAAGCACTCGCGCACGTCGTCCGGACCGACCGCACGCAGGACCGACGACCAGTAGATGCCGCCCTCCAGCGAGAGCAGCACCGAGCCGGAGAGGTAGCCGCCGACCAGGCCGACGAGCGTGAAGAACGCGGCGTGGATCGGGAAGACGGCCGTGGCCACGAGCAGCCGCGGCGAGACGAGGTAGCGGCGCGGATCGACGCCCATCGTCTCGAGCGCGTCGATTTGCTCGCTGTTGCGCTGGATGCCGATCTCGGCGGCGATGGCCGAGCCGGCCTGCCCCACGACCATGAGCGCGGCCAGCACCGGCGCGAGTTCGCGCGTGAGCGTGAGCGAGACGAGCGTGCCGAGCAACCCCTCGGACCCGAAGCGCGCCAGCACGTAGTAGCCTTGCAGGCCCAGCACCAGTCCGGTGAACGCCCCGACGATCAGCACCACCGGCAGGCAGCGCACCCCCTGCTCATAAATCGAGCGCACGATCCGCCGGCCCAGCCTCGGCGCACCCACCGACGCGCCGAAGGCACGCGTCGTGAAGAGCGTAAAGTCGCCGAGTTCGGCGACCGCACCGAGTGTCTTGTGGCCGATGGTTTGAAGCATGAGTCGTCGGAAAAACGCTGAGAGCTAACGAACGCCCCCGGCGGGCGCAAGTGGTGTTCCAGACCAGTCGGCCCCCGAGCACCTCGGGACGGTCCGCTCGCCGGCCGTCCAACCTGTTCGCAAGCAAAGACCTCGATCGATCACGGACGTTCCCTTCCCGCCGCGAAACAAGCCCGCGTCCGCATCCCGCGGTCGCTGCTGCGCGGGGTCAACAGTGCGAACGCCCGGTTGGTTGTTCCCCGCTGCCATCACGGTGATGCCTCTCGCACCCCCAGCCCGCCGTGCCCGTCGCACGGCCATCCCCGAAGTCCTCCCTTCCATGTCCCGCATCCTCACCCTCGCGGCACTCGCCGCGCTTCCCGCCGTGCCCGCCCTCGCCGCCCCCACCCCGCCGCCCGACCTCAAACTGACCGCGCGCGAGACCTTCGCCGCACCCGGGTTCGAGCTGCTCGCCTTCAGCAACTGGTACGACGGCAACTTCAGCGACTCGAAGATCGCCGGCATCGAGCTGATCCACCACGGCGTGCGCACCGCGACCAACGGCGACGTGCGCCTCAGCCCTACGCCCGAGCAGTGGGACGCGACACCGGAACTGAAGAAACGCACCGTGCTGCGCGAGGCCGGCGCGATCGAGTCGACGCTCGCCTACCCCGCCCACGACTTCACCTACACGATCCGCGCCGAGGCGCAGCCGGGCGGAGTCCTGCTGCGCGTGATCCTGGAGAAACCCCTGCCGGCCGCGCTCGCCAGGCAGGCCGGCTTTCACCTTGAGTTCCTCCCTTCC
>Ga0315910_10004275_pt1 | contig 11960 bp, 11 predicted proteins | sample EdamamesoilMG_FD_204470 | JGI IMG/M metagenome (GOLD analysis project Ga0315910, IMG submission 204470) | Garden soil microbial communities collected in Santa Monica, California, United States - Edamame soil | ecosystem: Environmental > Terrestrial > Soil > Garden | place: USA: California... | reverse complement strand
CGCGCGCCCAACCTATCGAGTGTCGGTGATCGCACGTAACCACGAAAACCCCTCCCCGGCACCGCCTCCCTACGTCCCCTGCTGGACAAAAGGCACCTTGGCGAAGATTTCGCGCTCGGCGCCGCGGGGGTCGTCGACCAGCCGTGACGCGACGTCGAACACCATGGTCTGGCGCCGTGGCAGGGTATAGGGCTCCCAGCGCCCCATGCCCGGGTAGTTAGGATCGCCGCCACGCGCGAAGGCCAGCAGCGCCTGCTGCATGGTCGCGGACACCCGCCGCGCATCCTCGCCGTTGCCGGTCAGCGATCCCGGCGCGCCGAGCGTGCCGAACATCAGCGGGATGTCGAGCGTGTGGCAAGCGCCCCATTTGCCGCCCTCGAGTGGTGAACCCCAGTCGAGCTGGTAGGCAAAGGCGGGCGAGCCCTGCCGGGCGCGCAGCTCCGCTTCCACCACCGCGGCACGCCACGATCGGCCGGCCGTGGTCGCGGCGAAGAACACCTCGGTGGGCGAATAGCGCGGGTACAGCCGCCGATACGCGGCAACCACGTGCGCGGCCGAAATGTCCACGCGCATTTCGGCCTCGAGCCGCCGTGGCAATTCCTCCCAGCCCAACGCGAACGTCGCCGGGTCGGCGCGCCCGATCAGCGAGCGCGTTTCATCGTGCGTGTTGCCGATGATCATCGGGACGCCGGCCGACTGCGCCGGCGCGTCGGGATAAAACGGATGCCGTGTGAGCGTGCGCTCGTCCAGGACCGGGCCCATGTAGGCCGTACCTCGCCCGATGTACGGATCCACGGTCGTCGACAGGCCCGCGAGCAATTCCGCCACCGGCATCGTCGTCAGCCTGCTCGCGCTCTCCGGGCCAAGACGCGCCAGCAGTTCACGTGTGCGGCCGGCAGCGTGTTGTGGTCCGGAGGCGGTCAGCTGCTGGCCGCTCATGGTCACGGCGCGATGGAACAGTCCCGCGGCGGCGGGAACGGCCATCAACGTGGCGATCTTCGCGCCACCGCCCGACTGGCCCACCAGGGTCACGCACGACGGATCCCCGCCGAACGCGCCGATGTTGTCGCGCACCCAGCGCAGCGCCAGCACCAGGTCGAGCGTGCCCGCGTTCCCCGAGTCCTCGAGGCCGGGTAGATAGTCAGGAAGAAAAAGGTAGCCGAACACGCTGAGCCGGTGATTCACCGTGACGACCACCACGTCACCGCGCCGGCACAACGCGCTGCCGTCATACAACGGGCTCGAGCCCGACCCGCTCGAATACGCGCCGCCATGGATGTAGACGATGACCGGCCGCGGACGCACGGCCCTGGCCAGCGGCGCGCATACGTTCAGGAACAGGCAGTCTTCCGACTGGTTGGGCTCGGTGCCCGGTTGCGGCGAGGCCGCGCCGAATTCGAGCGCGTCGGCCACTCCGCGCCACGGGCGCGGCGGCTCGGGCGGGCGAAAGCGTACCGTGGCCGCGCCAAAGCGAATGCCGCGAAACACCTGCAGATCGTCGTCGACCCGGCCGCGCACCCGGCCCGCGGTCGTCATCCGCACCACCGGCGCCACCGTCGTGGCCCTCACTACCGGCGTGGCGCACAACGCGAGCGCCGCGCCCGCGCGCAGCAGCTCGCGGCGCCGCGCATCGACACGCTCAATTCGTTCTTGCGTCATGTCCCAGCGCCCAGCTCTCGACCAGCGAGGGCCAGGCAGCGACATTCTTGCCGCCGACGCCGCGCATGCCGAAACCATGCCCACCGCGGTCGAACACGTGCAGCTCGCTGCGCACGCCCGCCTTGCGCAGCGCCTGCCACATCAGGATCGAGTTCTCCACCGGCACTGCGTCGTCGTCGGCCGCGTGCACCAGCAGCGTCGGCGGCGTGCGCGCGTTCACGTGCAGCTGCGGCGACAGGCGCTCGAGCTGCGCCGCCGGAATCCCCGCCGCCACGAGTTGCCGGGCGGAACCCGCGTGCGCGGCAACGCCCGTGGTCGCGATGACGGGGTACATGAGCACGGCGAAGTCGGGTCGCGCCGCGAGCGCGTCACGATCGTCCACGTGCGCATAGTCCAGCGTGGGTTCGGTGATCAGCCGCGCGACGAGATGACCGCCGGCGGAAAATCCGATGACTCCGAATCGACCTGGGGCCTCGTCATGGCGCGCCCGCAGCAGGCGCAGCGCGCGCAATGCGTCGTGCACCGGCGCGTCGGCGCCCGCGCGCCAGCCATCCGCGGGCAGGCGGTAGCGCAGCACCGCGCAGTCGAAGCCATGCTCGGCGAACCAGCGCGCCGACTCGAAACCTTCCTTGTCGATGACCACGCGCGCGTAGCCGCCGCCCGGCACGATGAGCAGCGTGACGCCACGCGCCGGTGCGCGCGCGGGGAACAGCACCATCGCGGGACGGGTGACGTGTTCGACGATGCGGTCGCGCAGCGGTCCGTCCGGCGCGCGTTCCGTGAAGGTCTCGCGCGCCGTCACGCGTTCGCCGCCCGGCGCGCCGGCCGGCCACAACGACAGCGTGTCGCCCTCGGGTTCGGCGGCCGGGACTCCCGCGGAAAGCGGATCGAGCATCGTCATCATGCTGGCCGCGAGAATGAAGCGCGGCAACGTCGGGAGCAACTTCATGCCGACAGTATGAATGTCGCGGGCAACAAAAAGGGGACAGCCCGCGAAGGCCGTCCCCGTCCTGCTTTCCCGTAACGGACTCGTCAGAACCTGAAACGCGCACCGAGGAAGTACTGGCGTCCGACGTGCGTATAGCTCACGACGCGATCCGTCGGCGTGTCGATGAACTTGTCGTCGAACTCGTCGGTGAGGTTCAGCGCCTCGAACGAGACGGACACGTGATCATTGATCGCGTACGAGGCGGACAGGTCGACGAACAGCGTCTCGTTGGTGCCTTCCGCGTCCTGGAACGGCTGCGTCGGGTTGTTGGGATTCTGCGGCGCATTCGACGCCGGCACCGCCGTCAGGTACGCATCGCGGTACGCGGCCGACGTGCGGATGCTGAAGCCATCGCCTTCGTAGTACAGCGTCGCATTCCACGAGGAGGGCGACAGGTTCACGAGATCATTTCTCACCGGCGGTGTGGCGCCGGTGGTCGAAGTCACGTAGTCGATCTCGGATTCCACCGAGGTGTAGTTGAGCAGAATGCCGAAGTTGCTCCACTTGCCCGGCAGGAACGTGAACGGCTGCTGGTAGTTGATCTCGAAGCCCTTGACCGGGCCGCCCTCGGTGTTCACCGGGTGCGTGAAGGCAAACACTTCGTCGCCGGTGAGCGTCGTGCCGGCCAGCAGGTCGAGCGGCAGGCCTGAATCGACGAACGGCATGGATTCGACCAGCGTCTGCACGAAGCTGTCGATGTCCTTGTAGAAGATCGCACCCGAGAGCAACCCGCCGTCCTGGAAGTACCACTCGAGGCTCATGTCATAGGCCTTGGCGCGGATGGGATCGAGCGTCGGGTTGCCGGTGGTCACGCTCAGGTTGCCGACCAGGCTGATGTTGCTGATGCCCGGCGACACCGAGCCCAGGGCCGGGCGCGTCATGACCTTCGCCGCGCCGACGCGCAGCAGCAGGTTGTCCGTGAGGTCGAACACCACGTTGAGCGATGGCAGCACATCGGAGTAGTCGTTGCCCGCGGTCACCGGCGCGCCGGTGGTGGAGTAACCCTGCGACGTCATGTCGGTCTCGACGTAACGCACGCCGATGTTGCCGCGAATCGGGATGCCCCATTCGACCTTCCAGTCGGCCTGCAGGTACACGCCCTGGTCTTCTTCTTCGACGCTGCGGTTGTTGCCGCGGGCCGCGGTGACGTTGGTGGTGCCCAGCGTGAAGATGCCGCAGTTGCAGTAGATGTTGAGGGAATCGGCAAAGGCGTTCAGATTCGGGACGAGCCAGCTCGTCGGAGTGCCCGACGGAACGCCGAGTCCATCGCCGTATCCGGTGATCAGGTCGGTCAGGGCCGCGAGGGTCGGAGCGTTCAGCGCCGGTACCGTGGTCTCGGAAGAGCGGCGCGCCTCCCAGGACACGAAGTTGTACTTCTTGTAGTCGAGGCCGAGCTTGAACGACAGGTTCTCGGACGGCGCGTACGTGAGGTCCACCTTGCCGACCTGGAAGGTGTTGTCCACGCCCTGGGGACGCAGGCGGATTTCCGACGAATAGCCGCCGCCGAAGCTCTGGAAGCCCCAGTTCGCGGGATCCGTCACGTCGAAGTTGTAGTCGAACTCCGGCAGACGACTGTTGCCGCGGAAGTCCCAGGAATAGCCATCGCTGTTCGAGCGATCGAGCGTGATGGTCGTCTGGATCGGATTGTTGAAGTCCGAGCGCGAGTAGCCGAACAGTTCGTTCAACGACCACTGGTCGTTGAAGGTGTGCTCGCCCGACAGCGTCACCGAGTAGAACTCGGTCTCGAGCTCGTCGTGGCGCGATTCGGAGCGGATGTCGACGTCGTCGAACTGGCCGAACACCAGCGTGCCGTCGGCGATTTCACCCGCGACCAGGCGCGTCTGCGGCTTGCCGCCCTGGGACGCGTTGCGGCTGAACGAGAAAGCCTCGAGGAAGTTTTCGTCGCGCTTCGCGTTGTAGTCGGAATAGAGCAGGTCGAGGTTGATCAGGTTCGACTCGTTCGGTTGGAACTGGAACGAGGTGGTGAGACCCAGGCGATCCTGCTCGTGTGTGAGTCGGCCGTAACGCGGAATGCGTGGATGGAAGGACGCATTGGCCTCCGCGAGCGTGACGCCGGTCGGCGTGGAGGCGGGGAGGAAGCCGCCGACGCTGCTGCCGAGATCCCAGCGCACCGTGCTCGGGCCTTCTTCCAGGAGCGAGCGCTCCGCGTAGGCGGCCGAGAACAACACGCCGAATTTCCCGTCGGCAAAACTGTTGCTGACCAGCAGCGTGGCGCGCGGCTCGACGTCGCCCTGCAGGTCGTTGTAAGCGGCCTTGAGGCCCGTGACCAGCGTGAATTCGTTGTAGTCGAACGGCCGTGCCGTGTAGAGGTCGACCGTGGCGCCGAGCGAGCCTTCGTCCAGGTCCGCCGACGCGGTCTTGCGCACGGTGAGATTGTTGAAGAGCTCCGACGCGAACACGTTGAAGTCGAACTGGCGGTTGCGGTTGGTGCCACCCGAGCTGTCGGTGCCGCCGGTGGTGCTCATGGCCTCCATGCCGTTGATGCGCACGCGCGTGAATTGCGCGCCGAGGCCGCGAACCGAGAGATTGCGGCCTTCGCCCGCGTCGCGCGTGATGGCCACGCCGGGAATGCGTTGCATGGACTCGGCGAGGTTGGAGTCCGGGAACTTGGCGATGTCTTCCGCCTGGATCGAATCGATTGCGCCGGTGGCGTCCTGCTTGTCCGCGAGAGCGGCGTTGAGGCTCGCCCGGAAACCGGTTACCACAACTTCTTCGACTTCATCCGCCGCCTCATCCGACTGCGTCGATGCCGCGGTCTGCGCGATGGCGACCTGGCTGGCGCCCAGCAGCGCGCTCGCCAGTGCCAGTCTGACGGCATGGGAAACTTCAGCATTTTTCCCGAGGAATTTGCTCGATACGGACATGGTTTCGCCCCTCCAGAAACTTTCGCGGCGGCGTGTGCGCCGCATATTCGTGATCCCTGCGCCGCCTGCGCCCAGGCGGTACCTCTGGGGCGCTTTATCCCACAGAAATGACACCGGTAGCAACCCTGAGACAAGCCGACCTGCGAAATCCTTGTTTTGCCTGAAATAACAGCCGCGGCGCATGCACCTCGACGCCTACGGGCTTGCGCGTGATTGTCTGATCGGCGCTACGTTCTGTCGCGGTGGCCGGCGACCTAACATCCAAGGCGGTTTACATAGCATTTGGGGACAGCCGTCATGACTCCCGCCAAGTCGCCTTCCTGGTTCACGCGTCTCGCCAAGTACACCGCCTGGCTCACCGGGCGTCCCGGCACTTTCATGTGCGCGCTCACCGTCATAGTAGTTTGGGCGGTGACCGGGCCGCTGTTCCACTGGAGCGATACCTGGCAACTCGTGGTGAACACCGGGACCACCATCATCACCTTCCTGATGGTCTTCCTGATCCAGAGCACGCAAAACCGCGACTCTGTCGCCTTGCAGGTCAAGCTCGACGAACTACTGCGGATATCCGCGGGCGCCCACAACGTGCTCATGGACCTCGAGGAGCTGGAAGAACACGAGCTGGAACGCATCCGGCGCGTCTACACGCACCTCGCCGCCGAGGCGCGCCGCGGCGTCGACGCCGGGCGCAGCGACGAGGGCATTCCGGAAATCGGCGACCTCGTCGGTAGGAGACTTCCGTCAGGCGAACCGCAGGACTCCTGACCGCGCCGCACCGGGACGCCACTTTGCAAACACCCTCGCGCGGGCTCAAATTCGCCGGCATGAAAGCAGCAATCCTTGCCGCGTGCGCGGCCGCCGTCATCCTTTCCGCCGCCGGTTGTGAATCCGTCAGCACCACCAGTGCCGGCGCCGTCGGCGTGGATCGCAAGCAGCAGATGCTGGTGTCGAGCGCCGACATCGAGAAGGGCGCCGGCCAGGCCTACGAAGAAGAGCTCAAGACCGCGCGCGAAAAAGGACAGCTCAACATCGACAAGGCGCAGCTCGCGCGCGTGACCACCATCGCCAAGCGACTGGTCGCGGCCACGCCGGTGTTCCGCGCCGATGCGGCTGGATGGAACTGGCAGTTCAACGTGAAGAAGACGCCGGAGCTCAACGCTTATTGCATGCCGGGCGGCCGCATCATGGTGTACTCCGGGCTCATCGAGAAACTCGACGTGAGCGATGCCGAACTCGCCACGGTGATCGGCCACGAGATCGCGCACGCGCTGCGCGAACACACGCGCGAACGCGTGTCGCGCGCCTACGCGCAGCAGATGGTGCTGGCCGGTGCCGCCGCGGTCACCGGCGTCAGCGAAGGCACGGCCAATCTCGCCAACATGGTCGCCGAGGTCACTTTCCAGCTGCCGTTCAGCCGTGCGCAGGAATCCGAGGCAGACACCATCGGCCTCGAGCTGATGGCGCGCGCCGGCTACGATCCGCACGCCGCGGTCACGTTGTGGAACAAGATGGCGAACGCGTCCGAGGGCGGCGCGCCGCCGAAATTCTTGAGCACGCACCCGGCGGCCCGGGAACGCATCAAGGACATCGAGAAGAACCTGCCGCGCGTGATGCCGCTCTACGCGGCGCGAAGGGGCTGAACCCGCGCGAGATGAATCAGCGCGGCGAGACGGCCGCCACCGCGCGGCGGAAGTCGATGAGCGGCGGGAGGGCGGCGAGCAGCGTGTCGGGACGCAGCGGCTTGCGCGCCACCCACACCGGCGCATCCGCGAGCCACGGCACCTCGGCATTGGCCGGATCGCCCGTGAGCATGACCGTCGGCACCGCGTGTCCTAACAACCTTGCGAAATCCTCGGCGAGCTCGGTGCCGGTCATGCCGCGCCCCAGGTCGTAGTCGACGATCAGCACGTCGAGCCGGCCCCGCAGCGCTTCGACCTGCGAGAGCGCCTGCTCGCCGCAGGCGGCCTCGCGCGTCTCGAAGCCGGCCGAGTGCAACAACATCGCGGTCGAGCGCCGCAGCTCGTGATCGTCGTCGACATGCAGGATCAGTCCGCGCGTGGCGCGTTCTGGCATCAGTGAAACGACGTTGGCGAGCTGGGCAGACATGGGACGCTCCACAGATTGAATTTGTACGTGTGGTCCGTCAGACGAGTCTTGTCTTGGCGACAAATCCCGTCAATCCGGACAAGTCCTACACGCCTGCATGCAAGACGCGTGGACCGAGTCTCGCACCGGTTTCATGAGCGGAGGGTGACGCGATGATTACGAGATGATGATAGCGCTATCGAACTACTGCATCGCCCGCGCGACTTCGTCGCGCAGCGCAGCGTACGAGGGCGGGATCTCGATGACAGCGGTGGCACCGTGACGCATGGCCGAGACCGCTTCGGCGACGTCGTCGGGATCGGTGATCACGAAAATCGGCAGGTTACGACGCAATTCGCGGGCCACCTGCAGGAATTCGTCGAGCGGTTCTTCGTGCAGGTCGTCCGCGATCACCAGGCAGGCGACGTCGGCGGAACCGGTCTGCTCGAGCGTGGCCTCGAGCGAGGTGGGCCAGATGACGTGGGTGAATCCGCGCAGGGCCTGGAGGACCTCACGCGTCCTCTGCGAGGACTGCCCGGCCACGATGACGGTGCGGGCGCGCGGGGCGCCACCACCGTTGGTGGCGCTGCCATCGATTGATTCTGACCCCAGCATCGCGGGGCGAGCATTGCATCCATGGGTCCACCATCAAATACGTACTTTCGTCTTTTCGATTTGTCTCGCGAATGCCACCTATTGCCTTGGAGCAACAGCCATCATCATGCGGACCAGCTCGGCCAGCGAGCCCGCTTCCATCTTCTGCATGACGTGCGCGCGATGGATCTCCACCGTGCGCTGGCTCACGCCGAGATCCCCGGCCACCATCTTGTTTGCCTTGCCCTGGGTGACCAGGTCGAGCACCTCGCGCTCGCGCGGACTCAGAGTGGCTAGGCGCTCGCGGATGCGGTCCGTGTGCCGCAGCCGCGCGCGGTTGTCCATATCCCGGGCCAGCGCGCGATGCACCCGGTCCAGGAGCTCCTGGTCGCGGAACGGCTTCTGCAGGAAATCGAACGCTCCGAGTTGCATGGCTTCCACCGCCATCGGGATGTCGCCGTGCCCGGTGATGAAGATGACCGGGAGGGTGGCGCCGCGCAGGTTGAGTTCCTGCTGCATCTCGAGCCCACTCATGCCCGGCATGCGCACGTCGAGCACCAGGCAACCCGGTTGCGCGGCGTCGTATGCCGAGAGGAAGTCCTGCGCCGAGGCGAATGGCTGGCAGGTGATCTCCGCGGATTTCAGCAGCAGGCGCAGCGAGTCGCGGACTGCGTCGTCGTCATCGACCACGAACACCGTTTGCGGCAGATCTTTCATTGAGTCGTCTCCAGGTGTGCCGGAAGCACGAAAAAGAAGCAGGCGCCGCGCGGCTGGTTGGCGCGATAACCCAGCCGCGCGTCGTGCGCCTTGATGATGGATCGGCTGATGGCGAGGCCCAGCCCGGTGCCGGTGGGCTTGGTGGTGAAGAACGGCTCGAAGATACGCTGCTCGGCATCCCCCGCGAGTCCGGGCCCGAGATCGCTGACCGACACTTCGACGTCGCCCCCCTCGGTCGGACGCGTGGCGATGCGTACCTCGAAGCCGGCGCCATTGCGCACCTCGCGGCCGCGCTCGACCCGGCCCAGTTCGCCCGCCTGCGCCTCGAAGGCGTTGTGCACCAGGTTCATCAGCACCTGCTGGATCTGAACGCCATCCACGGTGACCCGCGGGAGCGCCGGCGTGAGATCGAGCTCGAGCCGCCCGTCGTGCACGCGCGCGTCGCTCGCCAGCAGCGCGTGCACGTCGCGGATCAGCTCGTTGATGTCCTGCAGTTCGCGGCGCACGTCCTCGTTGCGCACCAGCGAACGGATGCGGCGGATGATTTCACCCGCGCGCAGCGCCTGCCCCGACACCTGCTCGAGCGCGCCGGAGATCTCGGGCATGTCCGGCGCGGGCAGGCGCAACAAACGTGCGCAGGCCTGCGCGTAGTTGGCAATGGCGGCGAGCGGCTGGTTGAGTTCGTGCGAGATGCCGGCCGCCATCTCGCCCATGGTCGCGAGCCGCGACACGCTGTTCATGCGCTCGAGCGCGCGGTGCGCCTCGCTCTCCGCGCGACGCTGGTCGGTGACGTCTTCGCCCGAAAGCAATACGCCCGTCGCCACCTCGTCGGTGTCGCGCAGCGCCACGCCTCGCCAGGTGATGAAGCGGTCTTCGCCGTCCGAGGCGCGCACGTGGTAGTCGCAGGTCAGCGGCTCGTCGCTGGAATTCATCAGCAAGGCGCGGAAGGCGTTGCGTGCCACCGGGCGGTCGTCGGGGGCCACGCAACTGTCTATCCAGTTGCGTCCCATGATGTCGCCGTCACCGAGCTTGAGCACGCGCACGGCGCGCTGGTTCACGAGCTGGATGGTGCCGGCGCGGTCGGTGGCCACCAGCATCACCTGCGCGAGGTCCAGGTACAGGCGGTTCAGTTGCCGCTCGCGCTCGAGAGTGGCCAGCGCCTTGCGGCGCAGGGAGGTGTCGTGCAGGTAGCCGACGAACTGGGGCGGCTCGGTGTTCGGGATGCGGCCCACGCTGAGGAATACCGAGAACTCGCTGCCGTCGCGGTGACGCACGCGCACGTCGCGGCCCTTGCCGAGGATGTGCGGCTCGCCGCCGCCGAGGTAGCGCCGCAGGTGATCATCGTGGGCGCCGCGATCGGCGGAAGTCATCAGCATGTTGACGTTGCGCCCCAGCGCGTCGGCGGCGCGGTAGCCGAACATCTCCTCCGCGGAACGATTGAACGCGGAGATTCGCCCGCGATCATCCATGATCACGACGGCATCGAGCGTGGCCTCGAGCAGGGCCAGTACGTCGGTGGAAACGCCCCCCATGCGCGCAAAGATACTCCTTGCGCGACCTTCCTTGTCAGGGTGGTGTTAGGAGGTCGCCGTCAGCCGGAAGTCGACTGGGCGGCACCGCGCAGCAGTTCGGCGTCCACTTCGGCCTCCGCGGCCAGCCAGTCGGCGAGTTCGCCGCCAGGCTCGAAGCCGCGACGCTGCGCGCGGAAGTACGCTCCCCGGGCGATCAGGCCGGCGCGTTGTTCCGGGTCCACGAAGGTGGGTGCGGGGCTCACGGCGGTACTGGCTTGCGGCGCCTTGCGCGGTGCGCGTTTCCGGGAGGACACGGCCTCGGGGTTCTTTTCTCTTGCCATTTCCACTCCTGTCGGTTGGGTCGCCCATTATTTCGACCTGCCGGCGTGGCTGCGCACCGGTTAATTCATCGCAGCCTCAATATTTCTCAGCCTGCGAGGATGGGCACCGAGATGATCTGCACGCCACGCCCGGCGCGCGGCACCTTGGAGTCGAAGTCCATGGGTTTGACCACCAGGATGTCGGCGGTGATCGCGTCCATGACGAACTCCGCGGTGTTGCCGATGAAGAATCTCTTGAGGCCGGAGCGCGACACCACGCCCATGGCGACGATGGAGCAGTGTTCGCGACGCGCGGTGCGCGGGATCACCTCGGTCGGACGACCCTCGACGAGATGGCAATGGCTGAGCTTCACGTCGAAGCCGTCGACGGCACGCGCGAGCTGGCGCCGCGCGAGTTCGTGCACCATCTCGCGTTCCTCGCCCAGGTCGATGAGCGGCCCGTCCGGCATGGCCGGTACCACGGGCAGCGGCGGCAGGATGGCATGCAGCGCATGGAGCTCACCATGCAGCGCGTGCACCAGCTGGGCGCCGGCACGCAGGATCTGGCGATCGAGATTCGTCGGCTTGGCGTGCGCGTGCGAGGGGTCGATCGCGGCCATCACGCGCGGCCGGTGATACATGCGGCGGTTCTTGACCAGCAGCACCGGCGCCGGGCACAGGCGCAGCAGCTCCCAGTCGGTGTAGGCCAGCAGCCAGCGCGCCGGGTGGCGCCCGGTGCCATGGTGGTTCTCGACCACCACCAGATCCGCGGCGATGCGCTGCGCCTTGCGGATGATGGCTTCGTACGGCGGAAAGTCCCAGTCGGCCGCCACGTCGACGTCGATGCCGTGCCGGCGCACGCGCGCGGCGAGTTTCTCGAGTTGTTCGCGGCGCGCGGTCTGCACTTCGCGCTGCCATGATTTCAGGTCGACTTCCCGCCCGCGCAGGGCCTCGGCGTACAGCGGTGTCGCGATGTCGTGGAACAGCGTGAGCTGCGCGCCCAGTCCCTTGGCGATCTGCGCGGCCTTGTTGACGGCCGGCAGCGCGCGCGCGGCCGGGTTCTTCACGGCGACCAGGATGCGGCGGATGGGCTGCATGGCGCGGAGCGTGGCGCATGCACTACGGCATTACATCGGGAAAACCACCTATGGGTTTGTCAGAAAGTTCTGCAGCTCCGGGGACTGGTCGAGCAACACGCGCG
>Ga0315910_10004274_pt1 | contig 11961 bp, 3 predicted proteins | sample EdamamesoilMG_FD_204470 | JGI IMG/M metagenome (GOLD analysis project Ga0315910, IMG submission 204470) | Garden soil microbial communities collected in Santa Monica, California, United States - Edamame soil | ecosystem: Environmental > Terrestrial > Soil > Garden | place: USA: California... | reverse complement strand
AGAAATACGTCGGCAACACGGTGGCGGTGTAGGTGCGGCAATTCGTCTCGGTCTCCAACCTACCTGGTGCACTCGAGGCTTTGTCATCCATTAGGTGACAATGCATCGCGAGACGCTGGGTTCGCAAAAAAGCATTGAAAGGGAATCGGCCGTTGATCCTGTGAATCATCGATGGCGTGTGAGGTTCCGGCTTCCGGGCTGAAGTATCGATCGAGTCAGACGTGCACGATGCTTGCCCTTGGCGCCGACCGGGCCGAAATGATCAGCGTCAGCGGGCGTTCGGGGCGACGTGCGACAACCTCTCGGAAAAGCTGAATGGGAGATGGTTGTTGTTCGCAGCGCGACGGGAGATGGTCGGGTAATGACTCGTTCCTTCCACCCATAGGGAGTTTCTCGATCCAGGATGCAAGGGCATCGGCGCACCGCACCGGGCGTCGCTCATAACACAACGGAGGCGATTTCGGTGAATGAAAGCGTTGAGGCAAACTCGCTTCCCGACGTGAACCCTTTGCTCGTGGTCGCACCTTCGCCGATTTCAGTGACCCGGCCAGGCGCAGACTGTCCTTTTTTGAGCCCGACAGCCTGCGAGAACCTCGCTTTTTCCATGAATTGTCCACCGAGCGCGCAGACTGTTGCCGCCGTTTGAACGATCAAAGTCAACGGACTTGCCGGAGGCAGCCTCCGACCACACAATCCCGTCATGAACCCGCTGCGACTGGCCGTGGCACTCGCCGCGGCCAATGTGGCCGTTTGCCCATTTAGTACTGGGTGGGCGGCAGAGCTTCCGACCTTTGTTGCGCACCCAAGAAGTGCCACGGTGGAGGTTGGCGACCCGGTGACGTTTGACTGTTCAGTGGCCAGTGATATCGAGATCACCTACCAGTGGCAGAAGGATCAGGCCTCTCTTCCAGGCGCGACTTCCAGCAGTCTTGCTTTCGCCGGAGTGGTTGAAGCAGACGCGGGCGTCTACCAGGTGATCGCCACGACATCGGCGGGGTCGGTCGCGAGCCGTTGGGCCATCCTGACTGTCGATCCAGCGAGCCTGCCGGTCATCACGCGCCAGCCGACCGGTGGAACGGTTCGCGTGGACGGCGACTTCACATTTCAGGTGCTGGCCACGAGCAAGTCTCCTGCGAGCTATCAGTGGACTCGCGATGGGGTCGCCGTCTCCGGTGCCACCGAGACCACGTTGCAGTTGTGGGGCATCAAGCCCGAGCAGGCCGGATTCTACCGGGTAACCGTCACCAACCGAGGTGGCTCAGTCACAAGCGACGCGGCCCGGCTCCTCGTCGATCGCGGTCCACCGCCTCCGGTGCCCTACCTCCCCAATCTTACCGTTCAGGCCGGCCAAGGTCTGCACATCGCGCAACCCTGGTATCCTTGGGGAACCGGCAACCGCTACCAATGGTACAAGGACGGTGCGCCCATCTCAGGCAACATCGGGCCGGAGTACAGCGTTTCCTCTGCCTTGTTCGAACACGCAGGTGAGTACTTCCTGACCGTTACCAACGACGTGGGCTCGGTCACGAGCACGGCCATGATCGCCACGGTGCTCCCGGGACCCGACACGTTTGTCCACGGATGGGACGAAACCTGCACCGAGGGGGACATTGTCTATTTTCTTTTCAGGGACCCGGCGCGCATCGAGCGGTTTGATCTCGCCGCGGAAGCCTGGCTTGCTCCGGTGCAGTTGTCGGTTATTCCGACGGCCATGGCGATCAAGGATGGCAGCGCCTACGTCGCTGCTACGCGTGGCGTGTCGCGCATCGACCTCACGACTGGTGAAGTGGCTCCGCTGCCCGTGGCCGGAGTGGATATCGTGGAACTGACGACGCTGGGGGAGTGGTTGGTTGCCGCCGCGGATGACCCGGTCTCTCAGTTCGTCACCATCCTCGGCACGCTTAACACCCGCACGCCGACGACCTGGCGGTGGACCGAAGCTGGGTCTAGCGGCGGCGTCGGCCTCTCCGTCGACGCGGCACACAGCAAGGTGTTTTGCATCGATGTCTCCACCACGAGCCCGCTCATCATCGCCAATAGCGTGAACCCGGACGGATCGTTCGGCGCGCGGACCACGTCCTATCCGTTTGGGTACCGGAGTGGAAAGCACACTACAATCTCACCTGGCGGGCTTCGTGTCTACGACGCCTCGGGCGTGGCCTATGATACCGCCGATTTCTCGCCTCTGGCGGCCATGGGTATGGGGTTCAACGCACTCGTCTTTGGCCCCGATAAGACACCCATAGCCCTGCGAACGAACAAGCTCGTTGCCTTTGATGCAGGACTGCTCGAGACCGGCTCGGTCACCCTTTCCGCCCCCGCGCAAGCGCTCGCCCTCGCTGGCGACCGCGTCTTTACGTTCAAGCAGCCCACCACTTCCGGCGCCAAACCCGGCTGGGAAAGGCACACGCTGGCCGAGTTCGCGGCACGCAAACCCTTTCCGGCAATACGCGCTGAGGCTCTAGACTACTCCCCGGATCATGTCCTCTTCGGCAGGGATGGCACCGTTTTCCTGAGCAGTCGCCTTTATGCGAATATCTTCCGATGGTCGGTGAAAGAGCAGCGTTACCTCAGTCCGATCGCGCTGCGCGGACGTCCGAATCACCTGACGTATTCCGCGGAGCTCGATCGTCTCTACGTCGGCTATCCGGACAACCAGGTCTCCGCGATCGATGGTGGCCCGGCCCCGGTGGAGCGGGTGCTGTTCAATCACCCGGAATCCATCGACGGATTGTGCGCTGTCGGTGAGCACCTGCTGGTCGCGTTTAGGGGATCCGGCTGGGCCGACTATGCGATCTACAACCGCGAGGGATTGCTTACGTCACGATCCGATCTTCAGTATTTTTCCCGGCACTACGCGTGGAGCCCGGTGAAGCGCCGACTCTACCAGTTCAGCGATGGGATGTCGCCCAGCGATCTCCACCATATCACGATCAATCCCGATGGGACGTTGGGTGCGTCGAAAGATTCGCCCTACCATGGCGAGATCGCACCGATCGCACCGATCCGGGTTTCTCCTGACGGCTCGGTCGTGCTGCTTGGGTCGGGAGTGTTTTTTGATGGCGACACCATGACCGCGATTGGCGCACTGCCCCGCGCCGTAGTCGATGCTGTCTGGATGGACTCCTGCCTGTTTTCCACGCACCGGACACCGATCGGCGTCGAGATCGAGCGCCGACGCGGCATCGGATCCGAGGTAGATGCGTCCTGTTTTCTGGAAGGCCGAGCCCTGCGGCTCTTCGATTGCGGGGACGGGCGCATGGTGGTGGTGACGATCAAGGGCGGCCGGCCGCTATTCACCCTCCTGGATTCCGAGCTCAAGGTGTGCAACCATTTTGAGGATACGCCTGACCTCACGCGCACGACGCTCGCCAATATATCCACCCGGGCCGAGGTCGGCACGGGTGACAACATCATCATCGCCGGCTTTGTCGTGACCGGTACGCAGCCGAAGCGCGTCCTTGTGCGCGCGGTCGGACCTGGTCTGGACCGCTTCGGTGTCTCGGGCACGTTGAGCGATCCGATGCTCAGGCTCGTGAGCGATGCCGGACCGGTGGCAGAAAATGACAACTGGTTCACGCCTGATGGCATCGCACTTAGGCAGGCGTTCCGCGAAGTGTCCGCCTTCTCCCTCGCCGAGGCGTCGCTCGACTCCGCCCTCGTCGCTACGCTCCCGCCGGGAAAATACACCGCCCAGGTCAGTGGCTTGAACGGTGGCGAAGGTGTGGCCCTCGTGGAGGCCTACGACCTCGAAGTGGATGCCGGCGAACGCCGCCTGATCAACATCTCCACCCGCGCCGTCGTCGGCGTCGGCGACAAGGTGCTCATTCCTGGGCTGGTTGTGGACGGCACGCAACCCAAGCGCCTGCTCATTCGTGCCGTTGGCCCGGAGTTGGCGCGATTTGGGGTGAGTGGCGTCCTTGCCGATCCGAAACTGGAAGTCATCGACTCGCAGGACGTCGTCGTCGCCGCCAACGACAATTGGAGCGACGGAAACACCGAAGTGACCTCCGCAGCTACGACTGCCAGCAGCGCGTTTCGCCTCACTGCCGGTGGACGCGATGCGGCACTCGTGGCGACGCTACCATCTGGAACCTACACAGTCGTCGTGCGCGGCGTCGGCGACACCACCGGCATCGCTCTGGTCGAAGTCTACGAAGTGCGGTGAACTCTCCCAATCACGGAAAGGCGTCCACTGGTAGCGCGCGCAGCTCTCTTTGAACCGCATTCCTAGCTGCTTATGAATCCCCTCGCTGGATCCAATTCCGGACCTCGATTGAATCGAGCCTCGTTCTTCAGTCAGGAATCAGATGGACGGGCCACCGTCGTGCGCGGGCTCTATCGCTGCGGCGTCCTGTTGGCGGGCTTCCTTGCTCCGATGTGCTTCGGCACCTGGGCGGATGAAACGAAGGTCCGTGTGATCCTGCTGCCGATCACAGAGCCGCGCGCGATAAACAACAACGGAGCCGTTGCGGGGGTGGGCGGTGAGATTCCCAACCGTGGAGGCGTAGTGCTTGATCAAGGACGCCGCGATCTGCCGTTTCCCAGTTCCCGCGGGGGGGGCAGTTTCATCGCAGCGATCAACAGCAGCGGGACGGCCGCCGGGTATTACTGGGGCTTGTCCGGCACCAGTTCGATCTCGTTCCTGTGGAGCAAAGGGGTGGGAACCGAACTGGCCAGTCTCGGGAGTGCTTACATCAGTGGCATCAATGACGCTGGGGATGTGGTCGGTGCGCGGAGCGGTCAGGCTTTTGTCTATCGCGATGGCGTCGCGGCGAACTTGGGAACCTTGGGCGGCTCGTACAGTGCAGCGCTGGCAATCAACAACCTGGGCGTGATCGTGGGTGAAAGCTCCACTGGCGCAGGGCTAACGCACGCGTTCCGCTTCGAAAACGGCGTGATGACCGATCTGGGCACCCTCGGCGGCGGCACCAGCCAGGCGCTTGCGGTAAACGACGCAGGCGTCGTAGTCGGCTGGGCCGAAACATCGAATGGAGAGTTGCATCCGGCCATGTTTAAAGACGGGGCCGTGATTGATTTGGGCCAACCCGGCTGCCCCCAGGGCGCGGCCAATGCAATCAACGAAGCCGGCACGATTTGTGGCGTGATCAAGAACTCCGCCGGCTCGCGACCATTCGTCTTCGATGCTGACGGGTGGCATGATCTGGGCCCGCTTCTCGAACGGCATGCGCTCCACAATTGCACGCTGACAGGCATCAATGACCTGGGTCAGATTGTTGGATACGGGACACTGAGCGCCCTACGCGGAGGTGCGTCGGGATTTCTGATCACGCGAGAGGCGAGGCCGCCAGACCCGGTTATCCTTCAGCCGGATGGGTTCGCCTTTTCGCTCGTGACCAACGGCTCCACTGGTGCGCCACGCTTCAACTTTCCGCAGGGTTTGGCGCGACGAGGCGATGGCGCGATCATCGTGGCCGATTACTCAAACGGATCCCTGCGCTCGGTCGACGCATCCGGAAAGGTCGAGACGCTCGTGCGGGGACTTCGGGGGCCTACCGGGCTCGTCATCTCCAGCGATGGCTGGATCTTCGTTTCCGAACGGTCCGGCCACTGCATCTCCATCGTCAAACCCGACGGAGGGATCGTTACTCTAGCAGGAAAGCCCGGGCAGTCGGGCGCCGCGGACGGTTCGGGAGACAATGCCCGATTCAACACCCCGGAGGGGATGTTACTGGACTCGGACGGCAGCATCCTGGTCGCCGATGCCTCGAACCATGCCATCCGGCGGGTGACGCGGGGAGGAGACGTGACCACCGTTGCGGGCGGACTGGGCGTGTCGGGTACCGTCGACGGCCCGGCGGACCAGGCTCGATTTTACGGCCCGAGGAGCCTCGCACGCGGGCGGGATGGAGCGCTCTATGTCGCCGACCAGGGTAACTATGCCATTCGACGCGTCGGCGAAGACGGGGTGGTGAGCACTTACGCTGGCGCGCTCGGCCTACCTGGCTCTGACGATGGCCAACGTTTGAGCGCCCGCTTCGTCGCGCCGGCTGTAATCGCGCCGGCCGGCGAAGGAGGATTTTGGATCGCGGAGCCGGGAACGCAGTGGCTGCGTCGCATCTCGACCGAAGGGGACGTGAGCATCGTCGCGGGAACCGAGCCTGATTCGTTGCGCGATCAAACCGTGCAGTTTCCCTTGAGCGCTGTCCATGGGCTGATGGAGGACGAAAACGGAGTGCTCTGGATTGCGGATTCAGGCAACTCCGTCATCCGAAGGTTTAGGGACGGAAAGCTCGAGCTCTTTGCCGGCGTGAAGCCGCATCCGTCTTCCGGGATTGCTGATGGGACCGGAGCTGCCTTCCCGCTTGCCGGCTCGGAGGATGTGGCGGTGGACCGTTGGGGAAACCTCTTCGTGTGCGATGCCCTTCATGTCGTGCGCAAGAGGACACCCGATGGTGTGGAGACGATACTTGCTGGCAAGCTGGGCGAACCTGGCGCCGTGGATGGGCCGGGTGCGACTGCGCGGTTCCGAATGCCGGTCGGACTATGCACAGATTATGAGGGCAACGTCTACGTTGCCGATCGCCTAAATTTCTCGATCCGCAAAATTGACCGCACAGGGAATGTCACAACCGTCGCAGGCAAGCTGGGCGTCGCGGGAAAGAGCGATGGTCCGCTCGGCGAGGGGCGGTTGTTTGGCCCGGTGGACCTTACGGCGGATCGCGCGGGGAACATCTTCCTTATTGATTCCGGGGGGGTGGCCTACGGGTACGACGGCGCGATGGTCCGGCGCATCTCTCCAGATGGCATGCTGACGACCATCGCAGGCAAGGATACGGTGGGAATTGATGATGGTCCTGTTTCCCAAGCCCGTCTTTATTCGCCGGTGGGAATCGCCGTCAACGACGCGGGTGTGATCTACGTGCTCCAAACCAGCCCCGGCACGATCCGGCGCATTTCTCCGGACGGCTGGTTGGATACCTTCGTTGGCCCCACGGGTACAACCTATGCCGTGGATGTTTTCGACGGAGTGGGCGCGCAGGCGGGCTTTTCCCTTCCCCAATCGCTCGCGATCGATCCCGGCGGGAATCTCTTTGTCGCGGATGCCTTGTGGGCAACCGTTGCGCTCATACGGCGGGTGACACCCGACGGAGTCGTCTCGACGGTGACCGATGCGCTCGCCTCGTCGTCCCTGTCCGCCGACGCGGCCTTCTATCCCATGAGCCGGCTGCTCGGGATCACCGCGGCTGAGGATGGTTCGGTCTATGCCGTCTCCTCGCTCGAGGACTCAGGGCTCAGGGAGTGGGTGTATCGAGGGACCCCAGCCTCCGTGCCTGTCGTGTCTCTTCACGCTGATTCGGAGAACATCCGGGCCGGAGATCCGCTCGTCCTACGGGCGACCGTTGCATCCCCAGGGTCATATCGATTCCAGTGGTACAATGATGGCCAGCCGGTAGCCGGGGCCACGTCGGATACGCTCGTCATCCCTGCGGTGCAGGCGTTCCACTCCAGCCAGTTCACCGTCTCGGTCGCGAGCGAACTTGCGGGTGTCAGGAGTGCGCCATTTCAGTTTTCGGCCGGCCTCCCGGCTCAGAGCGGTGCCCGTCTGCTGAACCTCTCCACGCGCGCCTTGTGCCTCACCGGCGACGACGTGCTCATCCCCGGCTTCTATATCGAAGGGTCTGGCACCAAGCGGTTGCTCATGCGTGCCGTGGGCCCAGAGCTGAAGAAATTCGGCGTGAGTCTCGCGCTGGCTGATCCGCACATGATCCTCAAGCGCATGAGCGACGGCGCCGTGGTGGCCACCAACGACAATTGGGGGGACAACGCCAACTGGCCGGAAATCCGGGACGTCGCGCGAAACCTCTACGCGTTCGGCCTCACCGAGGGCAGTACCTCCGCCGCGCTGCTCATGGACCTGCCGGCGGGAGGCTACTCCATTGTCGCCTCGGGCCAGGAAAACCAGGCCGGTGTTTCGATCGTCGAGCTCTATGATGCATCCGAGTCGTCAGACCAAACGCGGCTAGTCAATATCTCGAACCGCGGCTATGTGGACGTCGGCGGCAACATCATGATCCCCGGCTTCGTCGTGTCGGAGGAGGGCTCGCGCACGTTCCTGATTCGCGCGGTCGGGCCGACGCTGAGCAGGTTCAGTGTTCCCGGCGTGCTGGCCGACCCGAAGATCGAGGTCTACAAGCGCCGGCCGGGCACGGCGATCGACGACCTGATCCTGACCAACGACACGTGGGGAGAAAATGGAGACGCCGAGCAGATCCGGCAGACCGCGAGCGCGCTGCACGCCTTCGGCCTGACCGAGGGCAGCGCCGACGCGGCATTCGTCGTCACGCTGCCGCCAGGTGCCTACACCGTGAACGCCAAGGGTGTCGGCGACACCACCGGCGTCGCGCTCGTCGAAGTCTACTTGGTGCCGTGAGCCGGATCCTTCCGTTCTCCGGCCTGCCTCGCCGCAGCCTCCGGCGAAGGCCGGGCGTCGCACTCGTCGAGGTGTATCTCGTGCCGTAGACTGTCGGTCGCAGGATCGAGCGGGTGCGGGGCCGGCGGTCGTGGCTCTTGCAGGCTTGCAGCCGTGTCGGCGGGTTCGTGCAATCGGGACATCCGATGCAGTTCCCCTCGACCCACTGGAGCCTGCTGGCCCGGGCCACGCTTCATGGAGACACCGGACACGTCGCGGCCCTCGATGAGTTTTGCCGCAAGTACCGCGGTGCCGTGGTCGGCTTCATCCAGGCACGCGGGCACTCCGCTGCGGAGGCGGAGGATCTCGCCCACGACTTCTTCCTGCACCTGATGGAGCGGTCGACTCTCCGGCGCGCGGATGCGGCGCGCGGGCGCTTCCGCTCGTTCCTGCTCGGAACGCTCCTGCGCTTCCTGAGCGACGAGCGGGTGCGCCGGCATGCGGCCAAGCGCGGCGGCGGCGTGGTGCCCGTCCCGCTCGAGGAGATCGAGCAGGCCGGCGACGCACCGGGGACCGAGGCGCCGGCCGATGAGCGGTTCGACCGCGAGTGGGCGGTCAACCTGCTCGGCCTCGCGGCTCGCCGGATGCAGGAGGAATACGCCGGTCGCGGGCGCGCCGAGTTGTTCCAGGCGCTGCGTCCGTTTCTTCCGGGCGGGGTGAACCCTCCGGCTTATGAGGCGGTGGCCGCGGCGACGGGCCTGCCGCTCGCGGCGGTGAAGACCGAAATCCACCGCTTCCGCCAGCGGATCCGTGCCGCTGTGCGCGAGGAGGTGGCGCTCACCGTGCCCGATCCGGGCGCGGTCGACGCCGAGATCGCCTACCTCGGGCGCGTGTTGCAGCACGCGACGACGTGAAACTCCCGGCATCCCTTTTCCGAGAGAACAGGACGGGCGTGGAGACGACGAAGCCATGAGCGAGTCCGGGACGCGCGCGATCTGTCCGGTGTGCGGCGGGGCACTCGCGCACGACGCCCTCGAGGGAGTGTGTCCGGCCTGCGCGTGGAACGGTCTGGGTCTCCTCGAGGCGGACGAGGACGCGCGCGGCCGGGCCGGCGCCGGTGCGCTCGTGATCGGCGGCCACGAGGTGCTGGAAGAACTCGGCCGTGGTGGCGGCGGTATCGTCTATCGGGTGGTGCAGCCGGAGCCGCGTCGCGAGGTGGCCTTGAAGATCCTGCGCTCGCAGGAGGCGTTTCTGCCGGAGATGCACATGCGGTTTCGCGCCGAGGCGGAAACAGTCGCGGCGCTCGATCACGCGGGCATCCTGCCCGTGTATCTGGTGGGCGAACACGATGGCCTGCCCTTCTACACGATGAAGCTGGCCACGGGCGGATCGCTCGCGGCGCGACAGGTGGCGGTGCTCGCGTCGTGGCGCGACATCGCCGGCATCGTGGCGCGGGTCGCCGATGCGGTGCAGTTCGCCCACGAGCGCGGCGTGATCCACCGCGACCTCAAGCCGGCCAACATCCTCTTCGACGAGGCGGGCGTTCCCTTTGTCGCGGATTTCGGGATGGCGCGGTTCGTGTCGACCGGAGCTGGAGTGACCCTGCCAGGGGCGGCGCTAGGCACGCCGGCCTACATGGCGCCCGAGGTGGCGGAGCGGGGTGCGGGTGCGGCGACGGTGGCGGCGGATGTCTACGGCCTGGGCGCGATCCTCTACGAGTTGCTCGCGGGGCGTCCGCCGTTTCAGGCCGGCTCGATCGTCACGCTGCTCAAGGACATCGCGCTGCGGACGCCCGAACGGCCGGGCGACCTGCGAGCGGGCGTGCCGCGCGATCTCGAGGTGATTTGCCTGCGTTGCCTGTCCAAGGATCCGGCCGGGCGATTTTCGACGGCGGGTGCGCTCGCGGCCGATCTGCGGCGCTGGCTCGCGCATCGGCCCATCGAATCGCGCCCGGTGTCGGCGCTGGAGCGCGCGTGGTCCTGGGCGCGGCGCAATCCCGCGCTCGCGCTGCTCTCGGGTGCGCTCGCGGCCGGCGCAGTGGTCGCGGCCGTGATGCTCACGGCGAGCAACCGCAGCCTGCGCGTCGCCGAGGCGGAGGCACGGGTGCAGTTGCGCGCGGCCCTCCTTGCGGAAGGCCATCTCCTCGTCCGCTCGGGCGAGCGGGGCCAGCGCCACGAGGCGCTCGCTGTCCTCGCACGTGCGTCGGCGATCGAGGCCGGTCTCGATGTGCGGAGCGCGGTGGCGGCGGCGCTCGCCCGGCCCGACGTGCGCATCGCGAGGCAGTGGGACGCGGCGTTTCCGAACGAAGGCACGATCACGGCGTTTTCGCCGGACCTCGCGCAGTTTTTCGAGGCCTTTGCGGACGGTACGTTCGCGCTGCGCACCACGGCGGATGGCGCGCGGGTGCGGAGTTTCGACGGCCTCAAGGACGTCCCGCCGTACATGTTCGCCTTCAGCGCGGATGGCGGCCGTGTGCATGTGCTGTTTCGCAACCATGCCCACCAGGTGTGGGACATCGGCACGGGTCAACTGCTCTGGGAGCGCGCGGGAGGCGAGGTGGCGCTGCATCCGAACGATGCCGGGCTCCTCGCCTATGCCGACGGGCATGGCGGTGCGTGGCTGCGCGATCTGCGCCGCGGCGAGGAGCGGGCTCTGCCCGCGGGCACCCCGGTGGAGGCGATGGCCTTTGATCGCGCGGGCCGGCGCCTGGCCGTGGTGCGCGCTGCGGGTGTCGAGTTCCTGGATGCGGGCACGCTCGAGCCGGTCGGGCGGTCGGAGGCGCGATGCACCGGCGCCCCGCCGGCGTGGAGCCCGGACGGGCGTCTGCTCGCGGTCGGCGGCCTGGAAAACAACAGCATCCATATCATTGATACAGATTCGGGGCGCGTGCTGCAGACGCTCCGCGGTCACTCCGCCTACGTCACGCGCGTGCAGTTTCATCCCGACGGCCGGCGCCTCTGGTCGCTCGCCGGCGACAGCACCGTGCGGTTGTGGGACGCGCTCGCCGGCACGGAGGCGCTGCGGATCAACACCGGGCGGCGCGGGCTGGGCGTGTCGGCGGACGGGCGGCTCCTCGGCGCCTCGACCACGCCGCGGGATGTCACCGTCTTCGAGATCGCACCCGAGGGGGTGCTGCGGGAGTTCACCGGCGGGATCCTGGGCGGCGACTTCTCGATCACCCACGCCGTGAGCCCGGATGGTCGCTGGCTCGCCTCGTGCGACCGCAGCGAGATCCGTGTGTGGCATGCGGATACGGGGCGGGCGGCGGCGGCGTTTCCCTTCGTCGAGCCGGACTGGCCGCGCGTGCACTTCTCGCCGGCGGGCGATGCGCTGGTCTACAGCGGGCGCTCCCAGGGCATCTTCCGGCGCAGCTTCCGGCCGGCCGCGGATGGCGCCGCGGTGGAGCTGGGGCCGCAGGAGGAGATAGGAAAAAACCGCGACGGGATGCTCCTTGGTTTCGCACGCGACGGGCGCGACTGGTTCATCGAGCGTGAGGTCATCGAGCGGGTGGTGGTCTGGCCCGACGGGCGGCCCGAGCTCGAGCGCCCGGCGGCGACGAGCGGGCGCTACGAACGACCGGACTTCAG
>Ga0315910_10004272_pt1 | contig 11968 bp, 4 predicted proteins | sample EdamamesoilMG_FD_204470 | JGI IMG/M metagenome (GOLD analysis project Ga0315910, IMG submission 204470) | Garden soil microbial communities collected in Santa Monica, California, United States - Edamame soil | ecosystem: Environmental > Terrestrial > Soil > Garden | place: USA: California... | reverse complement strand
AACACGCCGATCGGGGCCAGCGAAGGGTGGAACGCCGCGGCCACCACGGGCGCGCTCGCGGCGCCGCCGACGTTCGCCTGGCTGCCGACGGCGAGAAAGAACATGGGGGCGCGGATCAGCCGCGCCATCACGAGCAGCAGGACGCCGTGGAACGCGATCCACGTGAACCCGATACCGAACAACACCGGGTTGGCGAACACGGCGCCGATGTTCATCTGCATGCCGACGGTGGCGATGAGGACGTACAACATCGCGGTGCCCACGCGCGAGGCGCCGGCGCCCTCCAGCTGGCGCGCGCGTGTGAACGAGAGCAACAGTCCGAAGGTGGTGGCCAGCACGACGATCCAGAAGAATTCGCTCGCGAGGGACAGCCGCTCCGCCCATTCGACTCCGGTGAAGGCGGCCGTCAATGGTTTGGCCAGCGCATGCGAGAGGCCGGTCGCGCCGAAAGCGAGCGCGAGCATGATCATGAGGTCCGGCAGCGACGGGACGCGTTCGTGAGCGAGTCGTATCTGCTCCATCCGGGTGCTGAGCGCGGAGATGGCCGTGGTGTCGGCATTCATGCGCTGGTCCATACGCCGGTGGTTCGCAGCAATCCACAACAGCACGGCCATCCAGAGATTGGCGAACAGAACGTCGACGGCGACCATGACGCCGAACACGTTTGCCTTGATGTCGAACACCTCTTTCATCGCCGCCTGGTTGGCGGCGCCGCCGATCCAACTGCCGGCGATGGCGGTCATCCCGCGCCACAACTCGTCGTCGATACTGCCGGGCGCCAGGGCTTTCCAGAGCAGCAGCGCCACGGGGCCGCCCAGCAAGACGCCGATCGTGCCGGTGAAAAACATGACGAGGGCCTTGGGGCCCAGGCGCAACGTGGCGGGCAGGTCGATGGCCAACGTCAGCAACACGAGCGTGGCGGGGAGCAGGTATCGCGAGGCGACGAAGTAGAGCTTGGAATGTTCGCCGTCGATCAATCCGAAGGAGTTGTAGAGCGCCGGCACGAAATAGCAGAGCACCAGCGCCGGCACATACTTATATATGCGCTGCCAGAAGGGATGCGGGGAGCTGGTGCTCCAGAAGATGGCGCCGAGCGTGGCCGCCAGCAGGCCCAGGATGACGGCGTCGTTTTGAATCACGGACGCGGGGCGCCCGGCAGGAAGAGCTTCGCGATGTCGCGCGCCATGGAATAGGGCTCGGGATCGTTGCGATTGGTCAGCATGATGACGGTCAACTTCCGCTCCGGGTACCGGATGATCACGTTTCGGAAGCCGCGTGTCTCGCCTGAATGCCAGAGCGTCTCACCGGTCACCCGCCACCCGGCGGCATAGTCGATGCTCGGGTTGTCGGTGTGGGTCACCGGGGTGAAGGCCAGCTCCCGCGAAGCCTTGCTCAACAGCCGGTCGTCGTAGAGCGCCGCGTCCCATCGAGCGAGGTCGTCAATGGAAGAATAGATGCCGCCATCGCCTAACACGGCGCTGGTCGAGCTTTGGTCGGTGCGGGTCCAGGCGCCGCCGCTGGCGCTGTAACCGAAGGCGCGGGTCGATACCGTGGAAACGCCGTCTTCGAACGCCACCGTGGCCGTCATGCCGAGCGGCGTGAAGATCTTCTCCTTCAGGAAGGCGGCGAATCGCTGGCCGGACGCTTTCTCGACGACGAGCGAGAGAAGCGAATAACCGCTGTTGCTGTAGCGGTAGCTCGAGCCGGCCTTGAAGTACGTGCGGTCCTGAGAGCTCAGCAGGCGCAACACGTCGGCGTCGTGCACTTGCGGCGCGTCGTCGGGCACGAAGTCCTCGTAGTCGATGAGGCCGCCCGTATGCGAGAGCAGGTGCCTGAGGGTCACGGGTTGTGTGGCGGGCGGAAGTTCGGGCAGCCACTTCCGGACGGAATCGTCGAGCTGCAGTTTGCCTGCTTCGGCGAGCAACAGGATGGCGGCCGCCGTGAACTGCTTGGTCATCGAGGCGAGGCGGTAGTTGGTCGAGGCAGAGGCGGGTGTGTGTTGCTCGAGATCCGCCAGGCCGTACGCGCGTCGAACCACGGGAATCCCATTGCGGAGCACGAGCACGGATGCGCCGGGCACTTCACCCGAATAGGCGCGCATCATGTCATCGATTTGCCGGACCGCTTCCGCATCGCTCATCACCGGCATCTTCGGCAGGACCTTGCAATCGCCGATGCGCGTGAAGGACAGGTCTTCGAAGTCGGAGCTGAAGTCGCCGTCCGGGTCGACCTTCGTCATCGTGAGCGTGTGGGGTTTGCCCGTCTTGAAGTGGAGAAACGCCTCTTCGTCGGAGTTGCGATCCCAGTCGACGAGCAGGCGATCTCCCGCCTGCATGACATCGCCGCTCACCAGCGGCGACTTCACGGCGTCGAAGCGCACGTGACCGTCGTGCGTGCAGACAGAGATCTCGCCAAACCACGGATCGCGATAGCGACCGAGCCAGGTCGAAAGCGAAGCAGGTGAGGCGAGCTTGCGCATGGGTAATTGCAGATACGCAGGGCCGGACGAGGACGACGCCTGGGTTTCCAGCTTGAGCTGTTCGATGTAATAGCGCGCGGTCGGCGCGCGGCCGCCGAGGGTGAACTGCTTCACCAGCGCTTCGTTGAGCACGGTGCGCGCGCGCGAGCCTTCTCCGTTGATCATGAAGACGAAGCCGCTGCGTTTGTCCGGCAGCAGCGTGAGCGCCGAATACATGCCGTTCAGCGTGCCGGTGTGTGCGACGCGCCGCACGCCATCGACATCGGACAATCGCCAGCCGTACCCATAGGCGTTGAAGTGGCCGTTGTCCCAGCGCTTCTGGCGCTCCGACATCGGCATCGGCGTGTGCGCCGTCCACAACGCATCGTGCTGCGCCTTGCTGAGCCAGGGTTGCGCCTTTCCCGGCGGGTGCAGTTGGGGATCGAGCCACATGCGCATCCACGTGAGCATGTCATTCAGACTGCAGCGAACCCCACCGGCTGCGGCCGAGGAAATCGCGGGCACGGTTTCGGGATCGCGCGACGCGACGACGTTGCGATCGCCTTCCCAGAAGTGAGGCTGCGCAACATTGCCCACCGTGTCGCGGCCGAACTCGCCGACCTGGCATCGCGTGAGGCCCGTGGCGTCGAACACTTCGCGCCGCATCAGTTGTTCGTACGACGCGCCGCCCGCGGCCGCGGCCACCTCGCCAGCCACGATGTAGAGCAGGTTGTCGTAGGCGTAGTGCGAGCGGAAGCTCTGCACCGGTTTCAGGTGTTTAAGACCGGCGACGATGTCCGCACGCGTGAAGTTATTAGGCTCCGGCCACAACATGAGATCGCCGGCGCCTTCGCGCAGGCCGCTGTTGTGGATGAGCAGGTCGCGCACGCGCATCTCGCGCGTGATCCACGGTTCGCTCATCTGGAACTGTGGCAGATGCTTGACCACGGGGTCGTCCCACTGGAGCTTGCCTGCGTCGACGAGGCGCGCAAGCAGGCCCGTGGTCATGGCCTTCGTATTGGACGCAATCTTGAACAGCGTATTCGAGTCGATCGCCTGTCCGCCGCCGGTGACGAGTTCACCCGCACTGCGCGTGTAGATCACCTGGCCGTCCTGCACGACGCCGAGGACCATGCCGGGCAGGTGGTATTCGGACATCACCGTGTCGAAGATCGTATCGATGCGGCCCTTGTCGATGGCCATCGAGCGTTGTGCCACGCGCTCGGCGTCACGCCACACGCGCAGCAGGTTGCCGCTCCACAGTTGCGCGATCTGCGGCTCCGTGAATCCGCGCTTGCGCAGGCCCGCAGTGACGTTGCGCGTCTGGCTCGCGTCCTTCCAGCCCTGGACCTTGCCGCCGCCATCGAAGTCGGATGCGAGCCCCACATGATCGATGCCAGCCACTTTCACGGCGTGCTGGATGTGATCGAGATAGTCGTCGAGCGTCGCCAGCGGGTGCTCGCGGTCGAGACGCTCGATGCCTCGCTGATACGCGGGCAGATATTCGTGTTTCGCGCTGTCGAACTCGGCATCGCCCGCAGCGCGCGCCACTTCTTTCTCGAGTGCCTTCTCGGCGTCGTCGCGCGCGGGATCGAGCTTGAGGAAGCCGGTGTAGGCGACGATCTGGATTACTCCGTCGTTGGCCGCGATCGCACGCATCAGGTCGTCTGTCAGGTTGCGCGAGTGGTTCGTGAGTGCGTGTGCGCCGGAATGCGAGGCGATGATCGGCGCCGCCGAGACGCGCAACACGTCGCGTACGCAGGCGTCGGAGGAGTGCGAGACGTCCACCATCATGCCGAGCGCGTTGGCGCGGCGGACGACGCTCTCGCCGAAAGCGCTGAGTCCGATCTCCGAAGCCGGCTGGTCGCCGAATTCTTTCAGCGTTCCCGAGCTCGTGCAGATGTCGTTATGGCCGGTATGCGTGAGGCCGATGTAACGCACCCCCCGCGCGTAGAACGAGTCGAGCCGCGCGAGGTCCTGGCCGATCACGAAGCCATTCTCGATGCCCATCATCGCGGAGAGGCGGCCGGCGGCGTGGTTATCGAGGACATCGGCAGGAGACTTCGCGAGTCGGATGCGATCGGGGTACTTGCGGACCATCGCTTCGATGGCGGCGGTCTTGCGTTCGGCGGCCGCGAAGGCCGCGGCATAACCTTCGGGAGTGCGAGGACCCTGCTCGACGTAGATGACGAAAAACGCGGCGTCGAGTCCGCCGCGTTCCATCTTGCCGAGGTCGACGAGCAGGTCGGTCTTGTTGCCCGGATCGAATCGCGCCTCACTCATGTAAGTGCGCGGGATGTCGACGTGAGTGTCGAGCGTGAGCGGATCCGCCGCGGGCCGCGCAGCGCTCGCCGTGCTCAAACCGAGCACGGCGGCGACTGCGACGGATATCGCGGAGGAGGCTGACTTCAGAAGTTCACCTGGAGCGAGAGCTGACCGTAACGCGGAGCAAAGTACGAGGTACCTGTGCCGAAAGTGCTTTCAGGATCCGTCAGATCGAGGGATTCGTCCACGCCGATGACGCGCTCCTGGTTCAGCAGGTTGTAGAACGCGAGTTTCACGAGCACGTCCGCCGAATTGAACTTGTGCGCCCAGGAAATGCTCGCGCCGACGTCGACGATCCACGGCGTGCGACCCATCGAGCCGCGGCCCAGGAGTTCGTACTGCGCGTCCGTCTCTGAATCGCAATTGGCCGTGCAGATGAAGAAGCTGTGGTAGGACTCGCCGTCGAACGGGTTATTGGTGCCGAAGGCGCTGATGGGCCGGCCAGAGTTGGCATTCACCGTCATGCCCACGCGCCAGTCTTCGAGAAACCCATAGGCGGCGCGAAGCTTGATCTGGTGCCGGCGATCGTTCGGCAGGTAGCCGTAGCCGCCGTAGTTCACCCAGGGATCATCGAAGTTTTCGGTGCGGCCCGTGTCGCCGAAGTCCGTGTCGGTGTTCACCGGGCCTTCGGCATTGCCCTTGTTGTACGCGAGCGTGTACGCCGCGTTCATCGACCACTTGCCATCCCAAGCTCGATCGATCGCCAGTTCCAGGGCCGTGTAATTGCGACGTGGCAATTCGTACGGCTGGTCGCCGAGGTAATCGCCGTCCGAGTTGTACTTGGCCCAGCCGGTCTGCGACGTGTCCACATCGACGTAGGCGTCGTTCTCACCGTCGCAGTCCGTGTCCGAGAAGATAGTCGCCGTCCTGCCCGGGTTCGCCATCACGTATCCATTCGACACGGGTTCGCCATCACACATGATGCCGGTCGAGGTGATCGCCATGTCGTCGATGGCGTTCGTGAGTTTGCGATACGTGGCGCGCGCGCCCCACGACCACTGTTCGTTGATCATGGTCTGGAAGCCCAGGATGATTTCGTCCTGGTAGACGGGGTCCATGTCCTTGTCCACTTCGGCGCGCAGATCACCCACCGAGCCGTCGCCCTGCGAAGTGTCCGTGGTGCCTACCTGGGCGCCCAGGATCGGCCGCTGGCGCGTGATACCGTTGTATTCGAAGGTCTCCCAGCCGTCGAACACGTACCAGTTGCGCGCATCGAGGAAGCCACCGGCCTGCTTGATGTTGATGACGTTCGCCACCGGCAGGAAGTATCGACCGACGTTGCCGAACAGCTTCGTGCGGCCATCACCCTTCATGTCCCACGAGAAGCCGAAACGCGGGGCGATCATGCCGTCGAGCTTGATGTAGCTGTCGCCATCGGAGTTGCGGTTGTCGAAGCTCTCGACGCGAATGCCGGCGTTGAGGATCAACGAGTCGGTCACCGACCAGTTGTCCTCCAGGTAGAAGGCGCTGTTCAGCGTCTCGAAGCTTCCGTTCACCTCGTTCTGGCGCGTGCGGACGAACTCCGTGATGCCGGCGGGGCGGGGCGCGCCGTTTTCCATCGTCGCACCCGTCACGCGGCGGACTTCGTACAGCAGCCGGTCGGCGCCCGGGTAGAACTGGCTGTGATCCGACACATTGGATTCGCGGTCCATGCCGAATCGCAGTCCGTGGTTGCCCAGCATCCATTCGAAGTCGAGGCGGATCACCTCACGGTTGTCTGCACGCTCCACGATATTGGGGCTGCTGGTGCAGCCCACGTCGATGGCCGAGGCTCCGCGCAGATCGCGGATGCGGTTGCAATCGATGTCGTTCTGGCTGAGGCGCGAGAAGTTTCGCTCGTTCTCGCCGTACAAAACCTTCGCCGACAACGAGTCCGTGAGATAGGACGTGTAGGTCAAGGCCCAGTTGTCGCCACCTTCCGTCTCGAAGCGGCGGTTTTCGAAGTTTCCAGCCTCCCCGGCGTCGAGATCGAAGCCGTAGCTGTCCGTGATCGTCTGGTTGCCGTCGGAGAAGGCCAGCAGTTCTACGTGGTTGCGATCGTTGATCATCCAGTCGATCTTCGCGCCCCAGAAATCGTCGTCTTCGTTCGCGTCATCGAAGCGCGTGCCAGCGTCGTTCGTGTTGACTGGGTTGTAGTCGCGGAACTCGTACAGTGCGAAGAAGAACAGCTTGTCCTGGATGATGGGACCCGACGCGTACACATCGTAATTCGCGCGGTTGTACTGGTCGTACTGGCCGACGATTCCGGGCTGATTGCTCTTCGTGGCCTGCAGTGAATCCGGCTCCCAGGTGATCTCGCCGCCGAATTTGAAATCGTTCGTGCCCCTGCGCGTTACGGCATTGATCACGCCGCCGGTGGTTCTGCCGAATTCCACCGAGTAACCGCCCGTCTTCACCTGGAACTCGTCGTAGAACGCGTACGGAACGCTCGAGAACCCGATGCGGTTGTAGAAGTCCGTGACGTTGAGGCCATTGATGTAGATCGTGTTCTCGGCAACCGACGAGCCGCCGAACGAGACGCCGGCGCCGCCGCCGAAGTTGTGACCGCGCACGACACCGGGTGCAAGCCGTGCGACCGACAGCAGGTCCTTGTCAACCGGCATCTGCTCCACGTCCTGGCGCGTGATGTTGGTCGCGCTTTCTGTGGAGGACACGTCCACGGCGTTCACCACGCGGGAAGCTTTCACCGTGATGACGTCGAGCGTCTCACCGGTCAGATCCAGGTCCGCCGTGGTCGACACACCGAGCGTGACGGGGACGTCAGGAAGAGAACCGAGCGTCTTGCCGTCCTTGGTCGCTTCGATCGTGTACGTGCCGATGGGCAGGTACGGGAATCGAAAAGCGCCATCGGCGTCCGCCTTGATCGTCCGGCTGAAACCCGTCGCCGGATTTTTCGCCGTGATCTCCGCGCCGCTCACCGCGCTCTTGTTGTCGGAATTGAGGCGTCCGACGATGGAGCCGTCGCCGCTGGCGGCCCCGGCCGCCTGCGCCACCATGATGAGGAAGGCTGCGACGCAGCCCTGAATCGATCGCTTGTTGAACATGTTGACTCCCCGTGAACCTGAACGCTCATCCACTCATTTCGGAGTAGTGAGCACCTGCGCCCTGAATTCGTAATCCCACTGATCGAAATAGAGATTGCCGCCACGCCACTCGACTTCACCGCGTTGTGAATCGACGGTGTCGGAGCGGTAGTGCTGCTTGGCCGGCACAAAGGGCCGGCTGAAATCGTCGTTGAATGCGAGGCGATAGCTGTCGAGCCCGCCGAGATAGAAGTTGTCGATCTGCGGATCGCCGGACTTCAGAAGCCCGAACGTGACGTCCATCGGCACCCAGCCGTAGGGCGGTAGATAGAGTTGCGCCCAGTCGTGCATGTTGTCGTAATTCGCGTCGCCAATCGTCGCATCCGAGAACACCCATCCGGACTGCCATCGCGTCGGAATGCCGTTCAGCCGCAAGAGGGTCATCAACAACAGCGTCTGCTGTCCGCAGTCCGCGTGGTTCGAGTGCAACGCGTAGTCGCTGATGTTGGAGATCGTGGAATATTCGCGCGCACCGCCCCAGGGAATGCGGTCGACCGCGGCAAACAACTTCTGCGCGATGCGGTACGGATTCGTTTCCGTGCCAACGATCTTGCGCGAGTACTCGCGAATCGCTGGCGTGAACACGATGTGGGGCGGACGTTCCGCGAGATCTTCTGCGAGCGCCGGTGTCTTGCCAGGCGTGCGCGGCATCGCGCGGACCTTCGCCGCGTCGATGGCGTGGTACTGACCGAACACCGTGACTTCGTAGGTAATCGAGAATCGCGTCGTCTTGCCCGCCTGGGCCGGAGCCTCGAGGTAGACCGTGCGCTGCAGGGTGGACTCGGGCGCGATGAGGTTCTTGGCTGGCGTGCTTTCGACGAGCCGCAGATTCTCCTGCTGACCTGGTATTGAGCGCGGGAACGGGAGCCAGGCGCGCACTTGCTCACCGGGCGGGACGGCGTCAGCGTTCACGATTAGCGAATAAGTCACCTGCACGCGCCGTGGCGCGACGGAGTGTTTGCCCGTCTTCAACGCCTGGTCGCGAATCTCGCGATGGTGCGCGTTCGCCGTTTCATTGGGTCCATCGGTCCAGGGCGGCGTCGTGCTGCTGCGACGGGCGACCGCGGCCGGGCTCAATCGGAAAAGATTCGACGGCGCGCGATTGAAGTAGAGCCGGCGTCCGTCGATGTCCATGCGCTCGAGCAGGCCCGCGGCGTCCCAGGCGGCAAATTCCGTGGAGGAGAGATCCGGAATCTGACGCCTGAGACGCGTCTGCACGTCTTCGGCCGTGAGCGAGAAGTCGAGGAGGATGCGCCGCATGCGTTCCCGCTCGAAGCCGAGGGCGTCATGGTCCTTGTTAGAGGGTTGCGCGAGCGCTTGCGCGATGCGCGCTTCCGCCGCCTTGAACTGCCCTGCGTCGACGAGCGCCTGCACTTCGGAAAGCGTGCCGGCCCGTGCATTGGCGCAGAGGAGAAGCGCGCAAAGCGCGGCGAAGCCGGCGCTCGATGCACGTTGAAGAGTCGACGGTCTAAATAATTGCGCGTTACTCACGTTGCACACGCCGCCTTGTTTCAACGCTGTGTAACATGGCTCGCGACCGACGGTCAATAAATTATTCTTGCGTTGATCGAGCGAAGAAGCGACTATTCCTCGGGGCGCGAGGGGCGACGATGAACCGCACGCAGGGCAAGACTCTTATATACGTGGCTGCGCTGGGCTTTCTGGCCGCGTGCACCAGCCCGCCGTCCCGTCTCGATATTCCGGCGCACGCCGTCGTCGGCGTGTCGGACGCGCAGCTCCGTCCCGAATTCTGGATTTCGCGCGAACCGGGCGCGAGGAAAGTCGTGCTCGATGCGCAGGCGATCGCCGCGCAGAACGCGCGCCTGCTGGCACTCGATCCCACGGTGCACGATCTCGAAAAATTTCCCGAGACGCTGACGGCCACGCAGGTGCGTTCATCGATCGCGAAACTTTCGCAATATCCGGATGACGATCTTTACGACGCCGACGGCCGCAAGCTCGAGAAGTCGCAGCTCGACGCGCTGATGGAGAGCCTGGCGCTCGAATCGGTGCCTGAAAGCCAACGCACGCGCTATGGCCTCGTCGTCAAGCGCGCGGATCTGCGTACCTTTCCCACGCCACAGCGCGCCTACAGCTCCGCCGACGATCGCGACATCGACCGGTTCCAGGAGAGCGCGCTGTTTCCCGGCACGCCGGTCATCATCGTTCATGAGAGCCGCGATGGGCGCTGGTGGTTCGTCCTGAGTCCGCTCTACGGCGCGTGGGTCGAGAAGGGTTACATCGCCGAAGGCCCGGCGAACGACGTGTTTGGTTACACGCGCAAGTCACCGTACCTGGTCGTGACAGGCGCCACTGCGAGGACGGTCTTCACACCGTCACAACCCGGAGTCTCCGAGCTGCAGCTCGACATGGGCGTGCGCGTTCCCGTCCTGGCCGACTGGCCGCCGAACAAGCCCGTGAACGGGCAGGGCCCGTATACCGCGCATGTCATCGAGTTGCCCGACCGCGCGGCGGATGGCTCTCTGCGTTTCACGCCCGCGCTGCTGCCGAAAACCTTCGACGTGTCGGGCGACTATCTTCCGCTCACGCGCGCCAACGTACTGCGCCAGGGGTTCAAGTTCCTGGGTGAACGTTATGGCTGGGGCCATTCGTATAATGCGCGCGACTGCAGTGGCTTCGTGTCCGAGGTGTACCGCAGCTTCGGGGTCCATCTACCGCGAAATTCCCGCGACCAGGCGAATTCCCCTGCGCTGAACCGAATCGTGTTCACGGAAGCGGACGACCATGAGCGCCGCATGGCAGTGGTTAGTACCCTCGAGGTCGGCGATCTCGTATACATTCCCGGTCACGTCATGATGGTGATCGGCCACGAAAACGGAATGCCCTACGTGATTCACGACACGACCGGCATCACCTATCGCGATGGAGCGGGCCAGGTGAACCGCGTGGTGCTCAATGGCGTGTCGGTCACGCCGCTGACTCCGCTGCTGTTCGCCCGGAAGGACTCCTTCGTCGATCACATCACCAGTATCCTGCGAGTGCGTCCATGAAAATAACGGAAATCCGGTTCGGCATGCTGCGCGTCCCGCTCAAGACGCCCTTCAAGACAGCACTGCGGACCGTCGACACCATCGAAGACGTCGTCATCTCGGTGCACACCGACACCGGGCACGTGGGGTACGGCGAAGCGCCCGCGACCGCGGTCATCACGGGTGATACGCATGGCTCCATCATCGAAGCCATCCACAAGATCATTGCGCCGAGAATCATCGGGCAGGAAATCGCGAACCTGAACCGCATCACCCGGCTCATCCAGGGCGCGCTCGAGAAGAACTCGAGCGCCAAGGCCGCGGTGGAGATCGCGGTGTACGACCTGTTCGCGCAGCTCTACAACGCACCGCTCTACAAGATCCTGGGTGGCGGCGACCCGGTGATCACCACGGACATCACCATCAGCGTCGATTACATCGACAAGATGGTGGCGGACTCGCTCGCCGCCGTGGAACGCGGTTTCGAATCCCTGAAGATCAAGGTAGGCAAGGACATCGAACTCGACGTCGAGCGCGTGAAGTCCATCTACGCGGCGGTCGAGGACCGCGCGCTGATCCGCGTGGACGCAAACCAGGCATGGACCGCGAAGCAGGCGGTGTTCGCCATCCAGACGCTGGAAGATGCCGGTGTGCGCATGGAATTGGTGGAGCAGCCGGTGAAGGCACACGATCTCGAGGGAATGAAATACGTCACCGAGCGCGTGCACACGCCCATCATGGCGGACGAGAGCGTGTTCGGACCGACGGAGGTCATCGAGCTCATCCGCATGCGCGCGGCGGACATCATCAACATCAAACTCATGAAGACCGGCGGCATCTCGAACGCGCTGCACATCGCCGACATCGCGGCCATGCATCACATTGAATGCATGATCGGATGCATGGTCGAGACCAGCATCAGCGTGGCCGCAGCGGCACACATCGCGGTGGCGAAGGCCGACGTGATCACGAAGGTCGACCTCGACGGGCCGTCGCTCTGCAAGTTCAACCCGGTCGACGGCGGCGTGTTGTTCAACGACTCCGAGATTTCGGTCACCGACGCGCCGGGGCTCGGTATCCGCGAGATCCGTGGTCTCGAGCCCATCGAGGTC
>Ga0315910_10004271_pt1 | contig 11970 bp, 9 predicted proteins | sample EdamamesoilMG_FD_204470 | JGI IMG/M metagenome (GOLD analysis project Ga0315910, IMG submission 204470) | Garden soil microbial communities collected in Santa Monica, California, United States - Edamame soil | ecosystem: Environmental > Terrestrial > Soil > Garden | place: USA: California... | reverse complement strand
TGTCGAAACGCTCGCGATCGTAGACCACCGTTCGATAAGCGATGCGCCACTCGCCATGCCGTCGTTCAAAGCGGTCGACGTAGCGCCCGGCGTGCGTCCAGTCGATTGCGCCGTCCTCTTGCGGAATCCGGACGACCACCGTGACGTACGTTTCGCATCGGGCGATGTCGCCATCGAGTTCAATAAGCACGTTGCCGATACTGTGCATCGACGTCGTTTTCGACGGCGCGCTGTTGCCTGCGTTTTTTAAGGTCCCGATAGCCTCGCGAAATGGCAGCACGACACCGAAGTGGTTATCGATGGCGTCGTCATGGAACGCGGACAAAACCAATTCCGGATCGCTTCGATCTACGCCACGGCAATAGCGGACGATGACATCGTAAATTGCCTGTTTGTCTTCGATGCGTTTCAGCCGGGCCTCAAGCGCATCGAGCCGATTCTGAGAGCGGGTAGTTTCTTCTGTCATTCGTTCTCCTTACGCAAGTCCAGCGAGACAGTTACTGACCGCCGCGACTAACGTTAGAACTGTTTCGCCTTATGCGCCAGTTGAGCCATGACGCCGGTAATTTCCGTGAGCGAGAGCGGTGACTTCATTCCTATCGGCATCGCGCACGCAAACTCGGTGACACCCGCTTCGAGCATGGCCGGTACATTTACGAACATCTTGTCCCAATCGACTTCGTCGCGTTCAGTCCGCGAGGGAAAAAGGTGGCTCTTGACGATAAGCTCATTGGGATTACGGCCGGCGGCGGCGAAAGCCTGCCGGTAGATCTGCACGCCTTCCTTAAGCTTATCCAGCGACTTGCTATCGTCAGGACCGGTTTCCCAGCCGTCGCAAAGCTCCGCGACCAAAGCGGCATTTTTTTCGTTCGCCTTCAACGCCAGCAGAATGGGAATCCTCTTTTGCACCGGCTGTGGCATTGAATACAGTCCTTCGAACGATACTGTCTCCGATCGGAAAGTGGTCGGTTGCTCTTGCCAAAGTGCGCGGCATGCCGCGATGTTGTCGCGGAGAATTTGCCGCCGCTTGCTGAAGTCGACGTTTAGCGATGCGTACTCATCCTTACTCCAACCGACACCGAACACAGGTTGCAGTCGGCCGCGAGAAAGAACGTCGATCGTCGCCAGCTGCTTGGCGAGGAGCACCGCGGGCCGGAGCGGCGCCAACATGATGCAGTTAGACAGTTTCACGCGCGCAGTCGCCGCGGCGAAGCCGCCGTGCAGGACGGCGGGTTCCAAGTAAGGCTTGCGTCCCGCATCGCCGTAACGCAAGCCGCCTTCGTAGGGATAGCCTTCAAGCGAGGAGCTGAGTGATACGTGCTCACCAATGGCGATCGCATGCAGACCGGCTTCATCCACTATCTTCGCGACATCGATTGCCTGCGCCATGTTCGATTCGCCCAGCAGCCTGTCGAAGCTGCCTAACATCATTGTGATCTTGAGCATGGTTGCGTCCCGAAGAGTTATCTATCTTAGTATGCCGCTAAAAACACCTGTGGAGCCACAGATTGTTTATCGAGAACTCAGGGAATAAACCACGAGAATTCAGCGGCAATTGCAGCAACGCAATTCTGTATCCGACGATGCAAATGTAGCAACGCAGAAGAGTGTCGAAATGCGGACGCGAGCTTCATCCGTTAACCGTGCAACGCTTTCTCCCAATCGATGGCGCAGGTGGAGTCGACTTCGCTAACTCCCAATTCTCGTAGGGCCGCGGCAATCATGCCGCGTCTATGTGCGGAATGCTCGATGATGTGCGCAATGACACCGCCGTAGGTGAAACTCTGCGGTGGGTCGCACAATGCATCGACGAAAGCATCGTCCCATTCACCGCGATCGCGAACGATACGCGCGATCTCACAGAAGCGTCGCGCGGAGGTTAGGTGTCGAGCGCGCAGACTTTCCAAACTGTCATCCGGCTGCTCCGGGAATTTCGTTCCGTCTATAGCTGCGATCCATACTTCCTTTAGGAATACGTGTTGGGCGAGCAACGCGCGGACCGAGACCTCTGGGCCCGCAAAACGATCCACAATATTCCCGGGCCGAATTTCCTTGTCCAAGTCGGCCGCGGACAATTGTCCGGCAGTGTCGATCAAGCGTCGCGTCAGCCAGTCATCGTGTTCCAGTAAACGATCGGTGAGGTCCATGGTGTCTTTCCTCGGAGTACCTGAAATAGAGAGCCCGGCGGGCGGATGAAAGTGAATGCCGTTCGGCGCACTCAAACGAAAGTGACGCCGCTCCGCTACAAAACGACTGGGAGGCGTGCCGTACGCGCGAGTGAACGCGCGTGTGAAGGCTTCGGTCGAGTTGTAACCGGAGCTAAGTCCGGCGTCGGTCACGTTGATCGTGCGCAGTTGCCACGCCGCGCGTTCAAGCAGTAAGCGCCGGCGAAAAGTCGCCGGCGCTTCGCCAAGACCGTTAGTGACCAACCGATCGAAATGAAAGCGACTCAGGTAAGCGCGTTTTGCCAAAGCGTCACCGTCGATCTTTTCGTCAAGTGCATTAATGATCGTGTCGATGAGAAATCGAAGTCGGTCGGGGGCGGCTCGGTCCATAAGCAATATTTTGCCCCCGAATGCGCAGCCGCGCTTGATCGCATTTGCGGAGTGTGGAATGAAAGCGAGCCTCCATGCGGCGATTCGCTGGAGGAGAGGAAAACATGCTCAAGTCACATAAACATCGGCGACAAAGGCTGTGACTTTCAGTGCTTCCGCTTAGGCAGGAAATGCACGATGGAAACGATCGCGCCGCCCAGAACGAATCCGACCGCGGCTGAGCAGATCGCAAAGGTCAACCATGCGGCAATGGCTCCTATTTCCGGTACGTGATGCGCCATCCCCGAAAATTTTTCGATGATGTGCGGCACCGTGTTCAAGCCGAAATGCTCAAGGCCATGCACGATGATGCCGCCGCCGACCCAGAGCATTGCGGCAGTGCCGACGAGCGTCAGTCCTTTCAACACGTGCGGCATCGACTTTACGAGACCTCGCCCGATGGACCTGACGAGCGACAAGCTGCGCTGTGCAAGATGTACACCGACATCGTCCATCTTTACGATCAAACCGACAACGCCATACACGCCGATGGTCAATGCGAGACTTACGACCACGAGCGCACCTGCTTGGATGCCAAACGGTCTATCCGCTACATTGGCGAGTGCGATCGCCATAATTTCCCCGGAAAGAATGAGATCGGTACGGATGGCGGCGGATACCCGCTGCTTTTCCATGTCCGGCGAACTCAGGGCAAGCTCCGCAACCTCGGGCGTTGTGGGGATGGCTCCGGCGGCCTTTGCGATGGCTTCGATGATTTTTTCGGTCGCTTCGAAACACAGGTAAGCGCCGCCGAGCATCAGAATCGGGGTGACCGCCCAGGGCGCGAAGGCGCTGAGTAGCAGGGCGCCCGGCAACAGAAAGAAAAACTTATTGCGAAGCGAACCGACCGCGATCTTCCACACAATCGGCAGTTCGCGCTCCGGCGTGAAACCCATGGCATAGCCCGGAGTCACGGCAGCATCATCGACCACGACCCCGACGGCCTTCGAGCCGGCTTTGCCGGCCGCCGCGGTCACGTCATCGAGTGACGTGGCGGTTAGTTTGGCGATCGCCGCGATATCGTCGAGTAATGCTGCAAGTCCGGAAGCCATTCGTTAAATAAACTCTTGTATGCCGAAAAATCGAGCGGCCAATCTAGCGGTGAAGTTATTTCTTGATCAACTTTTCTTTTTGCAATGCTTTGGTCGTCGCCGCCGCAAGTTCTTCGATAAGTGCGGCTACATTGTCGGGATCGACCGTTTTGCTTTGCCCGCCCCAAACTAGTTTGTTTTGAGTCAACGAGTACACCAGCGTTTCGACATACACGACCGTGCGTTCCCTAACAGAGGGTTCGCTGGGGCCGCTCGAATAAGACATGGCGAACCCTTGGCCGTAGTATCCGCCCCAAAAGCTGACATAGGAGGGCTCTTGATACGTCTCCGTGATCGTGACTTTTTTGTCGACATTGATGGGCCGCATCACGATGACGCCCTTAACGCCCTCGGCTTCCATGGCGGCGCGCAATGCGGGTTCATTGTTGCCGGTGGCGTCGGGAAACATCGAATACATTGAGCGGCCCTGCGCGCCGCGAACGGCAATTTGCTGCGCCAACTTACCTTCTGCCGCACGCCGTTTGGACTCGTCTTTGATAAGCACGGCGGCGACCACTTTTTGCCTTTCAAATTCGAGCGGTGTCGCGTTGGGGTCTTTCCATGTCGACGTAAATGTCGATGTCGACGCGCACGCCGATAGCAAGGCTGCGCTTAGCAGCGCCGGTAATCTCATACGCACAATCATGTTCCAGTCCCCACTTTTTCCGTATTTGGCCGCTCGTCATTGTACGTGGTGCTTCTTGAAAGTAGGAAGAATCCTACAAATAAGCCGACGAGTGCTGTACCAAAGGACGCTGTCCCTGCGTCCCGTAACTTGCTAGCGTAGCGGCCTGTTGATGCACTTTCTTTGAGGGCGATGAACATGGCTAACGGTGGCGTCGCTTCGGTTAAACAGAGCCGCATGCAAGCGGATAAGTTGTTGCAATTGACCCTCTTGGTTCTGGTTGCCGGATCGGCGAGCGGCACCGTCATCATCGACGACGGTCAGTACCACAGCATCAACACTACAATCAGCGACGATGTGCGGATCGAGAACAGTTCGCAAGTCGCCATCAGCGGAAACAGTACGGTGTTTGGTTCGGGTCCCGGTAGTTACCGGTCCGGCGCGGTGACATTGGGTGCAAGTACTGTCGTTCCTTGGACCGCCAGCACTCCTCGAAATGAACTGCATGTATCCGGCAACGCGCGAATTATCGGCGCGAGCGGGCAGCGCGGAATCGTACTTAACAGCGGGATGCACGATGTGCGTCTGAACGGCAATAGTTACGTATCAAGCATTACTGCAACCGAGCCGGCGAACTGGACACCGACGTCGCCGCAGCGCCTCGTGCTCGGCGATCACGCGAGTGTCGGCGGAAACGTTGCGTTCAGCGGCTTCGTAAGTTTGTCGGATCAGGCATTGATAAGCGGCAATCTTGCTTACGAAGCAAATTCGATTGGTTTGGCAATGAACGGCGGCGTAATTGCCGGCGATGTTTTTCTTGGCGGATTGGACGTTCACAAAGTCGATGTGAACGGCGGGCTGATAACCCAAGGGATCAGAACCGCCAGCAGCTATGTGGATTTTGAAATGACAGGCGGACAGATCGGCGGTGTGGGCATGGAGTTGATCGGCCAGATCGACGCAAACATTTTCGGCGGCAGACTCGATGGTGGAATTAGAGGCGGAGCGGACCTTTCCTATGTCACCCCGGATCATTTCAATATCTTTGGCGGGCAAATTAATGCCGGTTCGGACGCGTGGTTGCTGGACTTAAATGGACGCGATCCCTTCGGTCAACGGCGATTTTCGACGCTGGATATCCGCGGCGGCGAGCTTGGCTACGATTCGGTAGGCAACGGTATTCGCATTAGCGGTCTATATAACGTCGACGTGTATGGCTCGGGTCTGTTGTTCATCAACGACCGGCTTACCGGATTCTTAGCCGACGGACGTCATATCGATGTGGCGTTGCTGTTTACTCCGGATTGGGAGGGTGAATTTAGAATTCACGACGTGTCGGTACCGGAGCCTGAAACGATGACACTGTTGTCACTAGGCCTTATCGGCCTTGCTTTTGCGCACCGTCGAAAACTTCGCGGCAAGCGCAGCGCATAGGGTTTGCGCACCGCCTCCTATGCGCATCGGCGCTAACGCCGGATTCTGAATAAACTCGAAGCTTCCATCCCGTCCACGTCGCTTGCGATCACCGTGACGGTGATTTCATCAGTGAGTTGGGCGGGAAACACTCCCGTAAAGCTGCGATGACGCATATCGAAGCACAACCACTGCGGTAGCGGCGTGCCATCGGCGAGTTGCGCACGCAGACGCAGCACGTCGCCCGGATCCGCGTCGCTGAAGCAGTTGATTGCAACAATATGCCGGAACGATTGCCCGGGTTCGTACAATAAATCGCCAATCGGATGGGCGGCCTCCGGCGCGACGTTCATCGCTTTATCGCGTGCCATGCGTTTGAACTCACGGCCGATTGCGATCGCAAGTCCCATCCAGACGACCGCGAGCACCAGGTTCAGTATCGCGAACTGAGTGGCGGACCAGTCCAGCCAGTTCAGCCCCGCATAGACGACGCCGGCCTGGAGCAGATCGCCGAAACGCCAAAAGAACGTGTCGATAGCGGTCTTGCCGTCGTACTTGGCGTCGCGGCTCACCGGCAGAAACAAGGCCTGCCGTGTCGTATTCATCAGCGAATAGTCGACGCTGTTTTCGGCAATCTTGATCAGCCTGATGATGGAGAAGATCGGTATGAATACCATGACGCCATAGCCAATCGCTACGACCAGCGGCATTACCAGCAGTGCTCCGGACACACCGACCCAGCGATAAATACGCGCTACCAAGAAGAGCTGAATCAAGACGCCTACTAGAGTGAACCAAAATTGGAACTCGCCATAGAAGGCGGCGATGAGTTCGCCCTTAACGAGCTTGCCGCCGCTCGCCGCAACTTGTTCGTCGACATACCGGGTTACGAAATCCGCGAGGATGAATTCGCCGGTCGAATTGATCCAGTTGAGCAACACGATGAGCAGAGCGATCAAGAGCAGATAACGTTCGCGGAACACGAGGCCGATTCCGCCCATGACATTGAGAGGGCGACGTTCTTGCTCGGTGTTGATCGCGCGCGAGCCCGGTGGAGTCCATTTCGCAGCTGACACCGCGATGCCGACGGTGATCAGCAGGGTTGCCGTCGCCACCAACATCAACCCTTCCGGCGTCAGCGTCGTCACGGTCAGCTGCGCACACTTGGCGCCCGCGAGCGCACCGAAGTTGCCGCCGAGCATGATTAACGGAAACAACCGTTGGCCGCTCTTTAGGTTGAACGTATCGGCGGTGAATGCCCAGAATTGCGCAGGCACCATCACGCCAAAGATGCTCACCCAAATGAAGAGCGCCAAGCCGATGCGGGCCTCCGACCACGCAAACACGGCGAAGATCACAACGTTCGCTGCAAAAAACACCGTGACTGCGAGCAGCAGGCGCGCACCGTCCACATAGCGGCGCACGACGCTGTACAGCGGCACGATGATCATCAATAGCAATGCGATCGCGGCGAGCGCGTACGCACGCACCGCGGCTGGGAATTCCGCGAGCAGAAAGGCCTCGCGCAGTGCCTTGAGGACGTAGTACGAGAACAGAAAGAGGAACGCGCTGGCAAAAAACAGCACAAGGGTGCGGCCCTCGCCGGGCCGGATGCGCGTGAACAACGTCAGCACGCGCTCGGTGGGAGTGAGATCGCTGCGGTCGGTTAACACGGATCCATTCTACAGAAGCCCAAGGAATGCGTCTCCCGTGTTTGCATCTCTTAGGGGCATCGACAGTTTGTCGGCGGTGCAATTTCCTTATAATGGCAACGCTTGCGCGTTGTGGAGGGATCGTGTTGCACAAATCCATACTCTTCGTCCGCACGTTCACTGCGGCGCTAGCCGTCGCAGCTGTTTGCTCTGCGTTTTCCCAGAATCGCCATATTGCACTGCCTGCGTCGGAACTCGAGCGCATGCTGCAGTCCGAGCCGCTGCATATCGTAAACGCCGAAATTAGTCGTCCTAAGGCCAAAGGCGACATCACAATCAAAGCGGACGTGACGTTCGGCGAACGGCCGCCTCTGCGAATTAAACTTCGCAAAGCCGAGCCGGGCGCAGACACCTTCAACAATGTGCCGCGATACGATCTGGCGGCCTATGAGTTGCAGAAGCTGCTCATGGATGCGACCGAGTACGTCGTGCCGTCGACGGCACTGCGGATGATTCCCCTCGTGAACCTCGCGCCTTATGCGCCCAAAGTGAAAATCAAGCCGACATTTCGCGGCTCGGATGACGTGCTGTGTGTTGTTCAGTACTGGCTGCAGGACGTCAAGGCGGTAAAGGACGTGTTCGATCCGGCGCGCTTCGAGACCGACCCGGTGTATGCAAGACATGTGGGCCAGCTCAATGTGTTTACTTATCTGATCGAACACGGCGACTCGAATCTCGGCAACTTCCTGATCTCCGCCGTGCCGGAAGGCGCGCGCTTGTTTTCAATCGACAACGGCGTCGCATTCGCGTCGGAGCGGAGCGATCGCGGTGAGCTGTGGAAATCGATGCGCGTGCAGCGGCTTCCGGCCGACATCGTCGAACGACTGCGAAAATTGACCGAAGCCGATCTCACTGCGCATCTCGGCGTCATTGCGCAGTGGGAACTTAAGGATGGTCGCTACGTCGATATGCTGCGCGGAGACAATCTTGGTCCATACTCCGGCGTGCGGCGCAGCGACACGATTGTGCAGATGGGGCTAACGCGTTCCGAGATTGCGCGCGTCTGGCAACGCGCGGTAACCCTTCTGCGGATGATTGACGATGGCAAAATCGCTACATATTGAGCATGGTATTTATCGGCAACTGCGCGCACCGAGCTGCGCATTGCCAACCTTTACCCATTTCCTGCACGTGCTGGTGCTTGTGCTTGTATTCATGTCCACCGCAGGCGCGCAGGATTTTCGCAGTTCGTGGACGAATGTCGAACGCGTCATTGCCTTCGGCGACGTGCACGGTGCCTACGACAGCCTGACGCTATTGCTTCGTTCCAGTGAAATTGTCGATAAGGACTTGCGCTGGTCCGGCGGTACGGCTCATGCCGTCAGTCTCGGCGATCTCCTCGATCGCGGCGGTGATTCACGCAAAGTGATGGATCTGCTAATGCGCCTGCAGGGCGAAGCGGCTGCTGCCGGCGGAGCGCTGCACGTCGTGCTCGGCAATCATGAGGCGATGAATCTCCTTGGCGATCTGCGCTATGTGACTGCCGCGGAGTTTTCGGCGTACGTCGGCGACGAGCCTACGGGTCTGCGCGCGCGATTGCGTAAGGAATGGCTCGCGCACCATGGCGAAGGCTCCGGCGTACAATTCGACGAGCGCTTTCCTCCCGGCTACTTTGGTCACCGCGCGGCATTCGGGAGCAACGGCAAGTACGGCCGTTGGTTGCTCAGTCTGCCGGTCGCGATCGTCATCGACGATACCTTGTTCATGCATGGCGGTCCTTCGCAGGTTTTGTCGGGCCTCTCACTCGATGAAATCAATCGCCGTTATCGAACCGCTCTTGCCGAATACCTGAGTGCGCTCACTGCGCTCACAGCTACCGGTTTGGTTCGCATCGAAGACACGTTTGACGAGCGCGCGGCACAGGCACAGAAACGCCAAGTCGGACAGGCCGCCGCTGGCGCAGAGTCGGTGCGCCGCTTCGTTGATGCGGATCGGAACCCCATGATCAATCCCGACGGTCCGAATTGGTACCGCGGAGCCGCGATGTGTAACGAAGTCTCCGAAAGCGATGTCCTTAAACCGTTGCTCGACGGTCTCAAAGTAAAACGTCTGGTTATCGGACACACGGTGACGCGCAATCAGCGAGTCGCTTCGCGCTTCGACGGCACGGTCATCAAGCTCGATACGGGCATGAATCGCGCTGCGTATCGGGGCCACGCTGCGGCGCTTGTGATTGAGAACGGCAAACCGCGTGTCGTGTACGGTGATGACTCGGGTCCGGCCGTCATCGCGCCGGAATCGTCATACGTCACCTCGTCCACGATCGACGATGCAACCATTGCTTCGATATTAGCCAACGGAAATGTCACGGTGGGTGCACCGCGTGCGCCCGGAGTATTCGACGTGGCCGTCGAATTCGATGGACGCCGTGTTCCGGCCATGTTTGTCCAATCGCGTGCCGATGCAGTAAACAAAGAACTTGCGGCGTATCAATTGGATCGTGCACTGCAACTCGGCGTGGTCCCGGCGACGGTGAGGCGCGAAGTGAACGGTCAAGCCGGAATACTGCAGGCGCGGCCCGCGCGCTGGGTAACTCAGGCGGATGTCGAAGCGCAATCGCTGCGGCCGGGCGGATGGTGTGCGCTGGCGCCGCAATTCGAGTTGATGTACGCGTTCGATTCGCTCATCGGCAATCAGGCGCGCACGCGCGAGCGCATTGTCTACGACGCTGCGGAATGGAAAGTGACGTTGACGGGTCACGATCGTGCGTTCGGCACAAGCAAGACGTTGCCGGCACAGCGGCAGGTGCGTGCTCCGCAACTCGGCGCGGAATTGCAACGGCGTCTCGCCGCACTGGATGCGTCGTCGCTCGAACGGGCGACCGGCGATCTGCTCAGTGCTCGCGAGCGCAGTGCGTTGCTCGCCAGACGCGATGCATTGCTTGCCGGAAAAGCGTCGCGCGCTGCGGAGCGTTAGCCGCCCTGCTTAGGAGATTTCGACGCCTCGTTTGTGGGGCGCGATGCCAGGGTACCGGGTGCTATGCGATGCAATGCCTGCGCGAAATTTTTCGGCGCGGAGCGACCGCACGTGAACCAGTAGCTGTGACTACTTTGCTTTTGCTTTGGCATGGTCTGCATGAGCTTGCACCGCATTGGTCTTGGATTTTGGCGCGACACTAAATATGACCGCATCGTCCAGCAGGGCGTGCGTCTCATCCATTGATCTATCTTCAATCTCCGCCGCAGGCGCGCCGAAAGTGAACTTGAATTTGGCGTTGCCGATCGCGATGACATCGCGGTCGTTGACGGCCTGGCGCAGAGCGCGATGGCCGTTGACGCTGCAGCCGTTGGTGCTTTGGAGGTCAACGAGGTATACCGCATCCGCTTCCACGACGATGCGAGCGTGATGACGGCTCACAGAAGTCGAGTTGATCGCGATATCGTTGGCGGGCGATCTGCCCAGCGTAGTGGTGGCTCTGCCGATTCTGTGACGGATGCCGGTCTCATCCAGCGATTCCAGCATGAATCCCATTGCGACAAGTTGATCGTTGGGGTCGGCCAAGCTCTGACGCCGCGCATCCTGGTTGATGGCATTCAGTGCGCTGTCGTTTTCTTCGCATACCTGTCGCAGCGTAGCGATAAGTTGGTCGCGCTGTTGCAGTTCCTTTTGTAATGAGCGCAACTGTTCTTCCTTTGCATCGAGTCGCCGACGCAAGGCCTCCGCACGCTCAGTTGCTTGTTCGTATTGCGACCGAGCCGTCTCGGCTTGTTTAAATGCAGTGGTAACCAACGTTTCGCGTTCGGCAAGCTTTCGTTCCGCGTGTTCCACCGCAGTCGTCAATTCATTGATGCGTGAATCTTCGTTGTTCATTATTGCCCCCGATACCGGTCATCCATCGTTACTCGACAAAGGATGCTTAGCTTTATGGCTATGCTACAGACTCCACTTTAGTAATTCGGAGAATTGGACATATGGAGTTCGCGCACACTCGTTATATTTTCATTGCGCCGCAACACCTGCAGAGACCGCGGTAAGTTACCGTCTGTAAACTTGAGAGCGTGCAAGACATCGGAATGGTGACAGCGGCGAGAAGCATTGTCGGAGGCGAAGTGCCGGAAGCGTTCACGGCAATATTTTCTTAGGCTAAGCCCGCGTTCGAGAGTGGATTCCGTAACCTCTTGGCAATCATGTAACCGCGCTTTTGCTAAACTGCAGCCATTAAATAACAAGTAAGCAAACGGGATAGGGAAAATTACAAACCAATGCAATGTTGTCGAGGCCGGTTCGCCGGACTCCGGACGGCAGCGCCAATAAGCTATTGCCAGTAGTAATCGGTTCGCAGGTAAATGCTGCGGGCGGAAATTATCTAAAGAGTTATCAATCAGATCGAGTTCCCGGCTGCGGGATTATCTCGGTATCAATAGAACGGAGATTCAGAAAAATGAAGACGATGCGACGAGCGATTCAAGTGTTAGCGTGTGGGGTGTGTGCGCTTGCGGTTGCGCCATCGGCTTTGGCCGAAGCGAAGCCCGGGTTCTATGTCGGATTCGGTATCGGCCAGTCGTCACTCGATCATAAGCAAGAGGACTTCGACA
>Ga0315910_10004270_pt1 | contig 11971 bp, 9 predicted proteins | sample EdamamesoilMG_FD_204470 | JGI IMG/M metagenome (GOLD analysis project Ga0315910, IMG submission 204470) | Garden soil microbial communities collected in Santa Monica, California, United States - Edamame soil | ecosystem: Environmental > Terrestrial > Soil > Garden | place: USA: California... | reverse complement strand
CAATAGCCGTAGGTCGAGGGGGTGTCGAGCTGGAAGCGTCCCTCCGAACTGCAGGGCGCGTCCAAGAGGACCTTGTCGAACCCCTCGAAATGGCCTTTCCAGACAAGCCCCCCGTCGCCCGGTTCCAATACTCCCGCGCAGGTGGCGCCTTGCAAGGCGAGGTTGGCCTTGAGCTTTTCCACGCGGATAGGGTTGTCGTCGTTGGCCACCAAGCTTCCCTCGTTGCGCATCAGGCAGGCCATCTGGGTGGTCTTGCTGCCGGGAGCGGCGGTGAGGTCGAGCACCTTCTCCCCGGGCCCCGGGGCCAACACCAACGGCGGGACCATGCTGGAGAGGCCTTGGACATAAAGCCTCCCTTCCTTATAGGCGGCGCTCCTTTCCAGGTCCTTCAGGGCTCCCTTCCTCAAGATGAAGGCGTCCTTGGACCAAAGGACGTTCTCGACCTTGAGACCCTCGCCCTCGAGTTCCCGTCTAAGGGAAGGGCTTTCCCCCTTGAGGGTGTTCGCGCGGAAGGTGGTGGGTCGTTCTTGGGAGAAGCTCTTGAGGACCTTGTCCCATTGGTGGACCGGGATGAGGCGCCGGAGCTTATCGAGGAAAGGTGGGGGGAGTTGTTTCTTGCTGTTGCCCATCATTGCCTTTCGTTGTCATTCTGAGCGAAGCGAAGAATCTATGTTCAAACATAGATCCTTCGTCCCCAAAGGGGACTCAGGATGACAGATAAGACCTCACCATGGGAACTTGAGGGCTTCCGCCAAGAACCTCATCATGGGCACGGCCGCGCGGCAGGAGGCGATGAATTTGTCCATGAAGTCCGGGGAGCAGGCGGTCCTCTCATCGAATTGGGTGAACCAAGTGAAGTCCTTGTACTTGAGCCAATCGATGAGCTCGTGGTCGGGCGGGTAACCCTTGGGCGGACGTTGGAGCTTTTCCCCCTCGAAGGTGCAATGCTTCTTGAAGCCCTTTTCCCTCAGGAGGGCTTTCCATTCCCCCGGATGGTTCACCAGGTGGTCCCGGATCGCTCCCAGCACGTCCTTCTCCGGATGCCAAATGCCGCCGCCCACGAAGACCTCGCCGGGGGCCAGGTGCAGGTAGTAGCCGGGGGAATGGACATCCTTGGCGCGGGAGAGGGGGAAGTGGGCCGCCGCGTGGGTCTTGTAGGGGCTCTTGTCCTTGGAGAAGCGGGTGTCCCGGTAGATGCGGAACATGGAGCCACCACTGGGGCTGTTGTCCGCGATGAGGTGGGGACTGATCGTCCGTAAGGGACGGCCGACCTCCCCGATGAAATCGAGCAGGGGATTGCGCACCGTCAGCTCGTAGCGTTCCTTGTTGGCGTGGAACCAGGGGCGTTCATTGTTGCGCTTGAGCTCGCGCAGGAACTTGAAGAGGGAGGGTTTGAAGTAAGGGGAGCTCATCGGAGACCTTTTACCGCGAAGACGCGAAGTCCGCGAAGAAATTCTTTGGAAGAAAAAAGCGTCAATGATTCAAGCCTTGCTTCGCGTTCTTCGCGGCTTCGCGGTGAAGCAGGCCTTTTACTAGTCGTCCAGCATCATCTTCTTGTGGCGGGTCCAGAGGGCGATCTCGTCCACGGCCCAGATCTCATCGGGCAGGTCGGGCTTGATGTAGACCCTCACGTATTTCTTGTTGGACCCCAGGGAGGAGTTGATCTCCTTGACGTTGATCACCACCCCTACCTTGCGGGTAAGGAGGTTGAAGACCTCGTCATCGGACTTGTAATCGAATTCACCCATGGGGAACCCCTTTCCGACCCAGGGCCATTGTAGGCCCCCCGGGGGCATAAAAAAAGGCGGGAGCCCAAGGCCCCCGCCTTTTGAGGGACTGGCTTACTTTTGCGCCTTGGCCTCGATCTCCAGGGTGAGGTCCACCTCGTCGCTGAGCATGAGCTTCCCGCTCTCCAGGGCCTTGCCCAGGTCGAAACCGAAGTCCTTGCGGAGGATCCTCGTGGTGGCCGTGAAACCCGCCACGGAGGACCCGAAGGCCTGCTCCGTCCCCAGGTGCTCCACGTCCAGGACGACGGACTTGGTGATCCCGTGCAGGGTCAGGTCCCCCGTCACCTTGTAACGGCCTTTTCCCGCGCCCTCGACCTTGGTGGACTTGAAGGTCGCGGTGGGATACTTGGCCGCGTCGAAGAAATCGGGCGTCCTCAAGTGGGCGTCCCGCTTGTCGTTGTTGGTGAAGATGCTGGCCGCCTGGACCGTGACGGAGACCTTGGAAGCGGCCGGCTTCTTCTCGTCGAAGGAGAAGGATCCGGAGAACTCCCGGAACTCGCCCTTCACCTTGGTGGCGATGTGGCGGATGCTGAAACCCACGTGGCTATGGGCTTGGTCGATCGCGTACTCCGCGGCGAAGGCGGCTTGGGCCAAAGCGAACCCCAAGACCGATAGGAACACCTTGTAAGACTTCCTCATGACATCCTCCTCTTTCACGAACTGGAATTTTTCCTGACTTAGGGGTAAATTTAGGCAGACTGATTACCAAAAGAAAGTAGGTACTTTTGAGTAACTTCAGCCCATCCCGGTAAGGTTCGGACGCGGGACCCAGGAGGAAAGTGATGATGCGATCGAAAGCCAATCCCTCGGGGCCTGCCCCCCAGGAATGCCCCCTCACCACGAGCTTGAAGCTTTTGGCGGGGGCCTGGACCCCCCAGATCCTTTGGTACCTGAAGGTGGAGCCCCGCCGCTTCGGGGACCTGAAGCGGGACCTCGGCAAGGTCTCGGCGAAGGTCCTGACCACCCGCCTGCGGGAATTGGAGAACCGGGGTGTGGTGACCCGCACGGTCAAGCCCACCTCTCCCCCCACGGTGGAGTACGCGCTCTCCGACCTGGGAAAGCGGCTGAACCCGATCCTGGATTCCATCGCGGAAGTGGGGAAGGGCTTGAGAAAGCTGGAGACGAAGCCCGCCGGGTCGAAGGTCCCGGCCTTGGCTGCGGGGGCCTAAAGAGAGTTCATTTTTCCCGGATGAAAGTGACGGGCTTGGTAGGTTTGGGGATGACTTGTAGGATCCATTCTTCACCCATCATGTCGAGTCCCCCATAAGGAGCCGGTAGTTGGACCTTGTAATGGACCGCCAGTGTTCCCGCTCTTTCTTCCAGGTCCGTGATGACCGCATGATGTCCCAACGAGGGTGTGGTCACTTCCAGATAGAGCACAGAATCCTTCCCAAAATCCACTTCGGGGGTTCTTTGACCGGGTCTTAGCTTGGCCCATAACGCCTGGAAGACCTTCGGGTCAGTGACCAATTCCTCATAGGTCCCTTCCTTGATCCCATTGTTCCCGCGCCAGACCAATCCTGAAACTTCCTTAGAAAGCTTCAAAGTGTTCATGTCCCGCTCTGCCTCGTTCGATTGGGTCGGTTCCTCGGCCTTTTGGAACAGGGCTTCGGGCGCCGCGGCCGACTTGGCGGAGGGGACCGCCGAGGAGGGCTGGGCCGGGGCCGCTTCCTCCATCCCTTGATCCGCTGCCGCATCCGTCGCGAGCCTGCCCAGGTTCCCTTGGGCCGCCCCTTCCGCCTGGCCGAGGTCCTTTTCCTGGGAAGTTCGCTCGACCTTCCCGGGGGCCCTCTTTCCCGAAGCCCGTGTCTCTTTCTTCTTCTCAAGAACGTCCCGACGAGCGAGGTCCCGGGAGGGGACCTCCCGTTCCATCGAGGAAGTGGCGGGTTGGGGAGCGAAGTTCTCCGGGTCGGGCCTGAGGGCGTCCTCTTTCCATTCCGGCAGACGATCCATGAAGACAACGACCAGGAGCATGGCGGCGGCCAACAGGAAGGGCCGCTTCCAGGGGATCACCTTAGGGGCCTCCCGCGTCGCGAGCCCCAAGCGGGACATGATGCGCCCGTGGAGGTCCGCCGGGACCGGCGGTTCCGGTAGGCCTTGGAGGGCCTTACGCATCCGCTCGAACTGTTCCTTCTCCCTGCGGGCCGTGATGCAGAAGGCCAGATGCTTTTCGACCTGGGCCTTTTCCTTTTGGGAAAGGACACCCTCCAGGTCGAGGGAGAGGAGGGGGTGTATGTTCTTGCAGTCCTTCATAGGTATCGCTCCAGCTTCTCCCTTAGGATCGCCCGGCCTCGGGCGATGCGGGACTTGACCGTTCCCAGGTTGGTCCCTAGCGTCTCGGCGATGCGGTCGTAATCCATGTCCTCCAGGTCCCGGAGGATCACCGCCTCCCGGTAATCCGTGGGAAGTTCCGAAAGCGCCTTTTGCAGGGCTTCCCCCAATTCCTTCGACTCCGTGCCTCGGGAGGCCGAGGCCCTCGGGTCGGGAGCCCTGTCCCAGAAAGGACGGGCGCCTTCCTCCTCCTTGGGGGCGAGCACCTGGACCTTCTCCCGGTTCTTCCTGCCGCGCAGGGCGTTGCGGGAAAGGTTGGCGGTGATGGCGTAGATCCAGGTGGAAAGGGCGCTGTCGCCACGGAACTTCGGGAGGGCCCGATGCACCCTCAAGAAGACCTCCTGAGCCACATCGCAAGCGTCGGTCTCGTTCCCCACGAACCGGAAAGCCACGCGGTACACCAGCTTCTCGTAGGTCCTCACCAACCGCTCGAAACCCTCGTCCCCGGAGAGGGCGGATCGGACAAGCGCTTGGTCCTCCGAGCGGTCGAAGGGCGTGGCCGGCGATGGAGCCGCCATGAGCCACACGAGGGACCCATGAAGATGGGACACCCAGCGGAGGAAAAGGTTCCAGGGAAGGGTGTGGAAGGGTGAGAGGGCCAGGGGAAAGGACATGGGGGCCATTTTACAGGATTTGTTAGAATCCCCCCATGTGGAAAACCTTGTTCCCCTTCCTCCTAATGATGCTCCCCACGACGGCCTTCGCGCATCACATCCTCCTCTACCACAATAGTCTGGACGGGTCGGGGGGGACCCTCCTCAAGTGCGCGGCCATCCTGCGGGACGCGGGACACACCGTGACGGTGAGGGATGTCCGGGGAAGGTCCTACGACCCGACCAGGGACAACTGGGGTGACCCTTACGACCAGGTCTGGGATCTGCGCTTCGTGAACGAGGATCACACGCGTTGCGGCAGCGGCGACCCTTCCTCCCCGGATTTTTTCACGCCCCGCTGGCGGTCCAAGGCCGTCTCTTTCCTTTCCAACTGTGGCAGGCTCTTCTTGGCGGGGGAGAACTACCAGCTCACCCACCGGTGCGAGGGTCTTTATCGGTTCCTGCGGGAAGTGGGTGCGGTAAGGGCCGGGTTCCAGAGTTGTGGACCCTCCCGAAGAGGCAACAACATCACGGAAGGCCCCGCCTTCTATCCGGTCCGAAAGGGTTTCGGCCCCGTCTCCTTCTTCGGGGCCTTGGTCGGCGGGATCCCGGTCGAGTCCCTGACCGGGACCAGTTATGTGGAGACCTTCGTGGGATGGGAAGGGGACAATGTGAACCGCTCCATCGCCGCGGGATGGAAAGGGGACCAGTTGGGTGGGCTTGTGACGGACCCTGATTGCGCTAAGGGCCGGCTCTTCATGGTCTGGGAGGCGTCCATGTGGCCCCTCCTTTATAAGGAGGGGGTGGCTGCGGAGTGGGACATCGATCGATCGGCGGGAAGGGACCTCACCCGCCGCTTCTTCCGCGCTATCGCCGAATGGTTGGGAAGCCCGGATTGCCCTTGCCGTCCCGGTCCCGAGCCGACCGTCCTCCCCACACCGGTATCGGTCCTGGTCCGCCCCTCCCCTACGGCCCTCCCCCGTCCGGCCTCCCCCGCGCCTCCGGCCTCGACCGATCGCCCCCAGACCCTTTCTTTCCAAGCGCCCCCTGTGAACGTCAGGGTCCGGTTCTTGGACGGACCGGGGGTCTATCGGCTGGAGGTCCTGGACAAGGGCGGAAGGAGCTTAAGGGTCCTTTTCGACCGGACCATCGTCGCGCAGAAGGAGACCTGGGCTTCCTGGGACGGGTTGGATGCCTGGGGCCGCCTCCGGGGGCCCGGGACCTATTACGCCCAACTGTCCAGGGAAGGGCGGCCCATCCGTCGCATCGTCCTGGATTGGGCCGGTCCCTGAGCGGGATCCCCTTATCCGCGAGTGCCATATATGGAAGGTTCCAGGTCCGAAAGTTTCCCTTGTCGTTCCCCGTTCCTTTTTGGTGAAATAGGCCCCCTTCAAGCCACCCATTCTTCCGGGAGGAGCCGGTCATGAAAAAATCCATCCTTCTTTCCGCCCTTCTGGGCGCTTTCCTGGCCGGACCGTCCGTCCAAGCCACGCATGAGGAGGACCAGGGTCGTTTGGAGATCTCCCAAGGTTGGGTGGACCGCCATAACGCCGAGCAGGAGCAGGTGGTCAAGGACGCGGTGAAGGCGCTCAAGGTGAGGGGCAAGCTCCACCGTCGCGCTTCCCTCAAGCGGCCCTCGGCGCGGATGAAGAGCCTCTATCTTTCCATCGCCAAGAAGCACGGTATCCCCACCTCCAAGAAGTTGGCCGCCGGTCCCTTCTTCGTCCCCCTGGTCGCCCTCTATCAGACGGAGGTGAAGGGCCAGCACTATCTGATCGCCGATTACGCGGACGAGATCACGGACCTGCATTGCTCCTCCGACATCTATTGGAAGATGGGGCTCAAGTACTACCACCTCTTCGAGGGCACGGGCTACCGCGGTTGCGCCAGGGTCTTCACCATGGGCAAGGGTCAGGAGGATCCCATCTTCTTCGAGGTGGCCGACTATCACGGCGGGGAGAAGGTGGACAAGACCCTCTATACCTACAACCGTCCGGCCCTTTCCCTGGTCCCGGAGCACCTTTTCACCCACCCCGAGGACATGAAGCCCGGGCAGTACATCCTGACGGCCTTGAAGGTGAGCGTTTGGCTCGAGGGCTACACCCTTTACCGTGACGTGGACGGGGATGGGTTCCTGGAGGTCATCAACGCCACGAAGGAGACCACCCCCCGGGACCTTCAGGAGATGCTCAAGAAGAAGTACCGCTTGGTGGACAACAACTTCGACCGGGCTTTCCGCAAAGTGGCTTCCTTCTATAAGTGGGACGCCGAAAAGGACAAGTTCGAACGCATCGGGAACCACTATTATTGAGCCGATCGGCGGCCCTCGGCCCCTCCCCCGGACGGGGGAGGGGCTTTTTTGTTTGGCCACCGGGACTAGGATCGTGAGCGAAGTGTCGGATCTGGAGGGTTCCCTTTGAACGGTCATCCCACTCCCCGCCAACGTGCCCTCATCGGCCTTTGCTTCTTCCTTTCCGGCCTGAGCGCCCTGGTCTATGAGGTGCTCTGGGTGCGCCAGTTCGAACTGGTCTTCGGCGCCAGCGCCTACGCCGTGGGCGCGGTGTTGACCGCTTTCATGGGAGGCCTTTGCCTGGGTGGCTGGGTCGGTGGGAGGATCTCCGACCGCCTGCCGAACCCCTTGAGGGTCTACGGAGCGCTTGAGATCGCCATCGGCCTTTATGCCTTCGCCTTTCCCTTCCTTCATCAAGGGCTCCAAGGCGCCTATCTTTCCTGGGCGATGGGCGGGGACCCACCGGGCTTCGGTTCCTTGATGCTCCGTTTCCTCGCGGCGGTCCTGCTCTTGGCGCCGCCGACCGCCCTCATGGGGGCGACCCTCCCGCTCTTGGCCCGCGTCGTCAAGGACGAGGGGGAGGGAAGGGACCAAAGGATCGGTCGGCTTTATGGGCTTAACCTGATGGGAGCTGTGGTCGGTACGGTCCTGGCCGGGTTCCTCCTTCTCCCTTCCTTGGGTCAATCCACGACCCTCCACTTCGCGGCCATCGTCAATTTGGGGTTGGGGGCCTTGGCCCTTGGACTGTCCCGGACCCTGCCGCTCCCGGAGGAGGGCTCCCTTCCCGAGGGACCGGTGCTCGTGATGGTCCCCTCCATTCGGTTGGCCCTGTTCTTGACGGCCCTTTCCGGGTTCGCGGCGATGGTCTATCAGGTCGGCTTCACGAGACTGTTGGTGATGACCTTGGGTGGGTCCGTCTACGCCTTTTCCACCATGCTGTCGGTCTTCCTGGCGGGGTTGGGAGCGGGGGCCTTGGCTGTCTCGCGGGGAAGGGCCCTGCGGGAAGAGGGTCTCCCTGTACGGTTCGCATGGGTGTTGGGTCTCACGGGGCTCATCGCCCTCCTGACGGGCGCCCTCATCGACCGCCTCCCCTATTTTTTCCTTTGGCTCTACACGGGAGCTTCGCATTTAGGTTGGGCTGCCGCGGAGGGACAAAGGCCCATCCAATTCATCATCTCCGCTTTGGTCCTTTCTCCTTTGGCCGTGGGTCTAGGGGCCTCTTTTCCCATGGTCGTCGCGATGGGAAAGGTCCACTTGGGAGCGACGGGGAACTGGGTCGGCAAGGCCTACGCTTGGAACACCTTGGGGGCCATCCTCGGCTCCTTCCTGGGAGCTTTCCTTCTCCTTCCGGCCTTGGGCATCCAAAGGACCTTGGGGCTGGGGGTCCTCGCCCAACTCGGGGCCTGCGCCTTCTTGGTCTGGCGGTCCTTGGAACGGAACCCCCTCCGATGGGTCCCTCCCGCGGCCTGGGGCGTCTTGGGGCTCCTCCTGTACTTCCTTCCTGGATGGGATCAGCACCGCTTGGCCATGGGTCCCTATGACAATCTGCGTTACGTCAAGGTGGAGAAGCTCAAGGACCTTCAGCATGGCGCCGATGTGCGCAAGATGCTGGTGGACCGGAGGGTGGGATCGATGGACCTTCTTTACTACAAGGAGGGCGTCGCCAGCACCGTGAGCGTGGAGCGGGGATTCATGAACCAGCATTTGATCCTCTTCAATAACGGGAAGCCCGAGGCCTCCACCCAGACGGACCTAGCGACCCAACAATTGATCGCCCATATCCCCCTGCTTTGGTTCGAGGCTTCCCGAGGGCGTCCGGCCAAAGAGGTGGGGATGGTGGGCCTGGCCAGCGGCATCTCGGCGGGGGCCGCCTTGCGGCATGGACTTGAACGCCTCGCGGTGGTGGAGATCGAGCCTTCCATGCCCCGGGCCGCGGGGATCTTCAAGGAATTCAATTTCGACGTCCTCTCGGACCCGAGGTTCAAGTTCCTCGCCGACGATGGGAGACATTACTTCGGGACCCGACCAGGGGCCTTCGATGGGATCATCTCGGAGCCCAGCAATCCTTGGATCGCCGGGGTCGCCAATCTTTTCACGAGGGAGGCTTTCGAGACGGGGCGCAAGGCCTTGGGAGAGGGTGGGGTCTTCTGTCAGTGGGTCCAGGCCTACAACATGGACCTTGGCGGGCTCAAGACCATCGTGCGTACTTTCCGGTCGGTCTTTCCCCAGGCCTTCCTGTTCGGGGTGCCGCCCCCGCCGGGCGGGACCGAACCTGGCCCGGACCTCATCCTGGTGGGATCGATGGAGCCGCTCCAGCCTTCCCTCAAGGAGTTGGAGAGGATCATGGGGGAAGAGCGGCTGAAGACGGCCCTCAAGAGGATCGGCATCCACCGGGCGGAGGACCTGGTGGGTCTTTTGCGCATGGGACCGGAGGAGATGGACCGTTTCACGGGGGAAGGACCCTTGAACACGGACGACAACTGCCTCATCGAATACTCGGCACCCCACTGGTTCTACCGGGACACCCGCCAAGAGAACCTGGCGGAGGTGGAGAGGTTCCGGACGGATCCCGGCCAATGGGTCCGGAAGGGAACGGCCAGAATGGACCCTATCCGGTGAAGGCTGGGCAATGGGTAAAAGGATGGGGGAATTCAGGGAGCCTACGCCAAAGATATTCTTTTGGATCCATCCAGGGCTTGTCTTGATTCCCAAGCCGGTCATCCCTTTTATCGCTAAAGCGGGTTGTGGATAAACCCTTTAAAAATGGGGCTTTAGCTCATTTACAAGCCCGAGAGGTTGGGGTAACCTTTCTGCCTCGAAAGTCTTTTCGGGCTTTTCCCAATGAACCAAGGGCGGAAAACGTTTTGAAGAACTTCTCCCACAAGTTACTCCTCGTCCTGTCGGTCGGGCTTTTCGTCGCCCTGACCGCCACAACCGCCCATTCAGGTCCAGCCATCAATAGTCAGGCTGGAGCCCCCTGTTCCTGGCCCCGCAACACCGATTACCCCTACGGGATGCAGCCCAACCATCTTTCTGTCGCTGCCATGAACGCCTCGGTCTCGCAATTCTATGTGCGTTGGTACAACCAGTTCGTCACGACCGCCGGGGCGGGTGGGGCTATCCGTATCAATTGCGGCACCATCAACGGGGTGGCCAACTCCACGGTGTCGGAAGGTATCGGCTATGGCATGTTGATCGCCGTGCTGATGGGGGATAAGCCGCTCTTCGATGGTCTCTTCACCTATTACCAAGCCAGGTTGAACGGGGCCGGGGTGATGAACTGGCACTATGACGCCAATGGGAACATGGTCGGAGCCAACGGGGCGACCGACGCCGACCAAGACGTAGCTTACGCGCTTTTCATGGCGGGGGTCCAATGGGGTGGGGCCTATAACGCTCAGGGCGTTACGGTCTGCATGCGCATGATCAACAGCGGGTGCTTCGCCGGTAACCGAGTCGTCGGAGGTGACCAGAACCAAGGGGCCATCTATCCCGATTATTGCGCCCCCGGCTGGTACCGTTGCTTTGCCACGAAGGACGCCACCCGAGCCACTAACTGGAACGCCATCACCACCTGGGTCTATAGCGGGTCGGGCTTGAACTCGGTTGGCCGCTGGCCTACGGGGTTCGTACCCAACAGGGTGAATGCCACGTCCTTTGCTATGGAAGCCATCAGCCCGGAAGCCGCTTCTAACCACGGGTATGACGCCTCACGTTGGGGCTGGCGCATGGGCTTGGACTACGTTTGGAACGGTTCCAACCAAGGGCCCATGTCCGTCTTCGCGGCCCGCATCTATAACGGTGTGAACGCCAACGGCTTCGGGAACTACATCCAGGAATATTGGAACGTCTCCACCGGCCAGGTGACGGGCAAGACCGGCCCCGGGGTCGGGTCCCCTTGCTCCAACCTCCAGGTCGGTCCCGCCCTCGTGGGTTGCATGGCGGGTCTGCCCAACAACGCCCAGAACCAAGACTTCATCAACGCCCTCTACGATGAGTTCATCTACAACCGCATCTGGTCGGCCGGTTGCACCCTGCACCAGTACTTCGAGGACACCTTGGCCTTGGAGTGTCTCTTGGCCGCTACCGGGAACTTCCCCAATATGGCCTGTAACGCGACGCCTTGCCAGAACGGGACCTTCACTCCGCCTCCCCCGCCCGCCTGTTTCATGCTGGATGACATGGAGGACGCGAACCTTAACAACGCCACCAACGGTTACTGGTTCAGCTTCGCCTATGCCAGCGCTGGCAATACCCCGGTCAATCCCACCCCGACCCGTTCCCTCGTCTCCAACGCGGCTTTCATCACCTATGGGCCTGGCCAAGGGGCGAACGGCACCAGTTATTCCGCGCGCGTGACGGGGATGTGGATGGACAACGGAGCGTCCATGACCGTGAACGGCAATCCTGTCTACGGTGGGTTCGCCTTGGCCACCGAGTTGAACCCTGGCTACCGGGTCATGACCGGCGCCGTCTCCTTGACCCAGATCAGCTTCTATGTCAGGTCCACGGCCCCGATGACCATCCGCTTGAACTTCCACACGCCTCCCCTGGATCCCATGTACGGCGGGAGCTGTACGGGGGGCGGCTGGGCCAACCAGTATGGCGCCAACATCTATATCACCGCCGCGAACACTTGGCAGGCGGTCACCATCAGCCGTTACGGGATCAATTGTCAGGACTGGGGTGGGACGGGGAATTGCACCTCGGTCTGTACCAATAGCGCCACCGGCGGCAATCCCCTGACCATCACCCGTGACGTGGCCTTGAGCAATGTGGATTCCATCCAGTGGTTGACCTCCGGGAACCCGACCTCCAACATCGGCTTCCAAGTGGACCAGGTCTGTTTGGCCTATAACCGTGGGGCCACCGTGCCCCCGACCGCGACCCCCTCGGCCGGCGGGAGCACCGCGACCTTCACGCGCACCGCGACCCGCACGTTCACCTCGACGAACACGGTCCCGGTCAAT
>Ga0315910_10004269_pt1 | contig 11973 bp, 11 predicted proteins | sample EdamamesoilMG_FD_204470 | JGI IMG/M metagenome (GOLD analysis project Ga0315910, IMG submission 204470) | Garden soil microbial communities collected in Santa Monica, California, United States - Edamame soil | ecosystem: Environmental > Terrestrial > Soil > Garden | place: USA: California... | reverse complement strand
CAGGTCGACGACCACGCGGCCGGCGCCATCGGCACCGCGGCGGAAGTCGATGTCCTTGAGGGCGAGCGGATTGCGGTTCAGGCTCTCGGCGAAGTGCACCGGCTCGCTCGACGACGGGGCGGCGGCGGCGGTGACCGGCGGGGCGGCGCTTTCGAGCACCAGCAGCAGCGTCTTGCCGTCGAGCTGGGCGCGGTAGCTCGCGGCCTGCTTCAGGTTGAGCACGAGGCGGGTGCGCTCACCCGCCTGGGCGACGCTGACCGAACGCACGTTGCCGGTGTTGACGTCGACGCTCGAGCGGCCGAGCGCGTTGGTCACGCCCGGCAGGTCGATCGCGATGCGCGGCGGCGTCTGGATCGTGAACCCGGCCGGCACGGCAGGCAGCGCCTCGCTCAGCTCGATGCGAACGACATCGGCGCCGGCCTGCTGCGTCGTGTTGATCGACTGGATCGCGTTCTGCGCCAATGCCGCCATCGGCGCACCGATCCACAGGGCCAACGCGAGCGCACGGGAGCGCCACTTGCTCATGATTCGATTCTCCTGGTTGCTCTTCATCGCGCCCCCCTCTCCTGAAGCTGCAGGGCGCTGTTGCGCTCGATCCACTCGCCGGCGGCATCCTGGACGATCTCGCGCAGGGCCACGTCGGTCTCGGAGATGCGGGTGATCTTGCCGTAGTTCTGACCGAGGTAATCGCCCTGTTTGACCTGGTAAAGCAGGTTATCCACGCGCAGCAGCGCATAGGGCCGGCCGTTGCGCGTCACGCTGCCGACCATGCTCATGCTGTCGAGCGGGTAGGCCTCGAGCGGCTCCTTGCGGCGGTTGATCTCGGCGGCGAGCAGCGAATTCGGCTGACGCGCCTCCTGCTTGAGCGCGACCGTCAGCTTCTGCTGGCTGAACGGCTCGACCCCGGTCAGTGCCATGTACGGCTGCGGATTGAACTTCTTCGGCGGCGACAGCGGCGCGACGTTCGGCTTGACCTCGCGCTTCTGCTGCTCCATCCACTCGGTCAGCTCCTGCTGCTCGGCGCCGCAGCCGGCGAGCACGAAGGCGATCAGCGCGGCGCTGCCGAGCCGCGCGGTCCGCGACGCGGAGGTTCCCGTCATTTCTTGGCTCCCTTCGTCGCAGCGGCCTTGCGGTTGGCTTCGAGCTCTGCCGAGTCGAGGTAGCGGTAGGTGCGCGCGGTCGCGTCCATGCCGAGCAAGCCGGTCGGATTCGCGCCGCCGATGGCGGTGATCGACATGTTGTGCAGCGTCACGATGCGCGACAGGTTGGCGATGTCGGCGGCGAACGCGCCGATGTCGTGATAGCGGCCCGAGACGCGGATCGCGATCGGCAACTCGGCGTAGTAGTCCTTGACGACGACGTTGCCGGGCCGGAACAGCTCGAACTGCAGGCCGCGGCCGAGCCCGGCCTGGTTGATGTCGGACAGCAGGGCGTCCATCTCGGCCTTGCCGGGGAGCTGCTTCTCGAGCTGGGTCACGTACTCCTCGACCTGCAGCTTCTGCTTGCGCAATTCGCTGAGGTTGACCGCCTGCGCGAGCTTGGCGCGGTAGTCGGTCTTGAGCGCCGGTTCCTTCGCGCGCTCGGCGTCGAGTTCCTCGTGCGCCGTACTCAGCAGCAGGAACCAGCCCAGCACGACCACCGCCAGTGCGACACCGGCCCAGGTCATGAACTTCGGCAGCCAGGGCCACTGGCCCGGCTCGTTGGGGTTCAAGCCCCGGAACTGGGACGCCGCCCCCTCGAACACCGAGTTCAGGTCGACGTTCATGCCTCGTTTGGTTGCCATGGCGATCTCAGGCTTTCTTCGCGGCCACAGCCGCACTCGCGGGCGTCGCAGCGGCAGGCACGGCCGGCTTGACGTCCTGCGGGCGCTTGACGCTCAGTCGCATCGAGAACTCGTAGAGGCGGCGCTGCTCGCGGTTCGCACCGGTCACCGACGCGGCCCGGCTCTCGACCAGTTCCGGCCGCACCAGCCACTCCGACATGTTGGCGGTGTTGCGCAGGAACTCGGAGATGCGTTCCTGCGTCTGCGCGACGCCGACCACGACCAGGTTCTGGTTCTCCTGCTTGACGCTGCGGAAGTAGATGCCCTCGGGCGTCTGCTTGACCAGCTCGTTGAGCAGATGCACCGGCACATTGCGGTCGATCTGCAGGTCCTCGACCGCCTTCTGGCGCGCCTTCAGCGACTCGATCTCCGCCTTCAGCGTCGCGATGTCCTTGATCTGGACCTCGAGCTTCGTGATCTCGGCCTTCAGGAACGCGTTGCGGTCCTGCTGCGCGGAGGTCAGCTGCTGCACGACCAGGAACCAGACGCCGACGACGGCCACACCGACCGCGGCAGCGACGCCCAGGCCGGCGAAGAACGCGACCTTCTTGCGACGGCGCTTCTCTTCCCGGTGGGGAAGCAGGTTGATCAGGATCACTGCAGGAACCTCCGCATCGCCAGGCCGCAGGCGGTCAGGTAGGCCGGCGCCTCGCGACGCAGCTTGCTCTCACGCACGGCGGAGCCGAGCTTCATGTTCTCGAACGGGTTGACCACCATCGAGGCGAAGCCGGTGAGTTCGGTCACGCGGTCCTTCAACCCGGGCAGCGTGGCGGTGCCGCCGGCCAGCATCACGTAGTGCACCTTGTGGTGCGGGGTGCTGGTGAAGAAATACTGCAGCGCACGTCCGATCTCCTGCGACAGGCTGTCGACGAAGGGCGCGAGCAGGCTGCTCTCGTAGTCCTCCGGCAGGTCGGCGGCGAGCTTCTTCTGCTCGGCCTCCTCGAACGAGAAGCCGTACTGGCGGGAGATCAGGTGCGTCAGCTGAGACCCGCCGAACGCCTGGTCGCGGTCGTAGAGCATCTCGTCGTCGCGCAGCACCTTCAGGCTCGTGGTGTCGGCGCCGATCTCGAACAGCGCAACGAGCGCGTCCTTGCCCTCGCTCGGCAGACCGGCGACGACGCGGCTCATCGCCAGCCGCGATGCATGCGACTCGATGTCGAGCACGACCGGCTTGAGCCCCGCCGCCTCGGCCAGGCCCTGGCGGTCCTGCACGCGGTCCTTGCGCGACGCGGCGATCAGCACCTCGACGTCGCCGACCGAGGTCGGGCTCGGGCCCATCACGCAGAAGTCGAGGCTGACCTCGTCGAGCGAGAACGGGATGTACTGGTTGGCCTCGGTCTCGACCTGGACCTCGAGTTCTTCGTCGCGCAGGCCGGCCGGCAGCATGATCTTCTTGGTGATCACGGCCGACTGCGGCATCGCCATCACGACCTGGCGCGTCTTGGTGCCGCTCTTGGCCACGACCCGCTTGACGGCTTCGGCGACCTCGTCGAACTTCTCGATCTGGCCGTCGGTGATCCAGCCCTTCTCGAAGCTTTCGGCGCCGAATCGTTCCAGAACGTACTCGCCGTTGGCGGACTGTCCGAGTTCGACGAGCTTGACGCTCGAGGAGCTGATGTCCAGCCCGATCATCGGCGCATGCTTGCGGCCCAACAAGGTGTCTAGGAAGCTCACGACGCCTTTCCCCCCAGCGCTGCAAGAGGCGCACTGGACTGTTAATAAGTTACTTCCATGCTAGCAGCAAAGCCTTTGAACGACATAGGAATTTCCTCGGTCGAACTCGCTCGCTCGTTGCAAAACTCACACGCGGAGCCCGACTGATGTGGCCGAATTCGCGACATGCTTCAGCGATATCGGCGTGAGGGGTCACGTTCTTCAATTCGTGACAAATTGATGCAGGACGCGCGTTCCTATAATTGATCGACACTGACTGGAACCGCATGAGTGAATCCGGGCGCGAGCCGCGCCGAGACCGTTCCCTTGCGTCGATCGGCGCGTCGCTGCCAGCGTGGGCGCGCTGGCCGCTGAAGGCGGTGGCGACGCTGCTCGGCCTCGTCGCCGCAGGCGCTGTCGCCGGGCTGATGCTCGTCGCGATCGCGCTGTCGGTCGCCTACCCCAACCTGCCCGAGATCAGCAGCCTGACCGACTACCGGCCGAAACTGCCGATGCGCATCTACTCGGCCGACGGCGTGCTGCTCGGCGAGTTCGGCGAGGAGCGTCGCAACTTCACGCCGATCGCCGAGATCCCGAAGATGATGCAGCAGGCCGTGCTCGCGATCGAGGACGCGCGCTTCTACGAACACGGCGGCGTCGACTACAAGGGTGTGCTGCGCGCCGGACTGGCGCAGCTGAACGACGCGCGCAGCCAGGGTGCCTCGACCATCACGATGCAGGTCGCGCGCAACTTCTACCTGTCCACCGAAAAGACCTTCACGCGCAAGATCTACGAGGTCCTGCTGGCGCTGAAGATCGAGAGCGTGTTGACCAAGGAGCAGATCCTCGAGGTCTACATGAATCAGATCTACCTCGGCCAGCGTGCGTACGGCTTCGCGGCGGCAAGCGAGATCTACTTCGGCAAGGCGCTGCGGGACATCACCGTGGCCGAGGCGGCCATGCTGGCCGGGCTGCCGAAGTTCCCGTCGTCTTCCAACCCGATCGTCAACCCGAAACGGGCGACCGAGCGCCAGCAGTACATCATCGACCGCATGCTCGACAACGGCTACATCACGGCCGAGCAGCATGCCGCGGCGAAGGCGCAGCAGCTGCGCTACCGCCCGCCCGCCGAGGTGGCGGTGCACGCCGAGTACGTCGCCGAAGTGGCGCGCCAGCTGATCTTCAGCCAGTACGGCGCCGAGGCCTACACGCGCGGGCTGAACGTGCACCTGACGCTCAATTCCGCCGACCAGATGGTGGCCTACCGCGCATTGCGCCGCGGCATCATGGACTACGAACGGCGCCAGGTCTATCGCGGCCCGGAGGCTTACGTCGATCTGCCGGCGCAGCCCAAGGATCTCGACGCGCGCGTCGCCGACGCCCTGCAGGACCATCCGGACAACGACGAGCTCAAGGCCGCGGTCGCGCTCGAGGCCGGACCGAAGAAGGTCGTTGCGATGCTGCAGAGCGGCGAGACCGTCACCGTGACCGGCGAGGGCCTGAAGCCGGCCACCTCGGGGCTCGCCGAGAAGGGCAACCCGAAGACCGCGATCCGCCGCGGCGCGGTGATCCGCCTGATCAAGGGCCCGAAGAACGACTGGAGCATCACCCAGCAACCCGAGGTCGAGGGTGCCTTCGTCGCGCTCGATCCGCGCACCGGCGCCGTGCGCGCGATGGTGGGCGGGTTCGACTTCGCCAAGAGCAGTTTCAACCACGTCACCCAGGCCTGGCGCCAGCCCGGCTCCAGCTTCAAGCCCTTCATCTACTCGGCCGCGCTCGAGAAGGGCTTCACGCCAGCCACGGTCGTCAACGACGCACCGCTGTTCTTCGACGCCGACGTCACCGGCAGCCAGCCCTGGGAGCCGAAGAACTACGACGGCCAGTTCGACGGCCCGATGTCGCTGCGGCGCGGCCTGGCGAAGTCGAAGAACATGATCTCGATCCGGATCCTGCAGGCGATCACGCCGGGATATGCGCAGGAGTGGGTCACGCGCTTCGGCTTCGAGGCCGACAAGCACCCGGCCTACCTGACGATGGCGCTCGGCGCCGGTGCGACCACGCCGCTGCAGATGGCGACGGCCTACAGCGTGTTCGCCAACGGCGGCTACCACGTCAACCCGTTCCTGGTCAGCAAGCTGACCGACAGCAAGGGCCGCGTGCTCAACGAGCCGACGCCGGCGCCGCTGGACGACACGATGCGCGGCATCGATGCGCGCAACGCGTTCGTGATGACGAGCCTGCTCCAGGAGGTGACGCGCTCGGGCACCGCGGCGCGCGCGGGTGTCGCGCTCAAGCGCCCGGACATCTACGGCAAGACCGGGACCACGAACGACTCCAACGATGCCTGGTTCGCGGGCTGGCACAAGAGCGTGGTCGCGGTCGTCTGGATGGGCTACGACACGCCGCGCAAGCTCGGCGACCGGGAGACGGGCGGCACGATCTCGCTGCCGATCTGGATCGACTACATGGCCCACGCGCTCAAGGGTGTGCCGGTGTCCGAGCCGACCGCTCCCGAAGGGGTGGCCAACGTCGGCGGCGAGTGGTACTACGGCGAGTACGCGCAGGGCTCGGGCGTCAGCAGCCTCGGCCTCGAGGAGCCCGCCGCCGCGGCGAGCGCGCCGGCCGCGCCGGACGAGGAGCGCAAGAGCATCCTCGACCTGTTCAAGCGCTGATCGGAGCCCCCGGCTCGCGGCGTACCGCAAGCCACCCCTCGCGGGGACCGGCCGGCCACTTCGGAACTGCCGTGCGCTCGTCGACCGTTCTCATTCCGCTGCGACGAAACGCAGCGCCTTGCCGGCCTGTTCGCTCGCGCTCGCCGACAGCGCGTCGAAGAAGTCGCGCCCGTCGCGGCTGTCGAGCCAGCGCCCGGCCACGTGCTTGTAGTGGTAGCCGCCCGACCGCGCGGCGAGCCAGAGTTCGTGCAGCGGCGGCTGGGTGTTGACGACGATCACGCTGCCGTTCGGGAACACGAGCTCGAGCATGCCGCCGGTGCGATGCGCATCGATGTCGACGACGTCGTCCTGCAGCCAGCGGTCGATCGTCGCTTCGACGCCGGCGAGCACCGCCGCGGTCCGCGCGTGGTACTCGGCATCGGTCAGCGGGGTGGGGACCAGCGTCGTCGCGTTCATGGCCATCGATAGAATGCGCCCATGTTGCAGCGCAAGAGCAGTGTAGCGGTGCGGTCGCGGAGCGCGCATGCCGCGCGCACCTGGCGCGTCGCCGTCATGGTGATGCTGGCCGGGCTGGCCGCGTGCGGCCAGAAGGGGCCACTGACCCTGACCAAGCCGGCGCCCGCCGCGGCGGCGTCGGCGCCGCGATGATGCTGCCCGGCGCTCCCCACGTCGCGCGCCGCGGCGCCGAGTTGTACATCGAAGGCATCGCGCTCGACACGCTCGCGCGCCGCCACGGCACGCCGCTGTACGTCTACTCGCGCGCCGCGATGCTGGCCGCGCTCGCGCCGTACCAGCAGGCACTGGCCGGCCGCGACCACCTGATCTGTTATGCCATGAAGGCGAACAGCAGCCTCGCGGTGCTGCAGACCTTCGCCCAGGCCGGCTGCGGCTTCGACATCGTCTCGGGCGGCGAACTCGAGCGTGTGCTCGCGGCCGGAGGCGACCCGGCCAAGGTGGTCTTCTCCGGCGTCGGCAAGACCCGCGCCGAGATGGCGCAGGCGCTGCATGCCGGCGTCGCGTGCTTCAACGTCGAGAGCGAACCCGAGCTCGAGTTGCTGTCGCAGGTCGCGGTCGAGTCCGGGCGCACCGCCCGCATCAGCCTGCGCGTCAATCCGGACGTCGATGCGAAGACGCACCCGTACATCTCGACCGGCCTGAAGGGCAACAAGTTCGGCGTCGCCCACCAGCGCGCGCTCGCGGTCTACCGGCGCGCCGCGTCACTGCCCGGCATCGAGGTGCTCGGCATCGACTGCCACATCGGCTCGCAGATCACCGAGACCGGGCCCTACCTGGACGCGATCGACCGCGTGCTCGACCTGGTCGACGCGGTCGAGGCCAGCGGCATCCGCCTGCCGCATCTCGACTTCGGCGGCGGGCTGGGCATCACCTACACCGACGAGCAGCCCCCGACCGCCGACGCGCTGGTCGGCGCGATGCTGGCGCGGGTGGACGCACGCGGCTACGGCGAGCGCAAGATCCTTCTCGAGCCGGGCCGGTCGCTCGTCGGCAACGCCGGCGTGCTGCTGACCGAGGTGCTGTACCTGAAGCCCGGCGACGCGAAGAACTTCTGCATCGTCGACGCGGCGATGAATGACCTGATGCGCCCTGCGATGTACCAGGCGTGGATGGCGGCCACGCCCTGTCGCCTGCGCGACGAGGCGCCGCTTCTGATGGACATCGTCGGCCCGGTCTGCGAGTCGGGCGACTGGCTGGCACGCGACCGCATGCTCGCGGTGCAGCCGGGCGACACCGTCGCGGTGCTCTCGGCCGGCGCCTACGGCATGAGCATGGCGAGCAACTACAACACCCGCGTGCGCGCCGCCGAGGTGATGGTGTCGGGCGAACGATCCTGGCTGATCCGCGAGCGCGAGCAGGCCGCCGAACTCTTCCGCGGCGAGCGCCTGATCGACCTCTAGATCCGCCCTTCCTGCACGGCGTGGCAGGCCACCAGCACGCCCTTGAACGACAGCTGCGCGGGGCGTTCGCTCCTGCAGCGTTCGTTCGCATGCGGGCAGCGCGGATGGAACGAGCAGCCGCTCGGCGGGTTCAGCGGGTTCGGCACCTCGCCCTGCACCGGCGTGCGCGAGCGGCCCGACATGTGGATGTCGGGGATCGCGTCGAGCAGCATGCGCGTGTACGGATGGCGCGGCGTCGCGAACAGCGTCGCCTTGTCAGCGAGTTCGACGAGGCGGCCGAGGTACATCACGCCGACCTGGTCGGCGACATGGCGCACGACCGCGAGGTTGTGCGAGATGAACAGGTAGGTCAGGCCCTGCTTGCGCTGCAGGTCCTTCATGATGTTCAGCACCTGCGCCTGCACCGAGACGTCGAGCGCCGAGGTCGGCTCGTCGCAGACGAGGAACTCGGGCTGGGTCGCGAGCGCACGCGCGATCGAGATGCGCTGGCGCTGGCCGCCGGAGAACTGGTGCGGAAACTTCTCGGCGTCGGCGGCCGCGAGGCCGACCGACTGCAGCAGTTCGCCGACGCGCCGCTTCAACTCGGGGCCGTCGGCGGCGAGGCCGTGTTCGCGCAGCGGCTCGCCGACGATGTCGAGCACCTTCCAGCGCGGGTTCAGGCTCGCGTACGGGTCCTGGAAGATCATCTGCATGCGCCGGTGCAGCGCGCGCGCCGCGCCGGACGCCAGCGTCGTGCGCGTGTCCTGGCCGTCGAAGCGCACCGTGCCGCGCGTCGGCCCGTAGAGGCCGACCAGCAGGCGCGCGACCGTGCTCTTGCCGCAGCCCGACTCGCCGACCAGCGCGAGCGTCTTGCCGCGTTCGATCGTGAAGCTGATGCCGTCGACGGCATGCACGAACTGGCGCGGCTTGCGTTCGATCACGCGGTTGAGCCAGGGCGCCGAGACCTCGAAGGTCTTGGCGAGGTCCTTGACCTCCATCAGCGCGCTCGTCATGCCGCCCTCGTCATCGGTTGTTCGACGCGCCAGCAGGCCGCGCGGGTCGCGCCGGCGTCGAGCAGGTCGGGCCGCTCGCGGCGGCAGCGTTCGAAGACCTGCGGGCAGCGCGGATTGAAGGCGCAGCCGGTCGGAATCGCGTTCAGGCGCGGCATCGCGCCGTCGATCTGCAGCAGCCGCTCGCGGTCCTCGTCCATCGCCGGGATCGATCCCATCAGGCCGATCGTGTAGGGGTGCGACGGCCGGTGGATCACGTCGCCGACCGGACCGATCTCGGCGATGCGCCCGGCATACATCACCGCGACACGGTCGCAGGTCTCGGCGATCACGCCCATGTCGTGCGTCACCAGCATCACCGCGGCGCCGTGCTCGCGGCAGACGCGCTTGAGCAGCGCGATGATCTGGGCCTGGATCGAGACGTCGAGCGCGGTGGTCGGCTCATCGGCGACGATCAGCTTCGGCTCGGCGGCGAGCGCGAGCGCGATCACGACACGCTGGCGCATGCCGCCCGAGAACTGGTGCGGGTACTGGTCGATGCGCGCCTCGGCAGCCGGGATGCCGGTGTCCTGCAGCAACCTGATCGCGCGCTCGCGCGCCTGCGACTCGTTGAGCGGCAGGTGGGTGCGGATCGTCTCGATCAGCTGGCGGCCGACCGTGTAGAGCGGGTTCAGCGAGGTCAGCGGGTCCTGGAAGATCGCGCCGATGCGGCGCCCGCGGATCGCGCGCATCGTCTCGTACGGCAGGTTGTCGATGCGCTGGCCCTCGAGGCGGATCTCGCCTGCGGCGATGCGCCCCGGCGGCTCGAGCAGGCCGATGATCGCCGCGCCGGTGAGCGACTTGCCTGCACCCGACTCGCCGACCACGCCGAGCACCTCGCCGGGCGCGATGTCGAACGAGACGTCGTCGAGCGCGAGCAGCGTGCCGCGGCGCGTCGGGAACTCGACGCGCAGGTTCTTGACTTCGAGCAGGGGCTGGCTCATCGCAGGCGGGGATTGAGGGCGTCGCGCAGCCAGTCGCCGAGCAGGTTGACGGAGAGAGCGATCATCACCAGCACGACGCCGGGGAAGATCGTGATCCACCATTCGCCCGAGAACAGGAAGTCGTTGCCGACGCGGATCAGCGTGCCCAGCGACGGCTGCGTCGGCGGCACGCCGACGCCGAGGAACGACAGGGTGGCCTCGATGATGATCGCCGACGCGACCTGGATCGTCGCGAGCACCAGCACCGGCCCCATCACGTTCGGCAGCACGTGGCGCACCATGATGCGATACGGCGCGACGCCGATCACGCGCGCCGCCTGCACGTATTCCTTGTTGCGCTCGACCATCGTCGAGCCGCGCACGGTGCGCGCGTACTGGACCCAGCCCGACAGCGAGATCGCGATGATCAGCACCGCGAACGCGAGCGTGTCGTGTGCGTTCGGGAACAGCGCGCGGCCGACGCCGTCGATCAGCAGCGCGATCAGGATCGACGGGAACGACAGCATCACGTCGCAGACGCGCATGATGAAGGCGTCGACCTTGCCGCCGGCGAAGCCCGACAGCAGCCCGAGGCCGACGCCGACCACCACCGAGACGATCACCGACGCGAGGCCGACGAACAGCGAGATGCGCGCGCCGAACATCAGCGCCGAGAGGATGTCGCGCCCCTGGTCGTCGGTGCCGAGCGGGTACTTGGCCCGGCCCTCCTCCTCCCAGGCCGGCGGCAGGCGCGCATCGGACAGCTCGAGCGAGGCGAGGTCGAACGGGTTGTGCGGCGCGACCCAGTTGGCGAACAGCGCGCAGAAGACGCAGATGAACGCGACCACCGCGGCGCCGATTGCGACCGGCGACGTCCGGAAGCTGTGCCAGACGTCGCCGTCGAAGAAGCGCTGCAGGGCCGAAGGCGCGGTCGGCGGGGTCGCTGCGGAGGAGCTCAAGGCGCGGACTTCACGACGACGTAGCGGTACGGCATGAAGTTGTCGGCGAGCTGCACGAGCTCGACGTTCTTCTTCATCGCCCAGGCGAGCGCCTGCTGGTGCAGCGGGATGTGGCCGTAGTCGTCGCCGTGGACCTTGAACGCCTCGGCGATCATCGCGTCGCGCTTGGCCTGGTCGGTTTCGCCCTGGATCTTGTTGGTCAGGTCGTCGACCTTCGCATTGCTGTAGGAGCCGAGGTTGAAGGTGCCCTGGCCCTTGTCGGTCGGCGTCGCGATCAGGTTCGACAGCGCGTTGTGCGCGTCGTACGTGCCCGGCGTCCAGCCGAGCAGGTAGAAGCTGGTGTCGCGGCGCAGGATCTTCGGGAAGTAGGTCGCCTTGCTCTCGGCCTGCAGGTTGACCTTGACGCCGATGCGCGCGAGGTTGGCCGCGACCGCCTGGCAGATCTCGCCGTCGTTGACGTAGCGGTCGTTCGGGCAGTTCATGCCGACCTCGAAGCCCTGCGGATAACCGGCCTCGGCAAGCAGCTTCTTGGCCGCCTCCGGGTCGTACGGGGTCCGCTTGTTCATGTCGGCGACGAAACCCTTGATGCCCGGCGCGACCATCAGCGCGGTCGGCGTCGCGGCGCCGCGCATCACGCGGGTCTTGATGGTCTCGGTGTCGATGGCCTGGTAGAAGGCCTGGCGCACGCGCTTGTCCTTGAACGGGTTCTTGCCCTTGACGCTCGAGAACTGCAGCTCGTCGCGCTTCTGGTCCATGCCGAGGAAGATCGTGCGCAGCTCCGGCCCCTGCAGGACCTTCAGGTTCGCGTTGGACTTCAGGCGCTCGACGTCCTGCAGCGGCACCGGCTCCATCACGTCGATCTCGCCCGACAGCAGCGCGGCGACGCGCGTCGCGTCGTTGCCGATCGGCGTGAAGATGACCTCGTCGACGTTGGTCTCGACCTTGTCCCAGTAGGCGAAGTTGCGTACGAGCACCGTGCGGGTGGTCGGCTGGCGCTCCT
>Ga0315910_10004268_pt1 | contig 11974 bp, 10 predicted proteins | sample EdamamesoilMG_FD_204470 | JGI IMG/M metagenome (GOLD analysis project Ga0315910, IMG submission 204470) | Garden soil microbial communities collected in Santa Monica, California, United States - Edamame soil | ecosystem: Environmental > Terrestrial > Soil > Garden | place: USA: California... | reverse complement strand
CAGTTCGAGGCACTGCAGCAGCAGCTTGCCGCGGGCAGCGGACCGCCCGGGATGGAGTCGTTGCTGGGCACGTGGAAATTGCCTGACGACCTGTGGCAGCGGACCAGCGCCTTTTTCGCGCGCCTGCCGGAGGAGTGGCTGCGGCCGGCACCGGGGGCGGCCGCAATGGGTGCGAACCCGGCCGTCAATGCGGATGCGCTCAAGGAAGGGGCGCGCCTGTGGCAGCAGTACCAGCAGGCGTTGTCCGACTACCTGCGCATGTTGAACACGGCCGCGCAAAAGGGACTGGAACGCCTGCAGGATCAACTGCTGGCAGGGGCGCAGGTGCCCACGCTGCGCGCGCTTTATGACCTGTGGGTGGAATGCGGTGAATCCACGTATGGCGAGATGATGGCCGGTGCGGAATTTGCCGGCTGTTTTGCCAGAGTTGTGAATGCCCTGGCGTCGTTCAAGCTGCACACGCGCCGCATGATCGATGCCGGCCTTGACGCACTGCATCTGCCCACGGCGCAGGCGCTCGGCACCATGCAGGAGCGGGAGGCGGGCATGCGCAGCGAATTGCGCGCAGCCCGGGTCCGGCAACAGGAGGATCGGGAAACCCTGTTGCGCCTGCAACGGGAACTGGAAGCATTGCGCCCGGGCGCCGCTGGAAACTAGCGCCATGCCGCCCATCGCTCTCGATCCCGAATCCATTGCGCAGGAAGTGCTGGAGTTCAATGCGCGCCTGGCGCGCGGTCTGGGTACCTTCACGCAACTCGGGGACGTGCAGGTCGGTGTCTCGCCACGCACCGGGGTATACCGGCAGGATAAGGTGGTGTTGTATCACTACACGCCGCATGCGCCGGACCCGCTCGCGGTCCCGGTGCTCATCTGCTACGCGCTGGTGAACCGGCCCTACATGACCGATCTGCAGGATGGGCGTTCCCTGGTCCAGGGCATGTTGCGGCAGGGACTGGACGTCTACCTGGTTGATTGGGGCTACCCCGACGCCGGCGATCAGGCACTGACACTGGACGACTACATCAATGGCTACCTGGATCGATGCGTGGATTTCATCCGCCAGCAGCATGGCCTGGAGCGCATCAACCTGCTCGGCATCTGCCAGGGCGGCACCTTCAGCCTGTGTTACACGGCGCTGCACCAGCACAAGATTCAAAACCTTGTCACCACGGTGACCCCGGTGGACTTCCACACGCCGCGGGATCTGCTCAGCCACCTGGTGCGGCAGGTGGACATCGAATTGCTGGTACGCGCCTTCGGTAATGCGCCGGGGGAATTGCTGAACTGGATATTCATGACCCTGAAACCGTTCCGCCTCATGGGCCAGAAGTACGTGGATTTTGTCGATTCCATGGATGACCCGGAGAAGGCGCGGAATTTCTTGCGCATGGAGAAATGGATCTTCGACAGCCCGGACCAGGCCGGGGCCGCGTTCCTGCAGTTCCTGCGCGACTTCTACCAGGGCAACGGACTGATCCGGGGCACGGTGCGCATCGGTGCGCAACCCGTGGACCTGCTGACCATCACGGTGCCGGTACTGAACATCTTTGCCCGCGATGATCACCTGGTGCCGCCGGATGCCAGCAAGGCGCTGGGCGGCTGCGTCAGCAGCTCTGATTACACGGAGCTGGAATTTCCCGGTGGACACATCGGCATCTATGTCAGCGCGCGGGCCCAGGAGATGCTGCCGCCGGCCATCGCCGCGTGGCTTGCCGATCGAGTCTAGCCGGCGGGTGCCCGGCCTGAAGAAAGCAGCCGCACCTCTTCCGGCGCCAGGTGACGCCATGCGCCCTTGGGCAGGTCACCCAGCCGCAGAGGACCGATCCCGATGCGAATCAGGCGCAGCACTTCGCAGCCGCAGGCCTTCAGCAGCCGGCGCAAGTGCCGGTTTTTCCCTTCGTCGAGCGTAATCTCAAGCCACGCGTTGCGTCCGCCGCGGCGCAATTCGTGCGCCGCCCTGACCTGGAGCAGTTCACCGTCCACGACGGCGCCCTGATGCAGCCGCGCCAGGAATTCCGGCGTGGGCAGCAACCCGATCTGCACGTGGTAGATCTTGTTCACGTGCGTGGCCGGATCGGTGACAGCCGCATTCCATGCGCTGTCATTGCTGAATAACAGCAGCCCCTCGCTGGCCTGATCCAGTCGCCCGACCGGCGACACCCAGGGCAGGTCGGCATCGGCAAGGCAAGCGTACACCGTTGCGCGCCCTTTCTCGTCCGCGCGCGTGGTGACGAGACCGCGTGGCTTGTTCAGTGCGATATAGACACGCGCCGGTGCGCGTGCGGGCGCATCGTTGATCGTGATTTCTGCGCGCGCGGGGTCCACGCGCATTTCAGGGTCAAGCACCGTTTGCCCGTTGACCCTGACCGCGCCGGAATGGATCAACTCCGCGGCCCGGGTGCGGGAACAGATGCCCAGTTTCGACAGGGTCCGGGCCAGGCCTTTCTGGGATGAACGTTTTTTCCCGCTCACTCCGCCTCCGACCAGGACAATGAATTACTGACAATTCCAGGATAAACCTGTCTGGATCCACCGGCCGCACAAGGATGTGCGGCCATTTTCCAAGAGCGAACGCGATTGGAAAATGTGAGGCAAGCGAAAGCCACGCTTTTCGCTTGCCGTTCTCTGGCAGGTCCAGGATGGACCTGTCCAGAGCATATTAAAGATAACCGCTGTCCTTGAACCAGCGGATCGCGTCCTCGATGGCGGCGCGTGCGGGCCGTGAAACGTAGCCAAGGTCCTGGCGGGCCTTGGCCGAGCTGAAATACATGTGTTTGCGTGCCATGCGCACACCATCCACGGTGGCGAACGGTTCGCGCCCGGTGAAATGGGACAGCGATTCCGCCAGCCAGGCAATGGGCAGCACGACACCGTGCGGCAACTTGACGCGCGGGGCAGGCCGGCTGCTGACATTGGCAATCAGGTCCAGAATATCGCGCAGGCTGAGATTCTCCCCGCCGAGCACGTAGCGCTGGCCGATGCCGCCTTTCTGAAATGCCAGCCAGTGACCCTCCGCAACGTCCTCCACGTGCACCACGTTGAGGCCCGTGTCCACGTAGGCCGGCATGCGCCCGGCGATCATGTCCACGATGATGCGCCCGGTGGGCGTGGGGCGGATGTCGCGCGGTCCGATGGGAGCCGACGGATTGACGATGACCACCGGCGCGCCCTCGTTTGCGGCAAGTTGCAGCACAGCTTCCTCGGCCATGAACTTGGAACGCTTGTAATGTCCAACCATGTCGCCCAATGCAACGGGGGTTGATTCATCCGCCGGGCTCCGGTCCTTGTTAATGCCAAGGGTCGCAACACTGCTGGTGTAGACAATGCATTTTGTCCCGGCTTCCGCGGCGGCACGCAGCAGCCGCTTGGTGCCTTCGACGTTGGTGCGATACAGCGCCGCGGGTTCCGGAACCCAGAGGCGATAGTCCGCGGCCACATGAAACAACGCCTCGCAGCCGCGCACGGCGCGGCGCAGGGATGCCTCGTCGTTGAGGTCCCCGGTGACCACTTCCACGGCCAGCCCCTTGATATTTCGGTGCGTGCTTTCCGGCCGCACCAGCACGCGCGTTTCCACGCCCGCGGCGAGCAGCCGGCGGGCCACCGCGGAGCCCACGAAACCCGTGGCGCCCGTGACCAGCGCCTTCATGCCACTTTTGCCCGGTGCAGGATCAGGTATTCGCGCAGCACCCATAGCGCAAACAGCGGGGCGCCGATGGAGGCCAGCAACATGAAGTAATGCAGGTGTCCGGCCAGTGCCACCAGCGGCAGGGCGTAGAGGATGTCCTCGGCCTCAAATGCACCAAGGTGGGGCTGGCGGGCCGCGGGTTTTCCCACCATCAACTCGATTTCATGGCGCAGGTGGAAGATGGCGGCCACCGCGATGCCGGATAACAGGCCGAGTGCGATCGCCCATGGGCCGAGGTCGCCGTGGCGCAGACCGATGCCGATGCCGAGAAACAGCATGAAATTCACCAGCGCGTCGGCGACCAGGTCGTAGATATGGCCGAAGCGGCTGGTCTTGCCGGTGATGCGCGCGAGTTCGCCGTCGGTATGATCGAGGAAATTGGAGGCTGCGAAACACAAGGCGCCGACATTGGTCCACAGGTAGCTGCCGTGGGAAAATCCGGCACAGGCAAGTATGCCGAACAACATGCGCAGTGACGTCAGGTGGTTCGGCGTGACCCATGAGTCGCGCAATGGCGCCACCAGGCGCGCGGCCAGCCGGGCGTCCAACGGCTTGTCGTTGGCCGCGGCGTTCAAACGCGAAATACGTATTGTTTGCCGGCCTCACGCTCGCAGTCCGGCGGATAGCTGCGGCGTTTGTCGTTGTAATACGCGCGGCGGTGGTCGCCCTCGGCGAGGCGATTATAGGTCACATACAGCACGCGCCGCGGTTCGGAGGTGAGATTGGGTCCGGACCGGTGCGGAATGAAGGAATCGAAAAACACCGTGTCGCCGGGTTCAGTGGGCAGGGCGCGATAGGGCAGCGCGTCCTCGTCGAGCGGCTTCCACTTCTCGCCGATCAAACGCCGCTTGTGCTCGTACACGGCCATCTCGAGACAACCATTCTCGAGCGTGCAGGGATCGATGGTCACCAATGCAGTGATGTGCAGTTGTGCATAGGTGTCCCAACCGGCCTGGACATCCTGGTGCGCCTTGAATCCATCCCCCCCGGGAAGCTTGAAGTTGATCTTGTCCTTGAACAACACGGCGTCCGCGCCAAACAAATCCGCCACCGCCCGTGGCATTTTCCCGCGTGTGAACAGGCCGCTGAAACCGGGGTGCCACGGTTCGAAATCCTCCATGCGGGAGAGTATGCGCTGTCCCGCATGCAGGCGGCTGTCCTCGAAATACTTCATCCATTTGCCCGGTGTTTCCGGTAGTGCGGTGACGGCGTCAGTCCAGGCGGTGATGTCGCGCATTTCAGCCGCATCGTACAGGCCCGGCACGACCACGTAACCCTGTTTGGAAAATTCCCGTAACTGGGATTCAGTCAACATGCGTGGGTCCCGGGGAGTATGCAGCAAGAGAGGCGGCGATTTTACCTTGGCCGGGTCAGTACGTCATGGCCGGGATGCAAATCATGCAGATTCCGTCCCACGCTGCGCATGGATCTCGTCGCGGCTCGGAAGGCGCGATTGATTCTCAACAGCGCCGGCAGCCGGTCCGGCGCACGCAACAAGTCCATTATGACGCCGCGCAGGTTCGCGCGGCCGTAATTGTCACTCTGGTCCAGCAGGAATGCAGGCATTTCCATCTCCAGGGGATCCAGGATCACGCGCAGCACCAGGGCCGGCAGCGTGTGGCGGGCGGCAACGCGCAACACCGCGGCGCTTTCCATGTCCACCGCGGCGGCGTTGCGCTGCGCGCCGAGCGCGGCCTTCTGCCCGGGCGTGGCGACAACGGTGTCCGCCTCGGTCATGTTGCCGGGGACCAGGTTGAGTCCGGCTGCGGCCAGGCGATCGCGGACATGAATGCGCCATTGCTCGTGGATGTACAACACGCCTGCGGCCGTTTCCACCCGCCCCGGCAAAAACACCGCGCCAGGCGCAAGGCCAGGCGCAAGTCCGCCGGCGATGCCGAAACTCATCAATCCCTGCGCACCGTCGGCCACAAGCTGTTCCGCCCCGCGCGTCGCCAGTCCGGGCCCGATGCCGCACAGGTGCATGAGGATATTGGGGCGCAACTGGATGGAAACGCCGGGTTCAGGCGCGGGGCCGGTCAGGCAGGAGGCCTCCGGCAGCATGGCAACGATGATGCCTATGGGCGCCATGGTGGTGACGGAAGGTTCAGGTGTTGGTGGCCAGCGCAGAATGGCGGCCGCCGAGTTCCGCCTGCGGCAAGCCCCATGCTGCAAGCGCAAACACCGCCCGCAACAGCATGTCATTGCCGGTCAGGGCGTTGCTCACCATTACAGTGCCATGCACGCTGCGTCGCGGGATTTTCACCTGGGAGCCGGCGCTGAAATTCCGCCGTGCGTTTATGCGTCGCAGCGTCAACACGGCCATGCCCAGCGCCCACAGGCAGAAGCGGCGAATGCCCCGTTCGCGGGCCGGTATTAATAATGTATAACGCAGCGCATTGGCCAGGTGCGAGCGCGCCACGCCGATGAGGTATCCCAGGCCATCGGTAAACCCGGGCAGCTCGCGGCCCGGCGCCAGATCATGCAAATCGGCGCCAAAGCGCGCGAATACATCCTGTGGCAACCAGCACATGCCGCGCCCCTGGTCGTCCCAGATGTCCTTCAGGATATTGGTCATCTGCAGTCCCTGTCCGAAGGACACCGCCAACGGCAGCAACTGCGCGCGCCGGGCATCAATGTCCGGGGCATGGGCGCAAAACAGTTCGGTCAACATCTCACCGACCACGCCGGCCACGTGGTAGCAGTAGCTGTCCATTTCCGGCAGATCCCTGAGTCCATGGCGCACATTGCCTTCCTGGAACCGGGCCATGCCGTCCGCCATGATGCGCACGCAGCGCTCCAGCGCGGTGCGCTGGCGGGAGGAGAATCCATGGGTGATGCGGATCACCGCGGGAGTCTTTGCGATCAACTCCCGTTCCGCCGGCGTGGCCTCCACGGAAAGTCGCGGATGCAGGGCCGCGGCAAAGTCAGCGGCGTCATGGCGCGCACCGACCACGTCAATGAACTCGTTGGCGAAGCGGCGCTTGTCGGCAAAGGGCAGGTGCTTGTCGTCCTCGATGGTGTCTGCAATGCGGCACAGGAGGTACGCGTTGCTGACCACCTGGCGCAGCGGCCCGGGCAACTGCGGGATCGTGAGCGCGAATGTGCGCGATACTTCCTGCAGGCTCTTTTCCTGGAAGGCCCAGTCGCCGGCGTCCGCGTGCGAAGTTGTGACGGTGTCCCTGGTTTCCATTTCATTATTATACCGCCCGGACGCAGCCGCGAGGTTGATTCGCCGGATACCGGAGCGGCGTGCGGCGCTGAATTCGTGGCGGGTTTGGCGTAAGCGCCGGGGATTCAGGACCACTCGGCGCGCAGCGTCCGCGACAGTTGTTTCAGGCTCATCAGGTTGTGGGCGGGAAGAAAGTGGTCCATGTAGGGCAGCGCGGTCCTGATCCCGCGGCAGAGCGGCGCATACCCGTCCTGGCCCAACAGCGGATTGAGCCAGATGAGCTTGTGCACGCGGCGGCTCAGCCAGGCGATTTGCTCCTCCATCAGTTTCGCATCGCCCCGGTCCCAACCGTCGCTGAGTATCACCAGCAGGGTCCTGGTGCGCAATACCCGGCGCGAGTAGTGCCGGTTGAATTCGCGCAGGCTGCCGCCGATATCTGTGCCACTGCCCCAGTCCGCGCGCGCTTCCACGCTTTGCAGCGATGCATGAATGTCCCTGCCGCCCAGCAGGTCCGAGATCATCGTCATGCGCGTGGAAAAGACGCCGACCTCGACCTGGGGAACCTCGTGCCGCAGCGCGTAGATGAACTGGATAAGGAACTTGCTGTAAGTCAGCATGGAACCACTGACATCGCACAACAACACGAGCCGGACCTTTTTTTCGCGCCGTTTGCGGAACAGCAGCCTGATGGCATATTCCCCGTAGGGCGCGCTGCGGCGGAGAATGCGCCGAAAATCCGGTTGCGGTCCGGATTTGCCGGGCGTAAAACGCCGGCTGCGATAATTCACCATGGTACGGACCAGTTCGGCCACGAGTTTGCGCGCCTGCTCCAGCTCCGCGGGAGTCATCGTGGCGATATCCTTGTACAGCAGGATTTCATCCGGCGACCAGCCCGGCTGGTCAGTCTCAGCGGGTTCCGCGGCGCCTTCGTCACCGCGTTCATCCGTCGTTGGCATATTGCGTTCGACGGTATCCAGTTGTTCCCCGGGATCGGTGGGAAATTCCGAAGCATCGTGCTGCTCCGGTTCCAGCCTCGCGGCAGTGTCCATTTCGCCGTCCCAGAAGCTGCGGAACAGTGCGTCGAACCGATCCAGGTCAGCATGGTTGCGAACGAGTGTCGCAACCGCGGCGGCGCGGAATTCCGTGCGCTCGCCGATGTCGATAATGCGCAGCGCGCGGCAAAGATCGATGAGCTCCGAAGGACTGACCTTGAGGCCGGCCCGGTGCAGCCCGTTGACGAACTTCACCACATGGGTCAAAAACCGTTCCACGCGGCAATCCGGTTGCGCGCGCCGCTTCAGGATGCGGCGCGTTGTGCCGCGGCGGGCGGGTGGCGCGTGAAATCCCTTGCCCGTGAAATGGCCTGTTGCAGTGCCGCCCCGGACAACGTGTCTTGGTCGCTCTTGTATTTCAGGATGCAACCCAACGTGGACCTGACCACGTCTGCGTCCAGTTCCCGTATCCCCAGGGCCAGCAATGCCCTGGCCCAGTCCAGGGTTTCGGCCACACCGGGGCGCTTGTAGTACTCCTGTTGCCGCAGTTGCTCCATGAAAACGCAAATCTGCGTGGACAACTGTTGCGCGATGCCCGGGACAGCGGCGGCAAGGATTAACAGTTCCTTTTCCAGTGACGGGTAGTCAATCCAGTGGTACAGGCAGCGTCGCTTCAATGCGTCATGCATTTCCCGGGTGCGGTTCGACGTGAGGACGACAAATGGCACCTGCGTCGCCCTGATGGTGCCGATCTCCGGGATCGTGATCTGGAAATCGGAGAGAATCTCCAGCAGGAAGGCTTCGAATTCCTCGTCGGATCGGTCGATTTCATCCACCAGCAGCACCGGCGGCACCGGCGCGTCATGCTGGATTGCCTGCAGCAACGGTCGTTGCAACAGGAATTCCATGCCGAAGATGTTCCGGCCCAGTTCCGCCTTGTCGACGCCGCGCGCCTCCTGCAGGCGGATCTCCAGCATCTGGCGCAGGTAATTCCATTCATACAGCGCCGCCGGGGCGTCCAGTCCCTCGTAGCACTGCAGCCGGATCAGGTCGGTCCCGAGTGAGCGCGCAATGGCCTTCGCAAGCGCCGTCTTGCCGACGCCGGGTTCACCCTCGAGAAACAGAGGCTTGTTTAGGTGTCCGGCGAGATACACCGTCGTGGCCAGGGCGTGATCGGCGATATAGCCCTCGCCGGCAAGTTTTTCTTCCACTTCCGGGATGGAGGCAAACACTGTCGGGAGTCCTCATGCTGAACAGGTTGATTCGGGGCGGGCCGGTGCGGCTGCGGTGCGGGTAAACTCTACTGCGTACACCCGCCATAAACAATTGCGCGGCCCGGTTCCGCAGTGGATCGTGCGTCTTCCCCGCAGTTGCGCATTGCGCGAGCTATGTGCGATTATCGCCACATGCACGGCAGCACCCCGTGCACCGAATCCGGGTATGCACATGGCGGCAAGGAACAACGATAACGGTGAACCGCTCCAGCAGCGCGATTTCATCAGCTCGCTGGCCAAGGGACTCGACGTCCTGCGCGCATTCAACAAGGATAATCCCCAGCTCAGCACCGCAGACCTTGCGAACAAGCTGCATATCAGCCGCGCCAGCGCCCGGAGATTCCTGCTCACCCTTGCCAGTCTGGGTTACCTGCACAAGCAGGGGCAGTGGTTCCGCCCCACCTCGAAGGTGCTGTCGCTCAGTACCGTGTTTCTTTCCTCCCTGCCGCTGGCTTCCATTGCCCAGCCCCATCTCGAGGCGGGCACGCGGCGCACGGAAGAGGCGGTGTCCCTCGGCATCCTCGAACACGGCATGCTGGTGTTTGTCGCGCATTCGCCGTCGCGCTGGCTGCTGAAGCTGGGGATCCGGGCCGGTTCGGAGCTCGACGCCTATGTCAGCGCCATGGGACGCGTCCTGCTGGCTGCGCTGTCCGACGCCGAGCTTGACCGTTACCTGGAAGCGGTGGAACTCAAACCCTTCACCGAAAAGACCGTCAAGAGCAAGTCGCGGTTGCGGAAGATACTGGTGGAAGTCAGGAGCCAGCGCTACGCGGTCATTGACCAGGAACTTGAGCTGGGATTGCGTTCCATTGCCGTGCCCCTGGTCCAGGACGGCAGGATCATTGCAGCGGTCGGTGTCGGTTGCCAGATAAACCGGGCCACGCTGCGGCGCCTGAAACAGGAGTTCCTGCCGGCCATGCGTGACGTGGCCACAGGCATCAGCGAGGAATTGTCACGTTCCTGAGCCGGTTGGTCCCGTGCGTGGCGGCCGCACCGGCTGCGTTCCCCCGGGTCTGCGCCGGGCCACAGCGTGGGTGCGATATTCGCACTTTATGTGCGATTTGTTGAGCAGACCCTCGCCGCCGCGATTGCCACCGGTGTATACTCCCGCGCCACCGGCGTACCGGCGGAAATTCCAGAGTTGAATGGCGAGGCCCGACACGATGGATGCGCAAACGAAGGTTTCCAGGAAAAAAGTCCCCACCTATTGTTACCAGTGCGTGAACGGACCCGACCTGCTGATGGTCGAGGTCGTCAATGGCGTGGCCACCACGGTCACGCCGAATTTCAACGTCAAGGGTGAGCACCCGGCCGACGGCAAGGTGTGCGTCAAGCCCTACGGCCTGATCCAGAAGCTGTACAACCCCAATCGCCTGCTGAAACCCATGAAGCGCACGAACCCGAAGAAGGGGCGCAATGAAGACCCGGGCTGGCAGGAAATCAGCTGGGATGAGGCGTTGGACACCGTGGCCGGCCGCCTCAAGGCGCTGCGCGCAAAGGGCCTGGTGGATGAGAACGGCGACCCGCGTTTTGCGTTCACCACCGGCGGCGCCGGCACACCGATGTTTTATGCCGGCACCATGGGCGCCTTCCTCGGCGCATGGGGCCCCATCGACATGAGCCTCGGCGCGGGCGGCACGGTCAAGTGTTATCACTCCGAGCATGTGTTCGGTGAATTGTGGCATCGCGCCTTCACCGTGCTGCCGGACACACCGCGCTGCGAATACGTGCTTTCATTCGGCAACAACATAGACGCCTCCGGCGGCGTGACCTCGGTGTTCCGCCAGGCGAATGCGCGTGCGCGCGGCTGGAAGCGCATCCAGTTTGAGCCGCACCTGTCGATAACAGGCGCCAAGGCCAGCGAATGGATCCCCATCAGGACCAAGACCGACAGCGCCGTGTTGTTCGCCCTGATACACGTGCTGCTGCACGAGCATCGCACCGATGAGCTGGATGTGCCGTTCCTGAAACATCGCACCGCATCCCCCTACCTGCTTGCCCCCAACGGCTACTACCTGCGCGATCCGGCGACACGCAAGCCGTTGCTCTGGGATCTGAAAACGAACCGCGCCGTGCCCTTCGATACACCCGGCGTGGATCCGGCCCTGGAAGGGACGCGGGTCATTGAACACGCCATCGAGATCGGCGCCGACGAGGAGCAATGGGAACACCGCAATGTGCAGGCGCACACGGCACATGATCAACTCAGGCACCATGTGGCGAACTTCACGCCGGAGTGGGCGGGCCCCATTTCCGACGTTCCGGCAGCCACCATTCGTCGCATCGGCAATGAGTTCCTGAAGGCGGCGAAAATTGGCGCGACCCATACCGTGCAGGGGCGCGTGCTGCCGCTGCGCCCGGTGGCGGTGATGCTGGGCAAATCCATCAACAACGGCTGGGGCGCCTATGAATGTGTCTGGGCGCGCACCATCATGCAGGTCCTGGTCGGCGCACTGGAAGTGCCCGGCGGCATGCTCGGGTCCGCCAGCACCATCGTCGGGCCGGACTGGGATCGCTGGGCCTCGGTGCGCGCCGGCGAGGACGGCTTCATGGAATTGCCGTTCTGCCCCACTGATCGCACGCACTGGGTGAAAGAGCGCGGGATGCGGCATGCCTCGAGCATGCTGACACCCATGGTCGGGAATGGTTTCTACGGGCCGTTGCTCGGATCGACGACATTGACCTGGATGCGCCTGCAGGGTCGTGCCGCGGAATCGTGGTCGAAACCGAAGCCGCCCGACGTCTGGTTCGTTTACAAGTGCAATCCGTCCATTTCCTTTTCCGAGACCAGTCGCCTCGGCGAAACCATCGCCGAGTTTCCGTTCATGGTCGGCTTCGCCTACACGCAGGATGA
>Ga0315910_10004267_pt1 | contig 11976 bp, 13 predicted proteins | sample EdamamesoilMG_FD_204470 | JGI IMG/M metagenome (GOLD analysis project Ga0315910, IMG submission 204470) | Garden soil microbial communities collected in Santa Monica, California, United States - Edamame soil | ecosystem: Environmental > Terrestrial > Soil > Garden | place: USA: California... | reverse complement strand
TGGAAGGCAATGCACTCGTCCTCACCCTGGCGTTCCTAAGGAGTGATGCCGCAAGTTGAGCGGCCCATGCTAAGGAGCAAGAGAATGAATTGGAGCGCATACATACTCGTGGGTGGTGTCTGCCTGACAATCCTGGGGGCAGGTTGTTCTGCCCAAACGGACACGGATTATTCAGGTGAGCCACTAGCCACGCTGAGCGGGCACGTTGTCACAGGAGAGGTGACGACGGACGAAAAGCTGGTGGCGGCATTGGTGTGGACGACCCGCGACGGGGGCGTGGTGGGGCTGATGGCCGCCACGGCCCCCTTGCAAGGCGACTTCCCGGCCAACTTCAAGCTTGACCTGGTCCAGCCGCCTCCCCCGGAGGCATTTCATCTCGACGACAATGGGGAAGACGAGTCCTTGGACGTCGCCCAGGGCGTCATTGCCGCTGTGCCCGCGAGCCGGGTGGGTGGAGTCATCAAGGAAGAAGACATCGCGGGTGTCGCCATGGATTACGGGCTGATCTATTTTCAAGAAGACGCCGAGTTTGACGGTGATCCCTCCTGGGCCGCGGCCCACACCCTCAACGTCGACGCGGCGCCAGGCTACCAGCTATTCAGCATCAAACGCGAGATGAACAAAGAGTACCTGGAGTGCACCCATGCTGGGTTATGTACCAAACACCAGCCGCCCAATGCGCAGGATGACTATGTTTTCGAGCGCTGTGTCTCCGTGCTCGATGATCCAATCACCTGCACATTTTACACCGACCCCTCAAGCGACGAGGAAAAGGCCGAGGACGAGGAGTGCAGCAAACTTTGGCAAGAGGCGCACCCCGTAGACGGCATGACTGACTGTGGCATGCCCTGGAGCTGGCCCAAAAATGAAGAGGGCCTCAACGCCTCCATCACCATCACCATGGGCAAGAAACTTCACAACTGGCTCAACGATTGAGCGGAAGTTTCATCCGACTCCCGTGACCGCTGACCGTCAAGAATTGGAAATGGCGTACCAAAAGTACGGCGCAACGGTGTTGCGTCGTGCTGTGCGCCTGTTGGGAAGTGACGAGGCCGCATGGGAGGCAGTGCACCAAGTCTTCCTGTCGCTCCTCGAACGCCCGGAACAGTTTCAAAAAAGGAGCAGCATGTTGACGTTTCTGTATGAGGCCACCACTCATCATTGCTTGAATCAGCTCCGCAACCACAAGACACGCATGCGCTTGTTGGAGACAAAAGCCCATCCCGAAGGAGGCTCTGCCGGACTGGGACCCGATGAGTTCGTGGCGCTGCGGCAACGGCTGGCACAGCTCCCCCGCGAGCTTGGCGAAGTCGCGGTCTACTTTCACTTGGACCAAATGAGCTACGATGAGATCGCCGAGACGACTGGCCATTCTCGACGCAAGGTTGCCCTGCTCCTCAGCCGGCTCAAGACCCATGAGCGAGAGGAGGCAAAGCATGAGGACTGAGTTTTGTCCTTCCGATCTCGAACTCGACCGCTACGTGTTAAGCGAGCTGAGTCCATCGAGGCAACAAGCGCTCGAAGTGCACCTGCGCAGCTGCGCTTCGTGTCAGGCGCACCTGAGCGAAGTCGAGCGCGCGACGCAGCGGTTGCAGCACTCCTACCCGACCTTCACGGCTCTCCATCGCAAATTCCGGGGTCAGCGCGCTCCCGCATCGACTCGCCGGGCGCGGATGTGGACGCTCGCGTCACTCGGCGTGGCCGCGGCGGTAACTCTCAGCCTGTGGTGGTCCGATGCAATGATCAAAGAGGCGACAACCCAGAGCAACGGCTTGCGCAGTAAAGGGAGTCTCAGTTTCAGCTATCACGTCAAGCGCGCCGACCATGTCTTCGAAGGCGGGATGGACGAAGTGCTCAAGTCCGGCGATGCAATCCAATTCACCGTTCGCACCAATCAACCTGGATATTTGGCCATCTTCAGCGTCGATGGGAAAGGCACGACCAATGTGTACTACCCGCTCGGTGCGTTAGCCGCGTCGCTGCCTTCCGGGCACCACACGTTGCCACTGAGCACGGTGCTCGACGAAGTGCTCGGTCACGAGCGGATCTGGGCCATGTTCTGCGGTGCACCATTTGAACTGGAGCCTCTGCGCAAAAAGCTCCAGGCAGAGGGTCCTGGTGCGCTTGATCAGAAGCAGTGTCGGTCGGAAGTGCTCAGCTTTGAAAAGCGAGCCCCCGGAGCACCTCGATGAAGGGCTGCTGGTTGCTTCTGCTCGTGGTTGTCCTCAGTTGGACCACGCATGCAGTGGCCGACGATGCCCGCTTTGCCGTCATTTTCGGTAACAATCGGGGCGATGGCTACGAGGTCGAACTCAAGTACGCAGAAAGCGAGGCAGAGCAACTCTACCGTGCGCTCAAGGATGTCGGTCACTTTCCACCGGAAAACATGCTGCTGTTGCAGGGTGAAAATGCTGAAACTATCCAGCGCGCCCTCATCAACATGAACGACCGGGTGCGGGCTCAGGTGTCGGGCGCCAGCAATCAGACTTCGCTGTTCGTTTATTACTCGGGACATTCCGACGCAGAGGCCTTGCACACCTCGGGCACGCACATGTTCATGAGTGCCCTGGAGCAACTCGTCCGCTCGTCAGCGGCTGGTTTTCGAGTGCTGGTGGTCGATGCGTGTCGTTCCGGGGCTTTGACCCGGGTCAAAGGTGGAACACCAGCACCCCCATTTTTGATAGAGATCGAGACCTCGCCCAATGCGGAGGGCGTCGCGTTCCTCACGTCGAGCTCCATCAGCGAGGATGCGCAAGAATCGGATGCGCTGCGCGGTTCATTTTTCACTCACTACTTCCGCACGGGATTGCTCGGTCCCGCGGACGATGACGGTGATGGGCGCGTGACCTTGGACGAAGCCTACCGCTACACGTACACCAACACACTGCGCGCAACGTCCCAAACGAGCGGCGGCTTGCAACATCCTACTTACCGGTACGAACTCAAAGGACGCGGCAAGCTCGTGCTCTCGTACGTCGGTACTACCAAGGGACGGGGTCGATTGTCCGTACCGAAAGGGCGGGACTACCTGGTTTTTCAAGGCCATCCGCAAGGCGAAGTGGCCGCGGAGGTTCCCCGCGCTGCCCAGCAACGAAGCGTGAGCCTGCCGGCTGGTCACTACTTCATCCGCGCTCGCGCCGACGACTATTTACTCGAAGGCAGGGTGGCCATCGAAGCCGGGCAGGCAATGACGCTCAGCGACGCGGCTCTGCATCGTGTGGACTTTGCACGGGTGGTGCGCAAAGGTGGAGTCGGGCGCCGGCTCGCTCATGGCCCGGAGTTCAGCTACGTGCTGAACACGGCGTTGCCCAATCGAGAAGGACTCTGCCATGGCGCTGCCCTCGGTTACGCGATCGCGACCCCCAAGGTCACGGTCGTGCCTCGCCTCTCCTTTTGCCAAGGCGGCTACGACAATGAGTTCATCGAGGCCAGGGTGCGACAGTGGTCCTTCGAAACCGAGGGCCACGTGACCTGGGATTTTTCACGTTTGTCGCTCGAATTGGGGGGCGTGGTCGGAGCGAGCTTCCACACGCAGCAATTTCGGACGAGTGGCGACGCTCCCCCGCGCGAAAGCTTTGGCCTGCACGCGGGCGCTCTCTTGGGGTTGGCTCTAGACTTGGGTCTCGGCTTTTATCTCTTCGAGAAGTCGTTCGCGCTCGCTCACATTCTTCCCATCCAGGACTCCACGAACGATAGCAAGTCAATCCGGTCAGCAGGGGCGTTTCGCCAACTCGTAGGCTTGGGCAAGTTCTGGTGAAGCGGCTTCACTCGCACACCATCCCGTAGTCGCCACTGCGACCCGTCAGTCTGGCAACCCCGAGCACAGGTTCACCCAGGTCTTGGAGTTCGATCGAGACAAGCACCGCAGACTCTGGGCTCTCCGGCGAGAAGGTACTTGTCGATAGCGCGTAGAGCTCGAACTCAAACACATTGCACGGCATGTGTGGCCCAAAATAGCCCTCCTCCGACGTGGTCGCGAAGTTCGCGTTCGACTGCCGTGAGCCCGGAGGCGACGCTGGGGTCGCCGTATCCTGCGGCACATCGGCGGCCAGCATCGTCACGTCGCTCGGGATGTTCCAGAGCGCCCAGTGCGCCTGACCATAGGTCACGTCCATGAGCACCAACGCGAAGCTCTGCGTGCCCTGCGGGACGTCCGTCCAATGCAGCTCCGGAGAGATGTTGGCGTTGTCCATATAGCTGACATTCTCATCGGGGAAGGTGTCGCAGCCGCTGGGGCTCTCCACCGCACAACCCACGAGGGTCTCAAAAGCCGGACTCGTCAACGTGAACGCCGTGCCGCCGCCAGCACTGCTCGAGATCCCGCCCGAGCCATCGCCTCCACCCGTTTGAATAGGAGCACCGCCAGAGGCCGCGCCTGCACCGCCGCTTCCGTTGCTGCCACCGCTGGACAGACTGCCGCCACTCGCCTCACCGCCAGTGCCCGACCCGCCGGCTCCGTCCTGCCCGCCAGAACCGCCCACTGTTGCTGGCTGTCCGCTGCACGCAGACATCCAGCAACAGAAGCCAACTAAGGCCGCCCGAACCATGCGCGGAGCGGAGAAGAACCTAGAATACAACAAGCACTACCATTTCTACGCGTCAGGGCGCGACGCAGTTCTCTTCCATCGAATTCCAGATCGCGGTCGCCGTGGGTACGTTCCCGGGTCCAGCCACGTGAATCCCGTCAGACGTGTATTCGGAGTGTCCGTCCCACGTCTCGCGCAAGTCGACCCAGAAGCACTCCGGCGCTGTTTGTCCGTCGCACAACGCTTTCATCTCGGGCCGCAGCAGATCGAGGCAGGCGGTGAGATCGTTGAATTGGGCGCCGATGGGATCGGGATAGAAGAAGTAGACGATCTTTTCGACACCGTTTTCAGCCATGTCCCCAAACAGTTCCTCGGCCGCGTTGAGCGCGTTGGTGCGGTCCGAGGCTTCGCCCCCTTGCCAACAATCGTTGCCGCCACCGTTCATCAGCACGAAGCGCACGCCGCTGGAATTGCTCCTGTATTGGGCTGGAATGGAGTTGCTTGCGCCATTGCCGATCCAGGTGCCGCTGACCGACTTGTCCACGTAAGAATCACTCGCGCCCAATGAGCCCGCTGCTCTAGCCAACTTGGTCGTCTCTTCCGGAATGTCACTCGCAGCAATGAACGATTCACCGATGAACAGCACCTCCTTGCCCATGGTCGTGCCCTTCTGACAGGTGCCCGACCCGTCACCTCCGGTGCCCGTAGCGCCGCCGCTCGCGCCACCATCGTCACCTCCACTACCCAACGTGCCGCCCGCGCCGCATGTTTCTGTAGGACCACATCCGCCGGTCGATGTGTTGCCGCCGCTGTGGGCGCTGCCGCCGGATGCCGCGTGGCCCCCGGAACCTTGTCCACCCGACGAGCTTCCGCCCACACCTGCCGCGCCACCGCTGCCCGCGTCGCCGCCCGACGAGCTACCGCCGGTACCTAGGTCACCCGCGCCATCGACGGACGAACAGGAAAAGCCAAAAACTGCGGCCAAAACCAGGCCCAACGTGGAGCTCCGCTTGAGGTTGCTTTCTAACATAAAACTCATCTTTTTGTGGAAAGTTTCAGACAGACTGGTAGGCGCTAGATAAGACGCCCCATCGCCACACGCTTTCCGTGTGACGATGAGGCGAGCGCACTGCGTGTAGGCATGAACTTAGCGACCAAAATTCAAGCCACGGAGGGACAACTTCGTCCCCCCGCGGGTATCACGCTCCGCCGCTCCATCAGTTGATCTCGTAGAACGTGATGCTCACGCCACCTGACGCGCCCCCCGGATCGGAGCTCAGGAAACGGTTCTCGTTCAAAAAGTCGTATGGACCATCGCTGCGCGCCTCAAACAGCGGCACGAGTGCGCCAAATGGACCACAGTTGCGCACGATGACGAATTCACCGTCGTCACTGTCGAGAACATAGCGCGCGTCAAGCGTCGCCTGACCGCTTGTAATTTGGAAGTCGGCGCCGGCAGGCACGACTTCCCCCGTGAAGCGGCCTGAGACAGTGCCGCCCGTGATCGGAATGACGTTGCGTGTACCGCGCTTGCTCGCGCCCACCGATTGGGACGAGCCAATCCCCACTGTTTCCGTGAACACGGCGGATCCCTGCGCACCGCTCAGCTTAAGGCACTCCCAAGGCTGATCGGGCACCCCTTCAGGGTCCGACCACTGCACAACCGCATCGTCTCCTTGCACGTCAGTTACGTCGTATACGGATAATTCCATCTCGTTCTTCGTGGCGTCCACGCTGCGCGTTCCAACGAACTTGCCGGTGTTCAGCCACGACAGGGAGCTCTGATTGGCCACCTCAAAATCCGCGACGAAGCGCGCGACTTGCGCGCCCGCCGGGGCCAAGCCACAGCTCCGCAGGTAGATGTAGCTGCCGTCCGTGGCGCGCAACATGGCGACCTGTTCCACTTCGCTGGTTCCGTTGTCGAGCGTCAGCTCGAAGTCCAAACCGCCCGCGAGGAAGGTCGCGGATAGTTGCTCCTCCTCAATCGCTCCGGCTTGCAAGTCCGTGAAGCGACGGTGTCCGTAAGGAGTTGCGCCCACGTCGCGTACCGGGCCGATGCTGATCACGGTATGGAAGACGAGTTCTCCGCGCGTTGGATCAACGATGCCTTCGGGCATGCCACACGCCCACGACGGATCCGGCACATATGTTCCGTCGACCCCGGCACTTCCACCACTCGGGGCTCCGCCGCTCGATGTCTCACCTACGGACGCGAGCCCTCCAGCGCCCTCGGCCACGGAGCCTCCAGCTGATGGAGCACCACCGATGGCGCTACTGCCACCGGTGCCACCGACGCCGCCAACGCCTCCCGTTGCGACCCCCTCAAGAGCCCCTCCGGTGCCCGACACCAATGACGAGCCACCACTTCCCTGCTCCGGTCCCGTGCCGCGCTCGCTGCAGCCTGAGCCCACGAGACAACCGACGACGAGCGCACAAGCGAAGCCTCGAGACTCATAGGAAATACCGGCAGCCATGGATCCTACGTTAGTGACTAGGTTGCGTCGCGCGGGAGAGGACAAATGTGTCTCCCCTCACGTAGAGCCAACTGCTCACCCTGGGTTCACTGGGGCAGGTTGGCGGATCGGATACTCCAGCTGGCATCGCTACAATATTTGCAGCCGGCCCCGACCAAGGCGCCCTTGCCGGCGGCGGTCTCATCATCCTTGAGCCACCAGTTGAGCCAAGCCAAAATGACGGCAGTGAATTGTCCGCCGTTCGCTTGAAAGAGATCACCACCATGTCCGGCACCATCTTTGGCCAGAAGCATGACGGGAACGGCGCCTGCGTCTGCGATCCCCTCGTAGTCCCTAACGCCGTTTTCGTACGCTAGGTCGTCGGCGGTTCCGGTCAGAATGAGCACGGGCGTGTGGACCGCGTCGTAGAACGCGGAATTGGCGCTGAAAAGTCCGCTGCTGGTGTGGCCCCAGGTCGTCATACGGGGGTCCTCCGCCGTTCCGGTAGCCATCAGCCCGCCGCAAGAAAAGCCATTGGCGGCGACCTTGGTCGTGTCGATGCTGTGGAAGTAGGCGCTACAGGGCTTTTCGTTTTCTGCGATCGCCCAATCGATGTACGCGAGCAATGGCCCACCGTCGCCGTTGGTCTCGCGATTACCCCCGCCACCCGGAGTGCCATCTGCGACGACGAAGTATCCGTAGGAGGCGATCTCTGCCATGGCTGACGCGTTGGAATACCCGTCCTGTGAGCAGCCGCCTTCTCCCCAAACGAAGATGGGAAACACTTCTTCTCCGCTCAAGTCAGCAGGTCGGTAGATAGTGCCTTCGGCGATACCTGGGTCATCATTGGTCTCGACCACGACGTCGTAAGGACCACTGCCAGAGGCGTTTCTGCCCGTTGCCACGGAAGCTGTGCACGTCCCGTTGAACACGCCCCCGGTCCCTTCTCCGGAAGCCCCGCCCGTATCCGGTGCAGTGTCCGCACCACCCGTGCTGGACGTTCCGCCGCTTTGAAGCGCGCCCCCCGAAGATGACCCGCCGCTGCCACCTCCAGTGGTTCCGCCGCTGCTTCGGCCCCCCGTAGCACTGTCGGATCCCCCACCACCACTACTGTTCATGGCTCCGCCGGTGCCGTCGCCTTCGTTGGTTGGTTGGGGAGATCCACACCCAATCATCACGGCCAGCGGCACGATCCAAATCGACATTGTTGGCAATCGCTCGCTCATTTTTCCCTCGCCTCGTACAACGTTACCCATAGGGCCTTTGGTGACGCGTAAAGAGGGGAGAAGAACAGCCCCCCAAGGTCTTGCTCACGGCAGCATCAAGCTGTTTTGCTCGACGTCGACGCGGTTGTCCGTGCAGAATCTGCAATCGTCACCATAGAAGAACTTGCGATTCTCGGTGTCGGCCATGAGGTGGACGCGAAACCAGGCTGCTGCCGAAGACAAAGAGACGCCGTTTGCACCTTGATATACCCAGCTTCCGTGATCCGCGCTCAGCTCGTTGAGGAAGAAGGCAGGGTGATCGGTGACCGTGAGATAGGTGTCTCTCACGCCATCACAATCCACAGTGGTGTCGTTGCCTCCGCAGAAAAACAGCATCGGCGTGTGAACACCACTCAAGGTCCGGGTCCCGCAAATCGTGGCAAGTGCCTTGTAGCGTGGATCGGATGCGGACATGCAAGTGGACATACCGCCATAAGAGTGACCAAGTTGGCCGATGTTCTCGGTATCGAGGCGCCCGTGATAGGGGCTCGCGGAGTCTACGGCCTGCTCGAGGATCCAATCGAGACCCGCGAGGGTCGGCAGCGGATCACCCTCTGCCGTGGCGGTGCTGAGGGAGGCGACCACGACGAAGCCGTGCGAAGCGAGATGGTTCAGCATCGGTAGGTACTGTCCACACCATTGGTTGGAGCTCGAATTGACGACGCAGTCGGGGGGGTTTTGTTCCGGGTTATCCCGAAAGCCGTTCGCCCAGATCAGGATAGGATGGCACAAGCCGCTCTCCGCGAGATTCTGAGGACGGTACACGTTGAAACGTTGCTGCTCGTCTCCATAGATCGGATCGGGCAGGACACCTGCCAGAGGTCCGACGTTCTTGTCCGCCGCGACGGCGAATGGGCCCGCCTTGGTGGGGTCGGCCGTAGGCCAGGGCTCGCCAATGCAGTTACTAGCTGTGCCGCCCGTACCACCACTCGGTGCGCTGTCCTGTCCTCCACTGGAGCTACCTCCCGCAGCTTGATTGCCCCCGCCGGTCGCAAGGCCACTCCCGCCGGCTGCAACGCCACTGCCGCCAGCGGCTGAGGCGCCGCCCGCAGATGCACCACCGCTGGGGCCACCTCCGGCAGCGACCCCCGCGGCGCCCCCGCTGCCCAAGCTTGCGTCCTGACCGCCCGTCCCAGTCGGGACTCCTTCGCCGGAAGGTCCGCTCGATGCGGTCCCACAAGCTGCCGGTGCGATCAACAAACCGAGGGAAAGGGCGATGCGTTTCATGATCGGATTAGAACTGGGAGATAAAGGTCCACGCCTCGCCAGGCACCCAACTTTTGTTTTGGCCCGAGTCTTTCTCCGTGGGGTTGTGGTCCCCACCATGAGCGCACCAACGCACCGGATGCCCTTCCGAGCAGCCTTGGTAAGAGGTGCAGGTGTGGGTCCCGCTCCCGCCCGCCGGGTCATTGATGGTCTGGGCGGTGCAACCGTTGACTCCAACGTACTTGTCTCGCAGCTGGCGCCCCTGACTGACGTTGAGCACAGAATCGCTCACGCCATGCACGTGAAAATACGCGATGGGCGTCGTGCCACCGTTGCACCCACTGAGCTGGGCGCCAGCATAAAGTGCCACCCCGCGGAACACGTCCGCCCGAGCACACGCAAGTGCATAAGACATCCCTGCTCCGTAACTGAACCCCGTCGCGAAGATGCGACTGGTGTCGACGCAGAGGTCATTTTGCACCTGTTCCAAGATCGCATCAGTGAGCGCAATGTCGCGATCGCCGGTGTTGGCCCAACCTGCGTCAAGTCCTTCGGGCGCGACGAAGATGGTGCTGCCCTCAGCCAAGTCCCACAGACCGTAGAACGGGTCTTCAGTCGATCCGCCGTTTCCGCCCTCGGCCACTTGGGTGGCATTGCCGCTCCGCCAATGGTACGCCATGATCAAGCGATAGGGATGAGTGTTGTCGTAGTCGTCGGGAACCCTCAGAATGTATTCACGATTCGTCCCTCCACTGGAGATCGTCTTGCGTCCGTTTGAAAGGGTGCGGTTGACACCACAACCCGCGCTTTCGGTGCCGCCTCCTGACCCTCCGCCTGACCCGGCTCCACCGGTCGCTGTCCCTGCTCCGCCCGCTCCGTTGCCGCCAGTAGAAGCACCGCCCGTGCCCGCACCGGATCCTCCGCCAGTCGCGTTCGCTCCGCCCGATGCTGCATTGCTTCCACCGCTTCCCGAGGCGCCACCAGTGCCTTGGCCGCCGCTACCGAGCGTGCCAACGTTCCCCCCGGACGAAGGACCCACACTGCCGCCAGTCCCATCTCCCGGGCCTCCGCCGTCTCCGCCAGCACAGGCGCTGAGGTAGAGGAGCGCCGCGATCGGAGCGATGGCTTGATGTGATGTGATTCTACGGCCCGATCGGAGCGCTCTCTGTTCATGGGATGTCACGGTTTGCCTCGTCTTTCTTCTGCTTTTGAGCCCTCGCACGTCTAGTAGGAATTCGGTTCCACAGGAGGAGGTGACGATTGTCCTCTCCCTGGTGAAGAATGCCGCTGTGAGAGAAATCATGAGCGGTCGTCCCAGCGCGTGGCGACACACCACATGGGCGCTGCGGCGTTCTTATAAGGGGAACCGCGACCTGAGCCGTCGGTCTCGGCATCACCAAGGACTAACGCGGCGTATCTGACGAACCGAGGGGGGAGGACAAATATGTCCTCCCCTGCGCGCCCCTCTACCCCGGAGCCAATTCCAGCGCCCGCCCACTTTTCTTGCGTGATTGAGAGAACCTCTACCTCCGAGCAGGTGGTCGGAGATGGATGACAAGGCCTGCGGCTGCCCCCTCGCATGCATGCAGCTGTCCGGAAGGCGTATCCGGCCGGCATTTCAAAGCGGGTGACGATGAGCGCACAATCAGCGTCCCATCATGAACAAGCTTGTGACATTCCATTGGCTGAGCCGCATCGAAGGCATCTCTTACCTGCTTCTCTTACTCGTCGCGATGCCGCTCAAGTACTGGTTTGGCTTGCCATTGGCGGTGCGCATCGTGGGCAGCGCGCACGGCGCGCTCTTCGTGCTCTTACTGCTGTCGGCACTTCAAGTCGCGATCACTCGGGTCCTCACCAAGACGGATGTGCTCCGGGTTTTCGGTTGGTCACTCGTGCCGCTCGGTTTCCTCATGGCTGAGCGCATTTTCCACGCGCCCTCGGCCGGCGCGTCCACTTCGCCCAGCAGCGCGCTCTCGTAGTTGGATGCGAGCTGACTCGCCCACAGACCAGCGCATCTTCTCGTGGGTCAGCTGTTGTCCAATTCATCAGCTTCGCAAGTAGTGTCTTTTCTCAACCACACCCACATGAGCTCTATGTGAGTATTTTGCGGCAGGCTACCGCTGTATGCCAAGGCCGCTCGCGTGCTGGGCCCAGCCCAGTTGCTCCAGTAGCTCGAAAAGCGCTCCATCAGGTCTGGCACTGATACGCAAGGTCTCGCGGTTCTGCGGGTGAGAGAACTCGAGCTGCGCGCAATGTAGGGCAAGCCGCTGCAATCCAAAGCGCTCGCGAAAGTGGCGGTTGTGCTCCCCCTTTCCATAGCGCACGTCACCGATGATGGGATGAGCGATGTGTTTGAGGTGCTTGCGGATCTGGTGTGTGCGACCGGAAACTGGAATGGCCTCGACTAGACCGTAACGCTCGAAGCTGGCGAGTAACTTGAAGTGTGTGACGGCGGGTTTTGGCTCTCCGCCCTTCTCTTCGGCCAGCGGGTGATCCACCGTGACCTCCGAAAACCCGTGACCGCGA
>Ga0315910_10004266_pt1 | contig 11981 bp, 12 predicted proteins | sample EdamamesoilMG_FD_204470 | JGI IMG/M metagenome (GOLD analysis project Ga0315910, IMG submission 204470) | Garden soil microbial communities collected in Santa Monica, California, United States - Edamame soil | ecosystem: Environmental > Terrestrial > Soil > Garden | place: USA: California... | reverse complement strand
ACCAACTCGTCCACCAGGTCTCCCAGAACCTTGAGCTGTGGAGTCGAGAACTCCTCATCCATCGTAGATCCTCCTTTACGCTGGCTATTCGCGGAAGGTAGCGGAGCTCGTCCGAGGGAAGAGAAGCGTTCGAGCTCATCCGTCATAACGGCATCCACTCGAATGCCTGCAACGATGCGGACCGTCCAGGCTGCCCCCGTGGACCAGACCCACCTGGGCGCGTTGAGCCGAACCCCCCGGCGCGGCCCTGCGAACTACTTTTTCTTCTCGACCCCCAGCTTGGGCTGTTGGCGGTCTAGCTTCTTCTGATGCGTGACGGTTTTCGCCGCGTCCGTCTGTTTCTTCTCACGCTGCTTCGACTTCGGGGATTTGTCGCCCATATTGACCTCCGGAGCTGGCTCTGAGGGCCATTCTCAGACCTCAACGTACGCCCGGAGCTTGCCCATGGCAATCGAGGATATGCGGCTTCTCGAGAGTGACCCCGTCGCCCGCCCGGTGCTCGTTCCCGCGGCGGTTTTGCCGACGTCCTCCGAGGCTCTCGAGGTGCATGACCTCGTGCACGAGAACCCCGAAGGGTGTTCGGGTGTAAAGTCGTGAACACTTACGCCGTCATTCTGTTCAATCGCACCGAAGCCGAAGCTGACATCACGGTCACCTGGGAAGAGCTCGGCCTCGACTCGACGACCGCTCTGGTGCGCGATTTGTGGGCCCTATCGGACGTGGGTGAGCTCGAGGACGAGTACACCGCGACGGTGGCCAGTCACGGTGTCGTGATGCTCAAAGTCACCGGGCAGTAGCACTCACGCTTCAGTCAAGAAGCGGTGCCGAGCGGCCGAGCCCCCCGTCACGGGATGGGCGGGAGATCGCCGTCTTGCCACTTGGCGGCATCGAAGGTGAACTTCTCGTCGAACCTATCGGCCGTCGACACACTCGCATCATCGAACAGGTACTTCTGGACAAAAGCGTCGTAAGTGCTGCTCCAGTCCTGGCCGCCCGACTCGCAATGCCCCCCGTCGTAGTGCGTGAACCCCACGGCATCGTCGTTGCCCAAGGCCTCGTATACGAGCTGCGTGTATTTGAGGGTGGTGTACACGCAGACCGGGCAGTTCCAACTGTCATTGGTTCCCTCGCGCACGAGGATGGGCCGCGGCCAAGCAAGCGCCAGTACTTCGTGTTGGTCGACGGGGAGCTTGTTCACGTTGTTGCCGAATTGACCGAAGTCCTCGCCCATCCACGTGGTCTCATCGTAGATTTGCCCTGCCGTCTGCACCGACGAGGTCTGAGCTTCAGCGACCCGCCAGCCGCTCGTCGTGCCGGACCCCGGTGATTGCATCGCGACCATCGCCATCCGCTGATCGAAAAGCGCCATCGTGGCCGCCGTCTTGCCGTTGCGCGAGCATCCGAGACCGTACAGCTTCGTCGTGTCTATCTCGTGCCCCGTCGTCAGCTCCAACCCGTCGATGATGCGACTCGCTACCCAAGCCCACGCCATCAGGCTCCCGGTTGCCTTGGAATCGGGGAAGAAGGTGTAGAATGGTCCGGTCGTTCCGCGACCGCTACCAGCCGCCGCCACTTGACTCGTGAGCCACGAGAGACCGGTCTCGATCGACGCCACACCCATGGGAGCTCCAGCGTCCACGTCGAACACGGCTGGGAAGGGCCCGTTGCCCGACGGCGTCGTGATGTTGACCGTCAGCGTCCATTGGCGTCCCGCATTCTCCATGTCGAGCGTGAGTGTGCCGTTGCTAAAGCTGGCATTCAGCGTTTCGGGCGGAGGCGGCTTCGGACCGTAGATAAACGCTTGGGCAAGCTCGCTGATCTCCTTCTGCCGGCACACCCAGTCCTCTTTCGTCGTCACTTTGGATCCATCGAGAAACGTGAAGGGGTCGGGCATCTTGGCGTTGCTGGGCAATTCCTGAAACGACGGGACCTGGAACTCACGGGTGCATGCGCTGCCAGGCAACTCGCCGGCGGGGCCAGTCGGCACACCCCCGGTGCCACCAGCGCCGCCCACCGAGGAAGCACCGCCCGCGGCACTCGAGGACATTTCGCTGACGCCGGTAGTTGCTCCGTCCCCCCCGCTGCTGGTAGCGGTCCCCGTCATAGAACCGCTGCTCGTCGACGCGCTGCCAACGCCGGTGGCCGCAGGGCCACCGGTGGAAGCAGGGCCACCGGTGGTCGCGGGGCCACCGGTGGTCGCGGGCGCGCCCGTCGTACTCGCCATCGATGTGGTTCCGCTCGCCATGGAGCTGGCCGTCGAGGTGACGGTATCGGTGGTTGCGTCTGATCCAACGGTACTGTTTGCTTCTCCGGGAGTGGACGACGATGAGCATCCGCTGATCGGCAAGCTCAGCGGAAGGACACTTAGCCAGTGGAACAATGCGCGGTGAGTCATGATGGTTCCGGAGTATCCCCTCACGAGTCGACCTTGATCACCGAGCTGACTGTTTCAATCCCGAGTTTGCATGGCGTTACTGAGCAGTACTCATGATCTGCCGGAGCGCTTGTTTTCTGCCACTCACGCGATCTTCCTGTGAAGGATGCGCCGTAGTCCGACCATTTGGGGGCCCACGCTTCGGATTGTCCACGGGCGCCCAGTTTTTGCGAAAGAGTCGGCCGGGAGCTCGAACCTTTGGCCGCGCGAATCGCGCTACTCCATCGCCTCGTGTTGCGCGCCTCGGACCTGCAGGCGCCAGTGCCAAGAGAGCGAGCACCTCGCCGTCCGAAACCGTGCCGAAAGGCGTTCGACGTAGCTAGCCCGAAGCGTCTGCTTCGACTGTTAGTTCACTAACAGAATGACTGTGCGAGCCGCACCATGACTAGGTACCAGCTGCCACTCCGAGCAGGCAGAATAAGAGAACTCGTCCCGTCGTTTTCAACTGACCGCCGATGCTGCCTCTTCTGAAGCATTCCCTGTTGCCCAAGGATCCGACGCGCAACTGCTCGTTTTCAAAGAATTTTACCGCACGCCGGATTCAGGAGTTCGGGCCCGAGTCGCCGCGAGGCAGGCACGGCTCGGTGCCCAATTTGTTGCTCTAGACAAAAAGTGCGACGGATCTTCCCGCGACCGGAGACTAGTCGAGTGGATCATGGCGCAGACATCGTCCGCAGCGAGCGGACCTTCCCAAGCGACGACCACACGAACTGTTGCGCGGTGGAGCCTTGAGTTGCTGTGAGTCGATACCGCGCAGATCACTTCCCGCCCCACGGGCTAGAAGATGCGCACGAGTTCTTTCGACAGGGCGACGACGGCGAGTACGCCCACGACGAACCCGGCGCGACCGACGATCCGTTGCTCGCCGAGGACAAAGGTTCGCTCTACTGGACGCAGCTGGAACGTCAACTCGAGCGGCGGGCGCGCTTCGCGCGCGGGGTGATGGGGCTGATGCTAGCGCTGAGTCTTGCGACGGTTCTGGTCTTCGCGCTGCGAAGCAGCGCCGATCACGATTCGCAGGCCTCCCCCGCTCCCACCGAATCGGCTTGGCGCGTCCTCGGGCCTTCCGAAGAGGCGCGGAGCCAGCCGAGCAGCCCGGTTGCGAGCAGGCCCCGCATCGAATCGGCCACGAAACAGCCTGATGCCGCCGATCACGAGGCCGCCGTAGCGGCGCCCGATTTCGGCTCCCGGCCGCTCGCCCCGTCCACCTCGAGCCGGCCAGTCCAAGCCGCGGTTGGCGCGCCGCATCCGCGTCAGGGCTCGCGTACCCAGCCGCTGCCGCGGCCGGCGAACTCCACACGCATCACGACCCCTGAAGCGCTGCCACGAGGGCGGCCTCGAAGTGCGGAGCCCTCGGCGCGCCCCTACAGCCCGCCCACCGCGCGCTTCGAAGATTGACCGATCGCGCCCGCGAACCAGCTCATGAAAACCGCTTTCCAACTCGTTTGTATCCTCGTCCTACTCGGCGCACGCGGCACGGCGTTGGCTCAACCGAGCGCGGCCCAAGCGAGCGCGGTCGCCTCGGACGAGGCTGGCCCGCTACAGCTGGCAGGGGCCACCCAAGGGACAGCGTCTCGCGACGCGGGCGATTCGAAGCGCGTCCGTTCGCTCGCAGTTGCCAATACCATCTACGGCCCGAGCGGCCTGCTGCGCACGATCACCCCCGACTCGGGCGAAACGGGAACGTTTCGCCTGTCGGTGGTCGGTAGCTTCTTCTCCAGTCGCGGCTTTCTATGCCCAGCCTGCAGCACGGAAGAGGGCGACGTCAGTGACAGCGAAGACTCCGCTGCCGTCTTTTCACAGAGCTTTGCTCTGTCGCTGACACCGCTTGAGTTCTTCGAGGGCACGGCGGCGCTGAGTTATCGACAAGCCGAAAATACGCAAGGAGATCCGGAAGTAGTGCAGACTTCTGGCAACGCGACGCTGGGAGCGCGGGCGTTCCTTCCGCCCGCACCTGACCTACCCATGGGGTTCGGAGGCGGCGTTTTGGTCGATCTCCTCAAACGCCCCAACGGCATCGGCGTGGGGGCAACCAACGCATCTCTCCACCTCGAGGGTTCGTTGGATCTGAGTCACTTGAGTCCCAGTGACTCCTCGCAGGATGGTGTACCGGTGCGCTTCGCTGCCAACGTCGCCTATGAGTTCGACAACTCTGCCGCGATGATCGAAAGCCTCGAAGCCGACCGCGAAGCAGACGCTGGCTCCCCCCAACGCATCTCGCGCGTCGAGCGGTTCGGCTGGGACGTCGACCGCGTCGACAGCCTGCGGCTGGGACTGGGGATGGAAGGGATATTGGGGTTCCTGCGGCCGTTCGCGGAGTGGAGCATCGATCTCCCGGCGAACCGCCAAGGCTACACATGTCTCCACGACACACTCAGCGCGGACGACCAGTGTCTCGCGCAGGCGAGTTTCGCCGACATCCCGTCGCGCCTCACGCTTGGCGTGCGCGGCTACCCGTGGTTCGACGCTTCGCTAGAGGGCGTCTCGCTGCTCGGGGCTCTGGACGTAGCGACGGGCGGCAGCTCGAGCTTTCTCGAAGAAGTCGCCCCCGAACCTCCTTGGAACCTCTATCTCGGCCTGGGGTACGCCTTCGACAGCCAACCCCGCGTGAAAACCGTGCATGTCGAGCGGGTCCGCTCCGTCACGGTTTGGGGCGCGCCGGACCGGATCGTGAAAGGACAGCTGCTCGACACTGCCAGCCTGCAACCGATCGCCGAAGCCTCCGTAGTCTTCCAGAATGGCAACCGCCCGGGCATGCTGACCGACGCAGGAGGTGGGTTTGAAACCGCGGCCTTGGAACCGGGAAACTACACGTTCCGCGTCCGCAAGCAGGGCTATCTCGACGGCCAGTGTTCGGTGACCGTGGCGCCCACTTCCGATACCGCGTCCGGATCGAGCCCCCCGGACCCCCTCGTGACGTCCGTGCGCTGTCTTCTGGAGGCATTGCCCGCGCGCGGTGACGTGGAGGGCGCGCTGCGGGACGCCCAGACCCAAGAGTATGTCGCGGGAGCGAACGTGAGCATCACTGATCCCCGCGGGAAAAGCCTTTCGGTCACCACCGATGAACGCGGCGCGTTCCGCTTCGAAAACGTGCCGGAAGGCACATCGCGACTCGAGTTCCAGGCAGCAGGGTACGTTGCGAGCAGCGCCGAGGTCGTTGTGAGGCGACAAGCCGCAAGCTTCGTGCAGGTCTTCGTGCAACCGAAATGAGACAACCTACTCAGCGCTTGAATCGCTTGCGCGCGATCAGCCGTGTCCCACGCTTCGGGAACGACTGGATCTCGAGATCGTCCATGAGCCGGCGCACGCTCTCGAGCCCCACACCGAGGCCGTTTCGGCTCGCAAGTGGCTGCTCTCGCGAGCCCCGGGCGGCGTCGACTGATAGCCCGAGGCCGCGGTCACTCACGTCGATCACGAGTTCGGAGGCGTCCGTGCCTGTCACACGCAGAGTCAGGACTCCCTCGTGCCCGTACTTCAAGACGTTCGAGGCAAGCTCGGCGGCTGCGATGCCAGCCTCCCACTGCGAGCGGCCCGGCATGCCGATGTCCGCAGCAACTCGTCGAGTCTCGACCGCGGCGACCTGAGCATCGCCCGGGACGCGAATGGCGATCCTTCGCTCGGGCGTCCCGGGCGCGCTGCTCGCCGCCGCTCGGTCGAGAGTGGGAGCGATGGCCCGCACGACCACGCAGCTCGCGTCATCGTTGTCGCGACTGGCGGTGGCCAGCACGTCCTCGGCGGCGGAATGCGCATCGAGGAGTCGGAGCGCGAGCGCGTCGAAGCGGCTGCGAACGCCGTCGCTGTACAAGAGCAGCATGTCTCCTTCACCGAAGGGCACACGCTGACTCGCGACGCTACGGAACGCGCTGCCCAGCACCCCCGGTCGGACCAGCGGGGTGACGCTCCCGGGCTGGCTTTCGCTCAGGACCCGGGCGGCCACGTTGCCGATCCCCGCGAATTCGAAGCACTGCAAAGTGGCGTCGAACGAAGCCGCCGAGGCCGCGGCGCCCCGGGTTCCGCGTAGCTCGCGATGCACAACCGCGAACAATTCCGGGAGCGGAAGCTCCGCGTGCTCGCGAAACGCGTCCGCGGCGCGGGTGGCGACGTCGGCCGCGCCCGGGCCGTGGCCGAGCCCGTCGATCAGCGCGACCAGTTGGCCGCGGCGAGTGCCCGCGCTGACCACCACGTCGCCCGAGACGACCTCACCCGGGCAGGGTTTGACTGCGCTCCCGACGTCGAACGCGAAGTTCGGCGCGGTCGGTTCAGACATACTTCCTGATCGCGACGCGAGTACCCCGCCCCGGTCGCGAGTCCAGCTCGAACTCGTCCACCAAGCGGCGCGCACCCTTGAGGCCAATGCCCATGCCGCTTCTGGAACGATAGTTCGAGCTCAGCACGTGACTGACGTCCGCAATGCCCGGCCCGTTGTCACTGGCCACGAGCTCGAGCCCGGCGCGTTCGTTCGCCGCGCGCGTGCTGCGTGAGACTGCGACATGTCCGGTGCGCGCGTATTGCAGGATGTTTCGCACGAGCTCGGACGCTGCAGTCAGGAACTTGGTTTGGTCGAGCGCACTGAAGCCCGTCTCGCCCAGCAATCCGCGCAGCGAGAGCGAGAGGTGGTGCAGGTCGTCTTCGCGTAGGATCGGGAACTCGCCGCAATTCTGGAACCCGCCGCCGTCTCTGTGCGAGGCACCGGTGTCGCTACTCACGAGCGCCTTACGCAGCTCCGCTACGCACGCTCTCCGCTTCTCGACCTCGCCGAGATAGGACGGCAGCGTGCGCTCCAGCGCATCGGCGAGTAGACTCGCGTCCACCGTGCCGATCTGGCACTCGCGGAGTTGCTCGCGCCGGACGGTGATCTTCAGGAGCGTGGCGGCCAGCGGTGGCGAGAAGTAGCGCGCGAGAATCTCGAGTGCGACGCTCGAGCCGTCACGAGTCGCCATGCGGAGCCTCGGACCAAGCCCGCCTTTGGTCGCGCTCGTCGTGCAGCTCATCGAGGTGTTCGAGCGCTCGTTCGAGGTTCAGTGTCGTGGCGACCCCGGGGAGCTCGAGGCCCATCTCGACCAGGGTGATGGCAACGTTCGCCTGCAGGCCGGAAACTACCGTATCGACGCCCATCAGCCGCGCCGTGAGCGCGAGATCGCGCACCACGCGCGTGACGTAGCTGTCCATCACATCGACCGCGGAGACATCGATGATGAGACCCGTCGCGCCGTCGGACACGATGCGTCTCGAGACTTGTTCGCTGAGCTCCTCCATCACGCCGTCCCCGAGCAGCCCCTGAATGGGGACGATCAGGCGGGAGTAGAGGCTGATTACAGGGATTCGGACTATCGGCGCCATGGTTCGACTCAGTCTCCGGCGCGCGCCGCGGCGCGCGCTCCATGCTTGCGCCCTTTGCGTTCGGCGCGCGCAGTGTTGTCGGAAATGCACCACTTGAGCGCCTCTTCCAGCGTGCGCATGGTCACGACGTCTCCGAGGTCCATACCGAGGGCGACCACGGTTTGGGCCACTGCAGGTTGGATACCGCAGAGCACTCCCGCAACGCCCAGAACCTTGGCTGCCTTGAAGAGCTTGATCAAGTGGTCGGCCGTCGTGGTGTCGACCACTGCGACCCCGGTCAAGTCGACGATCGCGTAGCGGGCCTGCTCGCTCACGATGCTCTCCAAGAGGCTCGTCATCATATCGGCGGTGCGCTGGCTGTCGACCGTACCAATCACTGGCAAGCACAAGATCTCGTCCCAGACGCGTATGATCGGAGTGGCGAGCGCGCGGATGGTGGCACTCTGCCGCTCGATCAACTCGAGCTTTTCGCGCAGCTCGCGCTCAGCCTTCAGTCGGTGCGTCGAGTCGATGGCGAGCCCCATCGCGCCCATCGAGCGCCCGGTTTGATCGGTGAGGGGCAGGTAGTACGAGTCGAAGAAGATCCCGGGGGCCGCTTCAGCCACGATTGTGCTCGATTTGCCCGCAATGGCATCCCGCATGTGCGTTTCCAGCGGGGTGCCGCGGTACATCTCGAGCCCGCTCAGGCCGACGATCTCGCTTGGTGTGAGCCCAATGAGCTCGAGCCCCTTGCCTTCCGACAGCGTGAAGACGCCTTCCTCGTTGGCGGTCCACAGCACGAGTGGAGCCGTATTCAGTGCGCGGTCGAACAGCTCGATGCGCTCGCGTTGTTTCTCGATGGTCGCGAGCTTCTCGCGCAGCTCGATCTCGGCGAGGCGCTCGCTGGTGGTGTCGAGCGCAAGCGCCATCATGCCGTCCGGCTCACCACGCGAGTCGCGGATCGGCAGGTACCAGACGTCGTAGTAAAGGGGCCCCGGGATGTGCAGGCTCGCTTTGAATTCCTCGCCCTGGAGGGCACGCTTCATGTATGGGTACGCCTCGGTCTGCTTCCATTGCTCCAGCGCGTCCTGTCCCACCCACTCGGCGGGCTTGGTGCCGAGGGTGGAAAGGCCCTTGCCCTCGCAGAGTGTGAACTTGCCTTGCTTGTCGAGCGCGAACAACACGAGCGGCGCGCTGTGCAGCACGCGTTCGAACAGCATCAAGCGCCGATCGCGGCTGCGCTGCACGGTGACATCGTTGAAGGTCGCCAGCCGGAAGCGGCCGAGCCCGGGGCGGTCTATCAGGGAAGAGTCGATGCGAAGGTCGACCGTCGCGCCGTCGGTATTGGTCGTAGTCCACTCTTGCGGTGGCGTGGGCCGACCATTGAAGAATTCGACGTGATCCTGAGAAGCGAGCTCGTGGAGCTCGGGCTGCACGGTCTCGAGGAAGTGCGTCCCGCGCAAACTTTCGCGCTCGCTACCGATGCGACTGCGGTACCAGGCATTGGCGAACAGGTAGTGTCCGCTCGAGTCGATCAGCGAGAGCCCAGTGGATGCGTGCTCGATCACCAGCGCGGAAAGCTCGAGCTCGCGCACCAAGTCGGTGATCTCGACGCCGCGGAGCGCGTAGCCTCCCTCGCAGCGCTCCGCGTGGCAGCGGAAGACCTCGCGCTCGCCGAGCCAGACGTCTACCACGGTTGGGGCATCCGCCAGCGCCTCCAGCAAACGGGTTGCTTCGGCGTTGCTGGAAGCGAGATCTTCCAGCGTCTGGCCCACCAGCTGCACCGCCTTAGGAGCTTTCACTTCGGTGACGCAGAACGAAGCATCGAGCTTCAGCTCTACGAGGCCTGGTGAGAAAGGCATGAGCAAGGTGTTACTCGGGCTGGGTGCGCGGCTGTTCATCGAAGCGAAGAACGGTTCGTTCGCGAAGCGCGTTAAGGACGTTTGGTCAGATACGCTGACTCGTCTCAAGATGCATTGACTCGTCTAACTCGTCTCAAGATAGACTCGTCTCGAGACACGCTCACCGACGTGAACGACGTCCCCCGGGTTCGGGCCGCAGCGTTTCACTTTCACGGCACGACGGCGCGACGTGATGAGATGCGAGCTTCGGGAGAAAGGAAGTCGATCCAAACCGCGCGCCAGCGATCGGCTTGGCCATTTTGAGAAGCTCGCAAGCCCATGGGCGGAGATTGTCGCGGGGTCCATCGACTTCTCCGGTACGGAGGCGCCGACCACGACCCACGGGATGTCCAGATGGGTGTCGCTGCGGCGGGATGTGGGCATCCTGGCTAGAGCGGCTGCTTGATGGGGGCACCGCGTACACCGCGGGCGAGCACGCGCTCGTTTGCCTCGCGGCCGAGCTCGTGGACCCATTGGTTCAGGCGCATGAGAGCGAGCTGGCGACCGTCAGCGCTGTGCCCGCGCGCGCACGCGGCGCAAGCGTCGGCGCGCTCGAGGAACGAGCGGATGCGCGCGGCAGAAAGCTGCTGGAATTCGACGACTTCACCGATGCCGAGCTTCTCGATGGCGCGGGCGTTGAGGCCCTGTTCTACGGTGGACTCGGGCATGACGAGCAGCGGCTTCGCGAAGCGTAGGGCTTCGCCGACGAGCTGATTGCCAGCGGTACTCACGACCGCGCGACAGCTCGCCAAGTCTTCCAAGAACCGCTTGCTGCTCGGCTGCTGGTAGCTGATGGCTCCGGCGCTGCCCGAGCGTTCGGTGCCGTACAGCTTCACGGGCGCGCCCACCTTGCCGAGCGCGCGCAGCAAGCGCGGTGTGAGCTGCACGTTGCCTTGATTCAAGTACACGAGCAGGTGCTCTCCGGAGCTCGCTTCGATCTGGTGCACCTCGTCGCGCAAGAGCGGCGGAATGATCTCGATGGCCATGCTCTTGGTTTCGAGCTGGTAGAAGCTCGAGACCAGCACACGCTCGGGCCGGCGCGTGAGCAGCGTGTAGACCCCGCGATCCACCAGACTGCGCAGCCAGTCGCGCGGCGAGAGGCCGAGCTTGCAGTGGACCATCATGCCGAAATGATCGAACCCGATGCGCGGGATCCCTAGGCTTCGCGCCGCCGCGTGGGTCCACGCTTCGGCGTCGGAGATGCAGACGTCGGGTGCGAAGGCGCGCAGGCTGCGACAGAGCTGGCGGACGCTGGGACCGTGTTGGACGAGCTCGAAAAATAGCGGCAAATTGCGCCACAAAGTGCGCAACGTGGAGCGCCGACCTCGGTGGTACTCGTAGCGCATGGTCGGGATCCGCTCGACGTCGAACTCGCTCGACAAAGCCGTGTAGGCGTCACCGCCCGCGTAGACTTTGACGTCGTAGCGCCGCACCAGCTCCGGCAGCACCGCCAGCGCGCGCGCCGCGTGCCCGCGGCTGTACCCGTGAACCCCGTAGGCTATTCTCACGGGCCTTGACATTAGCCACGGGGGCTGACGTTCAGGTGCAGTTCACGCAACACCTCTGGCACGATTCGACGCGCGTCTCGTTACTTCCGTCCGCGACGGCTTCACGCGTTCGACACGCGCAGCGAGATCGGGCCCACAAAACGGCGGCGCCGTGTGGGTTGCGACTCGCGTCGACACCACACGGCGCCATTTTTTCGGAGGAGGACCACGAAACAGCACCGCTCGGGGCGGTGTTTGGAGAAGACTGGCGTCTCGATTCGGGGGACGTTGCGTCTTCGGACTCGGGCGGCTCCTACTGGTGAACCCAGCGGAGCGTTGGAGTTGTCAGGGGTTAGAGCAAGGGCCGTACCAGCGAGCTCAGCCGCGACTCCTGGCTGATTTTGGCCGGGATCGCGCCGGAGCGGGCCCTAGGCGTCGAGCAAGCTTTGCGCGCCGTCGCTCGAGGCCAGCAATTGTTGCTGGGCTCGGCGGGCTAGCCCGTCCACGACCGCGCGGAAGCTCGAGAGGCTGTGGAGCTCGGCGCTCGGGAAAAGGTCCCGCAGTCGCTGGGCGATGAGGTGGACCTTCGCGGTTCCCCCCGTACAGCAGAGCACTTGGACGTCGCGGGCGTCGACCCCCGCGCGAGTGAGCAGGCCTTGTACCGAGTGAACGATGGCGTCGACCGCTCGCTGGGTCGATCGTTCGAACTGGTCAGCGCTGACGCGTTCGGTGATGGCCACCTCGGGGTAGTCGAACTCGAAGGTCGCGTTCGTTTCGCCGCCGGGGGAAGTCACGGCTGGATCTCCGAGCGCGCGCTTGACGAGCTCGATGGCTTCATAG
>Ga0315910_10004265_pt1 | contig 11981 bp, 7 predicted proteins | sample EdamamesoilMG_FD_204470 | JGI IMG/M metagenome (GOLD analysis project Ga0315910, IMG submission 204470) | Garden soil microbial communities collected in Santa Monica, California, United States - Edamame soil | ecosystem: Environmental > Terrestrial > Soil > Garden | place: USA: California... | reverse complement strand
TGCTCGTCCTTGAAGTCGATGCGACCCGGGTCGAGCACGTGGCAGCCGGCGCAGTTCTTCTGGCGCACGACGCGCAGGCCGGTGTCCATGGACTGCTCGTCGGCCGTGGGCACCATGCGCGCGCGCGCGACCTCGTCGTTCACCAGGCCGGCCACGAAGCACGAGATGGCCTCGATCTCGGCGTCGGTGAAGTTGAACCAGGGCATCTTCAGGCGCTCGGTCGGGTTCTTGACCTTGCGCCGGTCGAAGGAGCGCGGCTCGCGCAGCTTCTGCTCCAGGAAGTTCTCGCGGTACTCCTTGAACTCGAGCGTGTGCTCGTGGTCCCAGCCGTGCTCCTCGGCCAGGATCTCGGGCATGAAGCCGAAGTCGAGCTTGTCGACCGTCTTCGAGGCCCAGTTGCTGAGCTCGGTCCCGATCGGCTGCGCGTCCTGCAGGCCGGGGATCTCGTGGCACGAGTGGCAGCCCTGGGCCAGCACCCACTTCTCGCCCAGCGCCACCAGCAGGGCCTGGTCGTCCTTCCAGTCGCCGTCGAAGCGCGCCTCTAGCTCCGTGCGCAGGTCGCGGTTGTAGAACCAGCGCGCCTGCTCCTCGAGCACGTCGCGCCGGTAGGCGACGTCGGCCGGCTGCCAGCCGTGCGGCACCTCCTGGAACAGCGCGTCGGAGAAGACGTAGGCCGTGATGTCGGCCGCGTCCTGGTCGCTGAGGCGCAGGTTGGGCATGCGCGTCTCGCTCCAGTAGGCGGTCGGGTCCTTGATCCAGTGGAACAGCCACTCGCGCGTGACCTTGCTGGCGACACCGCGCAGGTTGGGGCCGTGCTCGTTCTCGCCGCGCAGCTTGCCGGCCAGGTCGGTCTCGGCCGCGCGCTCCTCCTCGCCGAAGGGCGCGGTGTTGTGGCAGGCAAGGCAACCGCTCACGCGGAAGAGCTCGCGCCCGCGCGCGGCGTCGCCCTCGACCGGGATGGCCGGCAGGGGCTCGCTCGAGGCGCGCGAGCGCACGAAGGCGCTGACGGCGGCCACGGCCGCGTCGCTCCACTCGTCGCCCATCATCGCACGGCCCTTGCCGTACTCCGAGTGCGCCACGGTCACGTCCGGGCCGTAGTTCTCCAGGTGGAAGATCTGCGGCATCCACGTCGTCGGGCGGAAGGCCTTGGGCTTGGTGATCCAGCTCTCGATGAAGGCCTTGTTGGTCTTCTGCGTGATGTGCGCCAGGGTCGGGCCCGGGCGGCGCTTGGTCGGGAACCAGTCGACCTTGTGGCAGGCGTAGCAGCCGTAGCGCTCGAAGAGCTGGTAGCCGCGCGCGAGCTGCGGCGCGTCGGGCGCGATCAGCTCCATCGAGGTCTTGTGGCACTGGACGCAGCTGGCCTCGACGTAGCCCGGGCGGTCCGCGCTCTTGGCGGGCAGCATGGGGTAGTCCCAGTAGTGCTGCTTGTGCCAGCCGTGCTCGGCCTGCCAACGCTCGGCCTCCTCGGCGTCGGCGGCGCGGTGGTCGGTGCGCTGGAAGTCGAGCGCCTCGCCCGCGCCGCGGTGGCAGATCGTGCAGCCGAACTGGCTGAGCGGGTGCGGCGACTTGGCCGTCAGGTACAGGTCCAGGCGCGGGTGCGACTGGAAGGGCGCCTTCTCGTTCTGGTACCCGTCGCGATCGATCGGCACGTGGCACGTCTGGCACATGTCGATGCGCGGCTTCTTCGTGAAGTTGAGCTCGAAGGTCAGGTTGGGCGGCAGGACCTTCTGCACCTTCAGGCTGGGCCCGATGAAGTCCATGCCCGGGAAGTCGCGCACGACGTTGGCCACCTGCGTGGGCATGTCGGCCGGCGCCAGCGTCTCGAGCTTCTTGCGCACGAGCTCGATGCCCTTGGTGGCGGTCTTGAGCTCGGTCTCGGCCGTGATCACGCCGGCCTTCATGTCGGCGATGCGCTTCTCCTGGGCCAGCACGTCGGCGTCGGCCTGCTGCTTGACGCCCGCGCGCGTGGCCAGCTCGTCCTCGATGCCCTTGAGCTCGGCCGCGCGCGCCGTCGGGTCGTCGTGGTGCAGCCGGTATTCCTCGGTGAGGAAGCGCTCCCAGTTGTTGACCTGCTTGACCTTCTTCTCGGCCTCGGTGGCCTTGAAGCGCGCGCCCTTGAGGTCGCGCAGCGTGCGGTTGGCCTCGTCCAGCACGCCCTTCTTCTGCGCCAGCGCCTGCTCGGCCTGGCCCAGCTTCGCGCGTAGCTCCTGCTCCTCGGCCAGGACGGCCTTGGCCTCGGGCGTGTCGAGCTGCGCGCGCGCGCGCGTGACCTCGATGGCGCGGAACTGACGCTGGTAGTCCTTCCACGGCCGGCTCCAGTCGTCGATCACCATCCAGAACGTGGCCACGAGCAGGAGCAGGCTCGAGACGAGGAACCAGCGGTTCAGCTGGCGGACGTGATAGTGGGTGTCGCCGCGGTCAGCCATGAGCGATCACACGTTGAAGAACCACTCGGGGATCCCGATGATGTACTTCAGGTTCACGGTCCAGCGCAGCAGCATCTTCAGCGGCAGCAGGCCGAACCACAGAAGAAGGTGCATGAAGACGTTGTAGCGCACCATGCCCATGCGCTCGACGAGACCCTTCAGGAAGGTCTTGCCGAACAGCGGCGGGATCAGCAGGAACCAGCCGAGCACGGCCAGGATGCCGGGTGACTCGCGCACGAGCGGGTTCTCGGGCAGGTTCTGGTGCAGCATGTTGACCCACACGTACGTCGACAGGTCGACGTTCACGAGCGGCTCGAGCTTGTGCAGGTCCCAGTACTCGAACGGTCCGAAGAACGACCAGTTCGGCCCGCGCAGGAACGTGCCCAGGATCACGAACGACACCCAGAACAGCACGAAGCCCACCCAGAAGAACACCCACGCGAAGGGGCGCTCGTCGAAGGTGTAGTAGCCGTTGCCCTTGGGGTTGGTGTCGAGGTACGGGATGGCGCACAGCCCGACGATGATGAAGCCCGGCAGCACCACGCCCGCGATCCACGGGTCGAAGTACACGAGCATCTCCTGCAGCCCGAGGAAGTACCACGGCGCCTTGGAGGGGTTGGGCGTGCGCGCCTGGGCGGCCGGCTCCTCGAGCGGCGCCTCGATCACGATCGACCAGATGATCAGCAGCGCCGTGAACAGCAGGATGCAGATGAACTCGGTGTAGACCAGGTCGGGCCAGGTGAAGACCTTCTGCTTCCCGAGCTCGCCCTCGGCCTCGCCGCGCTTCTTGCGCTCGTCGTTGTCCACCGCCTGGCGCAGCCCCAGCCAGGAGAAGAACACCACCGACGCCAGCAGGATCACGATGGGGATGTTGTCGCCCTTCGTGATGATCTTGTGGAAGTTCGGGTCGCCCACGGCCCAGACGAGGAAGGCCGCGCCCAGGGCGAAGAACGCCACCATGAAGATCGAGCGGCTGAAGTAGCGGCGCCAGTACAGCACCGCCGCCAGGATCAGCACGCTGCCCAGGAAGTAACGCGTCGGCGCGAACAGCCAGTCGACGACGTTCTTGAGGAAGTCGCTCATGGTCTCCCTAGCAGGCCGTTGAAAAAGTCCCGTCGCGAGGCAACGCGAGCTTCGACGAGGCTAGGAACGCGACAGAGAGACGGCGGAAGCGGCCTTCCTGGCCGCTGAGCACGGCTCGACGAGCGTGACGACCCCTCGTCGAAGCTCGCGTTGCCGTAGTAGGGACCTTTTTCATCGGACTGCTAGAGCGGCCCCGAGATGCCGCCGTCCTTGCGCACGCGCCAGAAGTGGATGGCCATGAGCGTGGCCGCCGCCAGCGGCAGGCCCACGCAGTGCAGGACGTAGAAGCGCAGCAGCGCGCCCTCGCCCACGAAGCGCCCGGCCAGGAGGCCGAAGCGCGCGTCGTCGCCGGCGTGCACGAAGTTCAGCCCGCCGAACGAGAGCAGCGACGCGCCCGGGCCCTCGTGTCCGAGGAAGGGCGTCGCGCGCGCCATGTTCGAGCCGACCGTGATGGCCCACACCGCCAGCTGGTCCCAGGGCAGGAGGTAGCCCGTGAACGAGAGCAGCAGCGTGAGCACGAGCAGGATCACGCCCACGTTCCAGTTGAACTCGCGCGGCGGCTTGTACGAGCCCGTGAGGAACACGCGGTACATGTGCAGCCACACGGTGATGACCATCATGTGCGCCGCCCAGCGGTGCATCTCGCGCATCACGCCCAGCGCCACGTGCTCGCGCAGGCCCAGGATGTCCTGGTAGGCGTACTCGGCCGTGGGCCGGTAATAGAACATCAGCAACAGGCCCGTGATGGTCTCGACCAGGAACAGGAAGAACGTCAGTCCTCCCATGCACCAGGTGTAGGAGAGCCGGATGCCGCTGCGCCGCACCTTGACCGGGTGCAGGTGCAGGAACGTGTTCGAGAGCACCGCCAGCGTGCGGTTGCGCGGCGTGTCGGGATAGCCGTGCCGGAAGATCGAGCGCCAGAGCTGGCTGTCGCGGACGGCTTGGAAGAGCTTTTGCATCGAGGGGGATGGCGGGCGACCGGCGGCTCAGCGGGCTAGACCTTCAGGTAGGCACCGTCGAGTTCCCACTGGCCCTTCTCCTGCTGGAACTTCGTGTTCTTGTCGATCTGGATCTGGCCGTCCTCGGCCATCGTGATCTTGTAACGCTCCAGGGGCCGCGGAGCCGGACCCTCGATGTTGATGCCCGTCTTCACGAAGCCCGACCCGTGGCACGGGCACTTGAACTTCTCCTCCGCCGCCAGCCAGTTGGGCGTGCAGCCGAGGTGCGTGCAGGTGGTCGACAGGGCGTAGAAGCCGCCCGGCTCGCGCACGATCCACACGCCGTAGGCGGCCTTGAAGCGCTCGTCGACCTGGTCGATCGCGTAGTCCTCGGGGAAGCCCGCCTTGAACTCCTGGGGCGGCTCGTAGAGCACGTTGGGGAACATGAAGCGCCCCATCGCGCCGAGCATGCCCACTGTCGCGCCCGTGAAGAGCGCCCAGCCGAAGCCCAGGGCCGACAACAGGCTGCGGCGCGAGACCTCGCCGCGCAGCGGCGCGCGCACGAGGCGCTCGCCCGGAGCGGCGCTCTCGGCGTCGCTCTTCTCCTTGGGATCAGCCACTTCAGCCACGGTTCACTCGTCGGGGGTCGCGCCCTCGGGGTTCACGCCGCGGACCTGGGGCGCGCCGGGGGAGGCGGCGCCGGGGGCAGGGGGGAACCGGAGGGGGGGATGCAGGTTCGTGGGGGTCGAAAACGGCTCACCAGGATGGAGGCGCGCGGGTCGATCTGCAAGCCCGCGCTGGGGACCGGCCGGAGCCGGCCTCAGCCGCCCTTCCGGGCCAGCTCCTCGCGGGCGGCGGCGCGCACGAGCGGGTCGGGGTCCTCCTCGGCCAGCCGTCGCAGGTCCTGGGGCGAGGGTGCGTGCGCGAGATCGATCAGGGCCTGGAGCGCCTTGCGCCGGCTCTCCGACACGCGCGCCGCGGGCCACTTGCGCTCGTCGAGCGCGCGCTCGGCCGCGTAGGGCTCGGGCGCCAGGACCTCGGTGAGGACGGGCACGCCGGCCGCGTCGCCCAGGTGCGCCAGGGAGAGCGCCGCGCTGGCGCGCTGCTCGAGCACGCCGCTCGCGAGCATGCGCTGCAGGGCGGCGCTCGTCTCGGGCGCGGGCAGGTTCTGGAGCCCGGCCACGGCCACGAGCACGAGCCCGGGGTCGGCCGAATCGAGCAGCCCGATGAGCGTGCGCCCGGCCAGGGCGCGCTCGCCCTCGCCCAGCTCGGGCCCGAGCGCCCCCAGGGTCCAGGCGGCGTACATGCGGTGCTTGCCCTCGGGGTCGAGGTCGTCGGAGAGGGCGGTCATCTCGGCCAGCTGGGCCACGCCCTCGGGATCGCCGAGCTGCGCCAGCAGGCTCGAGAGGACCAGCGGAATGGGCACGTCCTCGGGCCGCTCGAGGCGCCCGATCTGCGCGCGCGCCGCGCGCACGTCGGGCAGGAACGAGGGGTCGATGTCCCAGGTCGGCGCCCCGCCCGCGGCCTCGGCCTGGCGCGAGTTCAGCACCTGCCCCACCAGGCTGAAGGCCGCCTGCTGGCGCTCGTTGGCGCCGCCGGCCAGGAGCTTCTCCAGGTTCTCGCGCGGCGAGCTCTCCTTGCCCGCGATCGTCCCGAACAGGACGAAGACCAGCACGAGCACCATCACGATCAGCGCCGGCACGACCACCAGCGGGACGAGCAGGTTCTTGTAGGGGCTCTCGGGCGTGCCCGGCGCCCCCGCCGCCCCCGCCGCCCCCCCCGTCGACGACGGGTCGGGCTCGCTCGGGTCGGGGTCGCGGATCTCGATCTCGGTCACGGCTCGCCCGTCGCGGGGCGGAAGAGCATAGCGAGGGCCGCGCGGGGTCCCGAGCCAGAAGTTCGCCGGCGGGGCTCCCGGGCCCTGGCCGGCCGTTCTCGACGGACGGCTAGCGCAGCGCGAAGTCCGAGAGCCGCGCCGGGTGCGGCAGCTCGCCGACGAGAGGCCGCACGTAGTCGAGGAAGCTCGGGTCGACGTCGTTGTCGCCCTTCAGGAAGCCCGGCTCCATCGGGCGCGTCTCCTTGGCGACGTTGCGCAGCTCGGTGTGCTGGAAGCTCACCTTGTACGGGCCCTCGGGCGCACGCACGATCGCGACCGAGCCGTGGGCGTGCTTGGCGCCCGTGGCGAGCTTCACGGCCGCGCGCCCGGCCGCGCGCGCCTCCTTGGCGTCGACGGGCGAGATCACGCCCGGGAACGAGCGCTGCAGGTAGCCGAAGGTGTCGGCGCGCACGCGCAGCTTCGCGCCCAGGCGCGCCTTGATCTCCTCGGCCAGGAGGTCGCCCAGCGCGCCCGAGCCGGAGAGCTGCACGTTGCCGTGCGAGTCCTTCTCCTTGCTCTCGACCAGCGTCTTGCCGTCCACGCCGTGCACGCCCTCGGAGAGCGCCACCAGGCAGCGCCCGTGCTGCTTGTACACGCGCTCGACGTCGGCCACGAACTGGTCGAGCGTGAACACCTTCTCGGGCACGTACACGAGATGGGGCCCGTCGTCGGGGTGCACGCGCGCGAGCACGCTGGCCGCCGTAAGCCAGCCCGCGTGCCGGCCCATGACGACGTCGAGCTTGATGCCGGGCAGGCTGCGGTTGTCGAGGTTGTCGCCCATCACGGCCTGGGCCACGAAGCGCGCGGCCGAGCCGTAGCCCGGGCAGTGGTCGTTCACGCGCAGGTCGTTGTCGATCGTCTTGGGCACGTGGAACAGGCGCACCTCGTAGCCCTCGGCCATGGCGATCTCGTTCAGCACGTGCGCGGTCTCGGCCGAGTCGTTGCCGCCCACGTAGAAGAAGTAGCGGATGTCGTGCTTCTTGAAGGCCGCCAGGGCCTGCTCGCACTCCTCGCGCGTGGGCTTCTTGCGCACCGAGCGCAGCGCAGCGCAGGGGGTCTTCGCCACGGCCTCGAGCGTCACCTTCGTCTCGCGTCCGAGGTCGACGAGCTTGCCCTCCAGGACGCCCTTGATGCCGTGCAGCGCGCCGTAGACGTTCGTGATCGCGCCCGCCGCCTGCGCCGCCTCGACGATGCCGACCAGGCTCTGGTTGATGACGCAGGTGGGTCCACCGGACTGGCCGATCAGGGCGTTGCCGCGCGGGGCCTTCATGGGGTGCTCCGAGCCGTTGCAGGCGTTCCGAAGGAGACGGGGCGGGGAGAGCCGCGGACCGTAGCGCCGCCGCGCGCCCGAGACAATGCGCCCTTGCCACCCCGCGCTCCCCTCCCTAGACTTCGCGCCCCCGCTGGGCGGACGCGCTCCGCCCCCACCTCCTCCCATGCCCGGGTGGCGGAATTGGCAGACGCACTAGCTTGAGGTGCTAGCGGGTAACTCCATGCTGGTTCGAATCCAGTCCCGGGCACCACCTTCCACTCCGCGGCCCGAGGGGCCTCCTGGAGCGCCAGGAACGGCAACCGCGGCCAGGAACGAGGGGTGCGATCTCCATGGTCGGGCAACACCCGGCTCAGTCTCCGGCCGTGGTCATGACCTTGAGCTGCTTCTCGAGCGACTCGAGGCTCCAATCACCCGGCGCCTGGCTGGGCGGATACTCCTTCAGGCTCATCAAGAACTGGCTGGCCACCGCCTGCAACGGCACGAGCACGAACGCGCGGTCGATCATCCAGTCGTGGTAGGTGTTCGAGTTCTCGTAGGACTTCTCGAACGGGTCGCGCCTCAGGTTGAAGAGCAGCGGCAGGCGCAAGTGGACGAGGGGTTCGCGCCACACTTGCAGCTGGTGCGCGCGATTCTCGAGGTAGATCGCCTTCCAGTCGCCGACGCGGATGGCCATCACGTCGCCGTCGTCGCCCACGTAGATGAACTCCTTGCGCGGCGAGTCCTTCACTTTGCCGCTGAGGTAGGCGTTCAGGTCGTAGCCGTCGAGGTGGTTCTTGTACGTGCGGCCGTCGAATTCGGCGCCCTTGAGCAGCCTCTCCTTGACGTCCGGCGCACCGGCGACGGCCGCGAAGGTCGGCAGCCAGTCCTCGTGTGACACGATGCCGTTCACCGTCTCGCCCGCCATGTAGTGGCCCGGCCAGCGGACGAAGCACGGCACGCGGAACGCGCCTTCCCAGTTGGAGTTCTTCTCGCCGTGGAAGGGCGTGGTGCCGGCGTCGGGCCAGGTGTTGTAGTGCGGACCGTTGTCCGTCGAGTACTGGACGATGGTGTCGTTGGCGAGACCGAGGTCGTCGATGAGCTTGAGCAACTCGCCCACGTGCATGTCGTGCTCGACCATGCCGTCGCCGTATTCGTCCTGCCCGCTCAGGCCGATGTGCTCCGGCTTCACGTGCGTCCGGAAGTGCATGCGCGTGCCGTTCCACCAGCAGAAGAAGGGCTTGCCCGCCTTGGCCTGACGCGTGATGAACTCCTTGGCCGCGGCCAGGGTCTCGTCGTCGATCGTCTCCATGCGCTTCTTGGTCAGCGGCCCGAGGTTCTCGATGGTCTGACCGCCCTTGCCGTCGGCCTTGCACTTGAGCACGCCGCGCGGGCCGAATTGCTCGCGGAAGGTCTTGCCATTGGGCAATTCCATGTCGTTGGGATAGTCGCGGTTCTCCGGCTCCTCCTCGGCATTGAGGTGGTAGAGGCTGCCGAGGAACTCGTCGAACCCGTGCAGGGTGGGCAGGTGCTCGTCGCGGTCGCCTTGGTGGTTCTTGCCGAACTGGCCGGTGGCGTAGCCCTGGCTCTTGAGGATGGTGGCCATCGTCACGTCGGTCTTCTGCCATCCCTCCTTCGCGCCGGGCATGCCCACCTTGGTCATCCCGGAGCGCACGGGCACGCTGCCGCTGATGAAAGCCGCACGGCCGGCGGTGCACGACTGTTGCGCGTAGTAGTCGGTGAACGCGACGCCTTCCCTGGCGATGCGATCGATGTTCGGCGTCTTGTAGCCCATCATGCCGCGGCTGTTGTGGCTGATGTTCCAGGTGCCGATGTCGTCGCCCCAGATGACGAGGATGTTGGGCTTCTTCTGCTGCGCCTGCGCGGGAAGGACGGCGCAGGCGAGCGCGATCACGGCCGAGAGCCCGACGAGGCCGAGCCTCGCTGCGCGGTGGACGGACGTTTGCTTCATGGCATCGATGGCTTGGTGGTTGAAGTGAGTCGCCCGCCCCGGACCGGTCGAAGGCGACTCGTCTCGCCGTTCGGCACGCCACCGGGGCTCGCCACCGGAGCGGTCCTCCGCGCGTGGTGGCGGGAAGGAGCATGCCGCGGCGACCGATCCTTCGAACACGAGCGAAAATGCCGGAGGCATTCTCGCTCCGGCTCTCAGACTCAGACGAACAGCGGCACCAGCGACGCCACCAGCAGCGCCGCCATGGTCGTGTTGAAGATCCGCAGCGCGCGCTCCGAGCTCAGCCAGCGGCGGAGCGCCACGCCGAACAGCGCCCAGGCCGGCAGGACCGGCAGCGCGACGCAGGCGAAGACCGCGGCGATCACCAGCGTCTCCCGGCGCGGGTCGCCCGCGGGGCTCGTGAAGGTGGCGGCCGCGCTGATGGACATGATCCAGGCCTTCGGGTTCACCCATTGGAAGGCGAGCGACTGCAGGAAGCTCATGGGCCGGCCGCGCGCGCCGGCCGCGTCGCTCGCGCGCGCCGTCGCGATCTTCCAGGCCAGGAACAGGAGGTAGGCGGCGCCGACCCAGCGCAGCACACCGTGCAGCGCCGGATGCGCCACGAACAGCGCGCCCAGGCCCCAGCCGACGGCCACCATCATGACGGGGAAGCCGATCAGGATCCCCAGGAGGTGCGGCACCGTGCGGCGGAATCCGAAGGTCGCCCCCGAGGCGGTCACGAGGATCGTGTTCGGCCCCGGCGTGAGCGTGGTCGACAGCGCGAACGGCAGCACGGCGGCGACGAGCCCGAACGCGCCGCTGCCCGGGGTCTCCTCCGCGAAGAGCAGCCCCACGGCTCCCGCGCTCACGGTTGCGACAGGAACGACGGCGAGAAGCGGCCGTGCAGGCGCAGGCGCTTCCGGTCGGAGGCGAGCTCGAGGAAGCCCGCGCTCAGCGCCTGCAGGGCCGTCAGGCGGCGCTCGGCCTCGGCGCGCATGCGCGGCAGGTTCTCCTCCAGGTAGCGGGCCTGGAAGCGCTCGACCTCCTGGTCGACGCGCAGGTCGAAGGCGTCCTTCTTGTCGGGCGAGACGTTGCCCCAGGTCTCGCCCGGGAAGTCCTCGGCCAGCACCTTGCGCTCGATGCGCGGGCGCTCGACGTTCCAGTCGATGTAGTCGCCCGCGTTCTCGCTCGCGTTCCAGTCGGCCATGCGGCGCGCGGTGGGCACCAGCGTGCCGGGCGCCGCCCACACGAGCGCGTTGGCGCTGGGGAGACCGTTCTTGGTCCAGGCCTGGAAGGACGGGTTCTCCGAGAGGCGCTGGTAGGCCGCGCCGCCGGCGGCGCCGGCGTGGTAGGTCTTGAACATGCGCCCCAGCAGGCGCGAGACGTTGGTGAACACGAAGTAGGCGTCGCGGCCCTTCATCTCGAGCGTCGCGATGTGGCCGGTGCCAGGCACGAGCGCGTTCCAGTACTCGTGCACCTCGGCCCCGCCCTCGAGCGTGTTCTTCCACAGGCCGTTCGAGCCCGGCTCGCGCCCGCGGATGCCGAGCATGTCGATCATGTCGCGCCGGTGGATCACGCTGCGCAGCTCGAGGATCTTGGCCGGATCCTGCGGCCACAGGATCAGGCCCCAGGCCGGCACGGGCACCTCGTTGTGCGGCGGGACGTTCTCGCTGACCTCCTCGGGGAAGTCGTAGTCGCGCACGAAGAAGGCCACGCGGTCGCGGAAGGCCTTGTCGAGGTCGTCGATGAGCGGGTCGAGGTCGGTGTAGTTCCAGGCCGAGCGCACGACGCCCTCGAGGTTCTCGATGGCCTTCGGGTCGCTGGCCATGACCACCGCGCGCAGCTCGCGCAGCAGGTCGCCGATGTCGGCGTGCAGGTACACGAACAGGGCCGCGTCGGCGGGCACGAGGCTGGCCACCTCGTTCACCTGCGCCTCGTCGAAGCCGCGCTCCTCGTACAGGTGCTGCTGGAAGGGCGTCAGCACGTTGGAGGTCAGCTCGCCCGTGGCCTCGAGCGTGACCACCGAGGCGAAGTCGGCCGTGCCCATGACCTCGCGCAGCGCGTCGAGCTGGAACAGGCGCCCCAGCAGGGCCGTGACGAGGTCGTTCGAGCGCGGGTCGGGCCAGGCCTCGCTGCGCTTGGTGTTCTCGGTGAGAGCGCGCTGGTCGAGGTAGAGCTCGAGCTCCTCGCCGCTGCGGCCGGGGCGCGCGATGTTGTCGGTGTACGTGGCCGACTGGCCGAACGAGTCGCGCCCGCGCGCGGCCTCGAAGTCGTGCGCGGCCTGCACCAGCGCGCCGTTGGTGGTCACGATGACGACGTCGAGCAGTCGCGCCAGGAACAGCGGGCGCGGGAGCTGGCCGCCCGAGAGCGTGACGCCCAGCTTCTCGCCCTGCGGCTCGAAGGGCGCGACGGCGATGCCCTGGGCCGAGAGGTCGACCCAGCCGGCGGAGACGAGCTC
>Ga0315910_10004264_pt1 | contig 11982 bp, 6 predicted proteins | sample EdamamesoilMG_FD_204470 | JGI IMG/M metagenome (GOLD analysis project Ga0315910, IMG submission 204470) | Garden soil microbial communities collected in Santa Monica, California, United States - Edamame soil | ecosystem: Environmental > Terrestrial > Soil > Garden | place: USA: California... | reverse complement strand
TGCGCGCCTGCCGTCGCGAGCGACGGCACGTGCCGGAGCGACTGGCGCGGCGCGGGAGGCACATCGGCCGCGATGCGGTCCAGTGCCGATGCGACCTGCCGGTCGAGCGCGAGTGTCAACGGCCGCACCGGATCGCCGAGCCGCTCATAGAACGCGGCGATGCTGTTCTTCATACTGACGTAGTACGGGTCCTTGCGGGGCGTCAGCTTCAGCGTGGAGGCGACGTAGCGGCCCATCTGCCGGACCGATCCGTCGAGCTCGGCCCACCCGCGCGCGACGCCGCGGCGTGCCGCGTCGATGGGCGGTACCGACGGCGTGGCTCGATCGAGCACGTACGTGTTCGCCAGCAGATCGATGCGAGCGGTGGCATCCTGCCCGATGACGTGGAGCTGCCAGTAGGGAAAGGCGCCGTCAAACGCCATGTAGAGCTGCGCGGTCCCGCGTTGGCAGTCGAGTGAGATCTGCCACGTGTCATGGAAGGTCGAACCCGTTCTCAACGTGCGAGTGCCGGTGAGTGCCGTCGACGTGCGCTCCACCGCGCCCAGCAGGTCGCAGATCTGCGACAGCGGGTGCGGTCCCTGCTCGTAGAGCACGTTGACCGGCTCCCTGAACATCCAGTGCCCGTGTGCTCCCGCCGCGAGCTGCGCGAGCGGCACGTTCTGGATGGCCACCACATGCTGGATCGCGCCGAGTCGCCGTCCGTCGAGGTCGGCCCTGAGGCGCAGGAACTGCGGATGCCAGGCGGCGTTGTGATTCGCGTCGAGTCTGACCCCTCGTGCCTCCGCCAACCTCACCAGCTCGTCGTCGTCGGCGAGGCTCAGGACGAATGGCTTCTCACCCAGCACGTGAAGGCCAAGCCCGATTGCTTCGGCGAGGACGGCCTTGTGGGTGTGCGGCGGGGTGAGGACGTGCACGACGTCCGCCTGTACTTGCCGGGAGAGCGCTTCGAGGCTGGTCGCCCGGTGCGGGATCGCCCAGCGCGCGGCAAACGACGCAAGCCGATCGGCGTGCGGATCGCTCAGCCCGACGACCTCGACCCCGGGAAGTTCCCTGAGAATCGCGAGATGGTAGTCGGCGATGTAGCCGGCCCCGGCGATGAGGGTCCGCACCTTGCGGCCAGTGACTGAAGGGCGGGGCACAGGAACAACGGCAGGCGCGGTGGCGGTAGCTGAGTCAGTCGTCATTGAGCCCGATCGGCCGGCGAACCTCCGCCAGCGCGTCTATCCATAGTACCAGCGAGGGCGAGTGTCCGTCCCAGGCACCCGCCCTCGCCGCGATCGGCAACGGCGTGCAATGGCGTGACCGTTCAGCCCTCGCTCTCGACGAGATCGTCCGATCGTTCGAGGACCTCCGACGGCGGCTGCGGGGCCTCCGACGGCACGATGTCGTCGCCTGACACGAGCCGCTGTGCGATCCAGGCGTGCGCGGGTTCGTCGCTTCGCGCCAGCAGGCGCTCGAGCGGAGACTTCGCCCAGGCGTCGCTCTCGCGCGCCTGCATGCTGGGCCACGACCCGTCCTCCCGCTGGGGCGCATAGCGGCACCAGAAGTTCAGGTGCCAGATCGTGAACAGCCGCACTTGCTCGCGTCCGCGTTCGTCATCTCGCCAGTGCTGGAGTGCGAGCGCCACGTACCGGCGATAGATCGCGAGGCGCTCCTCGGCGGACAGCTCGCGATACCCCTCGGTGATCTCTCGAAAGAGCCAGGGCTTGATCAGGGCGCCGCGCGCGGTCATGACGCCGGCGCAGCCGGCTCGGGCACGCGCGTCGGCGACCTCGTGCGGAAACAGCAGGTCTCCGTTTCCGACGACGGGCACCGGCACGGCCGCGACGACTTCGCCGATGGCATCCCAGTCCGCAGCCCGCCGGTACCGGGCGTCTCGCGTGCGTCCGTGCACGAATATGGCCTGCGCGCCGCCGTCGACCGCCGCCCGCGCCAGATCGACGTGGTTCCGCATCTGGTCGTTCCAGCCGAGGCGAATCTTCACGGTGACCGGCACCCTGGTGACGGCCTTTGCCATCGTCTCGACGATTCGCCGCACCCGTGACGGCTGGCGACCGAGTGCCGCGCCCATTCCCTTGCGCGTGAAGTGGTCGATCGGGCATCCGAGGTTGACGTCCACGAAGTCGGCGCCGCGGGACTCGACGAGGGCCGCCGCCCAGGCCATCTCCTCCGGGTTGGTGCCTGCGAGTTGCACGCCGAAGCAGGGCTCGCCCTCGAACCGCCGGATCAGCGCGAACTCGCCTTTACGTTTCTGCTTCAATCTGCGCGCGACGGCCATCTCGCTGACCAGGACGCGCGCGCCCAGTTCGACCGCCAGCCGGCGATAGGGAAGGTTGGAGCCCTTGGTCATCGGCGCCATGACGACCGCGCCGGACAGGGTTTTTCGAAGGTCCACACCAGGAGTCTACTAGGCGCTCGGCGCTTTGCGACTCACGAGGGAGGGTGTCGACGGTGATACGGAACCCGCCCCCGGCCTTTGACTTGCTGTTGAGGGTGGGCTAGCCTCGGGGCTTCGGAGTTGCCCTCTCGTCCGGAGGCTGTCATGAGACCCGCCGGCCTGCTCCGCCTCGCCCTTGCTGCCGCGCTCGCCATGGCGGCGACCGCCTCAGCTCAGGAAAGCCTCATCGACACAGGTGGTCAGTCCGCGCGGGTGTCGCGCGCGCGAGGGGCCCCAGGGTTGGCGCCTCCAGGCCTGTCGCGCGTCGAGACGCTGCGTGCGTTTCTTCGCGCGCGGCACGACGAGCCCACGCTTCGGGATCTTGTCCAGACGCGCGAGCACGTCTCCGGCGGCGTCGTCCACCAGACCTACAAGCAGACGGTGGGCGGCCTCGACGTCTACGGGACGTCCGTCAAGGCGGCATTTGGCGCCAATGGCGAGCTCCGCAGCGTCATCGAAACCCTCGTCTCGACCGCGCGCGTGCTGAGACCGTCGCAGGTGGGACCGGCTGACGCGGTCCGGGTCGTCCTGCACAAGTACTACCCCGGTCTCGACGCGAATCTTCCAGAAGTGTCGACCGTGGAGAACGTCGTGACGTACCAGCGACGGGCGCCTTTCAGCGAAGCACCAACGGCGACTCGTGTCGCGCTGCCGCTGCGAAATGGCGTGCTCGACGCGGGGTACCTCGTCGTCACGTGGGATCGCGACAACGTGTTGCGACACACGGCCGTGTCGGGTCGCGGCGAAATCGTGGGCGAGCAGCTGCGCACCAACCCTGACGGCTACCGCATCTTCCCGAACCATCCCGGCGTCACGCCACAGGTCCTGGTGAACTCGCCGGCGGATCCGGTCGCCTCGCCGATCGGGTGGGTCACTTCGGATACGACGACCGGCAATAACGTGGACGCGTATCTCGATCGCGACGCAAACGGCCAGGCGGACCTCAACGGACGGCCGATTGCGAGCAGCCAGTTGTTCGACTTCACGTGGGACTCGCTTCTCGAGCCGACGACGTCGAACAACCAGCGTGTGGCGGTGACGAATCTGTTCTATCTCAACAACAGGCTCCACGATCGGTTGTACGGGTACGGGTTCACCGAGTCGGCGGGCAACTTCCAGACCAACAACTTCGGCAATGGCGGCGCCGGCGGCGATCACGTGAAGGCCGAGGCGCAGGACGGCAGCGGCACCAACAACGCGAACTTCGCGACGCCACCGGACGGACAGAGCCCGACGATGCAGATGTACCTGTGGAACACGTCGGTGCCGGGTCGCGACGGCGACCTCGACTCCGACATCGTGTACCACGAGTACGGTCACGGCCTCACGTGGCGGATGATCGGCGACATGAGCGGCGTCACGGGCATGGCGACCGGCGAAGGGATGAGCGACGCGCTAGCGATCTACTTCAACGGCGACGATCGCGTCGCCGAGTACTCGTCCAACAACCCGATTGGCATCCGAAACTACCCGTACACCAACTACCCGCGCACGTACCGGTACGTCACTGGCATTACCGGGCCGCACCTCGACGGCGAGATCTTCGCCGCGGCGATGTGGCGGACGCGCGAGCTGTGGCTTGGCCAGGGCTGGTCGCAGGACAGCCTGCTCACGCACATCGTAGACGGGATGAACTACGTGCCCGCCAAGCCCGCGTACGAGCACATGCGCGACGGCTTTCTCCAGTCCATCGCGAACGCGGGCGGCACTCAGGCGCAGTCGTGCACCGTCTGGCGGGCGTTCGCCCAGTACGGCGTCGGCGTCGGCGCGCTGGGTCGCGAGGTCTGCGCGTTGCCGGGGTTTTGCTTCTTCCAGGCATTCGACTCGTTCGTCCTGCCGCCCGAGTGTCCGGATACGCCCGTCAATACGGCACCTCTGGTGATCGTGACGCAGCCGACCAGCGGTGGCACGGTCGCCGCGGGCACGGCGGTGACGTTCACTGGCAGCGCGAGCGATCCGCAGGACGGCGATCTCACGGCTGCGCTGGTGTGGAGCTCGAGCCTCCAGGGACAGATCGGGACCGGCGGCAGCTTTAGCCGATCGGACCTCGTCGCGGGCACGCACCTCATCACCGCGACCGCGACCGACAGCGGAAGCCTGGCGGGGTCTGACGCGATCTCGTTGACGGTACAGGCGCCGTCCAACACGCCACCGACTGTGCTCATATCATTGCCGACCAACGGCTCGAGCGTTCAAGTGGGCACGTCGGTGAGCTTCCTGGGGTCTGCCTCGGATTCGCAGGACGGCAATCTCACCGCGTCGATGACGTGGAATTCGAACCTGCAAGGAGCGCTCGGGACGGGAGGCTCGTTCAGCCGCTCGAATCTCGTCGTCGGCACGCACACCATTACGGCCAGCGCCGTGGACAACGGCGGCTTGACCGGCTCCGCCGGTGTGACGTTGACGGTGCAGCCACCTCCCAACACGCCGCCGGTCGTGACGATCACCGCCCCGGCGAACGGAGTGATGGTCACGGCCGGCACCAGCGTGACATTCATCGGCTCAGCCCAGGACGCACAGGACGGCAACGTCAGTGCAAGCTTGGTCTGGAGGTCTCACACACAGGGCGTGATCGGCACCGGAGCGTCGTTCAGCACGTCGGTGCTGACGGTGGGGTCCCACTCGGTGACCGCGGAAGCGACCGACAGCGCCCAGGCGAAGGGGTCGGCCACCGTGGTGGTCAACGTTCAGGCGGCGCCGCCGCCGTATACGCTGTCGGCAACCCCACGCCTCGACCGGAAGAAGCGTCTGGTTGATCTCGTCTGGAGCGGGGCGACGGGAGCGTCGGTGAGCATCTATCGAAGCAACGTGCTCGTGACGACGACGCCGAACGATGGCGCCCACACGGATCAACCCACGGGGAAGGCAACAACCTTCACGTACCGTGTCTGCAACGCGGGGACACAGGTGTGCTCGAACAGCGTGACGGTGACGTTCTAGGCGCTCGGCGCTTCGCGCTAGCGCTCGGGAGGCAACGCGTACGCCACGTACGCGTCGCCGGACTTCGTGCCCATCTTCCCGCCCCCTGCGGCGATGACGACGTACTGCTTCCCGCCGACCGCGTAGGTGGCAGGCGTCGCGTAGCCACCGGCCGGCAGTCCGGTCTCCCAGAGAACGCGGCCAGTTTGCTTGTCGATGGCGCGGAACTTCTCGTCCTTCGTCGCGCCGATGAAGAGCAGGCCGCCGGCCGTGACGACGGGGCCGCCATAGTTTTCCGTGCCGGTGTTGCGCCGGCCGCGTGCGACCAGGGCGGGCTCTTCGCCGAGCGGCACCTGCCACGCGATCTCGCCCTTGTTGAGGTCGATGGCGTTCAGCGTGCCCCACGGCGGCTTCACCGCGGGGAAGCCTTCCGGATCGAGGAACCGGTTGTACCCGGTGTGCGTGTACGGCACGTCGGCGTCGTGCGGCTCGTCGCTGGCACGTTGCGCCGCGGACGGCTTGTCGTTGTAGAGAAACGCGAGCAGCTCCCTGCGCTCCTGCGTGCTCAGCGACGGAAAGGCGGGCATCATGGCTTTGCCGCCGGCGATGATCTTCTCGGCTTCTGCCTTGGGCATCTTCGACGCCAGCTTCACCAGCGAGGGATAGACGCGTGCCGAATCGCCGTTTCTGTCGACGCCATGGCACGCCGTGCAGTTGAGCTGATACGTGCGGCGGCCACTCGCGAAGTCGCTCGTCTCCTTCAGCGGATCGATTTCCACCATCGAGAGGATCCACGGCATCTCGTTGGCATTGACGTAGAGCCGCCCGCTTGTCTCGTCAAACGCAGCGCCGCCCCACTCGGCCCCGCCGTCGAAGCCGGGGAAGATCACCGTGCCCTCGGTGCTGGGCGGGATGAAGGGCCGCCCGGTGCGCACCTGCTTGAGGCGCGCGAGGACAGCCGCGCGCGACTGGTCGGAGACATCGGTTGCGTCCGCTTCGGTGAAGGCCTGCCTCGAGAACGCCGGCGGCTTGAGCGGAAGGGGTTGCGTGGGCCACGCCTCTTCGCCTTTGAGGGTGGACGGCGGCGCCGGTTGCTCCTCGATCGGGAAGAGCGGCTTGCCGTTCTCGCGCTCGAACAGGAAGACGTGGCCCGATTTCGTCGTCTGCGCCACGGCATCGATCCGGCGGCCGCCGTGAGTGACCGTGACGAGCACGGGCGCTGACGGCAGGTCGCGATCCCAGAGATCGTGGTGCACGAACTGGTAGTGCCAGGCGTACGCGCCTGTCGCGGCATTCAGCACCAGCAGCGAGTTGGCGTAGAGATTCTGGCCCTTCCGATTGCCGCCCCAGAAGTCGAACGCCGCCGAACCGGTGGGCAGAAAGACCAGCCCGCGCTGCTGGTCCACGCTGATGCCGCTCCAGGCGTTGGCGCCGCCGATGCGCGTGTAGGCGTCCCGGGGCCAGGTGTCGTAGCCGGGCTCGCCGGGATGCGGGATGGTCTTGAACATCCAGCGCAGGGCCCCGGTTCGGACATCGAACGCCCGGATGTGACCCGGTGCGGACGCGCCCGGGCCCTCGGAGACACGCGTTCCGATGATGAGCAGGTCCTTGTAGGTCGCGCCAGGCGTGTTCGACAGCACGTAGAGCTGCTGTGCGCGTTCGCCGAGGCCTTCCTTGAGGCTGACCGAGCCCTGCTGCCCGAACGTGGAGAGGGGCTTTCCCGTCGCGGCGTCCAGCGCGTAGAGACGCTGCCCGGCGGCTACGAGGATGCGCGCCTCCGCGCCTTCGCCCCAGTGGACGAGCCCGCGATTGACGCCGAGCGAGTTGGTGTCGTCGTCGCCGGCGAACGGATCGAACGTCCACTTGTGCGCCCCGGTCGCGGCGTCGAGCGCGAAGACCTTCAGCTGCGGCGAGGTCGCGTACAGCACACCAGAGACGACAATCGGGTTGCACTGGATCTGGGATCGCCCGTCAGGCCTGGCATCGCCACTGCGGTAGGTCCAGGCCACCTGCAGGCGATCGACGTTCGACGTGTTGATCTGATCGAGGGGCGAGGCCTGCGTGTGCGCCGAATCGCCGCCATGGGCCGGCCAGTCGCGATTGGCCGGTCGACGGCTGCATCCACCGAACAGCCCTGTTGTCAGAAGAACGGCGACGATGAGTGCGCGCATACGGAGCAAATCATAGCCGCCGGTGCGCCATAATGTCGGCCTTGGAGGAGCCTGAGATGCGTCGAAGGGTCGCGTGGGTGGGGGCTGCCATGGTGGCAGCGGCTGCGGCGTCGATAGCGGCGGACGGCCCATGGCGCCGTCCGGTGACCGGCCGCTCGCAGGTGGCGACCACGCTCGGGGTCGTCGCGACCAGTCAGCCGCTGGCATCGGCCGCCGGCGCACAGGTGCTCGAGCGCGGGGGCAATGCCGTCGACGCCGCCATTGCGGCCAATGCGGCCATCGGGCTGATGGAGCCCACCAGCAACGGCATCGGGGGCGACCTCTTCGCGCTCGTCTACGACGCGAAGACCGGGACTCTGCACGGCTTGAACGCCAGTGGCTGGGCGCCGCGTGCCCTGACGCGGGAGTTCCTGGCTGGCCGCGGTTTCACCGAGATGCCAAGTCGCGGCCCTTTCACCGTGACCGTGCCCGGAGTCGTCGCGGGGTGGCACGCGCTCCGGGAGAAGTTCGGCCGGCTTCCCCTGTCCGAGTCGCTGGCGCCCGCCATCCATTACGCGAGAGAAGGGTTCCCCGTCTCGGAGATCACGGCCGGCCACTGGAGCAGCTCCGTCGGCATGCTGTCGGCCGAGCCCAATGCCGCGAAGACGTTTCTCATCGACGGCCGCGCGCCGAAGCCCACCGAACGGTTCCGCAATCCCGACCTGGCCCAGACGCTCTCGCGGATCGCTGACGTCGGGAAGGATGGCTACTACCGGGGGCCCGTCGCCGACGCGATACTGGCGATTCTCAAGGAGAAGGGCAGCCCCATCGCCGCCGACGACCTCGCGGAGTTCGAGGCCGAGTGGGTGCAGCCGATCTCGACGACGTACCGCGGGTGGACCGTGAGCGAGATCCCGCCCAACGGGCAGGGGATCGCCGCGCTCATCATGCTGAACCTCATGGAGACGTTTCCCATGCGGGAGTTCGGCTTCCACTCGACCAACGCCATGCACGTGATGATCGAGGCCAAGAAGCTGGCGTATGCGGACCTCATCAGATACGTCGGCGATCCCCGCACGGGCCCGGTTCCCGTGCGCGAGATGCTGGACAAGACACGCGCGGTCGAGCGGGCGAAGCTGATCGATCCGCGATGGGCGCAGTGTCAGGTTCAGCCGTCGAAGCTCGAACGCGTCACCGATATGCAGGGCCACGACACCATCTATATGTCCGTCGTGGATCGCGAGGGCAACATGGTGTCGCTCATCCAGAGCAACTACCAGGGCTTCGGGTCAGGCCTGGTGCCGGCCGGGACCGGCTTCATGCTCCACAACCGCGGCGCGCTCTTCACGCTCGCGCCGGGACGCCCCAACACGCTCGCGGGCCGCAAGCGTCCGCTGCACACGATCATTCCCGCCTTCATGGAGAAGGACGGCACTCGCATCGCGTTCGGCATCATGGGGGGCTGGAACCAGGCGCAGGCGCACGCGCAGTTCGTGGCCGACGTCGCCGACTTCGACCTCACGGCGCAGGAGGCGCTCGAGGCCGGGCGGTTCACGAAAGCCACGTTTGGCGGGTGTGACGTCGAGATCGAGCCCACGGTCCCCGAAGCTGTGAGGGACACGCTGCTGGCGATGGGCCACAAGCTCTACGTCACGCCGCCACGGTCGTATGAGTTCGGCTACGGTCAGGCCACCGTGTCGCGTCCCGATGGCGTGCACCTCGGGGCATCAGATCCGAGACATGACGGCGCGGCGGTCCCCGAAGCGCCGGTGGTCTTCAAGAGTCGCTGACCATGTCGCGGCCGCTCGACGAGTACCTCGCGTTTGCACTTCAGGTCGCGCTCGACGCCGGCCGCGTCGTGATGGAGCACTACCAGACCGGTGTTGCGGTGGAGCTCAAGGCCGACCAGTCGCCGGTCACGCTGGCCGATCGCGGCGCCGAGCAGCTGATTCGGTCGGCAATCACCGCCCGGTATCCCGACCATGCAATCGTCGGCGAAGAATACGGCGCCGACGACCGCTACTCACCGTTTCGATGGATCGTGGATCCGATCGACGGCACCAAGAGCTTCATTCGCGGCGTGCCACTCTTCGGCGTGCTCATCGCGCTGGAGATCGAGGGCCGACCGGACGTGGGCGTCTGCCACATGCCCGCGCTCAACGAGACCGTCGCGGCGGCCACCGGCCTCGGCTGCACGTGGAACGGCCGGACCGCACGGGTCTCGGGCGTGAGTCGCCTCGACGAGGCGACCCTGCTTTTCTCCGATGGGCGAATGCTCGCGGAGCGGCTCGTTGACAAGTGGCCTGGCCTTGCCACGTCGGTTGGCCTGATCCGGAGCTGGGGTGACTGCTACGGGCACTGCCTGGTCGCCACCGGCCGGGCCGACGTCATGATCGACCCCGTCATGAACCCGTGGGATTGCGCGGCGCTCGTGCCGATTGTGTCCGAGGCCGGCGGTTCGTTCACCGATTGGGCTGGCACTGCGCGGATTGACGGGGGCGACGCCGTCAGCACCAATGCGCGGTTGCACGAGGCGGTGCTCGCGCATCTCGCCGGCAGGTGATAATGGATGGGATGCCACGCCTGACGAGCGCCGCCTGGCTGCTGACGGCGGCAGTGTGCCTGTCCACGGCCTCGCCCGCGTCGACGCAGACACAGACGGTTCCTCCGGTCGCCACGGCCGCGCCCTCGACCGCCCCGACACCTCTCGAGACCTTCGATGCCGCGTGGCGTGTGCTTCGCGAGAACTACGTCGTCCAGACAGCTTCCAGGGTGAACTGGGACGCCCTTCGTGCCGAGCTCCGCCCGCGGGCGGAACGCGCGACGAGTCATGACGAGGTCCGTGGCATCGTCCGCGATATGCTCGATCGGTTGGGGCAGTCGCACTTTGCCATCGTCCCCGCGCCCGTCGCGACGGAGATGGCCACGAGCAGCGTTCGTCCGGAGGATGCCGGCACGCTCGGCTTCGACGTGCGGCTCGTGGGCCAGCAGTTGCTCGTCACCGACGTCGACTCGACAGGTCCTGCCGCCAAGGCCGGCGTGCAGAGGGGCTGGACCCTTACACGCGTTGGATCGCGCGGCGTCGAAGCCGCGCTCGGGTCCCTGGCCGATGCCCCGCCTCACGTGCGAGGGTTCCGTGCCTGGGCGCTTGGCACGAACCTTCTGCGGGGTCAGGCCGGTGAGGACGCGGACCTGGGCTTTCTCGACCAGGCGAACAAGCCCGTGTCACGCCTGCTCGTGCGTGCGCCCGAGCGTGGGCAGCCGGTCAAGCTCGGACACCTTCCCACGCTCTTCGCACGGCTCGACGAGCGCCGGCTCGACGTCGGTGGACGTCAGGTCGGCGTGATCGGGTTCAACGTGTGGATGACGCCGGTCTCGCGAAGGTTCGACGAGGCCGTGGACCACCTGCGCGACACCGCGGGCATCGTCATCGACCTGCGCGGCAATCCCGGCGGCGTGCTGACGATGGTGATGGGGCTCTCGGGGCACTTCGTCGCCGATCCGGTGGATCTCGGCACGATCACGACGCGGGACTCGTCGCTGAAACTCGTGGCCAACCCCCGGCTCGTCGGGGCATCCGGACAGGTCGTCAAGCCGTTTAACGGGCCGGTGGCGATCCTGGTGGACGCCGGGTCGTATTCCGCTTCCGAGATCTTCACGGGTGGCATGCAGGCTGTCGGCCGCGCGCGCGTCTTCGGCATGCAGACCTCCGGTGGGGCATTGCCCGCCGTCCTGGAACGGCTGCCCGGCGGCGATGTCCTGCAATACGCCATTGGCGATTTCGTCACGGCGAAGGGTCAGCGCATCGAAGGGCGAGGCATCATGCCCGACGAAGTCGTCACGCCGACGCGGGAAGACCTGCTCGCCGGACGCGACCCCATCCTCGAGGCCGCCCTCCGCTGGATTGCGAAAGGACAGTGATTCGATGACACGACGCATTTGTGCGGCAGGCGCCGTACTTGCGGCGCTGCTGGCGACCTTTGCGCCTGCTGCCGCGCAGACACCCGCGCCGGCGGCCCCGACGCCGCAGGCCGCCCCGTCGCTGCCCGCCGCGGAGGAGATTCTGAAGAAATACCGCGCGGCCATCGGGGGCGAGGACGCAATACGCAAGCACACCGCGCGTTCAGTGAAGGGCACGTTCGAGATCCCCGCACAGGGCATGAAGGGGGAGTTGTCCGTCGTCGCCGCCGCGCCCAACTTCATTCGTGTCGTCGTGACGCTGCCTGGCCTTGGCGAGCTGCAGCGGGGATATGACGGCAAGTACGGATGGTCAATCGATCCGGCCATCGGACCGCGGCTGCTCGAGGGCCGTGAGCTCGACGAGTTCCGCCACTCGGCGGATTTCTACGACGAGTTGCACGAGCCGTCGAAGTTCAAGTCGATCACCGTCGTCGGGCGGACCGAGTTCGAGGGACAGGCGGTCTACGAGCTGAAGCTGGTGCGCGATTCGGGATTCGAGTACACGGAATTCTTCAG
>Ga0315910_10004263_pt1 | contig 11988 bp, 12 predicted proteins | sample EdamamesoilMG_FD_204470 | JGI IMG/M metagenome (GOLD analysis project Ga0315910, IMG submission 204470) | Garden soil microbial communities collected in Santa Monica, California, United States - Edamame soil | ecosystem: Environmental > Terrestrial > Soil > Garden | place: USA: California... | reverse complement strand
GGCGGGCATGACCAGTGACGGTTTGCCGGTGACGATTTCCTTCTTCGGCTTGGCGTATAGCGAAGCCAAGTTGCTTGGCTACGGCTACGACTTCGAACAAGCCACCAAAGCGCGCGTGTTGCCGAAGTACACGCCGGCGTTGGCGAGCGATGTGATTACGTTTTGAGTTACGAACGAAACGCCCCACCTGCTGCACACAGACGTGCGAATGCTGCGGAGTACATGAATGTACGAGAGCAGCCTGTCCTCCCCCGCTAACGCAAGGGAGGGTGTGTAAGCAGAAACCCTCTAGTCTTTCCCTCCCTTGCGTTAGCGGGGGAGGGTTAGGGAGGGGGCATGCAGAATCCACCCTTGGAATAAAGCAATGAAAGCTCGCAAACTCCGTTCTCTGCTTCTCAGCACCGCCCTCCTCGCCGCATTAGCAAATGCGCAACTCGCGCATGCGAAAGAATTCGACCTTGCCAAAGCCGGCGTACAGGAAATTCAGGCCGCCATCGATTCGGGCGCGTTGACGTACGAAAAGCTCATCAAGCTTTACTTGGCGCGCATCGAGGCCTACGACAAGAAAGGGCCATCGATTAACACGGTCATCACGCTGAATCCAAAAGCGATTGAAACAGCCAAGGCGTTGGACGCGGAGTTCAAGAAATCCGGCCGCCGCTCGCCGCTGCATGGGATTCCGATTCTTGCCAAGGACAATTACGACACCGCCGATATGGCGACGACGGGCGGCACGTTCTTGCTCGACGGTTCGATTCCATATCGCGACGCGCCGTCAATTAAACAATTGCGTGATGCGGGCGCGATCATCATCGCCAAGGTCAACATGGATGAATTCGCGCATGGCGGCGTGGGCTACAGTTCGCGCGGCGGGCAAACATTAAATCCGCACGATCCGCGTCGTCATCCCGCGGGTTCTTCGGGCGGCACAGGCGCAGGATTGGCCGCATGGTTTTCACCGCTGGGGTTAGGGTCGGACACGGGCGGTTCGATTCGCGGTCCTTCATCGGCCAATGGCGTGGTCGGTATCAAGCCAACGAACGGCTTGATCTCGCGCACCGGCATCATGCCGTGCGTACTCACCTTCGACACCGGCGGACCGATGGCGCGCTCGGTGTATGACGTTGCGCTGGCACTAGGCTTCATGACCGGCATCGATCCGAAGGATCCGCTGACCAGCACCAGCGCCGGTTTGTTCTACAAGGACTACACGCAGTTCTTGAAGAAGGATGCGCTTAAAGGTGCACGCATCGGCGTGATTCGCGATTACGCAGGCACCGATCCGGAAGTGGAACGTGTGTTCAACCAAGCGCTCGCCGAACTGAAAGCACAAGGCGCGGTCCTGGTCGACCCGGTGAACTTCCCCGCCATCGCATTGCAAAACCGCGAAGTGGTAATGGACCCTATTCGGGCTGAAGTAAAAGACAACTACGTGGATTACTTGAGCACGCTTCGACCGGGATTTCCGAAGACCGTGACCGAACTCGGCACAAAAGGCATGGCGTTGACCAAGCCAAAAGGGAAATTTCACCCGCACCCCAGTGTCTTCACGCGCTTTAAAGCGCTGGGCGAACGACAGCCGATTACGGATTTGAGCTACACCTCCGCCAAACACTACGGCATGAAAGCCGTGCAAGGCGCGGTACTCGGATTATTGCAAGAGAAGCAATTGGACGCGCTAGTATATCCAACGCGCTCTCGTCAACCGGAAATGATCGATCCGAACACGCCCAATATCGTCGAGCGTCCGCGCACACCTTCGCTTACCAGCATTGCCAACGTCACACAATTTCCGGACGTAATCGTGCCTGCTGGCCTGACGAACGAAAAAATGCCGGTGACGATCTCTTTCTTTGGCCCGGCGTACAGCGAACCGCGTTTGCTTGGTTACGCATATTCCTATGAGCAAGCGACCAAGCATTTGGTTTTACCCGCGACAACGCCGGCGCTGAAGGGCGAGAAGTTCGATTATTGATCTTTATCTAGCCCCCTCTCCCTTGAGGGGAGAGGGCGTAAGAGGCGAATGTAAATCCTATTAATCTCATTAATTGACACGAGCGTCTCGCCGCTGTGCCGATCTATTCCGCCATCTTGAGTCCGCGCGCCCAGACGCTTTGCACTTGTTCGAACAGCGATGACGCCGGTGGAAACGCCGCAGCGCTCTTCGCAATTCTCAACCAAGCGCGAGTGTCGTGATAGCTGCCGGCAACCGGCTGATCGTTGCGCACGCGAGTGAGCCAATCATGCACGGCGCCGTATTCGTTGGGGTGCCGATTTAGCGTCCAAGCCAGCGCCAGTAAATCGGCAAAGCCTTCTTCACGCCGCGTAGCACGCATCTCTCGCCTTTTCATAGCCAACTCCTCGTCGCCGTTAGTCTGAGGTTCGGTAAATCCAGCCGGCAGGGTGTGCCACATGCCTTGCGTGTAGCGCCAGCAATGCGCCAGCTCATGCGCGGCCATCGCTTCGATGAATAAGGTGTGTTGTCCTGCGGGTATGCCGGCTAGAGTAGCTTCGGCGTCGGAATTGCCGCGCATGGACAGCGTTAGCTTGCAGCGGCCGTCTTTAACGCCCATGGAAAGCGGCACGTCGTTGGGCCCGCTTTGCCGGATCGCGATGTCGACGGGAAGGCCGTGCTCTGTCGCGAAATCGAGCACCGGCAAGGCGGCCTGCACCCATTTCGTTTCGATTGCATTGAGATCAGGCTCTGCTTGAACCGTTGCCGCCAGAAGCAGCAACATCGCACCGCACGCTCGCTTCATAACACCGCCAATCGCTGTGACGATTCCTTTATCGGCGGTTTGGCCGTTTTGTGTTGACGAGCACGTCACAAAACCGCGTGCGGTTTTTGATCTTGAAGAAATTTTTCAGGACTACAGAAATTCCCTTAGTTGGCGGTACCTATTCGGCGGTCAAACGGCTCGCGAAGAATGCCAGTATCTCATCGCGCGCTGCGATCGTCGGCTGACCTTCCGCGTCAACCAAGTGCGCGGTGACCACGCTGTGCGGTGTGACAACCACCTGATCGAAGAACGGCGCCGTCTTAGGATTGGCTGCGCTGTCAGGCAACACCCGTGCAATAAAGCGTTCGCCGAGCACAGCGCGATAGGCTGCGAAGCGCTCGGCTCGACAGTGTTTGTCGCCATCGAAGCGATACGCCAACACCGTCAAATTGTCGCGATCCATACGCGCTCGGACGGTTCGTAGATCGTCGAGCGAAATATCGATACCGGCAGGATCGTTCATCGGCAGTGACGGCTGCGAGAGTACCGGTGCCAGCATCGCGGACTCCAGCATCATTGCCAACGCAAAGCCGCCCGTAAAACACATACCGATGGCACCGACGCCCGGTCCCCCGCACTCCTGGTGGGCCAATCGCGCCAGCGCACGGAGCCACTGCGTGACCGGACTCGATTCATTGGCGGCGAATGCGCGAAACTCGGCGCTGACACAGGCACGCTTGTATACCTGGATACCTTCCTCCACCTGCGGCACAGCGCCGTCACGACCGAACAGCGACGGCATGTAGACCGTGAATCCTGCATCGCGGACCCAGCGGGCGAAACGCGCCACCTCGGGACTGATCCCCGGCATTTCGGTCATCACGATCACTGCGGGACCTTTGCCCGCCAAATGCACGAGCTTCGAAACTCCATCGAGAGCAATCTCTCGCCGAGTAAAGTCGGCTAACGAATCGTCTTCATGAATGTTGCGTATTGTTCTCATCGTACCTGGCGACTCTCGATAGTAAGCGCTCGTTGCATTACAGCGCGCAGGACGCAAAAATAGCAGCGTCGCTTTCGTCCTCTTTCAGGCTATTTCGGACAATGTACGATTTCACCGTTATTGTGTTGCCGGGTGCTTATGCGTCCAGCGTCGCGCTGACGCTCGACATGCTGGCGGCCGCGCAGATCGCAGCAAAACGTCTTGATATTGCCGTCCCGCGTTGGCGTGTCTTCTTAGCCGGCGATGATCCCGGCGTGGGCCCGCAGCTATTTATCAAGGCCAAACCGCTGCCCGCCTACCGCAAAGCGGATCGTTCCGTGTGGATCGTGCCGGGGCTGGGGTTGAATACCTATCAAGCCATCGTGCAACGATTTTCGCGGCCGGATGCGCGGCGCCTGCTGACAATGCTTGCCGCACACGCGCGTAACGGCGGCACGATCGCGGCATCTTGCTCGGCGGTATTTCTATTGCAAGCCGCCGGCATACTCATCGACAGAAAGATCACAACTTCTTGGTGGCTTGCGCCGCAGTTGCAACGATTGGAGCCGCGTTGCGTAGTCGACGCCAACCGCATGGTCATCGACGATGACACAATCGTTACCGGCGGTGCGGCACTGGCTCAAACGGATTTGATGCTGCACTTATTACGCAGGCGGTTCGGCGCGGCGTTGGCCGAAGCGATCTCGCGCGCACTGTTGATCGATGCCAGGCAGTCACAAGCGCAGTACATCGTGCCGGCGCTGCTGGCAAACGGCAACGACTTGATCGCGCGATTGACCGAACGAATCGAACGCATTCTGCCCAAGACACCCGGCATCGTTGCATTGGCGAAAGAATTCGGCTGTTCCGAACGCAATCTTGCGCGGCGTGTACGCGCTGCGACAGGCCAAAGCACATTGGCGCTCGTACAAAGCGTGCGTATGAACAAAGCGCGTGCGCTTCTTGAGTCAAGCCGCCTATCCGTCGAGCAAATCGCCGAACGCGTCGGCTATAGCGATGCCACCGCATTGCGACGACTGATGCGCAAAACCATGGGTGCGACGCCACGACAGATGCGATCTCAGCGAGCGAGCGCAGCCGTTCCGAGCAAGGCAACTAATCGGCGCGGTCGCTGATCGGCGTGAAAATGTAATCGTCATCCGGTAAGTCGTCCTTCAAAGCCGGGAACACTTGCCGGCAGACGGAAGTGTTCCCGATTGCTTAAAACCTTAGGTTCTAGTCGTCCTTGTCGTCGTTCCAACGATGCGACGCTTTTGCCGACACTGCTTCGATGCGGCCGTATTGGCCGCTTGCGCCGCCGTTCGGCCCGGCCGTAAAGAACAGCGCATTCGTGTGTTGCAGCGACATGCCGTTGCCAAAGCTCAACCCCCACAGCCCATCGACCTTGATGACGCGACCGTCGTCAGTGCGCAGCCGTCCGACGTAATCGCCGTTCGCCGCATCGTAGGCATTGATCGTTCCATCGCCGAAATTGGCGACGAGCAAGCGATTGCTGAACCGGCCGAAATCCGCCGGCGCCAACGCAATACCCCACGGCGCATTCAAACGACCGCGCGACGCTACACGGCGAATAAAATTACCGTTGCTGTCGAACACGGTTACGAAACCCAGGCCCTGGCCGGCAACGTGCCTGCCCGTATTGATGTCCTGCTTGGCATACATCACATACAGATTGCCTTGAATAGCTTGAATGCCAAACGGCGCGTAGCCCGAAGGCAGGCGGTTGTCGACGAAGTTGCCGGACGGGATCACCTTGACAAAGGTGCGATCAAGCACATCGATCTTATTATTGCGGAAGTCCGTAGCGAATAAGAAATTTCCGTTCCCGTTGGCTGCAATAGCGAGTCCGGTATACACGGCACCATCGGGCGCGTCGTACGCGAGAATCGCATTCGTGCCATTGACGCTGGGCGCCCAACCGGAGATCACGCCGTTGGTGCTAGCGAATATGAAACGGCTGGCGGCCGCCACCGTGGGCGATCTAACTTGAAAATCGTTGGAGCCGCTAAACACGATGCCGGTGGGTCCACCAGCACCGCGTGCTCCGGCGGGGGTCGTGACGGTGAGCGTCGATTTAACACCCGCCCCGTCGTACAGCGTCGATGTTGCCGTGCCGTTGTTGGATACCCAAACCAAACCCGTTGGATTAAACGCGATGCCCCATGGATTGACCAAGCTGGCATCGACGTGGTCGGCAGGCACGCCGCCGTCGGACACCAAACTTTTGACCGCGTACGCACTGCGCACTTCGTCGTCATGACTCCAAACAGCCGTTGTTGCAAGCAATAGAACAGAACCCGCGGCAAAAGCATGCCGCAGCGTGCGACCGGTACGCATGGTGATCCCCTTAGTTGAACGCAGCTTTGATTCGCTGCGAAGCGTGAGTACTCAAGATTGCGTACAAAGTTTTAGGGCGAGCGAAGTATGAAAACATAAGTTTCAGAATGAATCTCCGCTCGCCCTGAGCTGACCTACATGGATGTAGGAAATGGCGGCCGTGTATGGAACGTCGGCCGGCCCGTCGAAGGGTTCTTAAAGGCCTGGATCGTTTCGACAGGCTCAACGCGAACGGGGGAAAGGAAAAACTTTTTCAAGCAATCCCGTCTTGGCTCAACACTCGCACGACTTCTCCGCCACGAAACGGCCGGTCGCATCGACGTGACCCTTCGCACCGTAGCGGTCGTGATGGCGAACCCAGTCGGTCAAATTGAAGTTCGGGCCGGTTTCGTTGCGGCCTTTCGGCGTGATATCCAGCAAGACATAGGAACTCATCACGGATTCCGCGCCGCGGCCGAAGGTCGAGTAGGTATGGAATATTTCGCCGTTCTCGTTTCTATAAAAAACGCTGAGCCCGGACAGTTCTTCGATCTTGTAATCGCGCCGTTCGTAGTTGTAGTACACCTCGCCACGCGCCACCTGCTCAGGCGTAAACGACACATGGAAGTCGTAATTGAAATCGCTCTTGAAGGATGAAACCCAACGGCTGCGCCAACCCATGCGCTGCTTGAAAGATTCGATTTCGTTGAGCGGCGCGCGCGCAACCAGAACGAACGAAACATCGTGGTTCTCGATGTGCGCCAAAGCGGCCTCGAGGTGATCGGTTTCGAACGAACAGCCGACGCAGCCTTCCTTCCAACCCGGACCGAGCATGAAGTGCTTAATTACGAGCTGGCTGCGACCGGCAAAAAGATCGGCCAGCTTTACCTTGCCTTCCGGAGCGTCGAACACGTACTCCTTATCGATTTTCACCCATGGAAGCTTGCGGCGCGCCTCGCTCAAGGCATCGCGCGCTTTCGTGTGCTCCTTTTCTTTCAATAGATATTGCTTGCGCTCGTCAAGCCACTCCGTTCGCGAAACGATGCGGGGATTGAGTTGCGCCTCAGACGCGGTTGCGTTCATGGTCGATTCTCCTGCGTACGATTAAGTTGTGGCGGTTGCGGAATGCGGCTGGCCTTGCGCACCGTACGCGCTCGCCATTTACTTGCGACGAACGCCAGTAGCCCTCCGACTGAGGTAATACCTCCCGCGGCATAGGCTGCGGTGGCTATGCATGCTGGGCACATACGAACTCCGGGTATAAGTGATCTCATACCAATGACGAGTTAGTCGGAGTGGTTTCGACAAATGCGGGGGCGGCCCTAGGCTCTAGGCTCTAGGCTCTAGGCTCTAGGCTCTAGAAAGAAAATCCCACCCTAATGGTTGAGCCGTTGTAGGCTGGGTTACGTTCCTTAACCCAGCCTACTTCACATACCTAGCGACTGAGTTCGCGGCGCTTGCCTAGTAAGAAATCCCGTACCGCCGCGTCATCCGATAACTCGATCGCGCGGTCGTATGCATCGGTCGCCGCGTCCACCCGCTGCAGTAACTTAAGCAGGTGCGCACGCACTGCCCAATAAGGCTGATAGTTGACCACCGCCGCCGAGTCGATTGCAGTCAATAGCTCCAGGCCGACTACCGGCCCTTGCACTTCCGCTTGCGCAGCCGCATGCGCCACTCGAGCCCCAAGCGTCGGTGCCAAGCGAATTACTTGTTCGTAGAACACTGCAATTGCATGCCAATTCGTAAATCCAGTGCGCATGCGCTCCGCATGGACGGACTGGATAGCTGCTTCGAGCTGAAAGCGGCCGATTTTGTTTTCTCGCGCCTCCACCGCCAATTCACGTTCCGCTTCTGCAATAAATTCCGTGCGCCACAATTTGGTATCTTGCTCGGACAAGGGCACAAAGCGACCATGCGCGTCGCGACGCGCTGCTGCGCGGGCCTCGCAGTACAGCATTAACGCCAGTAGCCCCCGAGCCTCCGATGTGGGCATGCACTCAAGCAACACACGCGACAACCAAATCGCCTCCTCCGTTAAGCCGCGCGACAGCGAATCGGCACCCGCGTCCTCCCACCCGTTGCTATACGCTGCATAGATTGCATTGAGCACAGCCTCCAACCGTTGCGGCAACTCGTTGATGTCCGGCACCTCGAAAGCAATGCCGGTTTCGCGGATTTTTTTCTTCGCCCGCACTAAGCGCTGTCCCATGGTGGTTGGCGCGGTGAGAAACGCCTTGCCGATAGCGGCTGCATCCAAACCCAATACCGCTTGCAGCATCAAAGGTGTGTGTATGTCGGCATCGATGGCAGGATGCGCACAGACGAAGAGCAGTTTCAGTCGTTCATCGGGAATACTTGCCGGTGTGGCGATATCGGTCGATTCGTCGGCAATCAATTGCAGCGTGGGTGCGCTTTGTGCGCGCACTTGCGCATGTCGCGCCTTATCGGCCAGACGATTGCGCGACGCGGTTAATAACCACGCCTGAGGATTATCGGGAATGCCATCGCGAGTCCAAGTTGTGAGCGCCGCGATCAATGCGTCCGACAATGCATCTTCCGCGCTCGCAACATCGCGCGTGCGCGCGGACAGGAAGGCGATTAATCGTCCATACGATTCGCGCGCGACGGCTTCGACCGTCCTTTTGACTTGCGAATCGTCAGTCGACCGCATGGGTTATACGCTGATGCATCTGCGGCGCTACCGGGCGCACTTCTACGGCGCCATATGCAGCAGCCGGGCATCGCGCCGCCCACTCTAATGCCGCATCGAGAGACGGCAGATCAAGCAACATGAAACCGCCCAATTGCTCCTTAGTACCGGCATAGGGCCCATCTTGCACCGAGCACTTACCCGCAGTAACGCGCACAGTTGTGCCGGTTTCCGGTACATGTAGCGGGATACCGCCTTCTACATACGCCCCCGACTCCACTGCGGCTTTGTAGTACGCGCGCCACGCAGAGACATACGTGTCATCGTCGTTAGTCTCGCGTCGTGCGAATGCTTCCGGCGATTCATAAATAAGGAGGGCGTATTGCATAGGGTCTCCGGTCGAACGTTGTTATGACGCCGTGACATGCCGCGGTAGCGACAGGTACACAGCTTCACTATATGACGAACGACGATGCCTTATTGCGACGGAGCGGCAGCAATTTTTTGCAGTTGAAGTGTTTACTTGATTGTCGGCATCAACCGACCGCTATAGCCGCCGCCGTCCGGCTGCCACAGCCGCAGCGCTCGCACACAATTACGCTCCCGTTTACGTGATGCGCCGCCGCATGTTGCGGCCGCCACCGGCTAAGTAATCGGGTATTCGAGCGCAAGCTCACAAATATTGGCTAGCAGCAGCCGGCACCTGCCCCAATACCCTAATCGAGGTGACGCCATGAAAACTTTTCCTATTGTCTTGTTTGCAACCGCGCTGACGACCTCAGCGTTCGCACAGACACCCCCGCCGATAAATGACACCCAGGAACACGCGCCCGTCGGAACCCCATCCGCTACCGACGTACCGAATCGTTCATCGGCTGCCCCCGCCGATCGGATGCCCAACAGAAGTACGCCCGATACAGTCGGTTCCACCGTAAGTTCGAACGATGCGGCGTTCGTGAAGACCCTGGCCGCGGGCGGCATGGCCGAAGTTGAAACGGGAAAGGTGGCGGCTAAGCGTGCCAGCAACAACGACGTGAAGAAATTTGCGGAGAAGATGGTTACAGACCATTCCAAGACCAACGACAAACTAAAATCGCTGGCCAAGGCACGCAAAGTTGAATTGCCAACCAGCACGACTCCGGAACAGCAGGAGAAAAAGGCAATGCTGGAAGCACAACGCGGCATCGCCTTCGATCGACAATACATTCAATCGCAAGTACAAGCACACGAGAAAACAGTGCAACTATTGCAGCAGCAAATCGCCAGCGGACAGGATGCGAATACGCGGCAATTTGCACAGGAAATATTGCCGACCGTGAAACACCATTTGGAAATGGCAAGGCAGCTCAATGCGCAATTGCAACCCTCAAGTGCGGGCAGTGCTCGCGCTGAGAACGAATCGCATTGAGAACGTGAGTAAGCGGAGGCGGCGCCAGGAGGGCGCCGCTTCTTCAATTCAACCAACATGCTAACTACGCCGCTGTTGCAACCTGCGTGTCGGCATCCAATTGCGCCAGGTGCTGCAACATGGTCGGCGTGATTTTAGTAATTCGATAGCGAGCGCGAATTGTCTCGCATAGTTTTAGCACCACTCCGACGGTCACCGCCGCGTCGACGCCTGCACGATGTGCGCCCGGTGTGAACGGAAATCCCATCCACTGCGAGAGACTGCCAAGAGCGTGGCTTTTCAGCAGCGGAAAGAGCCGTCGCGCCAAGCGTACCGAACAAATAAACTCCGGCACGCGATGAGCAAGCCCCAAACGTCTGCATTCGACGTCGAGGAAGCCTTGATCGAACTCGGCGTTGTGTGCGACGACAAAATCGCCGCCGATAAACCTCAACAAGCCTCTAAATGCTTCGGTCGCGGCCGGGGCGCCGTCGACCATCGACTGCGAAATGCCCGTATAACCGGTGATGTACGCGGGCACGCGCATGTCGCAATTCACCAGTGTTTCGAAGCGGTCGACTATTTGATTCCCGCAGACCCGCAAGGCGGCGATCTCGGTTACACGATCGCCATGATCCGAACGTAGTCCGGTGGTTTCGAAGTCGAGAACGATAAGGGAATCGGCGAGCACGGTTGCTGTTCTTCGGTATAGCGAGCCCTGAGTGTTTGGCAAAATACGCCGGCATAGTAGTGCGCGGCCGGTACCGGATCACGTACGTACATTCCAAGACAGGGCGACGACGGACCTAAATCACAGAACACCCAGGTCAGGCGAAGGCCTTAGGGACGCTGCGGGGGATTGCGTGCATGTGAATGTTGGCACCATCATTCGGATAGGCTCTTAGCAGGAACAACTATGCCCACCCATTACACCGGCGGATGCCAATGCGGCTCGGTCCGTTACACCTTGACCGCACAACCGCAGCGAACGGTCGCTTGCCATTGCAAGGAATGCCAGCGCCAAACCGGTAGCGCCTTCAGCCTGTCCATGCCTGTCCCGGCAGACAGTTTGCAAGTCACCGGCGAAACCAAGCGATTTACCATGGTCGCCGACAGCGGCAGCGAAACGACGGCCGTCTTTTGTCCGAAGTGCGGAGTGCGTATCTATCACCTCCCCCGTCGAGCAGAGGGCATAGCCGTTCTAAAGGCCGGCACCCTCGACGATACCGGCTGGATTCGACCCGACTACTTCGTTTGGATGAAGAGCGCCCAAAGTTGGATTACCGTGCCGACCGGGGTGACAGCGCTATCTGAACAGTCGTAGCCTGCCAATTGAGTCAAACAACGCATTGCCTGTCGACTCGCTTCGCGATATCCCTGTTAAGAAATACACTCGCCGCACCGGCCCGGAATCCGCATGAACATCACATTACTAACCCAGATACATGTTCTGATTAGCTTATTCGCCATCGTCGCCGGAATACCGGTCGTGTACGGGATGCTGACCGCGCAGCGAATGGAAACGTGGACCCGCCTATTTTTAATCACGACGATCGCGACCAGCCTGACCGGATTTCTGTTTCCCATTCAGCGCTTCACTCCTGCATTGGCGTTCGGCGTTCTATCCATCCTGGTGCTGATTCCAACCGTTCTCGCCATTTACAAATTCAAACTTGCCGGGAAGTGGCGAACGATCTATGTCGTGGGAGCCGTCTTCGTGCTGTATCTCAATACGTTTGTGTTGATCGTGCAGTCGTTTCTCAAAATTCCGTCATTGCATGCGCTGGCGCCGCAAGGCAACGAACCGCCGTTTGCGGCCGCCCAGGGAGCGCTATTGGTGCTGACAATTGTCGCAGGGACTTTTGCGGTGAAGCGGTTTCGACCAATGGGCTAAAATACATCTCTTTCT
>Ga0315910_10004262_pt1 | contig 11990 bp, 4 predicted proteins | sample EdamamesoilMG_FD_204470 | JGI IMG/M metagenome (GOLD analysis project Ga0315910, IMG submission 204470) | Garden soil microbial communities collected in Santa Monica, California, United States - Edamame soil | ecosystem: Environmental > Terrestrial > Soil > Garden | place: USA: California... | reverse complement strand
ACGTCGCGGCCCAGCTGCTGAATGCCAGTCCACAGCTCGCCGCCGAAGTCCTCGAGCCATTGCACGGCCGGGGCGCCGTACCCGTTCCAGAGATTGGTGAAGAAGTCTCCGACCGGTTGCAGGAACTCAGTCAGCTTGCTCCACGCCGCGGTGGCGACGTCGGTGATAAATGTCTTGAGCTCGCCGATCGCCTGCAGCAGCGGCTGGCAATCGCCTGACGCGAGCGCGGCGATGATCGTGCCCGCGCGCGCGAGCAGGCCGCTGAACACGCGGCTCAGCGTATCGAGTGCGCCAGCAGGATTGAGGCGCGACAGAGTACCGACAATGCCGTCAAACGCGCCCGCGAGCTGTTGTCGCAACCAATTGACCGGGCCCTGGCGCAGGATCGGCTCCAGCCGCGGCGCATAGCGACGCACCAGGCGCCACCCCTGATCGGCGAGGAAATCTCCGGCTGCGTTGAAGAACGCCGAGAAAACGTCCTCTTCATCCGGCGTGTCGCGCTGGATCTGCTGCGGATCGGGCGCAGCGAGTCCTGCACTCGATCCGCGCTGCTGCACCACATGCGCCAGTTCGTGCGCGAGTAACTGCCTGCCCTCGGCAGACTGCGGTGCGAACGCGCCACTGTTGAACGCGATGTCGTCGCCGATCGTGAACGCGTGTGCATGCAGCTGCTGCGCGAGCGCACTGGCTCCGCCGTCGGTATGAATGCGCACCGCGCTGAAGTCCACGCCGAAGCGCGCTTCCATGTCGGTGCGCACGATCGGCGGCAGCGGTGCGCCGGAGCCGCGCAGAGCCGTGACACGTGCGGCCAGCGGCGGTGCCACAGCCAGCCCACTATCAACCGACGTCGCCTGCGGTGCCTCCAGCTCGCGGAGCAGCTCGGCGCGCTGCTCGCCCTCGTGCGCTGCGCCCTCGACTGTTCGGGCGTCGCTCGCCGGACTGTTTGCGTGTGTTCTGTTGCGTGTGAACGCGCCGCGCACCGCGGCCTTGGCGCGCGCGTACCACCCAGGCGTCGTCGTGGCCTGGCTGCCTGTCGGGACAGCAAGCGCCCGCGCGGCCATGCGATCGGCCTGACGCTCCGCCGCATCGTCACGCGCACCCACCTTCAGGCGCGGCAGGACGACGACGCTGCCGGCAGCACGCGCATGCTGCGCATGCGCGCGACTGCTCGGCGCGGGGACACGCGCTGGCACTCGACGCACGGCGACGTGCGCGGGCGATTTCGACGCGAGCGCTTTGGTCTGCACGGCGTCGGAGGCTGTCGAACCTACGTGACCGTGAACCGGCCGACGTTGCTTTCGACGGTGTTGTTGACCACCACGATCCCGCCGGCACCAGCGCCCGCGGGTACTTCGGCAACGATGGTGACTGTCGAGGCCGTGCCGGCGTCGAACGTCCAGCTGATGATGCTGGCGTTGACGCCGCCGATGCGCACCGCATCAGCGGCGCTGCGAGTTGGACCAAAATTCCAACCCTGAATCGTGACGCGACTGCCTTCAGCGCCGGCGCGCGGCGACACGGTGTCTATCCATGGCGTATACAAACGGCAGGTTTCAACGGCGTTTTCCGAGCGCAGTTCACCGGCGCGATCAACTGCCGACGCGGGCGTACAGCAGTGCATCAACTCGTGGAGCAGGGTTGACGCCAGGAACCACTTGCCGATCCGGAACGCGCGCAGGTTGAATGCCATCTGCCTTGCGGCCCGGTCAGACTCTCCGAACGTGTTGTCGTCGCTCGGCATCAGGTACACCTGCGTACCGTTGAAAATCGTGTTGAGCGGATCGGCGCCGAAGCCCGCTTCACAGTTGTCGCGAAAGAAGTTCTGACACTGTCGCCGCGTCAACACGGAGCGCACGATGTCTTCGGCCTCGTTCAGGCGGCGCAGGTGCGCCGGATCGGTGACAACTTCCCAACCAGCCGGTGCTGGTGCGGCACCGACGTCCCAGCGGCGAATCACGCGGCCGTCATTGCCGGCCTGCTGGACGACGTGAGTGAGCTCGTGCGCCAGCAGGTGTCGGCCTTCCATCGTGCCTGGGCGATATTCACCAGAGGCGAAGAACACGTCGCGCCCGACGGTGAACGCGCGGGCATTGAGCTCACGCGCCAGCCATGCACTTTCGCTGTCGGCATGTACACGCACGTGGCCAAAGCTGCCGCCAAAGCGCGGCTCGAAGAACGCGCGCTCACGACCGGGCAGCGGCGAACCTGCACCGCGCTGACTGTGAATGCGCGCAGCTGTGACGACAGGAACAGGGCTGGCATCGGGTGAGCTGCCGCCGGTCTCGGCCTTGCGCTGAACCGGCTGTTCTTCAGGCGGCAACTTTTTACGGCGCTCTTCCTCGTCGGCGTCCTTGTCCTTGTCAGCAGTGGCGCGTCTCACCTGCTCCTGCTCTTCTTCGCAACCGGCGCACATCCGCTGCACCGACTCACCTGCGCCGCCAATGGCCGCCGTCGCACCGCCGCGCATGACTTCGGTCGCGACGCGATCGGCCTGCACCTCCTGCGGATCATCCGTGCGGCCCAGACTCAGCTTCGGTTGCACCGCATGTCCCAGCGCGTGGGCCACGGCCGCGCGGCTCTGCTCCGCTGACTCGGGTCTGACGGACGCACGCGCCGCAGGCGTCACCGCACGCCCAGCACGTCCGCTACTGCGCCGGCTACGCAACTGCACTTTCATGAGACCTCCACGCCAGCGCTGCTCAGAATTTCCGCACGAGGAAGTAGTTGGACGTGACGCGCGCCTCGGCCGAGCTGAGCATCACGATGGAACCGGTGCTGTCGGTCGAAGTGTTGCCCACCGCAGTGAAGACGCGTACGAGCATGCGTCCCAGGAAATCAAAGTCCTCCTGCGGGACACCATCGAAGTGATTTGCGTGCAGCGCAAGCTTGCGTGCTACCACCGCGTTACGCAGATCGATGAGGTGATTGCCTTGCAGCGTGCACACCGCGAAGCCCTTTAGAGGAGTGGTCAGCTGTTGCCCCTGAGGCAGCCGCGGCACCAGTGACCACAGGCGATCCACTCGGTTGCCCTCGAGCGTCAGCTGCGCGCCTCCAAAGGGCACCAGATCGAGCGTCGCGCTGATCGTCCTGAAATCGGTCGCTGCGTCAGCGGCGACCGCCGGCGTGGCCTCCAGTTGATTCATCAGCAGCACCTCGCCGTAGATCTCGTTGCTCGACAACGTCGTGAGGGTCTGGTGTGAGCTGATGCCCAAGGCCACGTTCACGCCACTTAGAAAGAGGACATCGAGCACGCTACCAATCACGGCATCGCGAATGGCGTCGCGAGATGGATTCGCAGCGGCGATTGCCTCGGTAAACACCTTGCTGCCGGCCGTCGCTGCTCGGGTCGAGACATCGACGACGATTGGGAGGCGACCGATCGCACCTGTCTCGCCGCCAATTCTGATGCGCGCAGAGGCCGGAGCGAGCGCGAGGTCTGCCGTATCCCTCACAACTGCGCTGGCCTTCTTCGGAGTGGTCCGTGCCGCGGCTTTCGATGTGCGTTTCGTCGCCTTTGCTTTTGCCTTTGCCTTCGTGGGGCCGTCCGCGGCGAGCGGCGCCGCAGACGGAGTGCGCGCATCGATAACGGCGGCCCAGCGCCTGCGGTCGGCAGCCGGCATCGTGACAACCGCGTCAGTGATCTCGTTGACCGTCGCGTTGAACAGAACCATGTCGGTAAAGACGTCCGGCTGCTCGAGCAGACGACGAAATGCGCCGGCCACACGAGCGTTGCCCACGACCTCTGCATCAGTGAAATCCACTGATGGCGGTACTGGCTGAAGCCACGTGTCGCTCATCATGTTGTCCTGCCACAGCACGCGCCTCGCCTTCAGGCCGATACGAACGCCCGGCACGACAGTTGTCGCGGTGTTCGGGCGCAGCGCAGTATTCGGCTCGTTGCCGCTGCGCACGTACTGGCACCGCACGCTCGTGACACGTGCCCCGTTGAGTTGCAACTGGGCGCCGCTCCCCAACACGATGTTCAGGTCTTCCAGCACGATGGCATCTGCCTCGAATTCGTTGAGGGCGCCACGAAACTGGACGAGACTGGCGCCCGGTGCGCCCGTCATGCGGATACTGCCTTTACCGATGACTTTGATGGGCTCGGCAATCACGTGCGTACCGGGCAGGAGACATAAGGCGATGTCGCGGACCGGGCTTTCATCGAAGTCGCGCAGTCGCCTCTCTAACTCACCCACCGCCACGGTGATTTCGCAGCCGTGACCCGCGGTCTGACACAGCTTGTCGAGCGCGTCCTGTACCGACACCACGCTCGGGTCCGTCGCGAGGTCAGCGCACTCGAGCCTGGACCGATCGAGCGGAATATGCGTGGCACGCACGTCGCAATACAGACGACGCAGCCACTCGAGAACTGTTTGTGATCCGCCCGGCAAGGCGAGCAACTGCTGCAGTGTGCTGGAACCCGATCCCGTGCCGTCCACACACGCAGGAAGGTTGGCGCTGATGTCGCCGCCATCCAGGTTGGCGACCAGGTTGTCGAGCGCCTGCTGGACGTTGAGCGGCGGCGGCGTGCCACCCTCGTTGATGTCGTTCCAGCGCGTCGCCTGAACGTTGCCGTCGTACGGCAGCCGCGCCGCGTTCAGATCGCACATCAGATAATCAAGGATGTCCTTGACCGACGGTCGCTTTGGCAGACCGTCGCGATCGGGAAAGCCAGGCAACGATGCGAGCAGGCTCCGAACCGACGGCGCTGCAGCGGTACCGCAGGCCGGGACGGTGTAGCCGACATCCTCCGCGCCGATGTTGCACAAGGCATCGAGCGCCTGCTGTACGTTTTCGGCAGCGCCGTACAAATCGCTGCACGAGTTGGTGAAGCCGACGTCGCCGGCGCGCAAATCTGTCAGCGGCGGAAAACTCATGCGGCGCCGCAACGCGTCAGTGAACGCTACGAGATTGGCGCCGCCGTCCACGTCCGCCAGGGCGACATAGTGATGCAGAATTCCGCGCGGCAGTTCGCCTCCCGCTGCGCCGAGCACAACGTCACCGCTCTTGTCGATCGCCTCGCGTACCGCCACCTGCCAATAGTCGCCGGCGACGAAACTCTTGCCGGCGTATGCGAGCGTCAGCTCGAGGAGCTCGAGGTTGATTCGAATGGTCCCCGCACCGCTGTCGATCCTCACGAACGCGTGCGCCGTGTCGGCCAGGCCGGTGGACAGATCAACGCCACGGTCGCGCCCGGCGACCAGCGCGCCTGTGTTCAGATTGAACTCAGCGTAGCCGTCCCACTGGCGCACGAACGCATTTGGCAACGGCGATGCCGGCGCCAGGAAGCTGGGGCGGATCTCACCGCGCCGACGTTTCTGGCCGGCGGGAAAGTGATGGCCAAGCAGGTTTTCGCTGTCGCCGTCAAAGAACTCCCACACCCACGGCCCCTGATCGAAGTCCGCCGGATACGCGCCAGACGCATACGCTTCGGCGCCGTTGTCTCGTGACCACTTCAACACGACGTGCGTCTGGCCGGCGTCGGTGAAGACGTCGTGCACCTCGACGCGAAACAGGTAGTTGCCGATACGCTCGTCGATCGCGACCTCGGCAGCGCATGGATCGCACGGATCGGCGCCCGCCGTGATCAGGCGCAGCTTCAGCGCGAGCTGCGCATTGCCACGTCGCGGGTTGGGGCCGGCCGGATTCAGCGGATCGAGCGCACGGTCGCACCACTTCACCTGCAGCATCGTCCTGCTGCGCGTCGCGGTGTCAGCGCCGTGCAACCCGGCGTCCTGCAGCGTGTTGTCTTCGAGCGCGGTGACCGGCCGCTCCCACACGTCGGCGTAGACGCGGAAATTGTTCGCCGGCAACGTCGGCGGGTTGCGATAGTCAGGCTGCGCGGTCAGCGCAATCGGGCCGGCAGCGTCGAGCCTCGCCGGCACGCCGTCGGCGTAGACGCGACCGGGCTGGATGACGAAGGCCGCTCCGCTCTTCGCGATCGTCAGCGCACCAACACGCGGTGCGCCCGAACCGACAGCGTCGGCCAGCGCACCTTCCAATCGTGCTCTGACGATGTCGGTGAGCTCGTTGAGGTCGGCATCAACGATCATCCGGCCTTGCTGCAGATAGACGCCCGAATAGCGTTTTGCGCTGTCGAAGCTGTCACGCGAGATTTGCGTTTTCATGGCCGTGGCCCTGCGCTGGAATCCATCTGACGGTGCGCGTTGTTGTTCATGACGTCACCCTCGGCGGCGCACACACCAAACTCGAATCGGGCACGAGCACCGGCTCGATGCCGACTGGCAAGTAACCGCTCAACTTGTCGAGCACCGCCTGCTCGCGCAGCGTGTAGCGCAACTCGTGGTACGCGCCCATCTCACCGCCGTCTTCGGCCCCGAAGCGAATCGTGCGCGGTGTTGCCGGATGCAACACGCCGCACCCGGCTTCGCCGAAGACGTCGGCGACGAATACCGGCGCATTGAACGTGCAGTTGATTTCCACGACGCTCAACGTGGAGGGCACGCCGTCGGCCATCGGCGGATCGGGCAACTCGCCCGGCAGGCGGGAAAAGCGGATGCAGCCGAAGCGCGGAACATCGGTATCGGCTTCGCTGAGGTCCTTGTGTGGCAACCGCATCAGGATGCAGTCGCTGGCAGTCAACGCCTCGGCGACCAGGCGCTCGAGCACGGTGCAGTACTCCAGCGCCACGAAGCCGCGCGGCGCCAGCAGGTTCTTGAACAGACACGCGCGCGCTTCGACCACGGCGTTGGCCGTGCCGATGACGTGCGAGACGAGCGTCCGAAATGCGCAGCCGTTCAACAGCACCCTGCCAACTGAGATTCCGAACTCGTTGTCGAACCAGATACGCTCAAATCGCCATCGGCGATCGACTGTCAGATCGATCACACCGCGCACCTTCACGATCCCCTGGTCACGCGCCCGTAGCGTGACCGTGCCGTCGTCAGCGGTGGTCAGCACCAGTGCGTGGCCTTCAGGCAACGGAGTACCCGCGAGCACTGCGTCACGAATGTCTGCCCATTGCACAGTAGCGACCGGAGCGAAGTAGCCATCGAACGGTGCCGCGTGCAGCACGACACGGCGCGGGTGCACATGGCCTTTGCGCCAATCCGGCGTCCGCACATCTGCGGTGCGCGCGGACACATCCTGAAACGCGCCGGGAAAACACGGCACGCCGTGCCGCTGCGCCTGGCGCCACATCACCTCGACGCCGTTGAACTTCGTCTGCTGCGCAGTCGGATCGGTCGGCCCGCTGCGCACCGCACGCGACGCGCGGCGCAGATCGACGGTGCCATTGGGCACTCCCGGATGTGTTGCGCGTGCGGGCCCGAGTCCCGGCGTCGCGGCGGAGACCGTGCCCTCGAACACCAGCTCGCGCTCCCCGAAGCTTGGCGCCGGCAACAAGGCAAAGCCGGGGTGCGGTGTCACCGCAACCATGCGCCAGCCTTCCTGCAGTTCAACTTCCAGACCGGCAACCGCTTCGGCAATGCGTTCCGCAACTGCAGGTGTGCCCTTGCGCTGGCGCCACGCCACGGCGTCGGCCAGTTCGGTGCGCTGGCCTTCCTCGAGCGGCGAGAGCGGCACAACGTCGAGCAGCTGCGCCAGATACGGCAGCACCCATGGCTGGCATCCGCGCTGCAGCCCCTCGTCGTCAACGCTCTCCTGGTCAGGAAAGATGTCGTAGTAGCGCTGCAGGATCGTTCGATACAGGGCGCCCTGCAGGTCGCCGAAGCTGTCCAGCAGTTTCACCAGATCGCCCGGCGCCGTGATGCTGCCGTCCGGATTGCGACGCGGGTTGTCGCGGCTCCGATAGACCTCCGGCAGCTGGCGATACAGGACGGTGGTGAGGTTGACGGCGCTCATGGCGTATGCTCCGCGGCCCTACAGCTCGAAGTTCTGCACGGTGATCGTCACGCGCGGGTTGGTATTAGGGAGATGCGCGCACTGCCGCTCGAACACACGCAACGTGGTGATGTGCCCATCCGAGTCGCGTACCACGCGTTGTGGCGTGTTGGTATTGCGAGCGTCGAGCACGATGAAGCCATCGCTGTTCTCCACGCCCTGCACCGCTTCGATCACCGCCAGCACCTCACCACGAAACAGCGGCTGGCCGAGCTCGCGCCGATCGATGCCGAAGGCGGCGACGAGCGCACTGCGCACGCTGGCCGCCACGGTGTCGCCGTCGAATGCCTCGCGCCGGACCCGGATGTTCACCTCGAAGCCGATCAGCACTGCGTCGTAGCCCATGACGGCAAGCTGCACACCAGGCAGCGCGTGCGCCAGTAGAAACGCTCGAATCTGCGCACCGAGTTCCTGAGTGAATGCGGCGCCACCCGATGGAATGACGCGCACTTCGAGGTTCTCCCGCTGACCGCGGCCCGGCGCCAGAGCAAACGCGCGCGCCTGCGCAACAGCGGCCTGACTCCGCGCGAGATGGCTGAAGTCTTCGAGCGAGACTGCGCGTTCGAGCGCCAGCAGCGTTGCGGAGGCGTTGCTACGTATCGCGTCCGTCGATTCGCGCGCACCGCCTCCGCTCGCCGCGATCGACTGGACCCCTTCTTTGACGAGAACGTGCGGCTTCGCGAGCTTGCTCAGACTGCCAACGGCAAGATTGCCGTTGCTACCCGTCCCCTGCCTGTAGACAACGCGGAGGTTGTTGGCACCGGTGGGCAAACGGCGACCGTGAGTGCCGTCGCCAAACGTAACCAGCAGCGTGCCGTCTTCCTGTTGCCTGACGTGGTAGTGCGCATCGGAGGGGCCGGAGTCGTTCAGGTTTGCAACCTGGGTCCAGAGCTCGTCCGCCACCGTGACCTGCACATCGGCGCGCACGCCGGACGGCATCGCTGCATCGGCAACGAAGCTCACATCGGACACGCCCAGCGCGAATCTCTGGTGGCTTGCGGTGGCATCGCCGCTGCCAAGGGTGCGCGCCGGCTTCGTCTCGCCCTGACCGGTCACGGCGACATTGCCGTAGAGAAGAATGTTTTCGCGTGTGGTGCCCGGAGGCACGGCGTCGCGCACATCGACGTACGGCGGATCGGCAGTCGTGTTGACCAGGGCAATCCTGGAGGTGATGCCGCGTACACCGTTGCTCACGATCACCGCGACGCCCACGCGGATGCTCGCCGGCAGTTCATCGAGCGGAATGCGCACACCGCTGACCGGCGTGGTATTGCGCGTCCAGTTCGCCAGGCGCACCTGCACTGTGAAATGACCGCGCACGAATGTCGTGCCGACGAAGAACGGACCGCCACCGCGATCCGCAAAACCGGCCTCGCTCGACAGTCTCCCTTCGGACACCTCGTTGTTGAGCGCCACGGTCTTCACGCGCGCCCAGGCAAGCTGGTGGCCGCGTTGCACCACCGCCAGATCCCCGGCCGACGTTTTCTTCGGCAGCGCGGTGACGATCGGTTCCACCAATCTGCCCTCAGCGCTCTTCTGCAGGAACAAGTCCGGCCGCCACGGGCCTTCACTTTGTGACGGCGCGAGCAGCGACTGCGGGTTCCTGAGATTCACCTGCGGCTCGCCGCCCGCGGTGCTGACGGCGCCATCGGCGGTCGGCGTCCAGGCCAGTGTGATGATGGTGTAGCCCTCGTTGTCGTTCTCGCCGCTGACGACCGGCGTGTAATCGGCGGCGATGCACTCGTAGACCGGCAAGTACTCGACGCCGCCGACAACGTGAATGTCGCTCAACCACTGCGACAACAACCAGCTCCAGTCGCCGGCGACGCGAAACGCCTGAATCGATCGACCGCCTCGCGTCGTGCGCCCACCTTCCTGGCGCACGATCTGAACGGCGATCGGACGCGCGAGCGTCGCGTGTTCGAGATCCACAAGACCGAGCGGCCGATGAAAGACAACACGCGCGCGTTCGACGCGCTTCACGCGCCGGTAGAGAGGCTTGGCGCCGGGACGTCCGATGGTGACGATGTCACCGGCCACCAGGTTCGCAGGTACTTCGCTGAGCTCCAGCGAAAATTCGATCATCGCGCTGGTGGCCAGTGGCGCCCTGACTGCAAGCTTTTCCTTCGGCGCGGCGTGAACCAGGGTGTCGCCGAGCGTGAACCCCATCGATTGCGCCAGCGGCGGCACAACGGTCACGCGCGTCAGATCGCTGCCGTCGGCCGCGGTGTCGAAGCTGACGCTGGTCAGCAGATGCGCGCTGAGCACATCGCGCTCCACGTCCTCGAGCACGAGCGGGTCGCCGTTCTGCAGTTTGTCCAACTTGCCTTCGAGCGTGAAATTCGTGCCGCTCAACGCGTTGGGATTGCGGTTATAGCGATGCGCCCGCAACAGATTGCGAGTGGCGTTCGCCTCGACATTCTCGAGAGTCTCGAAGAGCAGCGGCGGCGTCCCGTCGGTCGGCGCGTAGCGGAATTGCAGGCCCGCAGCAATGGTGCCGCTCGTGCCGTCTTTCAACAGCAGCGCGAGCGGCGTGTAAGCCGATGCGGGCGGGTGCGGCGCGTAGTCGAGCATCGCCACCAGGCGACGCAGGCTTTCCCACTGAGTCGCCGTACCAACCCAGCCTTCATTGGCATACGCGTCGAGTGTGGCGGCAAGGATGTGCGACGCGCGCGCGCTGCTGCGCGTGAGCTGCCACAGGACGTCATCGGCAAACACGGCAGTCTCGCCTGCATACAGCTTTTCCAGATACTGCTTCGTGTCCGCCGGGCTGTCACTGCGCGGTGTGATGCTCGTGAGCGTCTTCCAGTGTGGAAAGGACACGGCCAGACGGGAACGCAGGCGTTCGAGGAACACCGCGGCGTTGCCATCGACGTATTGCACCGTGGCCAGGCCGGCGCGGTTCCAGCGCGTGAAATCGCTCGGGAAGGGGTTCGTCATTGATTCACCCCATCCTGCCGCCGTGCAGCGTCAGCCGGAAGTATCCGCGTGCGGAGCGCAGCGGATCGTTGTCGCACACCGCGATCTCCAGTCCTTCGAGCCGGATGCGACCGCTCGCGGACATGTCGGGAAAGCGCGTGCCGAGGCGCTTGAAACGATTCAGGCACACGTTGTCAACGCCATCGAGCGCCATCAGCGTCTGAACGATGTCGCTCGCGACCAGGTCTTCGCCGAACTGCAGGCGGCCGGGCTCGAAGAAACCACCGGCCCCGGTGCCGAGCGCATGCTCGATCGCACGCCGCACTTCCGACTGAAAGTAGTTGGATGCCACCTGCACCGAGAGCAGCAGCACCACGCCAACTTCCACCGCGTCAGCGAGCTCGATCGACTGACCCGTCAGGCGATACGCCTCCAGATACGGCTGCAGCACTGCACGCACACTCGGATTGGACGCGCGCGGTGGCAACAGCAGATCGCGCTGTGCGTGAAACAACGCGATCTCGTCCCACAACTCATCGCTGTACGGATCGAAGTCGTCGAGGCGGCGTCCGCCAGGGCAGATTAGAGCGACATTGATCTGCGACCACGATCCGCTCCAGGACAACCATGCGTGCGCACGTCTGACCAGCGGGTGTTCCCCGAGGCGCAGCTCGCAGTCCGAGAGCGTGACCATGCGCCGTTGCGTGCGCACGGCGCGTGGCCCGGCGTGCCGCGCCTGATCCATCTTTTCCGGGTAGTCGAGCCAGTACTGCTCGAGCCGCTCGATGTCGCTGCGCGTGTCACCAGCCTCGGGCGTGTGATCGAATGGAGCGGCCTCGTTCGATTTGGCCACCTGCAGCGCGTCGTAGCCAATCAGGTTCAGCAGACGCCGAACCGTCTCCGGGCGGCGCGCGGTCTCGAGCGCGAACTCTGCGGTGACGCGATCGAGCATGTCGGACAATTTGTCGAACTGCGCCGACAGCACTTCGACGAGAACGACTTCCAAATCGGCGGGCGTCCAGCGCGTACGCGACGGGAATCGCGCCGCCAGTTCCTGGAGAATGAACAGACGGAACCCGTCGTAGTCGCGCACATCCCAGTCGAAGTCGTCACCGACCTGCGGCAGTACGACCGGCGGCGTCACCGTGCGGCGGCCGCAATCGGGGCACCCTCCGGGATACGAGAGCACGGCGTCGGGTTGCTGG